>OGIA01000893.1_pt1 | contig 26134 bp, 30 predicted proteins | sample 1571671 | NCBI WGS metagenome assembly OGIA01 (sample SAMEA2582027, study PRJEB24529) | metagenome | biome: Human gut stool | place: China | collected 2011
TATGGAACAGGGGAATACCATTCCACATGAAGAAGCAATGAGACAAATTCGCGAAAGGTTATTAAAGGAATATGCAATATAGGTTACGTGTGACAAGGGAAGCGTCAGAAGATGTAACAGGGTTGGCAGGATATATTGCGCGAAAATTTGCTAATATAGATGCGGCACTGAATTTTCTTGATAAATACGATAAAGAAGTACAGCGACTGACTAATTTTCCATTTGGTTATCGAGGGGTAAGTTTTGAATATCGTGGATATGAAATCAGAATAAAATCCTTTGGTACATATAATGTGTTCTTTACAGTTGATATTGCTGAAAAACAGGTATTTGTTTTGCGGGTTTTAAAGGATAGGCAGGATTGGAAAACAATACTTGGAAGTCAGGATGAATATCATTTTGAATAGAACGGATATGGAAAGACAGCCAGAAAATAGTCTGGGAATTTGTCTGGGAATCTGACTGGGAATTCAGTTTAGAGTAAAACGACAGATAATCAGAAAATGCCGAAAATAAAGGCTTTTATCAAATCAGAAACTAAGGAAAATGCGAAAAAATGTATCCCCTTAGTTAGTATATACATCAACAGTGAAAACCCCGAAGGCGACTTCGGGGTTTTTGCTGTAATGTTAGTAAAAGGGTAAAAATTTATTATTTGTAAATACTAAGAGAAGGCTGATAACAAGTCTATTGAATAGTTATGGGGATTCCATTATAATTTAAGATAAGAAGATAGGAATGTATAAGGAAAGGGGGAAGCGGAATGCCAGTAAGTATATCTAATATTTTGAGAGAATATGTTAATGGAATAAAAAACATTTTTGGGTGTGATTATGAGAAAACGATTTTGTATGGGTCTTATGCGAGGGGGGATAACCGTCTTGATTCCGATATAGATATTATGATATTGGTAAAATGTGATGATGATATGATACATCAATATATGAGAGCGGTAAGAGATTATACCTATGATATCAATGAGAAATATGACTCAGAGATTATGCCGATTGTAAAGAATGCAGAGCATTTTAAAATCTGGATACCGAATTACCCGTTTTATAATAACGTGGCAAAGGAGGGAATTGAGATAAATGGCTGATGAGAAGGAGTCTGGACATGTGCAGGATCTGGCAAATGGGCGGCTGCAGCAGTGCTCTCTCTGGAGAATGTTGCATTTAAGCGTCACAAGGATACAATAGCATATTTCAATAAGAATTATGTACGCACGGAATTGTTCCCAAGAAAGATAGGACGAATGATTTCAGAGGCACAGGAAATTCGACATGCCAGTGATTATGATGTTTTTTATATTGCAGTAAAAAGCGATACAGAAGAACAAATAGTGGCAGCGGAAGAAATCATACATCTGGTGGAGGAATATCTTGAAAAAAAGATGTAAGTAAGCCAGAAAAGGAATGATTTATGGGAAAATAGTCTGGGAATTATTCTTTCGTGAATTGGATAAAGGAATTGATGATATGGAACAGGGGAATACCATTCCACATGAAGAAGCAATGAGACAAATTCGCGAAGGTTATTAAAGGAATATGCAATATAGGTTACATGTGACGAGGAAAGCTTCAGAAGATGTGGCAGGGTTAGCAGGATATATTGCACGAAAATTTACTAATATAGATGTGGCACTAAATTTTCTTGATAAATCATTTTGAATAGAATGGATACGGAAAGACAGCTAGAAAAAGTGTAAAAACATAGTATTCGTTAAATACTAAGGGAAGGGGGAATTTACATGTGCACACAGACACAATTGTATCAGATAACAGATCAGATGGCACAGTGCTATTATGATATTTACGGGGCAGATGTTGTCGGAGTGTTTTTATATGGTTCTTATGCCAGGGGAGACTATGACAATCAGTCGGATATTGATATAACGGCTGTTGTAAAAGGCTCTCGTTTGGAATTACAAAATAAGCTGAAAGCAGTGTGGGATGTTTCAGCGGATATAGGATTAGAAAATGATGTGGTTGTTTCCCCAACGGTAATTCCGTATGATGAATTTGAGGAATACAAAGAGAAACTTCCATATTATAGAAACATTACAAAGGAGGGAATGCAGATTGGATAATTTGACAATGTATCGTTTGGCGAATGCCAAAGAAAAATTGGAATCTGCAAAATTGCTTTTGGATGCGGGAAAATATAAGGACTCTATTGGGCGTTCCTATTATGCGATATTTACATCTTTGAGGGCAGTTTTATCAAAGGATGGTGTGGATTTTTCTAAACATGCAGGTGTAATTGCATATTTTCAGAAAGAGTATATTAAGACCGGTATTTTTGAAAAGAAGTATTCAAAGTATGTACAGACAGCATTTCAGATTCGCAACAGTTGTGATTATGATGATTTCTTTATTGCCTCTAAGCAGGATGCAGAGGAACAATATCAAAGAGCTGGAGAACTGTATGAAGAAGTAAAAACGTTTCTGGAAAAATGAGGAATCAGAATGTCGGTAAGTATATTTAATATTTTGAGAAAATATGTGAAAGATTGGATCATCAACAGCAAAACCCCCGAAGTTACCTTCGGGGGTTTTGCTGTACCTGATAAACAATATCAGGATTCAGTATCTGTGATCGAACTTATGCACGCACGGAAATATGCAACAGGATTCTCACTTGCTGCAGAACACAGGAAAAGCCAGTCATAAGGATTTGCCGGGAAAAGTTCTTCGTAACCGCATTTGATCAGGCATGCGTTCGCCTCGTCGATATAAGTTTCTGTCAGCTGGGACGGCGTAAGGGCAGTATAACTGATACCGAGTTTGACGTTCAGCCAGAAACAGTAAAAATGAAGCAGGATGATCAGTTTCCGGATAGAATCAAGGATAAAACTGATATACAATATGAACAGAGTATCGTGTTTTATATGGGAAAATTAAAAGATAATAAACCCAATGGAGAAGGAGCAATCTTTTCGACTACGGAGACAGGAACCAGACTGGCATATGCTGGAGAGATGAAAGAGGGGAGACCTCAGGGAAAAGGAGTGCTTTTTGTTAATAGCGGGATTGGAGGCTGTGTAAACTATATAGGAGATTTTAAGGACGGTAATATGGATGGCAAAGGCGCGATGTATGATAGTGCGGGCGTAGTACAGACATACAATAATTTTGCGACTGAATATAAGGGCGTAAAAGAAAAATATTTTGATCAGTATACGGCAGAACAGCAAAATGCATATTCCGCAAAAACAGAGCACTCGCTCCGCATGAGCGGAGCGCTGTTCCGCTAGGAACGGATCATTGCCCTGTTGGTTAATAAAGTTACTTGCTTTCTACACGTCTATCGCGACCTGGAAAGTCTAATCGATATGCTTTAGAGGTCATGCGGCTGAGACATGCATCTGCATATGTGTTATCACCAAACAATTGGTACCAGTTCGCTACTGGCATCTGCGAGATGATGACCGTTGATTTTCGGCAATCTCTAGCTTCGATGATTTCAAAGAGATCACGGCACTTGTCGAGATTTAAGTCCATCAAGCCAAAATCATCTATAACAAGAAGATCATAACCGGCCATCTTGTTTGAATACTCATAGTAATTATCTTCACTATGCGCATGGGCGGATTCTTGAAGCAGATAATTCGCACGGATATATTTAACAGTTCTCATTTGATGTAGTGCTGTGACGCAAAGTGCACATGCAATATGCGTTTTGCCAGCTCCTGCTCCACCTGTAATCAAAAGATTGTTCGGTTCATCAATCCAATCACCTTTGGCCAGTAATTCAATAACATGTGTGTTTAACTGCCTCTCTGGATCATAAAGAGAACTATCAAGGTCAGCTGCCGGATATTTTAGTGTTGCTTGTTTTAAGAGCCGATTGAACTTCTTGTTTTCTCTCCCTGACCACTCATGGTTGATGATTTCAGAGAACCTTGTTTCAAAGCTCTCTAATCCCGAATTCGGATTCATAAGTTGGTTTTCAAAAGCTTCTGCCATGCCGGACATACGCATCTTATAGAGTTTGTCCATAAGAAGATTTTGATCCTTTGTAAGTTTGTCGTTATAATTGTATTCTTTCTGTCTATAGGCCATAATCATTCACCTTTACTTGTAGTAATCCTTTCCTCTGATGTTTTCATGAGATGGAAGTGATTCCGGTGATGATTCTGGATGCTCATCGCACTCCATCTTTTTAAGCACCTGCCTGTACGTCGAGTAGCGACAGGAGTTCATTTCAATGCATTTACGAGCGGCTTCTTCTGCAATGCCTTTAGGGATTGCTTTTACTCGATGTAGTATCCCGGCACATGCATTGAATGCCTGCTCTTCGTGTTTAGAAGATTTTAGGATTCGATCAATCAATTCCGACATGGAAGGACCGAACACAGACGCCCAGCGCCTGTAATAGTTTCCATCTTTCGAATTGATTTCCTGATAATAAAGGTGTTCCGGAGGCATATGCTCATCCGTAGTTATGTACAACGGAAAATCCTTATAAGATCTTCTGTGCGTGCAGATCAGACGGTTGTACTGATCACAGATACGAATCTCAGAAGGTGTAGCCTTAAGGATTGCTGGTTTTCCGCAGTAAGTATACAATACAGAGTAGTAGTGGCCGTCATAATCGATGTGATAATTATTAGGCACCTTCAGTACTGCTTTGTAATCACAAGTTGTGTATTCTCCGCCTGGCAGTGGTTTCATACATGGTTTGTCATACTTGATAAACATTTCTTGTCTGGAAAAAGCTTGATTCTGAAAAGGTCTCGCATTGAGGACGGCTACTATCTTTTTGATATCAGCATTCAAATCCTCAAAGGATGTGTAAATCTTTTCTTTTAACTTTTCTATAAGATGTGTTTCAAGGAAACGCACATGATTCTCGACCGTTGGTTTTCCCTTAGGCTTACGAGCCGGTGGTGGGAGCACAATCGTATCATAGAAGTCTTCCAGATCAGAGAAGGTTGACTGTAATACAAGATCATCTTTTGTATGCTTCGTAACAGCTGTTTTTAGATTATCCGGGACAAAGTGTTTAGCAACTGCACCATAGAAGGATACCGCATGTACACAGCCTTCGATAAAACAAGGTAGCTTTTCATTTGGAAATGCCTCTGCATAGATCATACTGCTCACGCCTAATGTTGTGGCAAAGATGTGAACTCTCATAATTTCACCGGTTGTAACATCCGTCAGAAGTCCAGGCTGGTCGCCAACCCAGTCGATGTACATCTTTTCACCAGGCTTGCGATTTACCGCCATTGAAATTTTTGTGCCACCATAGTTTTCCTGAACAAAACGTTGATAGCATTCATAGAACTGAGATTTTTCATATCCATCTGGATTCTTTTCTTTGTAATCCAGCCAACAGAATGAAATATTTACTCTACTGTTTGGGGCATGAATACGATCATAGTAATACTGAAAATCTGGAAGTGGAACTTCTTTGCGTTGAAGATTTTTCTGTGGGTAAAAGAGGTTCTCTACTTCTTTTGGTGACATAGCTTCAAGCTCGTCAATGGTGAGCTCAAGAGCCTTATATCGACTCATGATCAAGTTAAGAGTGCTTGATCCGATTCGAAAACGATCCATAACAGATCTGGTTGGGCACTTATTCAGACGCATCTGAATAGCACCAATAATAGTGTTGTAGTCCTGCATAAAAATGCCTCCTTTCGTAATCTAAAAATAATGACTACGAAAAAACTATAACACTTTATAAGAATGCGTGATCCGACGAAGCGGAAAAGTGTTCCGTTACAACCGGAAACACTGATCCGTTGCTAGCGGAATCGGTGATCTGATGAAGCGGAATTTGCAGTTTCTTGATTGGATCAAGCATATGAATGGTTTTATGTTAATGGCATATCTGATAATAGTAAGGTATATGCGTATCTATTGATGACGAATACATTTCTTAATGATGATGAGAATGTAACAACTGACAATCCGTATACAGTAAAAGCAGAAAAAACGTGGTATGCATATGCTTTTGCAGGTAAAAATGATTTATTTTTACTATCAATTTAGAAATTTTATGGACAGTTGATATTGTAGGCAAATAACTTCTTGTAATCTATCTTCTTTTGTAGTATTGTTATGACAAGGGGGTGCACAAAAGATGCCAATGGTAAAGAATGTTGAAAAGAAAATATGGGACGTAGAAAAATTTGAAGTCATAATGCGTTCTAGTGATGGAAAAGATTTAAGAGGAAATAAGAAAGATATGCCTCAGTATTCTTTTTCAAAAAAGGCTTCTGGAGATATGACCGTTAGTCAATGGAAACAAAATAGATTTTATCCGTACTATCCTGGATTAGAAGTAGATGTGTTAGATGTTGTTGGAATAGCAGTATCTGGACAGACAAAGCTTAAAAATGTAAGAAATACTTATAAGGACGAGTAAAAGCAAAGGGCTGTAAAATGATTCTATGATAAAGAAACGCTAGATTCGGTGGATGTCGATTCTGGTGTTTCTTCACTTTAATCTTCTTGTTTAAAAAAATAACTACTTTTGCATAGAAACTGTTAATGATATATAAGGCGCTTTAAAAATTTGCTGGCTAGTACAATTCAGGGAATGTTAGAAGCCGAAATGGACGATCAGTTAGGTTATGATAAGTATTAACGTTCACATGAGCCATACTATCGAAATGACTCAAAGTCAAAAACTGTGCAAAGCCAATATTATCTTCCTATGAAAAAGACTTTGAATTAACTTTTACACATAATTCCACAGCTATAGAAGGTAATACATTGACGCTGATGGAAACCAAGGTAGTACTGGAAGATGGAATATCTGTAGGCGGAAAAGAACTGCGTGAAATATATGAAGTTGTCAATCACAAGAAGGCGTATCAGTATGTTAAAAAGTGCATTGCGGAAGGAAAAATACTGGATGAACCTATTATAAAGGATATTCATGCAATTTTGACAGAAAATATTATAGTTGGTGGTATTTACCGGAATCAGGAAGTTCGGATCAGTGGTGCGGGGCATGTTCCGCCAGTTGGGAATGGCCGGTATCTATCGCAAAAGAAAATCGACTGGATTATTACAATGCCCTGGAAACCTATGCGGTACGAGGAGAGCTCGGAGAATTTGCAGATTTAGTGGCAGAATTGTAAGAACAGCAGTTAGATGTCTATATCAAACTGATTTAAAGATAAAGATACTACCATTCTGACAGATAATCCCGGTTTTATACAAATTTTAGTTTCCAAAACAAGAATAGTCTGTTATAATAAGTTTATAATATCACTTAGGAGGCAATTAGCGATGGGTGAGGATAGAAAAACATTTAAAATAAAGGATGGTAATTTGGGAGAAGTGAAGATAGCAGATGAAGTAGTTGCCATCATTGCAGGGCTTGCCGCTACAGAGGTTGAAGGGGTAGGTTCCATGGCTGGCAACATTACAAATGAACTTGTTAGTAAGCTTGGCATGAAGAATCTTTCCAAAGGCATTCGAGTAGAGGTGCTTGAGGGAACCGTCAATGTGGACGTTGCGCTGAATATCTCTTATGGTTATTCCATTCCGGAGGTATCTGCCAAAGTACAGGACAGAGTAAAAAATGCGATTGAAAATATGACAGGACTTGAAGTATCCGTAGTGAACATCCGTATCGCAAGTGTGGACATGGGCAACAATAAATAATGCTATTCTAAGAAAAGAGGGTGTCTTAAGCGACATCCTTTTTCCTTATGCGTAAAAGAATACAAGAAGAAAGGATGACAGAAGAAAAGAATATGACCAGAAGAGAGATAAGAGAGCAGGTATTTAAAATGCTGTTCCGTGTGGAATTTTATAATCAGGAAGAGATGTCAGAGCAAATTGCATTGTGTGAGGATGATGCCTGCAGCTGGAAAGAAAAAGACAAGACATATATTTTTGAAAAAGTAGAAAAGATTTCTGAAAAGCTTGAGGAGATCGACGCGAAGATCAATGAGGTATCAGAAGGCTGGAAAACAGGAAGAATGGGAAAAGTTGATCTGACATTGATCCGTCTGGCAGTGTATGAAATGCTGTATGAGGAAGATGTACCGGCGAAAGTTGCAATCAACGAGGCGGTGGAACTGGCAAAACAGTACGGCACAGATAATTCACCTTCATTTGTAAATGGCGTACTGGCAAAACTGGTATGATGAAAAACGTATATTCCGTAGGGCAGGTCAATACATATATCAAAAATATGTTTGCCCAGGATTTTATGTTACAGCGGATCAGTGTAAAGGGAGAAGTGTCTAACTGCAAATATCATACGTCCGGTCATATCTATTTTACGATCAAGGATGCAGCCGGGACGCTTAACGCAGTGATGTTTGCGGGCAGCAGAAAAGGTCTGAAGTTCCAGATGAAAGAAGGCGACCAGGTTGTCGTGACGGGTTCGGTGGAAGTATACGAGCGTGATGGAAAGTATCAGATCTATGCAAGAGAAATCGAACTTGACGGTGCGGGAAACCTTTACCAGAAGTTTGAAGCTCTGAAACAGGAATTAGAAGAAATGGGAATGTTTGCGGCAGAATACAAACAGCCGATCCCGCCGTATGCAATGAAGATCGGAATTGTGACAGCACCGACCGGTGCTGCGGTGCAGGATATCCGCAATATTTCTGCGAGACGTAACCCGTTTGTGCAGCTGATTTTATACCCTGCTTTAGTGCAGGGGGATGGTGCTGTAGAGAGTATTGTAAATGGAATCCATGCGTTAGATGCGCTTGGGATGGATGTCGTGATTGTCGGCAGGGGCGGTGGTTCGATTGAAGATCTGTGGGCATTCAATGAGGAAGAGGTAGCGCGAGCCATTTTTGAGTGTGAAACTCCGGTTATTTCAGCAGTCGGTCATGAAACAGACTGGACGATCGCTGATTTTGTGGCAGACCTGCGGGCACCGACGCCGTCGGCAGCAGCAGAACTTGCAGTGTTTGATTATGCGGCAGTGGAGGGAAGACTTGGCGAGATCAAAGAGCGGATGTTCTTATTGAATATGCAGCGCATTCAGCAGATGCGAAAAGAATTAGAACATGCAAAGGACAGACTTTCCTATCTGAGCCCTGAGGGGCAGCTGCGCGAAAAAAGAAAATATGCGGCAGATCTGGAAGAACAGCTAAGAAACCGCATGGAGCATATGATTGAGCTGCGCAGGCATAAACTGGCGCTGCTTTCGGAAAGATTAGAGGGTGTGTCGCCGGTAAAAAAACTTGCCCAGGGATATTCTTATGTGACAGATGAAAACGGGCATACACTTACAGATGCAGAGGGTGTGAAAGCGGGGGACCGTGTGAAAATCCGCCTGTTAAAAGGTGCGTTAGAGGCAGAGGTGACGGAGGTTTTGCATGAGCGATGAAACAAAAAACAAGCCTGCACTGGAAGATAATTTTGCAGAGCTTGAGGATATTTTAAAACAGATGGAACAGCCGGAGATTTCACTGGAACAGTCATTTTTACTGTATCAGAGCGGTGTGGAAAAATTAAAAGAGTGCAATGTGATGTTAGATACCGTAGAGAAAAAGATGCAGATTTTAAATGCCAAAGGAGAACTGGAAGATTTTTAAGATGCAGACGGTGCATATGGAGGAGCAGATATGGATATCAAAGCGGAAATAGGCAGACATACAGATGAGGCAGAACAGATCATAACTTCCTATCTGCCAGAGGAAAAGGGATATCAGAAAACTGTGATCGAGGCAATGAATTACAGTTTTCTTGCAGGAGGAAAAAGATTACGGCCGATTCTTATGTTAGAGACTTACCGGCTGTTTGGCGGAAGATCGAAAGTAATCGAGCCGTTTATGGCTGCAATCGAGATGATACATACATACTCACTGGTGCATGATGATCTTCCGGCGATGGATAATGACGAATACCGCCGTGGCAAAAAGACAACACATGTGGTGTATGGGGAGGCAATGGCGATCCTTGCCGGGGATGCTCTTTTGACATATGCATTTGAGACGGCGGTGAAGGCACTGGATATCGAACCACAGAATCCGGGAATTGGAAAAGCAATCCGCATTTTGTCTGCAAAAGCGGGAATTTATGGAATGGTCGGCGGACAGACAGTGGATGTTGAGTCTGAGAATACCTGTGATATGACAAAAGAAAAACTTGATTTTATCTATCGTCTCAAGACAAGTGCGCTGATCGAGGCGTCCATGATGATTGGAGCTGTTCTTGCTGGGGCGACCGGAAGTGAACAAAAGATCGTGGAAGAGGTGGCATCAAAAGTCGGCCTTGCATTCCAGATACAGGATGATATCCTCGATGTGACAAGCACGATGGAAGTGCTTGGAAAGCCGATCGGCAGTGATGAGAAGAATCACAAGAGCACCTATGTGACGTATGAAGGAATCGAGAAGGCAAAACAGGATGTTGCAGACCTTTCGGAAAAGGCGATCGCACAGATGGAGACACTGGTTGTGAAAAATGAATTCCTGACAGAATTATTGCGCTATCTGATTTCGCGTGAAAAATAATTCGCCGTTCGTCAATCATGCGAGCATGTTGACTCTCTTGCGCTCATTATATCCTGAATAAATCGGTACAAAAAGAGAACCGGGAAACAGAGGAAGTCAGTATGATATTGGAAAAAATAAAAAAAGAAAATGATATCAAAGAACTCTCAGAGGAAGAGTTAGAGATATTAGCGGATGAGATCCGTGAATTTTTAATTCAGAAAATATCGGTTACCGGTGGACACCTGGCGTCAAATCTGGGTGTGGTGGAGCTTACCATGGCGCTTCATCTGTTTTTGGATCTGCCAAAGGACAAACTGATCTGGGATGTTGGTCATCAGTCCTACACACATAAACTGTTAACCGGAAGAAGAGAAAACTTTGATACACTCCGCAAATATGGCGGGATGAGCGGTTTTCCGAAACGAAAAGAAAGCGACTGTGACTGCTTTGATACGGGACACAGTTCCACCTCGATTTCTGCCGGATTAGGCTATGCACATGCCAGAGAGATCGCGGGCGAGGATTATAAGGTCGTATCTGTGATCGGGGACGGTGCGCTGACTGGCGGCATGGCATTTGAAGCTCTGAATAATGCGGCACAGTTAAAATCTAATTTTATTATTGTGCTGAATGATAACAATATGTCTATTTCTGAAAATGTCGGTGGACTCTCGACATATTTGTCCGGTTTTCGGACGGCAGATGCCTATCTGGATCTGAAAATGGGCGTGATGAATTCGCTAAACAAGATTCCGGTTTACGGCAATAAAATGGTAGAGCGGATCCGTAAGACGAAGAGTGGAATCAAACAGCTGTTTATTCCGGGCATGCTTTTTGAAGAGATGGGCATCATTTATTTAGGACCGGTTGATGGCAGTGATATGAAGGGAATCTTAAGACTGCTGAAAGAAGCGTCGAATATTGAAGGCCCGGTCATGGTACATGTTTTAACACACAAAGGTGCAGGATATCTGCCTGCCGAGCGCCATCCGGCAAGATTTCATGGTACGGAGCCGTTTGATATTGAGACCGGATTGCCAAGCAAACCGAGAGTGAAAGCAAACTACACGGATATTTTTTCAACTGTGATGCGCAAGCTTGGTGACCGTGATGAAAAAGTGGTAGCAATCACAGCGGCTATGACGGATGGTACGGGACTCAAACGTTTTCATAATATGTTCCCGGGTCGTTTCTTTGATGTTGGAATTGCGGAGGAACATGCAGTTACGTTTGCGGCAGGACTTGCGGCGGCAGGGTTAAAACCGATATTTGCGGTATATTCATCTTTCCTGCAGCGTGCATATGACCAGATCCTGCATGATGTGTGTATTCAGAATCTGCCGGTTGTTTTTGCAATCGACAGGGCAGGACTTGTCGGCAGTGACGGAGAGACACACCAGGGTATTTTCGATATATCCTATCTGTCTACGATTCCGAACATGACGATCATGGCACCGAAAAATAAATGGGAACTTTCCGATATGATCAAGTATGCCGTCGATTTTCCGACACCGATCGCAGTGCGGTATCCGCGTGGGGAAGCGTATGACGGGTTGAAAGAATACAGGCAGCCGATTCCCGCCGGCAAGAGTGAATGGATCTATCGTGAATCAGAGATCGCACTGGTTGCGTTAGGATCGATGGTTAAGACGGCTGAAAAAGTGCATGCGGCATTAAGGGAAGAAGGCATTCCTGCAAGTCTTATCAATTCCCGTTTTGCAAAGCCGTTAGACACACAGATGTTAATGGAGGCTGCATCGAAACATACACTGGTCGTTACCATGGAAGAGAATGTCATAAATGGTGGCTTCGGGGAGCATATCACCCGTTTTTATAACGAACAGGGAATCTATGTGAATGTACTTAATATAGCAATCCCTGATGAGTATGTGGAGCATGGAAATGTGGATATTCTATACCACGAAGTCGGTATTGATGCGGATACCATATTAAAACGGATCAAAGAGGTTTATCATCCATTATAAGGCAGAAAGGATACAGATTCATTGAAAGAAAGATTGGATTTATTGTTGGTAAACAGAGGACTGGCACCGTCCAGGGAAAAAGCAAAAACGATGATCATGGAAGGCAATGTGTTCGTGGAAAATGAGCGCGAGGACAAGGCAGGTTCCATGTTTGATACAGAGGCAAAGATCGAGATAAAGGGAAATACGCTGAAATATGTAAGCAGAGGCGGATTGAAGCTTGAAAAAGCGATGACGCATTTCGATATAGAATTAAATGACAAAGTCTGTATGGATATCGGGGCATCGACCGGAGGATTTACAGACTGCATGCTCCAGAACGGCGCAAAAAAAGTGTATTCTGTCGATGTCGGATACGGTCAGTTTGCATGGAAGCTAAGACAGGATCCGCGGGTGGTCTGCATGGAAAAGACGAACATCCGTTATGTGACACCACAGGATATCGATGATGTATTAGATTTTGCATCTGTTGACGTTTCATTTATCTCATTGACGAAGGTGCTTGGCCCGGCAAGAGAACTGTTGGCAGATGGCGGTGAAATGGTGTGCCTGATCAAGCCACAGTTTGAGGCGGGAAGAGAAAAAGTAGGGAAAAAAGGTGTTGTGCGCGATAAATCCGTACATGAGGAAGTAATTGATAAGGTCGTATCATTCGCACTTTCAATCGGATTTTCCGTGCTTCACCTGGAATATTCGCCGATCAAGGGACCTGAGGGCAATATTGAGTATCTGGTGCATCTGAAAAAAGAGGCAGAGGCAGAACAGGCAGGCGTGGAAGAATCTGTCGATGTACAAAAAGTGGTAGATGCGGCACATGGAGAACTGGACAAATAAATGAAAAATTTTCTGATTATCACAAACTATTATAAGGATTCTGAGGCGAGGCTGACCAATCACATTAAAGAATATATTGAGAAAAAGGGTGGTTCCTGCAGCACTTTTTTCAGCAATGGGGAGACACCGGGTGAGGCGGCTCCGCACAGGGAAGATATCCCTGAAAATACACAGGGAGTTTTGGTGCTCGGTGGAGACGGTACGCTGATCCGTGCCGCAGCAGCTTTGGTAAAGAGCAGACTGCCGCTGATCGGTGTCAATTTAGGGACACTGGGATATCTGTGTGAGCTGGAGGAAAAAGACGTATTTGCAGCAGTTGACAAGCTCATGAAAGACGACTACATGGTCGAAGAGCGGATGATGCTTGGCGGATACGGGATCAAGGGTGGTGAGATACTGCCTGCGGATATCGCACTCAATGATGTGGTAATTCACAGAACCGGGGCACTTTCGGTGGTAAATCTGATCGTCTATGTCAATGGTGAATATCTGAATACGTTCCGCGCAGATGGAATCATTATATCGACACCAACCGGATCTACAGGATATAATATGTCGGCGGGAGGTCCGATCGTGGACCCGAAGGCACAGATGATGCTGATCACGCCGATCAATGATCATAACTTAAGCTCAAAAAGTATCGTGATCAGTGCAGATGAGGAGGTTACCGTAGAACTTGGAAAGCGTCGCTCCCAGAAAGACGAGATGGTGGAAGTCAGTTTTGACGGAGACAGCAAAGTTCGTTTGGAAGTGGGCGATCGTTTTGTGGTGCGCAGGGCGGAAGATACGGCAAAGATCTGTAAATTGAGCAGTGAAAGTTTCCTTGAAATATTGCGCAGGAAGATGAGCGCTTATACATAATAGTGGATTTATCTTTAGAACAGGAGAAAGTATGAAAACAAAGAGACAGGCAAAAATACTTGAACTGATAAAAAAGAATAACATCGAAACACAGGAAGAATTATCGGATTATTTAGAGAGGGAAGGATATCAGGTAACGCAGGCAACGGTTTCGAGGGATATTCGGGAATTGAAGCTGACAAAGGTGGCAGTCAACGGGGGCAGGCAGAAATATGTTGCACTGATGGAGGCAAGCGAAGATCTGTCTGAAAAATATACCAGAGTGTTCCGCGATGGATTTGTTTCCATGGATATGGCACAGAATATCCTTGTTATCAAGACGGTATCAGGAATGGCAATGGCGGTGGCTGCGGCACTTGATGCCATGCACCTGCATGAAGTTGTGGGATGTATTGCCGGGGATGATACGATCATGTGTGCAGTCAGAAGTGTACAGGAAACTGTTGAAGTTATGGGACGGCTGCGCAAAATTGTAGAAGAATAACAGACTGTCAGAAAAGAGGAGATACTTCCGGGAGAGAATGCGCGGGAATGCGCAGGAAGGAGATTCTATGTTACAAAATCTGCATGTGAAAAATTTAGCACTGATTGATGAGTCAGAGGTCGATTTTGCCGGGGGATTAAATATCCTGTCCGGTGAGACCGGTGCCGGAAAGTCCATTATCATTGGATCAATCAATCTTGCACTTGGAGGCAAGGTTCAGAAAGAAATGCTGCGTGACCCGGAAAAACCAGCGCTGGTGGAACTCATTTTTTCTGTTACCGAAAAGCAGAAACAGGTGTTAAAGCAGCTTGATGTGGAGACTGAGGATGATGAGGTCATCTTAAGCCGCAGGATCACGGGTGGACGCGGTGTCTCGAAGGTCAATGGCGAGAGTGTGCCTGCTTCAAAAGTAAAAGAAATTGCTTCGGTTTTGATCGACATTCACGGACAACATGAGCATCAGTCACTTTTGTCGAAGAAAAAGCATTTAGAGATCCTTGACAGTTATGCAAAGGAAGAGATCGAGCAGCCGAAAAAGGAGCTTGCAGAGGCATATAAGGACTATAAGAAACTTGTGTCAGAGTTAAACGATGCGGACGTGGATGAGGAAGAACGCTTAAGGGAAGTTTCGTTTTTGGAATATGAAGTCGGTGAGATTGAAGAGGCCGGACTTACTGTGGGAGAAGATGAGGAATTAGAGACACAGTATAAGCGTTTCATCAATGGGAAAAAAATTGTGGAAGCACTCAATCAGGCGTATCAGTATACCGGAGGGATGGATCAGGCATCAGAGCTGACCGGACGTGCGCTAAGGGAACTTTCGGGCGTATCAGTGTATGATGAGAAAATTGCTGATATGGAAGAAACGCTTACACAGATCGACAATCTGCTAAATGACTTTAACCGGGAGATTGCAGATTATCTGGATGATACAGATTTTGACGAGGAGACGTTTTACCATCTGGAAAAACGGCTGGATGAGATCAATCACTTAAAGTCAAAATATGGAAGTTCTATTGAGGAAATATTAAGTGCATGTGAAACGAAACAGGAACGGCTGCTCCGGTTAAAAGATTACGATACTTATCTGGCTGATTTAAAAGAAAAAGTAAAAAACGCGGAGAAAAAACTGCAGAAAAGCTGTGAAAAAGTGTCCGATATCCGCAAAAAATATGCAGAAAAACTGGTTATTGCAGTGACGGAAGCATTGAAAGATCTGAACTTTTTAGATGTTGTATTTGAAATGCGGTTTGACGTGCTGTCAAACTACACAGCAAACGGATACGACGATGCGGAGTTTATGATCTCAACAAACCCGGGAGAGCCGGTACGTCCGCTTGGAAAGGTGGCATCCGGGGGAGAACTTTCAAGAATTATGCTTGCGATAAAAACAGTGCTTGCCGATCAGGACGAGGTGGAGACGCTGATCTTTGATGAGATCGACAGTGGAATCAGCGGACGCACGGCACAGATGGTTTCCGAGAAAATGAATCTTTTAGGACGTACACACCAGATCATCTGTATCACACATCTGCCGCAGATCGCTGCGATGGCGGATGCACATTATCTGATTGAGAAGGCTGTCTCAAACGGCGCAACCGTCTCAAAGATCAGACGGCTTGATACGGCAGAAACCGTGGACGAACTGTCCCGTATGCTTGGCGGTGTTGAAATCACGGATAAGGTAAGAGAAAGTGCGCGGGAAATGAAAGAACTTGCCGCAAAAAAGAAAAAATAAAAATTCCAAAAAAAGGCCGGTGTGTCAGGAAGTGGCAGGGCAGTTTGGATAAATAACAGCGTGAAAAAGAAAAAAGCACATATAATAAAAAGGGGATATCGAAACAGGATATCTTCTTTTTTTGCGAAAGATGGGGAAAACAGGAGAGAGAGAATGAAAAAGATAAGTGCTTATTACAGAATTATACAAAATCTTACCTGTATGGGATTCTTTTTTACGTTGATTTTTGCGGTAAAATCGTTTGAGAATGCTGTGCCGGATGAGATATATGTGAGAGCGGGAGAAACGGTATCTTATGATTTTGATGTTCCGGTCAGTGTTGTGCTAAAGCAGGACAGTACGGAGGTATTTGAATATCTGACAAAAGATTCACCGCTTACGTATTGTGTAAATTGCAGATTATTTGGAATTTTTCCCGTTAAAGATATCACGGTTATGCTGGTGGAACCGGAAACGGTTTATGCCAGTGGAATGCCGGTTGGAATTTATGCGAAAACAAAAGGAGTACTTGTGATCGGGAATGGGGAAGTGGAGAGGGTAGATGGACGGGAGGTAAAGCCGTCAGAAAATCTTGTAAAAAGCGGAGATTATATTGTCAGTGTCAATGGGATGGCAGTCAGCGAGAAAGAAGACCTTGCTGCAGCAGTGAACGAAGCCGGAGGAGGAAAAGATATTCTTGGAATCATGCGTGGCGAGGAATATATTGAGGTTTCCCTGGATCCGGTAAAGAGTGTCAGTGGAAAATATATGCTTGGTGTCTGGGTGAGGGACGACCTTGCGGGAGTAGGAACACTTACTTATTACAAAGCAGATGGAACCTATGCAGCACTTGGACATGCAGTGAGTGACAGCGATACCGGAACAATCATGAGTATGGCGGAAGGGTATCTTTATCATACAGATATTGTAGGCATAAAGAAAGGAAAGTCAGGCACTCCGGGAGAACTTTCCGGTATTATTCAATACGGGGACAGTACAAGAATAGGTTCGATCATGCAAAACACCGGTCTTGGGATTCATGGAGTCTTAAGCGGAAACTTAAAGTGGTTAGAAACCGGGGAGTGTTATGAGGTGCGTTATAAACAGGATATCAGGACCGGAAGTGCGTTTATTGTATCGTCTGTTTCCGGGGAGAGTAAAAAATATGAAGTGATGGTGGAAAGTGTTGATTACAGCGGAAAAGAGGAAAATAAAGGAATCCTGATCCGGGTTACAGACCCTGAACTTTTAGAGCTGACAGGCGGGATCGTACAGGGAATGAGCGGCAGTCCGATCATACAGGACGGGAAACTGATCGGGGCCGTTACACATGTGCTCGTCAATGATCCGACCAGGGGTTATGGGATATTCATTGAGAAAATGCTTTAACATCACAGGCAAATATGGTATTATGAAACAAAAAGTGACAGTTTTTGTAAATGGGTGGCATATGCATACAGAGAGTGAAATAGAGAAATTAGCGGCGGAATATATGGAGGAAGGCCGGACAGCCTTTTTTTCAAAAGAATTAAATAAGGCGGCAACTTTAACGCAGAATGCAATCGATATCTATCGGATGGAAAAAAATTATGAACAGTATGCATTTGCGCAGAATATGATGGGTGTCATCTATGTGTCGCTTGGAAATGAATCGGCTGCAATGGATTGTTATTTAGAAGTGTTAGAGTGTTCAAAAAGACATGGAATAACATCCGTTCTGGCATTGGCGTATAATAACATAGGTTCCAGATATCAGGAGTTACGGCAGCACCAAAAGGCGATTGGATATTTTGAAAGGTCTGCAGATGAACTTGAAAAAGTGACAGACACAGAGAATGAGAATTTTCAGATCAGGTATCTGATTACACACATGAATCTCATGAAGTCCTATGGGGAACTTGACCGGCTTGACGATGCACGCAAGGAACTTCTTAAATTAGAAAAATGCAGCCAGGGTATTGTGAATGAAATGTATCGTTACTCTTATCTGACATTGAAATCAAGACTTTACTGGAACATTGGGGAAAAAGAATATGTGTATGAGCATTTGGATGAATTGATAAAGGGTGGAATTGATGATTCAAATGCAGCAGATTATATTGAAGATGTAAGTGACTTGTGCGGCCTGCTGAAAGATATGCAGGAGTTTGACAAGTGGAAAAGAGTGATTCTGGCATTTGAGCAGCATGCAAAGAAACAGAACAGCATTTATTATGAAATGATTCTCAATGAAATGTGGCTGGATTACTATAAGGAGCTTGGGGACAACGAGCAGTATGTAAAGCTCTGCATTCACTATGTAGATGTGGCTCAGCAGCAGAAAAAAGCAGACAATGAGGAACGTGCATGTGCGATCGATTTAAAGATTGAACTTCAGGAAAAGGAAGAACAACGCAGACATGCGGAGATACGTTCCAATCAGGATGCACTGACAGGTCTGGGCAACCGTTATATGTTAGAGAAAGACGCTGTGGATGTGATTGAACATGCAATGAAAACAGGCGAAAAGATTGCTGTCGGAGTGATTGATATCGATTGTTTTAAACAGCATAATGATACATATGGGCATATTCAGGGGGATCGTTGTCTTCAGCATGTTGCTGATGTTTTGAAGAATGCCGTGGAAAAACGTGGGAAAGCATACAGATTTGGCGGAGACGAGTTTGTTCTGCTCATCCAGAACGGGGAAGAAAATACGATCACTTCCATTGCAGAAACGATAAAAAAAGAACTGCAGCAGCTGCATATAGAGGATAAGGATTCTGGCAGACAGGCAGCCGTCACGATTTCACAGGGATATGCAAGTTTCCTGCCAAGCAGACAGGAAAGCAGAAATAGTCTGATTGAACATGCGGATAAAGCATTGTATGAAGTAAAAGAAAACGGAAGGGATGGATTTCGTATTATTGTAGAATAATCCATAATTTATGTAAATTTTTGCGCTTGACGACTACATTCGACAAAATAATTTGAGTGAAAATAAGTATCATCAATTTACAAATAATTCATGATAATAGAAAGTTCGCGAGGCGCACTTTCTATTGTTTTGTCACAGGAGGGCTTGAAATGGAAAAATTAAGTGTAGCAATTGCTGATGATAATGAGATAATGTTACAGTTATTAGGGGATATTATCGAAAGTGATGATGAGTTGAATGTGGTAGGAACAGCAAAAGACGGTGAGGAAGCTTATCGTGTGATAAAAACAAAAGAGCCGGATATCGTGCTGCTTGACATAGTAATGCCAAAGTTAGACGGACTTGGGGTACTTAGCCGTGTGAACAAGGATAAAACGATCAAAAAACACCCGGCATTTATCATGATCAGTGCAATCGGACAAGATCGTATCACGGAAGATGCGATCAACATGGGGGCATCGTATTACATTATGAAACCATTTGATAATGATATGATCATTGACCGGATCAAACGGATCAAAAACCGCAGTGTGCCCGGAATGGAAAAACGTAAGATAAATGCATATGAAAAGGCAGAGCCGGTCAGCGAGCACAGTCTTGAAGCGGATGTGACGGAGATCATCCATGAGATCGGTGTTCCGGCACATATCAAAGGATATCAGTACTTAAGGGATGCCATTGTTATGTCCGTGAATGATATGGAGATGTTAAATTCCATCACAAAGATCCTATACCCGACGATTGCAAAGAAATACCAGACAACATCAAGCAGAGTGGAGAGAGCGATCCGTCACGCGATCGAGGTAGCATGGAGCAGGGGAAAGATGGATACGATCGATGAGATGTTCGGTTATACGATCCACAATGGAAAAGGAAAGCCGACCAACTCAGAATTTATCGCGCTGATCACAGACCGTATTCGTCTGGAACATAAAATGTATTAATACTTTTCAGAAAAGTAAAAAAGAGTTATAATATTCTTTAGATTTTCAAAAGTTTATAGAAGAATAAATTTTTGGGGCTGGAGGGTTTATGACATGAAAAAAATATTATTTGCGGCTTCAGAAGCTGTGCCTTTTATGAAAACCGGAGGACTTGCAGATGTAACAGGCTCATTGCCAAAATATTTTGACAAGAAGAATTATGATGTGAGGGTCATTCTTCCAAAATATGTCTGCATGGAAGAACGGTGGAAAGGACAGCTTCATTTTTTATGCCATTTTTATGTGAATTTAAGCTGGAGGAAACAATACGTTGGGATTTTTGAAACAACGTATGATGGAATTACTTACTATCTGGTCGACAATGAATTTTATTTTGCGGGAAATGCACCGTACAACAATATTTATGAGGACGTGGAGAAGTTCGCATTCTTTTCAAAAGCAGTGTTAGAGGCATTGCCGTATCTTGATTTCTGCCCGGATATCATCCACTGTCATGACTGGCAGACGGGACTGCTTCCGGTATTTTTGCGTACTTTATATGGAGATGAGGAATACTATACGGGTATAAAGACGGTATTTTCCATCCATAATCTGAAATTTCAGGGAAGATGGAAACTGCCTGCAGTTATGGATATTACCGGACTGCCGGAACAGATTTTTGCCTCAGATAAGTTAGAGTCTTACGGTGAGGCGAATTACTTAAAAGGCGGTGTGGTCTATGCAGATGCAGTCACCACAGTCAGTCCGACTTATGCCTATGAGATCACGACACCAGAGGGCGGTGAAGGATTAGAAGGACTTATGTATGCGTGCAGGGATAAACTTTCCGGTATTTTAAATGGCCTGGATTATACAGAATATGATCCACAGAAAGATGTCTATCTGACCAATCATTATAACGAGGTGAATTATAAGGAAGGAAAGGCACTCAACAAAACACGTCTGCAAAAAAATGTGTCTCTTCCGGTAGACGGGGACGTATTTCTGATCGGTATGGTATCGCGTATGACAGACCAGAAAGGGTTTGATCTGATCGCATATATCATGGATGAACTGCTCAGTACCGAGCGTGTCCAGTTTGTTGTGGCAGGAACCGGAGAGGCACGATATCAGGATATGCTGTCTTACTTTGCGGGAAAATATCCGGATAAGATGAAGGTACATATCGGCTATTCAGAGGAACTTGCCCATCAGATTTATGCCTCCTGTGATGCATTTTTGATGCCGTCTTTGTTTGAGCCTTGTGGTTTAAGCCAGCTGATGAGCCTTCGTTATGGCACGGTTCCGATCGTGCGTGAAACGGGTGGTCTTAAGGATACCGTCATTCCGTATAATGAATATACGAAAGAGGGAACCGGATTCTCCTTTGCAAATTATAATGCGCATGAGATGTTAGCGACGATCCGTTATGCGTTATCCGTATTTTACCAGCATAAAAATGACTGGGATATACTGATAAAACACGGTATGAGTCAGGATTTCTCCTGGAACGCATCGGTGGCAGAATATGAAAAGTTGTACGACAGTCTGATGACAAAGTTTACATGGTAATACGGTCACTTTTTTGAAAAATAATTTACATGGTAATACGGCTGCTTTCCCTTGAATAATAATATACATGGTCGGAGAGAATATCCTCTGTGGAAAGCTGTGTGGCATTGACTTCCTGAACCATTTCCGAGAGTTCCCGATAGGACTGCTGACGGGTATCTGCGGGACTGTTTGCGGAGGATAGCAGAGGATCGGCCGGTGTGGCAAAAGAATTGACGGGAATGATGAGAACTTCGTGGATGCTGCTTGGAAGGATATAAAGATCACTTCTTAAGTGCTCTGCGAAGTTTTTTAGCAGATCCTGATACAGGATACATGCAGAGCCGTTTAATTTTGTATGATTGGACAGCACATACATCGGAAAAGGTGCCGGTGGAGCAAGGATGGCGGAGCTGTCGTCATCGGAAAGAAGTTCTTTTAGCACGTCGCTCATATTGCGAAGCTCATAATGCTGGAGATCCGGTGTGTTTTTGCATGCAAGTGCATACAGGTCATCTTTTGTGATATTCCAGAAGGAAAGATGATGGTTATGGATCAGGATCGTGGCAGAGCTGCCAGAGGCTGACGGAGAGCAGGAAATCTTTTCTTCTGAAAATGACTGGCTGATATCGTCCGGATCAATGCCGATCAGACAGTTGAATACGATCGCCAAATCAAGAAAACGAAAATGGGGAACATCTGTTAACAGCGCCTTGTTGCGCTCGTAATTGATCAGCTTAAAGATAATGCGGGACTGAACCTTCTCATAGCATGTGAAAAAGGAAATATCAACACTGTGGGCGGGTTTGTTCTGCTGATAAATGTCCCTGATCTCGGTGCAGATATCAGAAATGGGCCGGCCGTTTTCATATGCATGAAAATAGTCATTCAGATAAATGGTCGGTGAGATATTGCAGCCCGGAGTTAAAACGGTCAGACCGTCTAAGTGGGTATTGTTATTTTTTAAAATGTCCTGCAGGATAATGGAAACGTCAGAACCAAATGCGTCCTGTAAAGATTGTCTGATCTGCTGTTTAAATGTCTGATATGTCATAAAGACCTCCTGTAAATACGAATCTATCCACGATAAATCCGCGGTGCAGGAGAAGATATTACTGTTTCTAAAATGGGGAAAGTCCACGCAAAACACTGCGTGGACTTACTATAACACATGCATACTACAAATGCAAGAAAAATTATTCGGATTTTAATTTTTTCCAGAGATAGCTGTAAAGCGAAGTTGTGGATTCATCAAACTGTTTGTACACGGTACAGTTATCCAGTGTTTCCTGTGGCGGGAAAATGGTGGTATCACTCAGAGTCTCATCGTCAAGTGCATCAATCACAGCAAGGTTTGGTGTGGCATAGCAGACATAATCAAAATTTTTCATGGCAACGTCCTCACGGCATAGGAAATCGAGAAATTTTTCAGCATTTTCCTGATTTTTACAGCTCTTTGGAATGAACCAGGAATCGATCCAGAGGTTGGAACCTTCTTTTGGAACCGTATAGGAGAGGTCATCATTTAATTCCATCGCAGTGGCTGCTTCCCCGGAATAAACTAATGCCATTGCCGCATTTCCGGCAGCCATTTCATCGGAAGTCTCATCCACATAATAGGCGTACACAAGAGGTTTTTGTTTGATCAGAAGATCAACGGCATTATTCAGTTCGGTCTTGTTTTCTGTATTGATGTCATAATTTAACAGGCGAAGAGCCGGGACAAACGAATCACGGACAGAATTCTGCATAATGATGGAATCTTTGTAGTGTTCATCCCACAGGATATTCCAGGAGGACACCTCATCATCTGTGACCATCGTGGTATTGTAGAGGATGCCGAGCGTTCCGTAAAAATAGGGCATGGAGTAAGAGGCATCCGGGTCAAAGATCCTTGCCGCATCGATGATCGACGGATCAATATTTTGGTAATTCGAAAAACTGCTAAAGTCGATCTTATTTACTTCGCCCTCCGAGATCAGACGTTCTACCATATAGTCGGAAGTGCAGATTAAGTCATAACCGATCGAACCGGCTTTATATTTCGTATACATTTCCTCCGGGCTTTCATATTCTTCTAATTTAACATGGATGCCGGTTTCCTGTTCAAACAGTTTTAAAACAGAACTGTCCATATATTTTCCATAATTTAAAACGACCAGCGAATTATCGTCAGCGGTATTTTTTGTTCCACAGCCTGCGGCAAAAAAAGCGCCGAGAAGTAAAAGCGGAAAAACAATATATTTTTTCATGATATCCTCACGATCTGCCGGATAATACGGCGTATCTGTAATTACTGGCTGTTCTTAGACGATCTGCGGTTCATGACAAGCAGCAGCAGAAATGCGGCAAAAAACAGCAGTGTGGAAAGTGCATAAAGCTCCGGACGTACACCTTTTCGAAGTTCTGTGTAGAGCATGGTCGAAAGTGTGTTCACACCGGCACCCTTGGTAAAAAAGGTGATGGAAAAATCATCCAGGGACATGGTGACAGCCATTAAGAATCCGGAAAACACACCGGATTTGATATCCGGCCAGGTCACTTTATAAAAGGCATAAAGCGGGGAGGCACCAAGATCTAAGGCCGCTTCATAGGTGTTCCGGTTTACCTGCTTTAATTTTGGAAGTACATTTAAAATCACATACGGGATATCAAATGTAATGTGTGCAATGAGCACCGTTACAAAGCCCAGATTTAAAAATTTTACAAAAAGCAGCATGAGTGATATTCCGGTCACGATATCCGCGTTTAACAGCGGGATGTTGGTTGCACCGAGCATCAGTGTGGTGCCACGTTTTTTCATCGCACTGATGCCGATGGCAGCGAGTGTGCCGATCAGCGTGGAGAGTACTGCGGCGCAAAGTGTGATCTGCAGCGTCATGATCAGTGCGTTCATGATCGTTTTGTCTGTAAAACAGGAGGCGTACCATTTTAAAGTAAATCCGCCCCATACGACTCTTGATTTGGAATTGTTAAAGGAAAGAACGACCAAAACAAGAATCGGAAGATATAAAAATAAAAAGATGACCGCAAGATAAATGCGGGATGCAGCCTTCTTTACCATACAGCAGTTCCTCCCTGATCTTTATCAAAAATATTCATGACCGCCATACTTGCGATGACGAAAATCATAAGTACAACGGAAAGTCCGGAGCCCAAATTCCAGTTGCTTCCCTGCATAAATTCCTGTTCAATGACATTTCCGATCAAAAGCACTTTACCACCGCCGAGCAGATCGGAGATCACGAAAGAGGTAAGAGCCGGAACGAAAACCATGACGATTCCGCTGATCACGCCGGAGAGTGTCAGCGGAAAGATAATGCGGATCAGTACGATCCTTGAATTTGCACCCAGGTCTTTTGCAGCTTCGATAACGTCCGGTTTGATGCGCGCTATGGAGTTATAGATCGGCAGGATCATAAATGGCAGAAAGTCATATACCATGCCGAATACAACGGCGGTCGGTGTATTTAACATTTTCACCGGGCCAAAGCCAAAGAGACCAAACAGTGCGTTTACGATACCGTTGTTGGAGAGTAAAAGCCGCCAGGCAAGGATACGCAGCATAAAATTCATCCACATCGGAAGTACAAATAAAAATACGACAAAACTCTGATGCTTAAAATGAAAACTGTTTAAGATCATCGCAAGCGGATAGGCAAGCAGCAGACAGACTACTGTACAGAAAAATCCGAGCTTTAAGGAAAGCAGAATGGATTTTACATGTACCGGGTCTGCAATCGCTGCGATATTGTCCCAGGTAAAAGCACCCGAAGTATTTGTAAACGCATAATATAAGATAATAACGATCGGCAGCAGGATAAATCCGATTATCCATACCAGATAAGGTCCTGCTAAAAGCTGTCTGCCTAATTTACGCATCGATCTCCACGGCCTCCTCATCCTCAGATTCCGGTTTGTTCATGATCTGGATGTTAAACGGGATCACGTTGATGCCGACATGCGTGCCCACCGGATACATTTTTGTGGTGTGAACCAGCCATTCATAGCCGTTTGCCATAATGCTGATCTCATAGTGTACACCCTTAAAGATGATGGATACGATGTCACCATCCATAAAACCGGCACCAGGCTCTGTGATCTCGACATCCTCCGGACGGATTACAACATCGACCGGCGTATTACAGCCGAATCCCTCGTCGACACATGGGATCTTCACACCTAAGATCTCCACAACTTTATCCTGGATCATGGTTCCGTTTATGATGTTGCTGTCACCGATAAAGTCGGCAACAAATGCATTGACAGGCTCATTGTAGATCATCTCAGGTGTACCGATCTGCTGGATGTACCCCTGGTTCATGACAACGATCGTATCGGATATGGTAAGTGCTTCTTCCTGATCATGGGTAACGAATACGAACGTGATGCCAAGCTCATTTTTCAGGCGGATCAGCTCGTACTGCATATCC
>OGIA01000896.1_pt1 | contig 26026 bp, 22 predicted proteins | sample 1571671 | NCBI WGS metagenome assembly OGIA01 (sample SAMEA2582027, study PRJEB24529) | metagenome | biome: Human gut stool | place: China | collected 2011
ATATACGCTGACTATTTTGTTTGCCTAACTTATGATTAAAATCACAAGTGTGCGGCTCACAATAATCAATTTCTTTACATACTTTTGCTAATTCTTTAGTTGCTAAATGATTTATTTGATCACAAAGTTCTACTTCATCTTCTGCCTTATCTACTGCTGTATAAGCTGCACAATGAATTACTACATCTGGTTTATATGCTTTAACAAAAGCTTGCATTTTTTCTATATCTGTTAAAGAAAACTCTTTTCTTGTTGTACCAATACATTCTATATTTCTAGCTTTCAATTCACGTACTACATCAAAACCTAACTGACCTGTATAACCTGTTACTAAGACCTTCACTAAAAATCACTCCTTACAAAGAAAGAGAGCCTAAGCTCTCTTTTTATTTATCTATTTTTATACATCTTATCATAATAGTCTTTGTATTCACCACTGACGATTTTTTCCCACCAAAATTTATGTGTCAAATACCAATCAATAGTTTTCTTAATTCCATCATCAAACTTAGTAGCAGGAAGCCAACCAAGTTCATTATGAATTTTTGTAGGATCAATAGCATATCTACGGTCATGACCTGGTCTATCTGTTACAAATTCAATTAAATCTTCACTTTTACCAAGCTCTTTAATAATTGTTTTTACAACTTCTAAATTAGTGCGTTCATTATGACCACCAATATTATATACTTCGCCAATTTTTCCTTTACGAATAATTAAATCTATAGCAGAGCAATGGTCTTCTACATAGAGCCAATCACGTACATTTTCGCCTTTACCATACACTGGTAATTTTTTATCATTTAAAGCATTTGCTATCATGAGTGGAATTAATTTTTCAGGGAAGTGATATGGTCCATAGTTATTTGAACAGCGAGAAATAGTTACAGGTAATTTATAAGTACGATAATATGCTTGTACTAATAAATCTGCTGAAGCTTTTGAAGCTGAATATGGACTAGAAGTATGAAGTGGTGTTGTTTCTGTAAAGAATAAATCTGGTCTATCAAGTGGTAAATCTCCATAAACTTCATCAGTAGATACTTGATGATAGCGAATATTACCATATTTACGACAAGCATCCATCAGTACACTTGTACCAATTACATTCGTCTGTAAAAAGATTTCTGGATTTTCAATAGATCTATCCACATGAGATTCTGCTGCAAAATTTACTACAACATCAGGCTTTTCACTTGCAAATAATTCATCAACAAAAGCTCTATCTGCAATATCTCCTTTAACAAATTTAAATTTAGGATTTTTCATTGCTACTTCTAATGTTTCTAAATTACCTGCATAAGTCAACTTATCTAAACAAATTACTTCATCATTTGGATAATTATCTAATTCATAATAAACAAAATTACTACCAATAAATCCTGCTCCACCAGTTACTAATATTTTCATAATTTTTCCTCCGCTATACGCATTAAATATTTCCCATAATCTGTTTTTAACATAGGCTGTGCTAATTCTATTAATTTTTCTTTCGATATATATCCTTTGCGATAAGCAATTTCTTCAATACAAGATATATACATTCCTTGTCTATGTTGCACAATTGCTACATAATTAGACGCTTCTAATAATCCATCATGTGTTCCAGTATCTAACCAAGCCATTCCTCTACCAAATAATTCAACTTTTAAACTACCATGCTTTAAATATTCTTCATTAATAGTAGTAATTTCCAATTCTCCACGAGCTGATGGTTTTATTCTTTTAGCTATTTTTACAACTTCATTATCATAAAAATATAATCCCGGTATAGCATAATTAGACTTTGGCTCTTTAGGTTTTTCTTCTAAAGATATAACTGTACCATTCGCATCAAATTCTACTACACCAAAAGAGGTAGGATCTGCTACATAATAACCAAAAATCAATGCTCCATTTTCAATTTTAGTAGCTCTCTGTAATAATTCTGAAAAATGTCTTCCATAAAATATATTATCACCTAAAATTAAAGCTACAGAATCTATTCCTATAAAATCTTCACCTAAAATAAAAGCCTCTGCTAATCCATTTGGTCTTTCTTGCACTGTATATTCAATATTTAAACCATAATCACTACCATCACCTAAAAGTTGTTCATAAAAAGGTAAATCTCTAGGTGTAGAAATAATTAAAATCTCTCTTATTCCTGCAAGCATCAACACAGATAATGGATAGTATATCATTGGTTTATCGTATATTGGTATAATCTGCTTTGATATAGATTTAGTAATTGGATATAGTCTAGTTCCAGAACCACCAGCTAAAATTATTCCTTTCATAAAGATAATTTACTCCTTATCTTTTAAATATTCTTCTATTTCTTTATATCTATTAAAAGTATGTTCTATTACAACATCCATATTAAAATATTTATATTCTGCTAAACGACCACTTAAAAATAAATTATTATATCTTTTAGATTTATTATAATACTGTTTATAAACTTTATTATTTTCGTCATTCATTATTGGATAATATGGTAAATTGCCCACTTCAGCATCTTTATCGTATTGAAGCGGATATTCTGTTACAACTGTAGTATATTCACAATTTTCTTTATGCCAATTAAACCATTTATATTCTGTTTTTCTAGTATATCCTTTAGCTTGTGGATATGAACATACTTCAGCTGGCAAAATTTTATCAGCTTTTACAGTTTCATATTTAAAATCTAATGAACGATATGGTAATGCACCATATTCATAATTAAATAATTCATCTATCATACCAGTAAATATTAATGCTTCTACTTCTTTATTTTTATAAAGAACTTTATTATTTTCATCATCAAAACTAATATTTGGTATAGCATTAGTATTTAATTCTATAGTAATATTTTTATGATCAAGCATTTTTTCAAATAATTTTGTGAAACCATATTTAGGTAAATATTGAAAATCTTTATTTAAATAACGCTCATCATAATTTAATGCCATAGGGACACGATTCATAATATATATATCTAATTGTTCAGGATCTAATCCCCACATTTTTGATGTATAGGTTTTAAAAGCTTTTTCAAATAATAACTTACCATAAGCACTTATATCTTTATCTTCACTAGAAATAATTTCTAAAATAGGAACTCTATCTCTTCCAATAAAATTTTGACGAAATTTCTTTAATAATATTTCAGCTTGTTTACAACCTATTAATTGTTGCATTGTTTTAAAATTAAATGGTAGTTGTACATATTTCTCATCAATATAACTTAATAACTTTGTACTATGTTCATACATCTCCGAATATTGACTTAAATATTCAATAATCCACCAACAATTTGTATTCAAAAAATGTGGTCCATATTTTTGAATTAATATTCCTTCCTCATTAACTTCATCATACATATTTCCTGCAATATGATTTCTTCGTTCTACAACCAATACTTTCATATTTTTTTCTTCAGCTAATTTTCTAGCTAAAATACCTCCAGAAAAACCTGCACCTACTATTATTACATCATACATTTTTTTTCATATCCTCTTTTATCCATTCAGTTGTTCTTTTTATTGTATCTTCAAAATTACTCTTTATTTCAAAACCAGTATCTCTATATAATTCTTCTAAATCAATCTTATTGTAATCTATTAAAGCACTATCCGGATATTCTCCAAATCTCAAACTTACTTTAGGAGCTACAATATCTCTTACTTTTGTTACAATTTCTTTAAATAAATGTATTTTTCTATTTCCAATATAATATGATTTAGTATTTTTTCCTTTTTCCCCTACTGCAATAATACCTTCAATTAAGTCTTCAATATATATCCAATCATAAAGAAAATTTCCTATCGATAATTTAGGACTATTACCTAATATTAAATTTTCAATTAATATTCTAGATAACATTCTACTTTTATCGCCTTCTCCATAAACTTGAGTAGGATATATAATATTATATTCAATGTCATTGTATTTATTTACTAACGTTTTTATAAACAATTCTGTTGATAACTTTGACATACCATATATAGTTGCTATTCTTAAATTACAACTATTATTTTCAATATATTGTCTTACTTCATATTCTACAAAAGTACCTGTAAAAATAAACTTTTTGCAATTTAATCTACGTGCTACTTCTAAAGCATCACAACTATATTTTATATTATTAATTTGTTTCTCATAATCAAAAAAAGATTCTCCATATACTCCATCCCAAGCTAAATGGATAAATATATCAAAATTTTTTTCATTAATCTTTCCCTCTAAATTTTTATACTCTTTCAATTCTGATTCTATTATTTTTAATTTAGGCGTAATTTCTATGTTATCTAATTTTTTTTTATCTCTTACAATAGCCCAAACTTCCACATTATCCTTTAATAATCTTTTTACTAATGCTTTTCCTATAAAACCACTAGCACCTGTTACAATAACTTTTTTCATTAGCAATTTTCTCCATAAATAAAGTTAATATCACAATCTTCAATTGTAGTAGCTTTTTCATCTTTCTCTGAAGCTATTATTTTTATATTAGGCAATTGCAAATTTATTGTCTTATCTTTATAGGTAATAGCTCTTTCAAAACTTGGTTCCCAAAATTCATCTACTTTATATTGTACTTCTGTATCATCTTCAATTGATATACATAAATGACCAAATCCTTTTGGTATATAAATTTGCTTCTTATTTTCAGCTGTTAATTCTACACTAACATATTGCAAATAAGTAGGAGAATTTTTTCTCAAATCTACTGCATAACTTATAATAGAACCTTTTGTACATCTTAATAATTTAGCTTGAGATTTAGGTGCATTTTGAAAATGTATTCCTCGTATTGTACCTTTTTTAGCTGATAATAGATGATTATCTTGTACAAATACTGTATCTATTCCAAACTCATGTAAAGTTCTAGCCGAATAACTCTCCATATAATATCCTCTATAATCTTTATGTACTATTGGAGACAAAACATATACACCTTTTATTGATAATTCTTCAATTTGCATAATAACACTCCCTATAAAATATTTATTAATTTACTTTGTACTAAAACGTTATTATATTCTTTAAACATTTTATCCTTATCATTAATATTTAAAGAAAAATTATTTATTGAATTATAAAATTGATTATCTATACCTACATTTATATTTTTTATACCATTATTATCTATAATTTCTAAATTAACATCAAAATTATCAGGCGCTGTAAAAATTCTTGGTACTTTTAAAATTGCTTTACTTCCCCATACTTCTAATTCACATTTATAAGCATTATCCATACCAAAAGATACCTGTGCTGTCATTCCTTTATCATTTTGCAATGTAGCATTTCCATATAAATCTACTTCAAAATCTTCTTTCACTAAATTACTACAAACAACTTTTGTCGTATCGCCTAATAAATAGTTAGCTAATTTTAATGTGTATCCTCCACAATCTAATAAAGCACCACCACCAAGTTCTTTATTATAACGGAAATCATTTTTTTCTCTCATTGGAAAACCAAAAGCAATACGATAAAGTCTTATTTTCCCTAAATATCCCGAATCAATTATTTCTTTTATTTTAGTCAATTGCTTATGATACATAAACATATAATTTTCATGTACTGCTAAATTTCTTTCTTTAGCTAATTCTATTAATTCTTCTGTTTGTTGTAAATTCACACAAAATGGCTTTTCCATTAAAATATGTTTACCTGCTTGTAAAGCTTTTTTCCCCCACTCAAAATGGAGAGCTGGAGGTAATGGTATATATACTGCATCAATATTTTTATCTTGTAAAAGTTCATCATAACTAGAATAACCTTTTCCACCATAAGCTTCAACAAATGGTTTTGTCTTTTCAATATTTCGTGAAGCTACTCCAATATATTCAAACTCATTATGTTTTTTTAATGCTGGCAAAAATCTTCTAAAAGCAATTTCAGATGTACCTAATATGCCTAAACGTATTTTTTTCATATTATACCTCCATTATATTTCCAATAAAGATAATAAATTACGCAATTGAATATTCAATATATTATTATGCTGAACTAAATAATTTAATGTCTTATAATCAAGCCACATATATTCTCTAGGAAGCTCAAAATCAAAATTTTGCTCTTGCATAACTAATAAATTACGATTCTGCTCATGATAAAATCTTCCACCTTCTTCAGATAAATAATGATCAAAAACTATATTCTTTTTATTATTAACCTGATTTAGAAAATATTTTTCTACATTATCTAATTCTTCATTGTGAACAGCTTCAATCTGTAATGTAGGTGCTAATTCCACTTCATCAAAACAACCAAGCTCATGCTTTATCTTTACTAAAAACTCTCGTTTTCCATTCTTCTTATTATCTCTCATCAACAGTCCAAAAGTAGCATCACCAATAGCTTCAAATAAAGGTTGCGTCCATTCTTTTACTTCTCTACCTTCTATAGCTATCTTACAAAAAATAATTTTATATGGATATGGTTTTTTACATACAAATTCTCCATCTTGCATATGCCACGATTTCAAATCTTTTAGTTTTACAAATTTAGAGGTTTTTTCTGAATACATCTTTATATCATTTATTCTATTATAAATACTTACTAGGTCTATTGGCTCATTATTGATAATAGATTTATATAAAGCCTTATCTTTAAAACTTTTTTCTATATCTTCCTTATTTTTTAAATTATTCCATTTATAATAAGGAATACAAGACAGTACAGTTCTTGTATCCATGTTAACTAAATTATCTATTCGCATTAAAGCTTTTATTTGTTCCATAGTCATCCATCTATGACTTGGTAAAACTTCTATTTCTTCATCAACTTTTATAATGATATTACGATTTCTTTTCTTATAAAATCTTGACGATTGTTCTGACTGGATTTGATCCACTATTATTTCATATTTATTAGCATTTATAAAATAATCAATATAAGCTGGACGTTTTCCACCATGTTTTTGAGTAAAATTACTTTTTGTAGCCTGAATAGTTGGTGATATCTGGATTTTATTTATATTACCAGGCTCAATTTTAGCTTGCATCAAGTAATACATAACACCATTAAATTCTTTACAAATAATTCCCAAATATCCTATTTCATTTTGAATAATTATAGGCTGTTCTATAATTTGTTCTTTTCCATTTAATTTATAAGTTTCTTTTAATCCTATAATATGGAAAAAACTATTATTTTTATTTCTAATTGTTCCTTGTTTTTCATCATAAAACCAAAAATTGCTATCCTCTAATTTTATACTTTCTATATCAACTACTAAATTTTTATTTAATCTTTCTATCCACTTTAATATATTTTTTAAATCTTCCATATTTATTCTCCAAAAATTAATAAATTGTTATATTAATATCAATTTTTTCCTAACAAAATCATTAATCTTATATAAATATTTCTTTTTAAACTACCAAAAGATAAATCCTTATTAAAAATCAAATATAATCTATCCATAAAATTATTTTCAAAATTAATAAAAGCTTTTAAAAGCTTTATTTGTTTACTATCTAAATAATTATTATAATCTTTTAAGAGATTTTTACAATAATACTTACCATAATTCCATCGAATATATCTTTCTTTTCCCTCTATAAATATTTTATTTCCTAAAAAACGCTCTTTCCAACTTACAGATTTTTTAAATCCCGTTGTATTACTATTATGCTGACGATATTTTATATAAGCATTATTGTCGTATATTATCTTACCTGCTATTGCGCCTAAAAATAAATACCATCTATCATAACACAAGATATCTCCTGTTTTATATTCCTTTATTAACTCTGCAAAATATTTATCAAATACCATTGCAGGCCCACAAAAAAGATAGTTTCCAGCAACAATATTTTCTAAGTTATAATCTATATCATCACTTAACTTATTGGGATGATACATGTCTATATAATTTAAATCTTTATCTACAACCTCTAAATTAGAACAATATAATATTCTTTTTCCTTTTTCTTTTTCTAGTATCTCTAAAGCTTTTTCTAATTTTTCCGGCTTCCAATAATCATCCTGATCTGCTATAGCGTAATATTTAGCCTCTGGAGCATTTCTTAAGCAATCTATTAAGCTTTTAGCCGAACGAAGATTTTTCCCTTTATACCATTTTAATAATCCTTTTCTTTGATATTCTTCCAATATATCTAATGTTTCGTCTGTAGATCCATCATCTCTAATTAAAATAAATTTATCTCGTTCTGTCTGATTTATTATTGAATCTAACTGTTCTCTTAAATATTTTGCACCATTATAAGTACTCATAATTATAACTATTTTATACAATATAGTCACTCCTTATTTCTTGCCCAGTTTTTTATTTTTCTTATAAAACCTTTTTCATAGCTATTCATACTAATAAAATATAATACAATAATATATATTATCGTATATATTATAACTTCACTTAGAAAGCATTCCCATGAATAAACATTCACAAAATATCTATATATAATATTAGAAAAAAACAATACAATTACAATTCCTGGTAAAATTTTAAATATTTGCTTCCAATAAAAAAATATATCTAACTGTAATTTTTTTAAATAATATCTATTCATCAAAATACCAGTACTAAAAAGTAAAGATATTGTTGTACTTATTGCACAACCCATTATTCCATATAAATTCAATAGATATATGCTCAAAAAAATATTTATTATTGCTGATAGAATACATACACTAGAATAATATTTATTTCTATTCATAGCTTGTAACATAGCTGTAAACATACTTTGTATAGTGGAAATTAACATAGATAACATTAATATTAAAATAATATCATATGCTAATAAATAATCTTTACCAGCCCATAAAAAAATAAATTTTTCTCCAACTAAATAAAAAACTACTATAATGTATGACACTATGAAAGTTGTTATTCTACCCGTTTTAACTAATAAATTCAATAATTCTTGTTTAGATATATTATTGCTAGTTAAAATTGTTAATCTAGGAAAAAATACTATTCCTATAGCATATGATAATTGTGTATAAATTGTTATAAACTGTATGGCTATTGCATATATTGCTATTTGTGTAGGGCCCAACATTTTCCCAATTATTATTTGTCCTGTGCTCCAATATATTTTATCTACAATAATACCTAAAAAAATAAAAAAAGAAAACCCACTTATCTCCCATAAAAAATTTCTTTTATATTTGCCAAAACAAATTTTTATATTCAAGAATTTAATACAATAAAATAAATTTATTAATAATGAAACTATATTTATTATTGTGGCTGTAAAAACTAAAAATGTAGCTCCATATCCCATATATAAAAATGGCAATGCTAATGTAGGTTTTAAGAATGTGGACATAATATTTATTATTCTTAAAAAAACAAATCTTTCATACGCTTGTATTATTGAGGTAAAAACACTCAAAGGAAATGACACAGCTATATTTATTACTAAGCACAATAACATTATTTTGGCAATATATAATTGATTACTATTAAAAGTATTCTCAAAAATTTTATCAAAATTAAAATATATAAATACTCCTATTATTAATGCTATAAACCCTATAATTGAATATATTATTAAAAAAAGACCATTTAACTCTGCCTCTCTTTTTTTACTTCCTATTATTCTATTTTGTGCTACATATCTTATAACAGCTTTACCTAATCCTAAATCTAATATACTTAAATATGCTACTAATGAGCCAATTAATGAATATACACCATATTGCGCTTGACCTAATAATCTTAATATAATAGGAGTATATCCAAATCCTACAATAATACTAACAATTATATTTAAATATGTTAAAATCGCACCACTTCTAATTTGATTAGACATATTATCAATCCTATATTTATTTATTCTTTAGCCATTTACTAATTTCTAATGTACGTTTTATACCTTTATCTATATTAAAATAAGGGTTCCACTTTAATAACTCAAGTTTTTTACTATCCAATACAGCTCTAGAAAATAATGTTTTTCCCTCATTAGATATCTTATATATCACTTTAGTAGATGCTAATGTAGCTACTTTTTCAGCAAAACTAGAAATTGATAAAATAGAATCTTTATTTGCAATATTATAAGCTTCTTTATTATTTCCATCCAATAAAACTTTTAAAATACCAGAAACACAATCTGATATATATATATATGATCTAATTTGCTCACCTTTGCTTTTTAGAATAATATTTCTATTATTGACAGCATCATTAATGAATTGAACATTAGCTCTATTATCAAGTTCTGAGTTATTTGGTCCATATACATGACATAATCTTGATATAACAACATCTATTTCAAACTGATTTGCATATGATATACATAAATTTTCCGCGCATCTCTTACTTATTGGATAACTAGATCGTATATTCAATATATCCACTATTCCTGAATCTTCTTCTTTAAAAGCTTCTACATCATCGATACTATTTCCATAAATTTCTCCCGTAGATACAAATAACATTCTTTTTCCATTAATTTTCTTCATATAATTTAATAAATTATATGTTCCATGTATATTAGATAAAATTGTTCCTACTGGGTCATTATAAATAACAGATGGATACGCATTACTTGCTGCATGTATAATATAATCTACATTAAAATTAAAATCGAAAGATTTATTAATATCTTGTTCTATATATGATATATTTTTTTCTTTATCATATATAAATCTGTTTTCTAAACGTTTATAATTTCTACTTAAAGCATATATTTTTATATTTGTATTATATAATATATTTGCTCTATATATAGCATCTACTATAAATGAACCAATTAGCCCATTTGCTCCTGTTATTAAAATGCTAGAATCCCTTAATCTTTCAATTTCCTTTTTACATAATTCTAAGTCTTTCTGATATAATTCATTATAAAAAATATTTTTCATTTTTTTACCTTAACCATTCTGAACGTTTTGACATTAATAATGCTTTAAAAATATCAATATCTTCAACTGTTGTTAATTTTATATTTTTTTCTGCTCCTTTAGAAAAATATACTTTTTTATTTAATTCTATCATTAATGTACAAGATGCCACTGAATTTGTAATTCCTTTTTCTAATGCTTCTCGATGTAAATCGCAAATTTCTCCTACAAAAAAGCCTTGTGGGGTCTGTGTTCTTTTTAAATTATCTCTTGGATAAGATTCTGTAGATGATATCTGATCATTTGTTTTTAACATTGCTTCTGCACAAGGTATTACAGTTATAGCATTTCCATATTTTCTAGTAGTTTCTATACAATTATTAATTATATCTTCTGTTACCATAGGTCTTATAGCATCATGTATTAATACTATATCTTTTTTATCATATAATTTTTCTAATTCAAATACACCATTTCTTATAGAAGATTGACCACAATCCCCTCCTGTAATAATATGTTTTAATTTAGTTATATTAAATTGTTTTGCATAAACTTCTAAAATATGTTGCCATCCATCTAAACAAACTACTGCAATGATATCTATATTATCACTATTTTGAAAAGCTTCTAATGTATATATGATTACTGGTTTATCATTAACATTTATAAATTGCTTAGGGATCTCTTGCCCCATTCTACTTCCAATTCCACCTGCAATTAAAAGAGCTATATTCATTTATTTGTCCTCCTTTATAAAATATACTTCTATATCATGTATTTTACGATTCTCAATTGGAGGTATTTTCATATATTCTCCATATATTCCTTTTAAATAATCATTCCAACATGAAAAAACATAAAATTTATTTTTTTCAAATTCCAATTCTATCTTTTTTTCAAAATTTTTTTTTATCATTCTTTCACCTGTTCCATATAATCCCCATACTAATATTCCTACAAATTTACTATTATCATAATTATTTATCAATGCTAATTTTTCTAGTTTTTTACTCCAATATAATTTCCCAAATAACTTAGCTATAAAAATAACAATAGGTCTTATAAGATTTTTTAAAAAACCTTTAGGATTATATTCTTTTAAACAATTTATCATTAATAGCATTCTGTATATTCTTGCTTTATTATATATTTTTTTTAATTTACTATAATCTTCTGGTAATCCATCTACTGGAAATATATCAATCCATAAGCTATCATTTATATCTTCTTTTTCTATATTAGGCTTTACTTTTGTATTTATATTAATCATTTTTAAATAAGGTTTATCAAAATTATTATTTTCAATAGACCTTATTTTATAATTTTTATTTAATATTCCAGGAAAAATCTTCTTAAATTTTTCGTAATCACTTCTAGGCATGCAAACATCTATATCATCATCCCATGGTATAAATCCTTTATGTCTTACTGCACCTAATAAAGTTCCTCCACACAAAGAATAATATAAATTATTTTCTCTACAAAATCTATCAAAAGTTTTTAAAATATCTAATTCTATATTTTTTATTTCTGATAAAGTTAATCTTTCCATCGTTAAAATCCTTTATAATTCTTCTATTATTTTATTAACTTTTATTACTTTGTTCATCATACTAAATTTTTCTTTTATTTTTAATTGTGCTCTCTTTCCTATTTTTTGTTTTTCTTCTATTGATAAACATTCTATATATTCTACTAAATGTACTATATATTCTATATTACTATCATATGCAAAAATAAATCCATCTCTTCCATCAGATATAATCTCTTTTACTCCATCAACATCTCTAGCTATAACTATTATTCCCATACTCATCGCTTCTAAAATAACCGTAGGTAATGGATCTCTATCGCTTGTTAATAATAATATATCTATATTAGGATATATATCCTTTACTAATTTTTCTCTTTCTAACTCTCCCAAATATATTATATCACTATTAAATTTATTTTTTATATCTTTATAATATTTATCTTCCGTAATTTTCCCTATTAAAAATCCTTTATATTTATTACATTTTCTATTTAGATTATTTATAATATCTATAAACATATCTTGTCTTTTTCTCTTACAAATTTGTCCAATACAATATATTTGAGAACATTTATCATTGTTTTTTTTCAAAAAATTACTCTTAGTATCTATCCCATTATAAATAACTTCTATTTTATTTTCTTTTATATTACAAATTTCTAAGGATTTTTTAGTGATTCTTGATGGTACAATATATTTATCAATATATTCATCATTTTTCTTTATATAATTTATATATAATCTTTGATCTAAAATATCATGAATATGTGATATAGTTTTTATATTTTTATTTATATATTTTTTATATAAAGTTATTAACAAAATATCTAATGTATTATTTCCATATAAAACTTCTATATCATATTTTTTTACAATCTGATTTATTTTATATAAATTATAAAAAATATTTAAAATAGATTTTATTGTTTTTTTTCTAATACTAACAATGTCCATTTTTTCAGAGCTAAATATATTTTTTTCTTTAAAAACTTGTTTGTATTTTTCAAGAACTTCTTTTCTATTCGTCGTATATATATATATATTATTTATATCTATACGTCTTATATAATCCCATAAAACATATTCTGCTCCGCCAAAAAAATTAGTATAACTTATAAATAAAATTTTTTTCATAAAATAATCTTCCTAATTAAATTTTCTGTTTTATTTTCAAACTTAAATTTATCAATAATAATAATATAAAATTAACTGGAAAATTCGTTAACGTATTATTAAAGAAAAAATCTATTACTAATACATAAAATAAACAATATTTTATTCCCAAAATATCTCTTTTATAAAAATTTATTATAAAATAAATCAAAATAAATATATAAAAAAGTACACTTACTATACCATAGTTACTAAATAAATATATATATGTGCTATCTGTAGCTATTGGTATAATGCCATAAAGCTCTTTATCTAAACCAAACATTCCATTAATACCTAAACCTACTCCTAATAAAAAAGATATTCCATTCTGACTAATTTCATCTATTATTTGCCAATGTTGTAATACTCTAAGTAATATACTTGAATAAGCTTTATCTGGATATATAGTATTAACAAATTCATATACACCTAATCCATGTGTTGTATATAGAAAAAAAATAAATAATATCACAGAAAAAAATATAAATATATTTATTTTAAATATCTTATATATGAACTTTATTATAAAATATACAATTAATCCTATAATAGCAGTTGCATACGTTGATAATAATATTGCTACAAGATAAATTATTTCTAATAAATACTTTATTATTTTATTTTTTATATTATAAATCATATTCTCATTTAAGATAATAAAAGCCATTAATACCAATGTAGTAGCCTGCACAAAACCACTTTGTAAACCTATTGGTCTTAGAAATTCTCCATATGTTATTATTTTCACGCCTACAGCAGTTCCCCAATTTCCCATATCCAATCCAATAAGATTCAAGAATTGCTCAAAAAAAACAAATTCTAAAATCATTGCAATTGCATTAACAGCTCCTAAAAATATCATTATTTTTATTAATTTTATGGAAAAATCTTTTATTACTTTATCATCTATTTTAATAAAAAAAAGATATATACAAATAGTAAATAAAAATAACAATAAATCATTTTTTAATTGATAAATTATAATATCATTAGGTATATTCATTAATAAACTATATATTATTTCTATAAAAAAAAAACCACCTCCAATCAATAAAAAAAACAATACATTAATATTTATATTTTTTAATTTAATGTCAAAAAAAAGTATACACATTAATATTACATATACTTCTTTCCATAATTTTATATATTGATTATCTACAAGATATGATAAAAAACTAAATATTCCTGAAAAAAAACACAATATATAAAAAAACTCTATTATTTTCAATTCAACATTTTTTTTATTTATAACTAAACGCATAAAAACTCCTTTAATCTAAACTATACTTATATTTTTCATAATATGGACTGATTTTTAATGCCTTATACGCTACAAGATTATAATATATTTTATTTCCAAATATTAATTTAAATAATTTTTTTATTTTTTATAGTTATCTTTTCCATAAATTATCCAAAATATACTATATACCCTAATATCTTAAAATATCCAAAACAATTTTATTATTTTATATATGATGAATTGTTATCAATTTACCTAACTACCTCTTCATCATACTACATGAGTATATGCAAAATATATGTCAAGATATGTTAATATGATAACAACTCATTATAAATTTTCGTGTAGATTTTATGTGATAACTTTATTCTACACGAAAATTCATAATAAGTTTTTTATTTTTTTAGTGTCGCACTTTATTATAACAATTCATCATTTAAATAAAAATTGCTTAATTTTTCCAAAAGCTTTCAATGAACGTTTTAAATCCTCAGGATTTTTTAGACCTAACCAAAGTCTATGCAAAATATAACTTGGTCTTAAATAATATTTTTTTCGAGCATTATCACAAAAAGCTACCATTTCCTCTGACGATAAACCTGGTAAATTTAATACACAATTTATAGTACCATCTTCTTTACAATATTCATCATATTTTCCTGTTATATATCCATTATTTTTAGCCCAAAAATAAGCTTCTGTTCCTGGAAATGGCAACAATGGATAAAATTGTGCTGTATCTGCATTTAATTCTAATGCTAAATTCAATGTTTGCTCCATAGTTTCTTTAGTTTCTCCTTCATTACCAACCATATAACAAGCATGTACTAATAATCCTGCTTTTTTAGCATTTTTCATATATTCTCTTATAAGTTTTAAATTTGAACCCTTCTTTATATTCTTTAATATTTGTTCATTACCACTTTCAATACCAGGAATAATTAATCTACAACCAGCTTTTTTCATCATTTGCATAGTTTCTAAATCTAAGTTAACCCTTGCATTACATAGCCAACTTAAACGTTTATTAAGACCTTTATCTATTAATAATTTGCAAATATCCAAAACCCTTTGCTTTTTAGCTGTAAATGTGTCATCTTCTATTACTATTTCTTTAACATCAGGAAATGTTTTAGCTATATATTCAAATTCTTCTACTACATTTTCTGGACTTCTTAATCTATATTTATGCCCATGTAAAGTTTGTGGATATACACAGAAATTACAATGTGCCATACATCCACGTCCTGTAAATATTTGAATTTCTGGATAAGATGAAGCTGCAAAAAAATAATCCTTATAATTTAGATATTCCTTTATAAATTTTGATGCAAACGGTATTTCATCAATATCTTCAATATATTCCATATCTGGATTACTTTTTATCTCACTATTTAATCTATAAGTTATACCTTTTACATCATATACATTTTTATTATCCCTTATGGCTCTTGCTATATCCCTTACTATATAATCATACTCTCTACGAGCAATTGCATCTATCGCTTCACTAAAACCTAAAGTTTCTTCTGGTAATGCGGATGGATGTGTTCCTACCATCACAAAAAAAGCTTTTGGATACATTTTTTTTACTTCTTCTAAAAACTTTATATCACTAAATAAAGATGGTGTACTTGTTTCTATTACAAATAATTCCGTACCGTCTCCATGTTTTCTTATCATTTCTAACGATTTTTTTTCATTTAAAGGCGTTGCTGGTGCATCCAAAAATTCTACAGTAAATCCATCTTTTTGAGCAACTGCTGCTGCATATATTAACCACAATGGGTAATATAATGTACCACTTCTGGTTAATGCTGGACTACGATTTTCTCTGGAAAATTTCCCATATTCTGCTTTAAATGGTGGATTTATAAAAAATACTTTCATATTATACAATGATCCTTTCTTTTATTTTCTTTATTATTAAAATAAAAAAGCATATATAGTGATTTTATACATTTTTTTAATAATATCCATATCATTTGAAAAATTTCATTATAGCAGTATCCTAATAAGAAAAAAATAATGCCATATGAAATAAATATATAATACCTACATATTGAAATACACAATAACCTGCAACGACTAAAAAATTATTATACCTTTTGCAATATCTATTATTTCTATTTATTCATTATACATAGCATATTATTATTTACAATCGTTCCATAAAAACTCAAAACATTTACTAGAAAAAATATATTTATATTTTATAAATAAATATATTAGACCTTTTATATGTTCCCAGTTATGTTTACTTAATATTTTTTTCCTTGATATTCTTTGCCATTCATGAATAATTTCTACATTTTTATCATATAATACATTATATCCATTGACCCATGCTCTTAAACAAAATTCTACATCTTCCGGAGCATAAAATATATTTTCATCTAATAATCCTATTTTATCTATTAATTCTGTTCTCATAACCCAACAAGCAGACATTAAATAACCTACTTTAAAAATATTATTATCATATAACATTTTATTTTTATCTATTTCTTCTAAAGATTCCCCTTTCTTTTGTAAGTAATCAAATGGTAATGCTTTAAGAAATTTAATAGTCAATGTTGGTATATTTCTTCCTGATGGCTGTATATATCCATCACGACTTATCATTTTAGGACCAATAATTCCATTTTTTCTATCTATTTTCAGTAAATTAATCATATGCTCTATTGATTTTTGATTTATCTCTGTATCTGAATCTAATATACATAAATAATCTACATCTTTTTTTATAGATTCTATGGCTATATTTCTACTAACTGTTGTTCCTAAATTTTTTTCTAATTTTACTAATTTCATAATAACATTTTTATTAGAAATTTTAAATGAATTTATTATATCTATTGTTTTATCTTTAGAACCATTATCAGCTATTGAAATATATATTTTTTCAAAATTTAAATTTAATATAGATTTTATACATGTATATATATACTTTTCAGAATTCCAAGTCAATATTATAAAAGCTATTCTTACCATCACTTCATACCTCTATCAATAACCTTTAATATCTTTTCTAAAGTTTTATTCCACGAATATTTATTCATTAAAAAATTATCTTTATTTATATTTTTTATTTTTATTAATTCTTTTTTATTTTTGATTTGTTCTGCTAAACTTTCTGGATTATCTTTCTCACAATATAAGACTCTTTCTCCATAAATTTCTTTAAAAACTTCTATATTTGATAAAATACACGGACAATTATTCGCTATTGCTTCTAATGGTGGAATTCCAAATCCTTCATATAATGAAGGATATACAAAGCATTCAGCTTTACTATATAAAGCTACTAATTCTTCATCACTAACATATCCTATAAAATGGACATTCGAAGGCACTTTAAAATCTTCTACATTAAAAATATTACTATCAATGCCCCCAGCAATAATGAAATTATAATTAGGAAGTAATTTTGCTGCTTTTAATATTAATTTAAAATTTTTAGAAGGCATTAAGCTACTTACTGCTAATACATAATTTTCTTTTATATTACATTTAACAAAAATATTATTATCTTTTTTTACTCTAAAAATATGTTCAATTCCACAATTAGCTACATAAAATTTATTAATGTTTATATTAAATAGACAACTAATTTCTTTTTTAGAAAAATTTGATACTGTAAATAATTTCTCTAATCGATTTCCTAAAACACTATATTGTATTCTATACCATAATTTAAATAATGTAGTAAAAGTTTCTGGCATTCGAACTGTTGCTGCATCATGAAAAAAAACAGTCTGATTTTTTTTTATAAGTGGAGCACAATTTCCAAAATTAAACAAAAAATTACTTTTTACATATAAAGGAAGTTCTATTTGTTCCCATAACTGACCATTAAAACAACCTTTATTTACTAATTTTATATGTTTTAATTTTATCTTATGTTTTACTTTTTTAGGAGCAATTAATATATATTCAACTTTATCTATGTCCAGACTATGATCTAAATATTTGTCTAAAGCATGTACTATTTCAAATGCGTATCTTTGTACCCCAGTTATTTTTTGTGTCAAAAATCTTCCATTGATATATATCTTTTCTATTTTTCTCTCTCCTTTTTAATAATAACTATATCATCATCATTAATATATTTACCAGATTGTACCTCTATAATAATCAAAGGTATTTTCCCTGGATTGGATAATTTATGTTTTACTCCCATAGGAATATACGTACTTTGATTTTCTGTAAAAATACTTTCTCTATCATTAATAATTATCTTACCTGTACCAGAAATAACTGTCCAATGCTCACTACGATGATAATGCATCTGCATAGTAAGCGAAGCCCCCGGATCCATCTCTATCTTACGCACTCTATAACCTTCAGATTCTGTGAGTAAAGTATATTTTCCCCATGAGCGATACATAGTGACATTTTCTTTTGCTTCTTTTCTTTTATTCTGCTTAAGCTTATTCACTATATTTTTTACTTTTTGACTCTCACCTTTTTTTGCTATAAGCAATACATCCGGTGTATCTATAATCATTAAATTTTCTAAATCAATACCAGCTATTAGACGACTATCACCAATAATCATCGTATCTATACAATTTTCCGCTAAAATATCACCTTTAAATACATTTTTATCCTTATCAGAAAGTACTTCTGCAATAGCATCAAAACTGCCAATATCATTCCAATAAATATTTTCCATTGGTATCATCATCATCTTTTGTGATTTTTCTGCTACTGCATAGTCAATGGATATATCTGGCATATTTACAAAATTATCCACTGTATATTTATAACCATTCTGGGTAATATCTATTATTGCTGGCATATATTTAGTAAGTTCAGCCTGCATAGTAGCTATGCTAAACATAAACATACCACCATTCCAATAATAATTGCCAGAAGATATATATTCTTGAGCTGTAGCTAAACCTGGTTTTTCTTTAAAAGAAATAACTTTTTTAGCTAAATTACTATTTTTCTCTACTTCAATATAGCCATAACCAATCTCTGGTTTTGTAGGTTTAATTCCTAAAGTAACTACATTATCTTTAGCTATATCTTGAGCATTTCTGATTAAATCTTGAAAAACCTCTATTGGTTTAATTAAATGATCTGATGGACTAACAAATAATATCTCATCATCTCCACATTGCAATACATTTTGACAATAACATTGTGCTAAGGCAATAGCAGGAGCTGTATTTTTTCCCATTGGCTCAGTAATAATATGTGCTTCTTGTGCATTTATAGTTTTTAATTCTGCTTGCACATGAAAAATATATTTTTCATTAGTTACAATAATAATATCTTTTGCTTCTACTAAGCCTAAAAATCTCTCTATCGTTTGCGCAAGTAAAGATTTATCTCCAATTACATGAAGAAATTGTTTGGGATAACAATCTCTAGATAGGGGAAACAATCTAGTACCTCCACCACCTGCTAAAATAATAACTTTCATTGATCAATAAGCTCCTTTTTTCGCAAATACTGCTTTAAAAGTTCTCCATAAAATCATTATATCTAGCCATACAGACCAATTACGCACATACCAACTATCCATATGCACACGTTCTGTATAATCTATATCATTACGACCACTACATTGCCATATTCCTGCAATCCCTGGTCGCACCATCAAATAATCATCGATATAATTACCATAACGCTGCATCTCTGCTTTAATTATAGGTCTTGGTCCTACAAGACTCATATCACCTTTTAATACATTAAAGATCTGTGGCAATTCATCAAGGCTAGTCTTACGTAAAAAAGCTCCAGATTTAGTAATTCTAGGATCATTTTTTAATTTAAAATCTCGTTCCCATTCAGCTCTCGCCTTAGGATCATTTTGCAATAATTCTTCTAATTTTTCCTTAGCATCTACGCACATAGAACGAAATTTATAGCAAGGAAATTCTTTTCCATCTTTACCCACTCGCATATGTTTAAATATCACAGGTCCAGGAGAGTCTTTATATATCCATATAGCAATAATAACTAAAAGTGGAGAAATACAAATCGTTCCCACTATAGTCAATATCATATCAAATAAATATTTAATAATGCGATTAAATCTACGCTCTAAATTATTACGCACACGAATAAGCATTATTTTCTCTGTAAAAAATGTCTCTACATCTATTCCCCCCATAGGGATAGCTGTAAGATTAGGAATGATACAGATATTTTTTACTAACGGCTGTACACGATGAATAATATTTTTCATTTTTGCTTGTTCTAAATAAGGAATAGCTATTAATACATTATTTATCCCTGTAGTTTTAATTATCTTTTCAATATCCTCAAAATTACCCAATAAAGGATAATTTTCTAATCCTTTTATAGGAGTTTTATCACTGATTAAACCTACTATTTTATAAGAACTCATTCCTATATCATTATTTATGCTTCTCGTAAAAGCTAAAGCTTCTTCTTGAGCCCCAATAATTAATAAAGGTATCTTAAATATTTTTCTTTCATCTAATATACGTTTCAATAAATAACGCACAATTATCAGACATATAAAACTAGCTAGCCATAATAAAGCTAAAAAAGCTATACTATGTTCAGTAGAACTTGCTCGCACAAAAAAGAATAATAAGACCGCAATAATACTATATATACTACTATAAAAAAGCGACTCGACCCTCTGCCAAAAAGGAATAGTACGACGATAAGTCCTAGCAGCAGCGATAAAAGCTATATAAATAAACGGTATAACGATAAATAAATCTATATAACGAAGATTTTCTTCACTAAAATACATCGCTATCATCTCTGCTAATAATATCGCCAGATAATCTGCCATCAGTGATATACCGGACCAAATTATGCGGATATTCTGTTTTAGATTAGTTTTATAATTTTGTGCCAATAAATTCACCTACATTGCATTTATTTTTAATTATAGTATAAAAGGAGAAGCCATATTTATCTTTAAATCTATACTTCTCCTTTTACATCTATTTCCTATTATAAACCATATCTTCTACTATAATTATATAAGGTATAACCCAAACTGATCATTATGCCTAAAACAAAGCCAATAACTACAATTAATTTTTTATTTGGCTTAGCTGGCATATCTTCTTTTGGTAAATCTGCTGCATCAATGATCTGGATATCCATAGAATCTTTTGCTTCTTGAATTCTAGTCTGTTCATAGTTTTGTACAAGAGAAGTATATACTTGACCTGTGATTTTAGCATTACGTTCTAAACGCATATATTCTACACTATCAGCAGATAATGTAGCTATACTTTCTTGAGCTTCTGCTTGTTTTGCTTTCAAAGCTTCTAAAGAAGCATTATTTACAGATATCTGCACTTCTGTACTGATTTTATCTTTTAAAAGATTAGATTGCACTGGACTTAAAGTCACTGATTGAGAATTTACAGCCTTTGCGATCTCATCAGATAAAGATTTTTCAAGACTATTTAATTCTTCTTTCGCTTTAATCACATCTGGATGTTCATCAGTGAATTGTTGCTGAAGTCCTACAAGTTCTACGCGTTTATTGACAATAGACTCACGAATATTACCGATATTTGTATTATCAGAAACATTATATTCCAATAAGGAAGCATTCTGCTGTTCCAATTGACTAGTCACACCAGCGAGTTTCGCACTATCACCTTCACTCTGCGCTTGAAGCTGAGCAATAGTTGTATCATAATTATTTAAATTAGCAATAATAGCTTTTGCTTGTTCGTCAGGTGCATAGATTTTATGCTCTTGCTGATAAGCAGCTAATTTATTTTCTGCTGTTTCCATTTCTTCTTTAGCGATTTTTATACGTTCATCAAGGAATTTTAATACAGAAGAATTGTCTTCTTTGTTTAATTTAGTCATCAATGCTAAGAAATTATCTGCTACCCCTTGAGAGATCATCTGCGCTTCCTCCGGTGTTTTACCATAAGCAGCTATAGTTATTAATTCTGTCTTTTTAATATTAGTTATCTCTAAATTAGATTTTGCAAAACCTGCTACAGTCATCTTTTCTTTATCTTCATCAGGTAAATCTAGTTCAGCAATAATTGGCTCTAAAACTTCACGAGATTTCATTAATTCAATATAAGATTCAGGTGAACCGGAACTTCCTCCCCCTATATCTATACCAAAGCCAGCTGCCATAGCTGCATAACCAGCCATAGAAGAACTACTACCAGATTTTACACGCACAAGTGTAGTAGATTGATAAGATTTTGGTAAAACAAAAGCTACTATAGTGGCAATAATAGTACAAATTACTATTATCGCTATAACTATCGTTTTCTTTTCTATCATTAAAGAAAACAATTTTTTTAAATCAATTGTATCATTATCATTTGCATTATTTATATCCATTATTTCACTCCTAATTAATCAGTCAATGCTCTATACGTACTATATACATTGATAAGTGGTAATACGTCTTTATGGAAGTCAATTTTATTGGATTTAGGAATATATAAGATATCTCCATCTTCTAAGGCAAAATTCTGACTGATATCATGTTTTTCTATATAATCTTTAATATTGGCTTCTTTCACATACATAACGCCATCATCTATACGAATAACTTGTACTTTTTTGATACGACCATATGTAGTCACCCATTCAGCTTTAGAGATAGCTGCTAATACATTCATATCATCAGAAGCTAATTCCACTGTTCCTGGAGCATTCACTTCTCCCAATACCTGTACTTTTCTAGGTCCATAGTTAGTGACGATTATTGACATATCTGGTATTTTAATATATCTGCCAAATTTCGCAGTCAATACTTGTTTTGCTTCTTCAATAGTTAGACCTGCTAATTTCACGCTACCTGCATAAGGTAAATTTACATAGCCATCTGTACCGATCATAATGCTATCCAAGCCTTGAGCATCTTTGTAGCCTATAATTCTAATTGATATCGTATCATATTTATATAAACGATAATGTTCATCATAATCATCCAATGATTTTATTGATGCTGGTTTAAACACTGAAGTATCTGTTGCATCCATAATCACTGCACTATCAGCAATATTTGTATATACATCTTCTGGCGCTGCAAAAGCAGTAGTTGATAATGCTGATACTAATAAAGCTGTAACTATCGCTTTTTTATAAAATCTTCCCATAAAATCCTCCACAAATTTTATTATTAATTTATAAATCCATTCTTAACTAATTCTATATTATATCATATATATGTAAAAATCCACTACTATATTATTTCCTTATTTTATATTTATATTTTTCAAAAAATATAATTTTCCTAATAATATCAAATATAAACTTAGATATAAAAAACTCTAGAATATAAATCCTAGAGTTTTCTTAATTAATCTTTATTAATCTTTCATTAAAACTTTATAAATATAAGTCATAGCTATAGCTAATAAAACAAAACCAGCTACTACACCGTTCCAGCCACTGCCTGCAATACCTGCTACTAAATATCCTAAGAAAGAGCATGTAGCTACTACGATTACATATGGAACCTGTGTACTTACATGGTCAATATGACTACATTGAGCCCCCGCAGAAGCCAAGATAGTAGTATCAGATATTGGTGATACATGGTCACCACCTACAGCACCAGCTAATACTGCTGCTACTGTAACTACTAAAAGATGAGGATCAATAGATACTACAGCAAGAGCGATAGGAATCAAGATACCGAATGTACCCCAAGAAGTACCAGTAGCAAAAGCAAGACCGATAGCTACAAGGAAGAATACTGCTGGCATGAACATACCTACAGTAGCATTATTGGATACGATACCGCCAACATAACCACCGATATTTAAATAATCTTCACCGCAAACACCAGATAAGCTCCAAGCAAGACATAAGATAAAGATAGCAGGTGTCATTGCTCTAAAACCTTGGTTAAAACATTCACAGAATTTGCCAAAGCGGAGTACTCCACGTGGCACATAGAGTAAGAATGTGAACACTAAAGCGATAAAGGAACCAATTACTAGACCTCTGGCAGATTCACAATTTGCAAAAGCATCAGATACACTAGCACCATCTAAAATACCGCCAGTATAAAGCATACCGAAGATACAGCCACCGATTAAAACGATAAGTGGCAATAATAAATCTAAGATTTTACCATTACCTACTATTTCCATCTGTTCTTCTTTATATTCTTCAGGAATAATTAATTTACCATTGCTTCTTTGTTCTAAAGTCTTCATAGCGGCAAAATCTTTACCTGTCCAAATCAAGAACAACATAAAGATAATAGTAAACCATGCATACATATTAAAAGGAACTGTCTGCAAGAATAAGGAGAAACCATCAATAGCACTGTCTTCTGGAAGTGAAGAACTAACTGCTGCTGCCCAGCTAGATACTGGAGCGATAATACAAATTGGTGCTGCTGTAGCATCGATGATATAAGCGAGTTTTGCACGAGTTACATTAAATTTATCAGTAACAGGTCGCATAACTGTACCTACAGTCAAACAGTTAAAATAGTCATCGATAAAGATAACTACCCCTAAGATAGAAGTAACGAGTAAGGAACTGCGTTTTCCTCTGATTACACTTGCTGCCCATTCACCATAAGCACGAGAAGCACCAGAGCGAGCAATAGCTGCTACAATAATACCTAATAAGACCAAAAATACTAAAATATATACATTTCCGCCAACTTTATCGGACATAATTGCAAAAAATGTATCAATAGCAGCTAATAAATCAAAGCCTGTGAACATTAAAGCCCCTACAAAGATACCCACAATCAACGACATGTATACTTCTTTTGTCGCCAAAGCCAATACTATGGTAATTATCGGAGGCAATAGCGACCATGCTGATTCAACCATTCATTTCCATCCTTTCTTATATATACAAATTATAAATAGTTAAAAACAATAGCTATATTATACCATCTATAGACTATTTGGCAAAATGCTTTTTGATAACAATATCCTGTCCTTAGTAAAACAAATCAATTATAATACCTAATATAATATCTAAATTAATTCAACTTGTTTTGCCATATTCATTGTAGTATAATAAACAAAGAAGAGAATAAACTGATGTTTGCCGATGTCAGCCCTCTTCTTATAGTGTTATTGTTGAAGAAGAGGCTGTCCATCAAGATGGCTTCTTTTTTATTTTAAAATCAATTAAAATAAGAAAGTATAGTAAATACAAGCGTTAATAAAGATATTATCAAAGACAATACTTCATAATTCGTCATATTTACCACCTCCCTAAAAGAGAGGCATGACACATCAATTTATTCCCTATGCCAAGAATTATATCATAAAGACAAGTATTTTGAACTGCACCCCAAAAGTTGGACAAAAAACAACTTTTGGAGG
>OGIA01000897.1_pt1 | contig 25958 bp, 19 predicted proteins | sample 1571671 | NCBI WGS metagenome assembly OGIA01 (sample SAMEA2582027, study PRJEB24529) | metagenome | biome: Human gut stool | place: China | collected 2011
GCCCCCAAAGAGAACCGACATGCAAAAGCGCGAATTTCCGAAGAGCGGCCTCGCCGCGCTCGGCGACCTGGGTTTTCTCGGTTCCGCCCGTGCGGGAGGACCTGCCGTAACGAAGAAGGTTTCCGACGTCCGCCGGGACGAAGAATGGGACACGGTGATCGTAGACTCCGGCATTGCCGCCACCTTCGTCGAGAACGAAGCGCTCGATCGGGGCCTCAAGAAAGTCATCATGATCGAGAAGATGCCCGTCTTCGGCGGCAATTCCGCAATCACCGATTCCGAATCGCGACGGCGAAACCTCAAAAGCACAAGCTCGAATGTGCGGCCTGTTACGTCGACGAGGTCGGGGAACCCGTCCCGACCGCTCAGTGTCAGACCTGCAACGATCCGAAGTCGTTCGATCAAAACTACCACCTTGCGAACGGCAAGGTCACTCCCCATGTCTTGATCCATTACGCGCCCGAGACGGTCAACTGCGCACTTTGCCACCGCGAACGCGGGTTTTTCGTATGCGGATCCGATACCCGTGTTAGGTACAATGTCTCAGTTTTATGTGACAGCACGCCCGGGTCGCTCCCTTCTGCCGCCTCCCCTCGGACGCGGTTCGCGACCCGACGGCGCGTTTTCCAGGAGGCTTTCAATTATGTGCACCACCATCGTCGTCGGTGAAAAGGCCACGGCCGACGGTTCTTTTCTCGTCGCCCGCAGCGCGGACAGCTCTTCCCTTAAAGCGCAGCACTTCGTCATCCATCCGGCCAAGACCGGTCAGTCGGGTGTCTACAGTTGCAAGGCGCACGGCGGCGTGAACGACTTCACGTATCCGCTCCCCGAAAACGCCATGCGCTTCACGACGGTTCCGAACTGGAAGACGCAGCTTCACGGCGCCGTCGGCTACAACGAAGCCGGGCTCGGTCTCACCGGAACGGAATCGATCTTCGCGAGCGACGAAGCGCTTGCCGTCGACCCCTACAACAAGGCCTCGGGCATCACCGAAGACGACATTCCCGACGTGATTCTTCCGCGTTGCCGCACGGCCCGCGAAGGGGTCGAGCTTCTCGGCAAGATCATCGAAACGCAGGGTGCGGGCGAAGGTTTCGGCGTCGCCTTCGTCGACATGAACGACGTCTGGTACCTTGAAACGGGTTCGGGCCACCAGTGGATGGCCGAACGCACGCCCGCCGACGCCTACTTCGGTTCGGGCAATCAGGGACGTCTCGGCAACTACGACCCCGCCGATCCCAATCAGCTCGCAAGCCCCACGCTCGTGACGTTCGCCACCGAAAAGGGACTCTATCGTCCGGAAGACGGCGCCTTCAATTTCTCGAAGGCCTACACCCGCGACGACGGCCGCGACCGTGTCTACAACGATCCGCGCGTCTGGGCGATTCAAAAGCACTTGAATCCCGCGTTGGAACAGCCGGTCGACGCCGGCCGCAGCTTCCCCGTCTACCTCACGCCCGAAAAGAAGGTGACGCTCGAAGACATGAAGCTTCTCATGCGCCACCACTTCGAAGGCACCGAGCACGACCCGTACGGCAACGGCCTCAACGGCGCCGAACCCTGGCGCCCCATCAGCGTCTTCCGCACCTACGAAGCGCACGTCATGCAGGTTCGTCCCTGGCTGCCGCTTCCGATCGCCGAAGTCGTGTACGTCGCGTTCGGCATGGCGGACCTCTCGTGCTTCGTTCCCTTCTACCACGGTCTTGAAGCCGTTCCCGCCCAGTACGGCATGGGGACGGACCACGCCGACACGGTGTCCGCCTACTGGAAGTACCGTCGCCTGCAGACCCTCGTCATGACCGACTATCCGAAGCTCGCCCCGATCGTGAAGTCTGCGTTCGGCACCTTCGAAGCCGAAACGGCCGAAGCACAAAAGGCGATGGAAGCCGAATTCGTCGAACGCTTCGCCAAGGACGAAGCCGCCGCCCTGAAGCTTCTCAACGACTTCAACCTCGACGTTCTCGCCAAGGCGGAAGCGCTCGCCGAAAAGCTTCTGAACGACGTCTTTACGATCCGCACGGCCGACATCGAAGCGTCCGTGGTGTTCAAGAACAACAAGTCGAAGGACTGATCGCCTGTTCCGAAACACAGCCAATCCGCCGGGTTCCGAAGGTCACCTCTTCGGAACTGAGGCGATCTCTGCGGAACCGAGGCAATCATCCGTAGTGACCGTCGCAGCCCTCGCATCGAAAGATGCGGGGGCTTTGCTTTCGGAAAAACTCCCGAAGGCGGTGACCGGGGACCTTCTCGAGAAGGAAGCCCCGAAGAGCGGGACCTCCATCATTACTTCGTAAAGCCGGAACCCGGCGTTCCGCTTCTCATCGACTACGACTCCCTGAGGCACGAGAGTAGCAAGCGGTCTGTTTTCAGCCTCATCGGGCATCCGGACATGACGCTTGGAAACCGAACGATGACCGCCTTCGTGACGTTCTGCATCTTCTTCGGTCTGAGAACGCGCCTTACCGATCACGTTGAGAAGGCTCGCGCGAAGGGCTACAAAGGCGCTCGTCAAAGACCTCGGCTTCCCGGGGCTTTTCTGTTCGGTCGATGCCCTAGCGAAGCTCCTTTCGGCCAAAGGGTTCGCCGAGTCCCTCAAATAACGCGCTGACATCGCAAAGAGGCCTCCCGGGGCCTCTTCGCAGGTCTCGCAAGAAACGAAAAGGCCCCGCATTTCGAACGCATTCGAAATGCGGGGCCTTTAGCCTTTATGCGTATCCGGGATTCGGAATCTTACGATTCCGTCTTCGCTTCTTTCCGAACGTTCGCGTCGTTCTCGCCGGAGGACTTGATGGAATCGCCGGAGTTAACGGACTCGACGGACTTCGAGGATTCGGCCGATTCCGTCGACGCGGGCTCGGAAACCAGCTTGGCAGCCTCCGAAGAATCTGCTGTGTCGGTCACACCGGCCGCATCGCGCGGGGCTTCGTCGGCAACGGGGCTTTCCGATGCCTTCAAGTCTTCCGTCCCGACCGAGGCTTCCGACGATTTCGGCTTTTCGTCCTCCTGGTTCGATGCGTTCGATTCGTTTGCGTCGTTCGCTTCTTCGCCCTCGTCGGTCGCAGCGCGCTTTGCGGTCACAAACGGCACGCCCGGCTCTTCACCCGACGCACGGGCTTCAAGCACGGCATCCGTCATGCGATCGGCCGCAGCCTCTTCGATCGAGAGGAAACGGACGTTTTCGGTTTTGACGTCCGTCCAAATACCCTCGGTGTCGGAAACGACCGTCACGGGGATGTCCGCCTTGATGCTCCGGATCGCATCAAGCACGCGGATGCCGTGGGGCGTCGCATCCATGAGAAGGACACGACCGGCCGTCACCAGGTGCGCGAGCACGAGAACGCGCGCTTCCGACGCATCGCCCTGCAGGACGGAAAGGCCCGCATCGCTCAGTCGCCCCGCCGCCGCGACGTCCTTCGTGACAACGACGAGTTCCACGCCCTTATCGAAGAGGCGACGCGCAAAGCGTTCGCCGAGCGGCCCGTCCGCGACGAGCACCGTCTGGCCCGAGAGCCGTTCGGCCTCGACCTCTTCGGGGAGGACTTCAAAGGGCGCGTCGCGCAAAGCCGCCTCCTTCGCCCAGGCAAAGCGGTGCGTCAGGTACTTCCCGACGCGCGGCGCGACGGCGAACATTACCGGATTGAGCGCGATCGAGATGATGGCGCCTCCGACGATGAGGTTCATCGTGTTCTGATCGGCAAGCCCCAGGCTCATCGCCTGCGCGACGAGAATGAAGGAGAATTCGCCGATCTGCGAGAGAGCCGCACTCACCGTGAGCGCCGTCCCGAGAGGGTAGCGCAGGAGAACGACCAACCCGAAGGCGGCCGCGGCCTTGCCGAAAAGAACGATGAAGAGGACGGCGAGGACTTCAAGGGGCGATTCGAAGAGGATGTGCCAGTCAAAGAGCATCCCGCAGCCCACGAAAAAGAGCACTGCAAAGGCGTCCTGCAAGGGAAGCGACTCGGTCGCGGCGCGGTGCGCGAAAGCGCTCTCGCGCATCACCATCCCGGCAAAGAAGGCGCCGAGCGCGAAACTCACCTTGAAGATTTCAGCGGCGCCATACGCCACGCCCAGCGCCGCAGCAAGGACGAAAAGCGTGAAGAGTTCGCGCGAGCCCGTGCGGGCGACCTGCGCCATCAGCCAGGGAAGCGCCTTGCGGCCGACAAGCATCATGACGGCGACGAACGCCACGACGTTGACGATCGTGCGACCGATTTCAACAAGGAGCGCTTCGCCCGAAAGCGACGCGGCCGACGCACCCGCCGTCGCAACGGCATCGGGTGCTTCGGGCGCGAGAATGCCCGCAAGCGGCGGCAGCAACACGAGAATCAACCCCGTCGCGATGTCTTCGACGACGAGCCAACCCACGGCGATGCGCCCGTCCGAACTCGTGAGCAACCCCCGAACGTCCAGCGCCTTGAGGAGCACGACCGTCGACGCGCACGAGAGCGACATTCCGAAAACGAGCGCCTGTCCCCAGGACCAGTCCCAAAAGAGGTGCGCGACGAACATCCCGAGAATCGAGGCGATCGACATCTGAAGGACCGCCCCCGGGAGGGCGATCCCCTTCACCGACATCAGATCCTTCACCGAAAAGTGAAGACCCACCCCGAACATCAGCAGCATCACCCCGATTTCCGAGAGCTGATGCGCGAGCGCAGGGTCTGCAAAGACCCCGGGCGTGTACTGACCGCAGGCAATCCCCGCAAGGAGATAGCCGACGAGAGCGGGCGACTTCAAAAAGCGCTCGGCGATGAAACCGAAGACGAGCGCTAGAGAAAAGGCGATGACGAGCGTCGAAATGAGCGGAAGACCGTGTTCCATACCTGTACGGAAAGACCCGCGGGGGCGCGGGCCAAAGGTGGAGAAAGGTGACGAAAGGCGACGGCGAGCAAGCGGCTTGAGCGGCCCGGGGACGTTTGTTTTCGGCATGCCCCGAAACCGATCGGCGGCGAGAGCGGATTTCGAGCCGTCCCGTCGTCGGTATGCGCGACGGAGGAAATTACAAAAAAATGTCCGTCGGCAAGCGGCCCATCATAACATGAGGGTTAATTCGGATAAGGAAGTTTACAATTCGCGGTTTTTCCCCGTCGTCCGCACGCCGACTCCTCTACAATGTCGGCCGACCGAGCGAGCAAAAACCGCTCTCGCGCCGGCCGTCGTTTTTCCCGCAACGCTTTCCTTTTCCACGCATGGCAGAAGCATTTCGTGCAACGACCGCCCCGCTTTCGGGGTCGATTCCGACCAAGGCGGCCGCGCGCCCGGGCGCACCTGCGCCGCGTTCGTGCGAGTTGTTCCGACCGCTGGCACTCGTTCCGGTTTACAACCACCCCGACACCATCGCCGCCGTCGTAAAGGACCTGCGGGCCATGCATCTTCCGGTGCTGATCGTCGACGACGGGTCGGACGAAAGGACGCGAGCCGCCTGCGACGCGCTCAGGGGCGTGGCGGTCACGGTCGTGCACCGCGCGCAAAACGGCGGCAAAGGCGCCGCCATGATGACGGGCTTCAAGCGCGCGGCGCGCGAGGGTTACACGCACGTACTTCAGATCGACGCCGACGGGCAGCACGACCGTGCGGCCGTGTCGCGCTTCATTCAGCTCGCGCACAAATTTCCGAACCATCTCATTTGCGGCTACCCCGTCTACGACAGCTCGGTTCCGAAGGCGCGTCTCTGGGGACGCAAGATCACGAACTTCTGGGTGGCCGTCAACAGCCTTTCGTTAAGCTTCGAAGACGCCATGTGCGGCATGCGCGTCTATCCGATCGAAGCCGTCACCGAGGTCTTGGAGAACGCCCGCATCGGCGAGCGGATGGAGTTCGATCCGGAAATTCTCGTTCGCCTTCTCTGGGCGGGAGTGCGGGTCAAAAACGCGCCCGTGGCGGTGACGTACCCGAAGGACGGGATCAGCCACTTCCGGGGGCTGCGCGACAACCTGCGCATCAGCTGGATGCACGCGAAACTCTGTACGATGATGCTGACGCGCCTTCCCATCATTCTCTGGTCGCGCGTTTTCGGGCGGGTGCCCGAGTGCGAGCGCGACCCCGACGCGTGCCGCCCGGTGAAGCCCGCAAAACTGCGCCCGACGCCCGACACGCGCACCCCGACCGCCGAGGACGCGGCCCGCAGTGCCCGAGCGGCCCGCGTCGCCAAAGCGTCGAAAGTGACCGAAGACGCGTCGCGCGAAGCGCTCAAGCGCCTCGAAGCCATGGAAAAGCAGGCACGGGAAGCGGCGCAGAAGGCAAAGGGCGCCGCCCATACGGGCAACACGGAAAATTCGGGCTCCGCGAACGGTTCGAGCGGCTCGACCCCGTCCCTCTGAACGTCCCCGACCTTTCCATGACGAACGCACCTCGTCCGTCGGACCGTTCCGACATGAATCCCGACCCGAGCCCGGATTCGAAGCCCGATACGAAGGGCTCCGGCCGCCCCTGGTGGCGGGTTCGGGAAAAAACGAGCGTGCTCGGGATCCGCACGCTTCTCGCCTGTCACCGCGCGTTCGGGCGCACGCCCTTTCGGGCGGTGCTCGCACCGGTACTGCTCTTTTACTGGTGCACGTCGCCCGAAGTGCGCCGTGCGAGCCTCGGTTGGCTCGACCGCGCTCGCCCCGAGAGGCGCCCGGCCGGGCACCGCGAGGGACTCGCGCACCTCGCGCGCTTTGCGGAGACGATTCTCGACAAGTTCGCGGTTCAGGCGGGGAACGACCCCGACGTGGAACTTCTCGTCGAAGGAGACGAACCTTTCCGAAACGATCCCCCGAACCGCGGCTGCATCATCCTGACGTCCCACGCGGGCTGTCAGGAACTCCTCTCGCGCGAAGCGGGTTTTCATACCGAGCACCCGATCGTCGTATTGCAGCACACCCGCCATGCGGCCGAATTCAATCGCCTCCTCAAAGAAGCGGGTGCGCGACCGCCGGAAGTCCTTTTCCGCGAAGTGACGGGCTTTTCGCCCGCGCTGGCGATGGAACTCGACGAACTTGTCGCCCGCGGCGCCTACGTCGTCGTGGCGGGCGACCGTACGCCCATCGAAAGCGATGCGAGGAAAGGCACCGTGCGGGTTCCTTTTTTCGGCGAATCCGCGCGCTTTCCGACGGGCGGCGCGTTGCTTGCGCTTCTTCTCAAATGCCCCCTGCGGCAGATGACCTGCACCCGAACCGCATCTCCCTCGGGTCGGCGGATCGCCTACCGGGTACGTTTCGATTCGATCGAGGAGGCGCCCTCCGCCTCGCGCGCGGAGCGCGCCGAGCGACTCGAAGCGTGGATGGCGTGCTACGCCGCGAACCTCGAGCGCGAACTCGCGCGGTCGCCTTACGACTGGTTCAATTTCTACGACTTCTGGAAGACCTGACAAGAAGCGAACGTGACTTGGGAAAAGACCCTGAAAACGCGAACGCGTCGCGGAAATCGGCCTTGGAGCGCCCCTATAATGATCGGATTCTTTCGGCTGTATTTTGCTCTACGGGACACTTCGCATGCGCCACGTCTTCTTCGCTCTTACGCTTCTTACGCTCCCCGTTGCGGCACCGCTCGCTGCGACCGATCCCGCACCGGTCGAATCGGCAGCGTCGGGAACGGAAGTCCGGGCGGACTCCTCGGAGCTTCTCGGCCTTCTGCGTGCCGAGCAATTGTCGGGGCGCTTTCGCGAAGAAAAGACCGTGGCGGGCTTTCCGAAGCCGATGATTTCAACGGGCACCTTCCGCTTTGCGGGCTCGGAATTGCGTTGGACGACCGAATCGCCCTTCGCGTCCGAAATTCGCGTCTCGCCCGCGGGGATCGAAACGATTTCGGGCGAAACGCGTCGGATGCTTTCCGCCGAAGACATTCCCGCCGTCGGGCGCTTCGCGCGGATGCTCGCCGATTTTCTCTCGGGACGCCTTGACGCCGTACGCGAAGCGTTCGAGCTTTCCGCCGAACGTACGACCGACGGACGCATCGCCGTCACGGCCCTCCCCCGCTCGAAAGCGCTCGGCGGTACGATCCGCGAAGTGCGGCTTTACGGACGAACCCACGTCGAAGAGGTGGTACTGACGGCCGCCTCGGGCGAAGTCTCCCGCATGCGCTTTACGGACGTGCGGGATTCCGACTCCGCTTCCTCCGCCGCTAGCGCTCACCAATCGATATGAAGTTTCCCTTCGGTCCCCGATCGTCGGCCTTCGGTGCCGTACTTCTTGCGATCGCGTTCGGTGCGATCGTACTTTGCGGCCTTTCGAAGTTCGCCCGAAATCCTTTCGACACGCAACTTCTTGCGCTCCTGCCCGAGCGGCTGATGGAGGAACTCTCCCCCGAACTCGAAGCTCGGGTGAAAGCGAAACTCACGACGGCCGAAGCCGATCGGATAACGGTGCTCGTTGAAGTGCCCGGGAATCCCGAAGCCGCCCGCATCGCGCGACGCGCCTATCTGACGTCGCTCCTCGATTCGGGACTCTTCGCGATCGAACCCGTCGAGAACGCCGACGTGAAGGCGCTCGCCTTGGAGAACGCCGCAGGGCGCCTCATTACGTCCGAAGACCGGGCGTTTCTTGAAAACGCCTCCTCCGCGGCGCTCGACGAGCGGCTCGCCGCGACCCTTCTCAACCCCGCGGGCCCGGGGATCCTCGGGATCGCGCGCGATCCTCTGGGTCTCTACGATCGGTGGGTGTTGGAGAAGGCGGCGACGCTTCCCGTGCACGAAGTGGAGGATTCCACTCGGAATGCCGATGACACGGACGGAACCGCGCCGAAAACCGACGCCGACCGTGTCTTTGCGTTGCGCGGCCGCGACGACGCGCTCGTCGTGACGCTTCGCGTCCTCTCGGGCGCGGCGGAAACGGGCGAAGGACGCGTGGGGCGCGCTCTGCAAGAAGCTCGACGCTCCGCGCAAAACGCCCTTCGGGGATCGGAGGGTAGTACATCGGGAGCCGACGCCGCGGCCTCCGCCCTTCGGATCGACGCCGCGGGCGTGCCGCTCTTTACGGATGCGGCCGCAACGCGCGCGCGGGACGAGCTCGGTCGGATCGGCGCTTTTTCGACGGCGGGCGTACTCCTTTTTGCGCTCGCCTTTTTCGGACGCATCGCCACGCTCGTCCTTCTGGCGGGATCCGTTGCGGCGGGCTTTGCGGCTGGGCTCGGAGCGGCACTGGGACTTTTCGACTCGTTGGCGCTCGTCACCTTTGTGTTCGGCGCGACCCTGATCGGGGTGGCGGTCGATTACGGCGCGCATTGGTTTGCCTTTGCGCCGAGCATTCCCGATCCGATCGCGCGTCGTCGGGCACTCGCACCGGGACTTTTGACCGCAGCGCTCTCCTCGGCCCTTGCCTACGGCGTTCTCATCGCGACGCCCCTCCCGGGGCTGAGGCAAATGGGGCTTCTCGCCGCGGGCGGACTCCTGACCACGCTTGCCGTCGTGCTTTTCTGGCTCCCCTATGCGGACCGTTGGGCGCCGCGACGCGACACGCGCCTCGTGCGTTTTCTTGAAACGCGACTTCCGCGACTGCCGCGTTGGGACGAACTGCCGCGCCTCGGGCAGGCCGCGCTGGCGCTTGGGGCGGTCGCGTTCCTTGCGGTCGGTGCGGCGCGCATCGAATGGGCCTCGGGCATTCGGGATCTGCAATTCGTCCCCGCGGGCTTGGCCGAGGCGCAAACACGCCTTTCGACGGCGCTGCGTCTTCCGTCGCCCGCTCAGGTCTTCGTCGTTTCGGGGGCGACCGAAGACGCCGTCCTTGCCGCCGAAGAAAGGCTCCTCACGGCGCTTCGCGCGGATCCGACGCTTGACATTCAACCCCTGGCGATGGCGGACTACGTACCGTCCGCCGCCCGGCAGGCCGAGGACGCACGTCTCGTTCGGGAGGCGCTTCGCCGCATCACGCCTCGCATGACGGACGTGCTCGGTGCGGGACCTCAACTTCCCGACCCGAGTCCCGAGGCACCCCGCGTGACGGCGGACGCGGTGCTTGCGACGCCCTTCGGCGCCGCGCTCGGGCACCTGCGTCTGACAAGCGAAGCGGACGTCGCGGCGGGCGTTGAGAAAACGGTCGCGCATCTCGTGATGCTCTCGGGCGTTCGAGCCGAACATCTCGAAAAACTTCGGGCGCTCGAAAGCGTCGCACGGGCGGACGGCCCCGATGCGTCCGCAACGTCGGACATTGCGACCCGCGTTCGGTTCGTCAACTTGACGGGCGACATGGAAACGATCCTCACCCGGTACCGCAACCGCGTGTTGGAGAGCGCTCTGGCGGGTTTCGGGCTCCTGGCGCTCGTCGCCCTCCGGATCTTCGGTCTTCACAACGCCTGGCGGGCGTTGCTGCCCGCCCTCTTCGGCATGCTCGGGGCGCTGGCCGCCTTCGGATGGGCGGGGATTCCCGTCACGCTCTTTACGACGCTTGCGATCGTGCTCGTCCTCGGGCTCGGCGTCGACTACGGGATCTTTCTCACGCGCAGCCCCACGGACGGGCGTACGGCCGCGGCCGTGCTCTTTTCGGGCGTAACGACGCTCCTCTCTTTCGGGCTTCTCGCCGCCTCCGAAACGCCCGCCCTGGCCGCCTTCGGGTGGACGGTCGTCTACGGGCTTTGCCTCGTTTGGACGATCGCGCAACTCGTCCGACCGCGCAAGCCGCTCGCCTGAAGAGGCTGAAAAATCCGCCGACAACGCGCTCCGGGGAAACGGCGCTTCGTGCTCGACTGCTGTCGGCGCGGGAAAGTCCTCTCCGTTACTCCGAACGATCCCTCTCGCGGTCGGACGATCTTCCCCGCTAGAATCCTTTCGAATCACCGTCTTCAGGAGAACCCATGGACCGCCGTCTCCGCCGTCTTTTTTCGCGCGCCCTGCTTGCGGGCGCAGCCGCCGCAACGTTGCTTCTTTCGGGTTGCGCGTCGATCGGGCTTGAGAACGCACAAGGGTCGAGCAACGCCGACGAGTCGACCGCGCGTGTCGCAGCGCCCGTCACGGCTCCCGAGTCGACTCTGTCCGTCCCTGGCCCGACCGTCGCACCCGACACGGCGGCCGTTGCCGCCCCCGAATCGACGGCGACCGCAACCGAAAGCGCCCTTCCGCGCATCGTTCCGCGACTCGAGGACGCACCCGAGCGGCTTCTCGACCAACAGCTTCGCGTGCGCTTCTCGCCCGAGGCGTTGAAAGCGGGGGCGCCGAGCGACGTCCCGACGCTGCGCGCGATGGTGCTTCTCGATACGACGCGCCTCTCCGCGGTCGTGACCGCCATGGGGCTTACCGTCTGGCGGGTCGATTTCACGAAGGACGGCCTCACCGAAACGCGCCACGCGCTTCTTGACGACCACCTCGACGCGCCTAAGTTCGTTCGCGACTTCGCGCTTGCTTATTGGCCGGTCGAGAGCCTTCGCGCGACGCTTCCCGAACGCTGCCGACTCGATGCGGACTTCCGTCAGTCGGCCGCGGGCACGGACGAAACCCGCACCCTCGTCTGCGGGGGCGCGGCTCTCCTGCGGATCGTGACCACGACAAACGCAGCTCCGAACGCCTCGGGTCTCGTACCCGAAGGGACGCTCTCGCGTACGAGCATCGACAACCGCGCCGAAGGCTATCGGATCGAGATCGAATCGCGCGAAAACTGATTTTTTTTGCTCGCGCTCTTTTTCAACCACAGAGGAATGTCCATGACCCTTACGCCTCTTCGCCGCGCGCTCGGCTCGCTCGGTCTCACGCTCGCCTTGGGCGGCATGCTTCCCGCCGCTTCCGCGGCCGATCTTCCCGACGTTCGGATTCTTGCCACGGGCGGCACGATTGCCGGGGCCGCCGCCAAGGCGTCCGACGCGAACGACTACAAGGCGGGCTCGATCGGCGTCGCGACCCTGATCGAGGCCGTTCCCGAACTTACGTCGGTTGCGGACGTCTCGGGCGAACAGATCGCGAACATCCCCTCGAACGCCGTCGACACGGCGCTTCTTTTGAAGATCGCGAAGCGTGTCAATGAACTTCTCGCCGACCCGAAGGTGGACGGCGTCGTGATCACGCACGGCACGGACTCGATCGAAGACACGGCGTTCTTCCTCAACCTTACGGTCAAAAGCGACAAGCCCGTCGTCCTGACGGGCGCCATGCGTCCGGCAACGGCGATTTCCGCCGACGGCCCCATGAACCTTCTCGAGGCCGTGCAGGCGGCGGCCAGCCCCAAGATGAAGGGCGCGGGCGTCACGATCGTCATGAACGACTACATCGCCGCCGCGCGTGAAACGACGAAGACCAACAAGCGCAACGTCGCCACCTTCCGCTCGACCGAATTCGGCTACCTCGGCACGATGGTCGAGGGCGAACCCGTCCTGTACCGCAAGTCCGCGCGCCGCCACACGACGGCGTCCGAATTCGACGTATCGAACCTTACCGACCTGCCGCGCGTCGACATCGTCTACGCCTATGCGGGCTCGGACGGTCGCATGAGCGAAGCCGCGGTCGACATCGGCGCCCGAGGCCTCGTCGCGGCCGCGATGGGGAACGCCTCCGTCTCACCCGAACAGGAAAAAAGCTACGCCGCCATCATGAAAAAAGGCATCCCCGTCGTGATGTCGGGTCGCGTGCCCGAAGGGGACGTCATTCTGAAGAGCGGCGCGAAGAAGCTCGGCTACGTCGAAGCGGGCAACCTCCCGCCCAACAAGGCCCGACTCCTTTTGCAACTCGCACTTACGACGACCGACGATCCGGAAGAAATTCGACGCATCTTCAACGAATATTGATCGCCGAGTCCCGGCTTCGGACTTCCCGCGCGCGTCGAACTCCGACGGGGGCGGAAGTCGGAATTCGAGCGCATCACAAACTCCGCGCCCGTTCAACCTGTTGCGCGGGTGCAACGCTATTCAGGACTTCCTCCGTTCGAAACCCCGTTGCGGCACTCGAATGCGCGAAAAACCTCTCGCGACGAAAACGTACGATTTTTTCCATTGTCTCGGATAGGCACCCGTGAAAAACAAGCATTTTCGAACGCACCGTTCAGTCCGACCGGTCGGTTGAATCAATAAAGGCACACTTTTTTGAAGATGTCAAGGGCGGTTTTCCTCAATAGCCGACCCCTACATACTTAGGTAGGATGCGTTTCGACCCATGCGGGAGCGCGTCCGACCAACGCCCGTTTCGCGGGGTTCTGCAGGAACGCAGGAGAGGTAAAGAAGAGGCTACGGATACGAAAGGCGCGTTCGACCAAGCGCGCCTTTCCGCCGGCCTTCCGATGCGGCACGACGCCATGGCGTTCGTGCCGTTTTTGTTTTCGGGCTGACGCCCGCAGCCCACCGACTCAACCGACCGAAACTTCGCGCTTCGAAACCGACCATGCGACAGATCTTTCGCTCGATTCCCTACTTCCTCCCCGCCGACCCCGACTGGGTGCGCGACCTTTTTCTCGAGCACGGCCGCGCCGTGCGCTTCGCTTCGGGCGAGACGCTCAAATGGGGCGGCGAAGCGCGGCGACTTTTCTTCCTGAAGAGGGGGCTCTGCGCCTATACGCTCGACACGACGGAGTCGCGCCCGGCGATTTTGTCCGTTATCGCTCCGGGGCGCGCCATGGGCGACCTGACGGCAAGCATCAACAACCGTTGCAACATCCGAACGACGGCGCTCGTCGAAAGCGACGTGCTTCTACTCGAGCCCGAACGCCTGACGGCCGCCTTCGAAACGAAGTCCGAACTCGCCTCGAGCGAAATCGCCAACGTGATCGCCAAAGAAGAATCGATCATCGAGGGAGTGACAGCCAACTTCACGCGCTCACCCGAAGAGCGCCTCAAGGTCTTTCTGAAGGCGGCGTTCGTCAACGCGGGAATGCTTCCGCAGGACGCTGGGTCGGGGGATCGGTCCGAGGACGAGTTCCTCGAATTTCCCTATTCGCTTTCCGCCGAGCGCATGGGCGAAGCGCTCAACCTCAACCGCGTGAGCGTCGCGAAGCTCTTTTCCAAATGGCGGCGCGAGCAACTTGTCGCGCGACGCGGGCGGACGCTTCTCATTTCGCCCGCGCTCTTTGCGGACCTCTTCGACTGGATCGAAAATCCGGGGGCCGCGACCCTGCCCGACTGGCGGCGCTGAGCGGGCGCTGCCGGTACTTGTCGGGAACGGCCGGGAACAAGCAACCGCGGAATCAACGAAACGGGCGTCGCTCGCGCATCGAAGTCCCGATCCGGGATCCCGACGACGCGAGCGTACGCTCGCAGAGGTTCGTGCGGTAACGCGAAGGCACCCCGCCGAAGCTCCTTCAAGAAGCCCCGACGGGCGGGCGCGTTACTTCACGGTCTTGATGTACTGCTCGGCCGAATCCACGGCGATGCGGCCCGAATTCACCGCAAAGCCCACGGTGGAGCCCGCCATGAGAAGGTCGTACGAGTCGCCGTACATGCCGCCCACGTCGTTCCCGACCGCGTAGAGACCCGGGATCGGGGTTTCGTCGGGCGTCACGACCTCGAACTTTTCGTTCGCCTTGATGCCGCCGAGCGTGCCGAGCGTGCTCGCCACGGACTTGATGGCGTAGAAAGGACCGGTCTTCACTTCACGCAGGTACTTCGGGTCCTTGGCGAACTGCGCGTCGTGGCGCACGGCGGCAAAGCCGTTGTATTCCTCCACGGTCGCAGCGAGCTTCGCGGGGTCCATGCCCGTCTTGCGAGCGAGCTCCTCGAGCGTGTCGGCCTTGAAGGCCCAGCCCGCCTTTTCGGCGTCGGCCCATTCCTTCTCGAAATTCGCGAGCTTCGTGCCGACGGGCACCATCACGCCGACGCCGAGGTCGATCCCTTCGTCCTTTTCCATGTGCTGAAGGGTCTTGCTGTCGTAGACGACGTACATCGTTCCGCCGATACGCTCCAGCGCATTCCCCGCAAACGGCCACTCGAGCATGATGATTTCATTACAGAAACGCTCGCCCTTCGGCGTCAGCCACAGATGCGGCTGCTTCGCGGTGGCACTCACGTGATTCGTCGTCGACACGCCGCGGGGACCCGGACGGTAGGAAGCCTGCACTTCGGCACCTTCTTCACCCGCACCGACCGCCCAGGCCATGCGGATGCCGTCACCCGTCTTTCCTTTCTGCGCGAGACCGTCCGCGTCCGGGAAGCGCAGATACTTTTCACGCATTTCCTTGTTGTCGAAGAACCCGCCCGTCGCGATGATGGTCGCCTTGGCATTCACGGTCACGGTGTCGCTCGCCTTGTTCTTCCCCTCAACGCCCGCCACGCGGCCGTCTTTCATGATGAGCTTTTCGCCCCAGGTTTCGGTGAGAAGGGTCTGCCCCGCCTGCTTGTATTTTTCCTGGAAAAGCTTGATCCAACCCGCGCCGCGGCCTTCGTAGATGTGCCAGGTGTAAAGACCGTTCGGGTAATTCGAGAAGAGCTTTTCGAATTTCACGCCCTGTTTCTGCATCCAATCGATCGTCTCGCCCGACTTGTCGACGAAGGCACGCACCATCTTGGCGTTGCCGCGCCAGTGACCGTAGTTCATGATCTTCAGGAACGCCTCGTCCTTGGTGAGCGCATAGTTCCAATCCTTCTGCATCCGGCTTTCGACCGCGAAAATACCCTCCGAGAACTGACCCGTACCTCCCGGGAAGGCGGCCTTTTCGAGCGTGACGACCTTGAGCCCCTTTTCGGCGGCGGCCCAAGCGGCGGCCGTACCCGACGCACCCGCACCGATCACGACGACGTCGGCGTCGTAGGTTTTTTCGGCGGCGTTCGCACCGAGCGGGATGAGGGCGGCCGCCACGGCGGCGGCAAGGAACGTACGACGGCAAATGGCGAACATGATTTTTTTCTCCTTGTCTTTGGTCCCGGCGGGTGCTCCCGAACGTTTTGGGAAGCTCGAAGAATCTCCCAAAGCGCCCGAACGAAACACCGCACCGGTTAACACCGGGAGCGTCGTGCGAGGGGCCGACCGTTGACCGGCCTCTCCCGCACGCGTCCGTTCCCCGCAGTGTCGCCCTCGGGGGGCAGCCGCGTCTGTAGCCGCGGCTACATTCAAGGGAAAGTACGGAGACGGAGAACAAGTGCGCAGGGCTAGCCGTGCAATTCACTTTCGATAACTTGGGAGGTTTATCTGGTTTTTGTAAGTAACACCGTATTTTCCTCAAAGATAAACAAGAAGAACCTGGTTGATGAGCATAAGCCTACATCAGCACGAACAGAAAAACACTCTTATTGACAACATGTCAAATAGAATTTTCTTTTGGTTTTTGGCTCCACCCTGATTGACAGCCGTAACATTTTTAGGGATACGGGCGTACTATTTCATTTATCCCAAGCTTCATCGGGATTTCCCCTATTTCAGGGGGTGCAGTGGCTTAGGAGCAACTCACAACCGAGATTTTAGGGTATAAAACTTGAACACCGAACGCTGGAGTAGTAAATGTCACTTACGACCCGTCAAATCCTGGCTCTAAAAGCGCTACCTGGAGTTGGGAAACAATCCATCCTGAAGGTTGGAAACTATCGTACACAGGATATAGATACAGAAGAACTTCCTGAGGTACTTGAGAAGTGTGCGGTCAAAATGAAAAATCCTGCTGGCAAAGGCAAGAAGCCTATCACGGCAGAAGATATAAATTCCGCCCTTAAAACCGCAGATGAAATCATCGAGAAATCTCGATCTCACCAAGTCGGCATAATTTCTTACTATGAGTCAGGATTCCCTGCAAACCTGAGAAATACAAAAACCGAGGACGGGAAAAGATCTGATCCACCGATTCTTCTTTTTTACAAAGGCGACCTTACTGCCTTAAACGAACCTGCCATTGCAATTATTGGAACTAGAAATAACACCCCTGGAGGAGAAAAAGCAGGACTTTATCTCTCTTCGGAATTTGCTCGTCGTGGCTTTTGCATCGTCTCAGGTCTTGCTCTAGGCTGCGACACTATTGGACATAAGGGGGCTTTAAAGGCCGGAGGTAAAACCATCGCATTTCTTGCACATGGCTTGGACACTATCTATCCGTCACAGAATAAAAATCTGGCCCAAGAAATTATCCAAAGTGGTGGACTACTTTTATCGGAATACGAGATTGGAACTCCTGTAACACAATACAATCTCGTTGCACGTGATCGTCTTCAAGCAGGCCTTTCATTGGCAACGTTAGTAATCCAGACCGGCGTAAAAGGCGGCACCATGCACGCTGCCATGAATTGCATCAATTCCGGAAAGCCCCTGTTTGTAATTAAATATTCAGATGAGAAAACGGACAGCGATGAAAAAACCTTAGGCAATCATATGCTTGCCAAGGATTTTGGCGCCACATATATCAGAGGAACTGACAATCTGGACGATCTGGCACGAACGATTTTGCAAAGCACTGAACGATCGGAATCTCATCAACTCTCATTATTTTAATGTTCATTCTATGTTCAAGAAAGTCATTTTTGACGTTGATCAGACACTTGTGGACACCACGTGCCTTGAACAAGAACGAAAAAATCGCAATTGGTCTCAAGTCTATCGTCTTATTCCTCAAGCGCGTCTTTTTGATGGAATGGAAGAGGTTTTTGCGATTATTCGGAAATGTGAAATTTCCGTAGCACTCGTCACAACCACTCCAAGACCTTATGTGGAACGTATCGCAAATTATTTCAATATTCCATACAATCACATCGTTTCCTATCACGACGCACCTCCAAAACCCAACCCTGCTTCCATGCAATTGGCCTTGCAATTATTGCAAGCCCAACCTAAAGAAGCATTGTCATTTGGTGACAGAGTGATTGATATTCAGGCTTCCAATTCTGCCGGAATTGAAAGTATTGCGTGCTTTTGGGGTACGACTGAGAAAGCTCAACTATGGAAATCAGGCTATCGTCACGCGATCAGACAACCTCTTGAAATATTAACACTCCTTCGTTAAATCAAAAAGGAAAAAGAAATGAACTCGCCTTCGCTTCAGCGCAACGAACTGGAATCATGGGATTCCTTGAGAAAAGTTCCGTATTACTTTTTTTACTATTATGTACCCATTCGATATAGGACCGTATCCGCTGAATCTCAATTTGTGAGAAAAGAGCTCTGGAATTTCAAAGACGGCTTCCATCAAAATTTCTTTATCGAGCAACTAGAAAAAAAGATCAAGCATACTTTTACGAATCCGAGTTCTTTAACTCTTGTTTGCATTCCGGCTTCTACGCGAGAGAGCAATAGAGCTCGGTATGAGAGCTTTTCGAATATTTTGTGCGAAAAGCTTCATATGATCAACGGCTTTTCTCCATCGTGAAAGAAAAGTCTCCCTCACATTTGGGAGGCAGCGATGTTGCAACCTATGATTTTGATCGGAGTTTCTTCAAGGGGAAACAAGTTGTCCTCTTTGATGACATTGTAACCAAGGGCGCCTCCATGCAAAGTTTCATGGATTATTTGGATGAAGTGGGCGCTAAAGTCGTCTGTTGCATGTCAATTGGCAGAACTTTCTATGAGAAACACATGAGGCTCGAGATTAACAATCCGTGGACTGGAAACACCGTTTTCAATTGCGGATATGCCACATCTCCGGACAAGGACAACCATTCTATTGAAGAAGTAATTATTCCTGCCAAAATTGAAAAGCCGCACCAAGAAACTCAAACCACTCAAGCTATTGATCCGGTGGTACCGATCCCAGAAATCATTGGCGAACCCTCAACGGCAAAACACAATATTGGCGACTTTGTCCGTTTCGGTCGACTCAACAACAGACCCGTGCAATGGCTCATTCTTGACAGAAGAGATGATGAATATCTTCTCATCAGCAAGTTTGGTCTTGAGTGTATGCCCTTCAATGACACCGCGGGCTTCATAACCTGGGACAAGTGCACACTGAGAAAATGGCTGAATGAAGATTTTTATAACAACACGTTTAACCACAGCGAAAGAGAGAAAATCATTCGACATGAAGTAGTCGCAAGCGATAATCCGGTTTATCGTTCATCTCAAGGCAAAAACACAAATGATAAAATCTTCATCTTAAACATCAAAGAGTACAATCAATACTTCGACATTTACAACAAATGGACTTGCAAACTCTTCAGCGGCATCCTGAGACAGTGTTGGCTTCGCAATTCCGGCAATGACAATAGCCATGGCGCCTTTATTGGTAGGAGCGGCTCTATTCATGCCGGAGGTAGCCTGACTACTTCTCCGAGAAATGCCGTACGACCTGTCATGTGGGTTAAGCTCTAATCTCAAATCTTGCGATTATGAATTCAGAAAAAATATCTGAAATAGGAGAGCGACAACTCATCTCTGAGATTGTGGGCATCCTATCAGAAGACTCGCGGTTAGTTCAAGGAATCGGCCACGACAGTGCATTTCTGAACATCAACGTATCAGAGAATGAAGTACTGTTAATGAATACGGACCGAAGCGGCATAAATATCGCATACCAATTGGGCATTGCTGATGGCCAATGCGTCGGGGACTTTGCCGTCTCTCATGCTATTAGCGATATTATCGCTTCCGGCGGCACACCACTGGCAGTCAGTCTTGCTTTTTTATTGCCTAAGGATACCGAAGTAGATTTCGTCAAAGATGTTGTTCGCGGCGCCGACAAAGCTGCCAAGAAATACGGGGCCTTTATCGCTTGTGGCGATACAAAGCACAATCCGAAATTTGCAATCGTAGCAACAGCCATCGGTAAATGCTGCAAGGATCAAATTCTTACACGATCAGGTGCTAAAGAAGGTGATCACATTGTCGTTTCCGGAAATTTGGGAACTATGATTGCAGGTTTGGTAGCAATAAAAAACAACATCGAAATCTCCGAGTCTGCTCGTACTTTATTTAACCAGGCTCTGATTTTTCAAAATCCGCCCTTCGAATTAGGAGCAAAAATTTCTGTCCTCAAGTTGGCACATGCTTGTACGGACAATAGCGACGGCTTATCTACCAGCATTTATAGCCTTTGCGAGAGCAGCGGAGTTGGAGCAATCATAAATAAGAAAGATATTCCAATACATAGCGAAGTCAGAAAAATTGCCGATTATTTTAAAATCGATCCGTTCCGATTCGCACTAGCCAGTGGTGATTGGCAACATATTTATGCAGTCCCCGACGAGAACATTGAGAACTTCATGACGGTTGCCAAACAAATCAATCCGTACGTTGCATCTATAGGGAGGTTCACTCGATCAAAGGATATTTTGATTGAAGAAGATGGCCGTCTCAGAAAATTCGATCTCGTCGAAAACGATCGAATAAGCAACAATCCGTCATTTATCAAAAATTTGATAGAGTCCAACTTTAGTGCCAAGAAAAAATATGAATAACTTCTCCATAGCCCGTAAAACATTAGGAGAGTGCTGGCTTGCTGCAATTGATAAAGTAATGAAGTTCGGCAGCATTGCACAAGATGAAGACGTTGCCTTGAAAGAGATTTTGGGTTTATCTGTTCGTATTGAAACTCCCAACGACAACGACGAGATCATTTATCGCTTTGGCAACCATGATGTAATCAATCACACCATCGAAAAATTTGAAAAAGATGCGGTTATGAAAAATCGCCCGTTTACATACGGCGAATGCATCTACAACAAAAACGGAGTTGACCAATTTGAATGGCTTATTGATCGTTTAAGCAATAAGCCTGAAACGAAATCAGCAACAATTTCTTTACTAACGGAAGGCAACAAACACCCAAATTTGCCATGTTTGAATCTTATTGATGTTAAGGTCCGGGATGATAAAGTCCATCTTCAATTTTTCTTCAGAAGTCAGAATATCGTAGGCCGACAGTACGCCAATTTCATCGCTCTTGCAAAACTTCAGAAAAAAATTGCCGAACGTCTCTCACTGAATGTCGGAATAATGTCCGGATACATCGCATCTGCTCATATTTACGATTATGACTTTGATTATGCGATGGGTATTCTTGAGAATAAAGCCATTGTAATCGAAGACAAATTTTACACCGACGGACCTAAGTCAATTCGGGATAACCCGTCCTTCAAGTAGTTTGGAAATCCCCTTTCCCTTCAGGAAGAAGCAATCCTCGGAAGTATTTCGACCCCCAGATATTTGACCCACATCAAGTCCATCTAATCCCCAAGAGATGCTTCCTCGAACCCTCCGGCCTCCGAGCGCCTTCCCCGCGTTCGGGGGCCGTTTTGTTTTTTCGAACGCGCCCTGAAGCGCCGTCACCCTCCCTGCGAAGAAACCCGAGTCCCGAAGCGCGTTTCACGGGATCCGAATCCGCGTTTCGGAAATTTCAATGGGACTAATCCTCTTTGCGTAGTTTTTGACCTTCTTTAGGATAAAAGCGACCTCTTTATGAACGTTCATCCTAAAGGAGATCATCATGGCCGTTCATCTGACGCGTCGAGCGCTCTTCGAGTCCGCCGCACTCGCCGCGCTCGCACCCTCGGCGTCCCCCGTTTTCGCCGCGACCGACCCCAAAGCCGACGACGAATGGACGGGCTACACGTTCTGCGACTCGTGCAACCACGGGCCGCATTGCGGCATCAAATTCCACGCTCGCGGCAACACCTGCCACCGCATCGAAAACTGGGCCGAAAATCCGAATCACTTCCTATGCTCGAAGGGTTGGGCGACCTTGCAGCGCCTCTACAACCCGAATCGTCTGCTCTACCCCATGAAGCGCACGACCCCGAAAGGTTCGAAAGACCCGGGCTGGGTGCGCATCTCCTGGGACGAGGCCTATCGGACGATCGCCGCCAAGATGATCGCCACGCGCGAAAAGTACGGCGCCAACAGCGTCATGTTCTACGCGGGCGACCCGAAAGAGCCGCGCGCGCCGATTCAGCGCCTGGCTCGCTACTTCGGATCGTCGACCTGGTGCACCGAAAGTTCCGCCGCCTGCCGCTCGGGATGCCTTATCGGCGAAACGCTCGACTTCGGCGTCGAAAACATCGGCGCGGCGCCCGGCCCGAAAACCAAGGTCTTCATGATCTGCGCCACGAACTGCTGGAGTAAGCCGATAGGTTGGTGGAACATGGTGCTTGCCGCCAAGGCCCGAGGCGTGAAGATCATCACGGTCGATCCGCGCCGCACGAAGGCGGCCGAAATCGCCGACGTACATCTGCAGCTCAAAGTGGGCACCGACGCCGCGCTTGCCGCGGGGATCACGCACGTCCTTATCAAAGAGAACCTCTACGATCGCGCGTTCGTCGAAAAGTGGACGCACGGGTTCGAAGCCTACGCAAAGTACTGCGAAGCCTTCACGCCCGAGAAGACCTCCGAAATCACAGGCGTGCCCGCGGAAAAGATCGTCGAAGCCGCACGGCTTTGGGCGCAGGGGCCGGGGGTCTACATCTCGACCCCGCAGTCGCTCTCGCACAATTCGAACGGCGTGCAGAATACGCGCGCGCTCTTGATGCTCATCGCCACGATGGGCTACGTCGACGTTGAGGGAGGGCTCCCCTTCCCGATTCGGCCCAAAGGGCTACTTGGGCACGCCTTTGGGTTGCACGAAGACATGATCGACTCCGCCTGGTGGAACGATCCCGAACGCCGTCGCGCGCGTCTTGACAGTCAAGCCGTGCCGGTGTGGAACGCCATGATGGACCAGTGCAGCCCCAACGACTTCCCCGAATGGGTCGAAGAGGGCAAGGTCAAGATGTTCTGCGGTTGGGGGTTCAACGTCAACATTTGGCCGCAGCCCGAAACCTATCGGAAAGCCTTCGAGAAGCTCGACTTCGGCTTTGCCGCGGACTACTTCTACCGTCCCGCAAGCCACGACGCGCTCGACATCATTCTGCCCGCGGCGATCAACTACGAACGCTATGCGCCTTTCGGCGCCTACGGCCCGCGCGTTGCGGCCCGCCGCCCGTTGAAGCCTCTCGGCGAAGCGAAGGAAGACTGGCGCATCGCGCTCGAACTCGGCTGCATCGTCGACAAGCCCGAGAACTTTTTCGAGGGCGATCCTGTGAAGTGCCTCGACTGGATCCTGCGCAAGTTCGACGGGTGCAGTTGGGAAAAGTTCGAAACGATGCTCCCGAAGGTGGGTGTCCTTCCGGGCAGCGTCAAGGGCTTCAAAAAGTACGAAACGGGTGCCATGCGTCCGGACGGGAAGCCCGGCTTCAACACCCCCTCTGGCAAGATCGAGTACGAAAGCGAAGTTCTGCGCAAATTCGGCGTCGATCCCCTTCCGACTTACAAACCCATGATGCCGCTTACGGACGAGTATCCGCTTCGCTTTATCAACGGGACCCGCAAGCCCTATATCACGCACTCGAAGACCCGGCGCGATCAGCCCTACCTCATGGAAATCGAAGATCGACTCACGATCGACATCAACCCGAAGGACGCCGAAGCTCGCGGAATTCGCGAGGGCGACGACGTGCTCCTGACGAGCGCCTACGGCGGCCCCGTGCGGGCACGCGCCACCGTCACGATTCTCGTCCCGGCGGGGACGATCGGCGGTCAGTACGGCTGGCTCGGCGACATGAACACGCAAACCCTCATGACGCGCGGGCACCGCGATCCGGTCACGGGGTACCCCTGCTACTTCGAAGTACCCGTAAACGTTAAGAAGGCTTGAATATAGGATATACGAACCATGAGCAAACTCGGCATCATCGTCAATGCGGACCGTTGCATGGGCTGTCACACGTGCTTCACGGTCTGCAAGGAAGAAAACCAACTTGCCCCGGGCGTCAAGTGGAACCATCTCGAACGCGAGGAACATCCCGCCGCGGGCGTGATCGACTACTTCCGCATCTCCTGCATGCACTGCGACGACCCCGCGTGCATGAAGGTCTGTCCGGCCAAAGCGATTCACAAGGGGCCTCACGGCGAAGTGCTCGTCGACCAAACGAAGTGCATCGGCTGCCGCATGTGCCTGGCGGCCTGTCCCTACGGGGCTCCGAAATTCTCGGACCCCGCGGTCACGAGCTACTTCGGCGAGAAGGAGCCGCTTGCCCGCGTGGACGTGCGGCCGGAAAACGTGCGCGTCGCGGGCAAGGCGGAACACTGCACGCTTTGCACGCACCGCACGAGTCGCAACGAGTTGCCCGCATGCGTTGCCGCCTGTCCGGCCCATGCGCTTGTTCTCGTCGACTACGAGAACCCGACGCCCGAAGCCGCCGCGCTCATCAAGCGTGCTCAGGCGATCGACGAAGCCAAGGGGACGCACCCGAAGATTCGCTTCGTCTCGAGCCACACGGACTTCAGGAAGCTCTCCGTCAAGGCCTGACGAGCATGACGCAGTAACGCAACACGGCGCGCGCCCCCGAACCCAATGACCAGTTCGAACGTGCGCCGACACCCGCGAACCCGAAGGAGAAACACCATCATGACGAATCCCGAAGCGAGCGAAGCAGCTGAGATCGACGGACTCGAAGCCCGGCTCTTCGACGCGCTCTCGTTCTTTTGGCGGGGCGTGCGCACCGAGGCGTGGTTTGCCGCGTGGCCCGAAATCGTCTCGGGTGTCTCGGCGCTTGAGGGCGAGAGCGAAAACGACGACGAAGACGGAGATGCAGACGACGCGATCGCGGCACTTGCACCGCTTGCCGTCGAACGCGCCTTTGCCAAGTGCTTCTATGGCGTCGGCGACGAGACGATTCCCCTCGCGCAAAGCTGCTGGGAATCGGCCGAACACACCTACGGCGGTCCCGCGGCGCTCGCCTGCACGACGCTCTACCGGCGCTTCGGCCTCAAAACCGACGGGGCGGATCGTCTCCCCGACGACCACATCGGGGTAATGCTCGCCTTTGCGGCGGAACTCGTTCGTCGCGGCGAAACCGAAACGCTCGAACGCTTCCTGCGTGTGGGAGCGCTTGCCTGGTGGCCGCGCGTCGTGGAGGCGATCGAAGAGGCCGAGGGAGGCGAAACGATTCTTCCCGTCGCCCGCACGACGCTCCGGCTTCTCAGGATTGTGCAAGCGCGCGTTGCCGCAGTCTGACGTCCCCGCGGACAACGGACTTTGCTTTCCTACCGCGCGCCTTGCGGATCTCTCGCAATCTCCCGTAAAAAGGCCTCCGGCATCGGTGTCGGAGGCCTTTTTGTCATCCTGCGTCGACCTTGGAGCGAGCTTCTCGGAACGAGGCCGAGCGCCTGTGCTCAGCCCTCGCCCCACCGCCCCGCGTAGCGCAGGAGCTGCGCTTCGCACCTTCCGGGGTAAGAGCGAGAAGAAGGATACGTACCAGTTCTACGCGCCTCCCGCTTATACGGCGTCGATCGGTACGCCCATGCAGCATTCGACGATGTTCGACACGAAGGTCGAAAAAGTCAATCCCGAATTCAAAGACCGCCTCTACCTCATCAACAACCAACTCTACTCCCCCATCCGGTCGGTGCGCGCTGGGTCCGGAACAACCCAACGGGCGGCGCGCTCGAATGGGCTTTCTCGTCCGAAATCGGCCTCATCGACACCGCGGGCGACGTACGCTGGTACTTCATGAACCAGCTCATCAACGACCCGGGCAACCCCCTCACGTCAGGCTTCATGATGGGCTTCCAGCAGGTTCCGGACGGCGCCCTTACCTGGGGCTTCGGCCAGCGCTACGTCAAGTACGACCTGCTCGACCGCGAAATCTACAATCGCGCTCTCCCGCCGGGTTACGCCGACTACTCGCATGCGAACGACAACATGCAAAACGGGCACAACCTGCTGCGCGTGTCTTCGGCCGACTACCGCCGTGCCGACGACAAACGCGTGCACACGGTGCGTGACGTGATCATCGAAATCGACAAGGACGGCGGCGTGGTCGACGAGTGGAAGCTCATGGAAATCCTCGACCCGTATCGCGACAATGTGATTAAAGTCCTCGACCAGGGCGCCGTGTGCCTCAACATCGGGGCCAGACGCTCTCCGCCGAAGAACTCGCCAAGCAGGAAGCCGAGGGCGTCTTCGGCGACGTGGCGGGCGTGGGTCCGGGCCGCAACTGGGCACACGTGACTTCGGTCGACTACGATCCGACCGACGACTCGATCATCGTCTCCTCGCGCCACCAGTCCGCCGTCATCAAGATCGGCCGCGACAAGAAGGTGAAGTGGATCCTCTCTTCGCCCGAAGGCTGGAAGAAGGACTGGGCTGAAAAGGTCCTGAAGCCGGTCGACGCGAAGGGCAATCTCATCA
>OGIA01000908.1_pt1 | contig 25620 bp, 17 predicted proteins | sample 1571671 | NCBI WGS metagenome assembly OGIA01 (sample SAMEA2582027, study PRJEB24529) | metagenome | biome: Human gut stool | place: China | collected 2011
GTATTGATGAAGATACCCGAAAACAGTGTTACGAAATTATCCAGCTAAATTCCCGATTGCTGATTAACCTATTGAACGACGTAGTAGACATTTCTTGCCTTGACGTAAAGAATATGAAATTCGACCTGAAAGTATGTGATGCTGTTACTCTTTGCGAGGGCATTGTTCAGACTGTAGAGGGTATTAAGCAAACACAAGCAGCATTATCTTTCGAAACGGATCTGCCTTCCCTGGAAATAGTAACCGACACTTTTCGCCTACACCAGGTACTGATTAATATATTGGTCAACGCTACTAAATTCACCAAAGAAGGCAGCATCATCTTGCGGTTGGAAAAAAATGCAGATGGCATGGCACAATTCTCCGTTACCGACACCGGTTGTGGTATCCCTTTAGAAAAACAGCCTACTATATTTAACCGTTTCGAACGGGTAGACGAGAAATCACAGGGAACAGGTATCGGTTTATCCATCTGCCAATTTATCATCGATCAATTGGGTGGAAATATCTGGATAGATCCGGAATATACGAATGGATCACGTTTCATCTTCACACATCCACTAAAACAGGAAGACAAGGCATGAAAAAAGTAATTCTTCTTATTATGCTTCTGACAGGTACATCTTTCCTGGCAAGAACACACGCATCCACGAAGCAGCAGGTACGCGACAGCATATTTCAAGCAGCCGCTGCCATACCCAATGATTCAATCCGTTGCGCATTTCTGAGAGATGCATTCCAGCAATATATCGGTCAGGAATCAGCTACTGAATATCTGGATTCCGCAATAGAGCTTTCTCATCGTAAAAAGATACATACAGAAGAATTGTGGGCACTCTTCGATTATTGCCGCCAATATGAATATCTCACTGACATTATTAATCAGCAAAAAAGACTATTAATACTGAAGGATGCCAGTTACCAGTATAAGGATTATGCTTTCTATTACACGATGTGGGTCTCTGTACTTCAAGCACGATGTGCATTGGGAGATACAGAATATGCCATCATGCAAGCTCAAGAAATGAAAGATGAGGCAATTCGCCTTAAGTATACGAAAGGAACTTTCATTGCTGCCCTCGCATTGGCACAAGCATATGACTTTGCCGGACGATATGATGAAGCTATCGAAACCTACACACATGCTTTAAAAAAATACCCGACAGCCAATGAAAATGCATTATTAATGATTCACGGTGGTCTGGCTAAACTTTATAGTAAACAAAAAAAGTACCCACAAGCCGTCGGTGAATATCAAAAACAATTTGATATTCTTACAAGTGTATCTAAGGGACTTCCCCTGTCAGATACCTTTAAAACGATATTTCTGGAAATAGAAACATCATTATGCAAAATTTACATTGATATCGAAGACAAAGAAAAACTGATCCAGCACTTGAAAAGAGCAGAGGAATATTATGATGATAATATTTATCTTGGTGCTTATATAAACTATCATAGCCTATGGGGAGCCTATTATAAGCTCACAAAAGAATGGGACAAATGTTTCCGGGAGTTTGATCTGGCACTGACAGCCTGCCGGGGCAGTGACCCTTTTAATGAAAACGATTTGCTTAAAGCAAAAGCAGATGCCTTTATGCAAACAGAGCAGTATAAAGATGCTGCCATTTTGTACAGAATCGCAACTAATAGAAAAGATTCCCTCAACCAAGACATGCTGAAAAGGCATGAAGAGGCACATCAAGCCAACTATACAATAAAAAAAGCTTTATTGGAGAAAGAAGAATTGACTAAACGATACCGCTATATACAGCTATGTGCAGGCAGTATTATTCTATTAATACTGATTTTTGCCATTGTACGCGCCTACTACATCCGCCGTCAGTTACGGCATGCAGAAGAAGAAACCCGGAAGGCCCTTGATAAAATAGAGGCTGCCGACAAGATGAAAGAACGTTTCCTTCATAACATCACTTACGAAATTCGCATACCGTTGAATACTGTAGTCGGTTTCTCTGAATTATTATCTTCTGAAAACGATTTGACGGAAGAAGAAATAGAAGAGTACTCAGTCGCCGTAAAGAACAATTCCGCCAAATTACTAAGGCTTATAAATAATATACTCGATTTATCACGCCTTGAAGCCGGAATGATGCGCTTCAATGTACAAGAATGCGATGTCGTACAACTCTGCCGGGAAGCTGGAATGATCGTAGATATGGAAACTCCCGGTATTGTGAAATCAACCTTTAATACAGAATTGGAAATGTTGCAAGTTGAGGTTGACAGCAAGTGGTTCCTTAAACTACTGACTTCACTCATAACAGTCCCTTACGATTATAAAGGGGAAAAACGTGAAGTCGAATATACCTTAAGTCAGGAAAATAAAAATCTGAAGATAATGGTACAACATAGTCCACTCTATCAGTGCTGGGAAGACGAGCAGGAACAGCATATCCTACATAACATCAACCGTCTTTATGTGGAAACTTTCAAAGGATGCTACCAGATAGAGAAACAAGGAGAGGAAAAAATAGTCTCTATCACATACCCGATATCCTGAAATCTACTTTTTATGGATAATCGTTAGTCCGTCCCGTAAAGGAAGGATTACCTTTTCTACGCGTGTATCATGCGCTACAAGTTCATTGAAAGCCTTGATTCCGATGGTTTGTAAGTCATTGTTGCGAGGATGATCTTCCAGTACATGGTTGTCCCACAGAGTATTGTCAGCGATAATATAACCTCCGTCGGAAAGATTGGAAAGCACCATTTCATAATAATCAACGTATTTCCGCTTATCTCCATCAATAAAAGCCAAATCGAACGTTACGCCCAACTGAGGCACTAATTGCAATGCATCACCAATGTAGAGTTTTATTTTATCCGCATACTCGGAACCCTCCAACCAAGGGCGGGTAAAGTCTTCCTGCTCATCATTGATTTCAAACGTGTACAGCATCCCGTCTTCCGGTAAGCCTTCGGCCAAGCAGAGAGCTGAATAACCGCTATATGTCCCTATCTCCAGAATACGATGAGGACGTATCATTTTGACAAACATCTTCAGCATCCGGCCCTGCAAGTGCCCCGACGCCATACGCGGATAAAGCAATTTGAGGTGTGTATCCCGATAAAGAGCTTTCAGATAGTCGCCCTCATCGTCAATGTGCTGCAATATATATTCGTCTATGGTCATAACAATTGTCAATTGACAGTTGACAATTGACAGTTGACAATTACTATACAGAATGACAGCACAGCAAATTGTCAATTGTCAATTATCAATTGTCAATTAATTAGAGGTATCTATTCTTATTGGGTAATACACTTTCTTCTGCATACTTCAAAGCATCTCCCACCACATTGATTTCAAGGAAAGAGGTGTGTGTACCTGCTTTACCGCTACTCAGATAGCCTACCATATCAGTCTCAGATAAGCGCCCCTCTTTCAGCAGACGACGCAAAGCTGCAAAATAGTATTCTTGTCCATTAGCAAGCTCCGGCATATAAATAGCTTCCACGCCATAAGAAAGTGCCAGATGACGCATGGTCTTTTCTTTATAGCAGATAGCCAATACCGGGAATTTACCACGGAAAGCTGCCAGATTACGGGCGGTCCGTCCGCTATAGCTGTCTGTGATGATTGCACGTATCTTCAGTTTCGAAGTAGCCTTTACAGCTTGCTTAGCCAAGAAAGCAGTTACGTCATTGCTATTTTCATCCAACGGAATACGAATATCATTATCAGCCAATTTATCCTTTTCTGCCTGTGCAGCAACCTTTGTCATGGTCTTCACCGCATCCAGCGGATATTTACCATAAGCTGTTTCACCGCTCAGCATCAAAGCGTCCGTACGGTAATAGATAGCATTTGCAATGTCCGTTACTTCTGCACGGGTAGGACGCGGATTAGTAATCATCGTATGAAGCATCTGGGTAGCCACAATTACCGGTTTTTTAGCCAGAATACATTTACGGATCAGCAAACGTTGAATTCCGGGAATACGTTCTTGCGGAACTTCAATACCCAAGTCGCCACGAGCTACCATTACACCGTCAGCCACTTCCAGAATTTCATCGATGTTATCAACGCCTTCCTGATTTTCAATCTTGGCAACAATCCGGATATCGCTGTTATGGGCATCCAGTATTTCCTTTATATCCAGAACATCCTGTTTATTACGTACAAAAGAGTGAGCAATAAAATCGATATCTTTCTCAATGGCGTACAGGATATTCGTACGGTCCTTCTCCGTCAGAGAAGGAAGATTGATACGTACACCCGGTACATTTACACTCTTACGACTTCCCAGAGTAGCATCATTTTGTATCTCACACACCAGATAATCATCCGTCTTTTCCACAACGACCATTTCCAGATCGCCATCGTCTATAAGAATATGTATGCCGACAGCTACATCGTGCACAAAGTTCGGATAAGAGACAGAAATACATTCGCGTGTAGTGTCCAAATCCGGATTACCTACTACTTTTACCTTATCCCCTACTTTATACGGAATAGGTTCAGCGCAGATGGTAGTGCGCACCTCCGGTCCCTTAGTATCCATCAAGATAGCTATGCGATTAGATACCGCACGCACATTGTTTATCAACATCTCCGAACCTTCGCGGCCGAGATGTGCCGTGTTCATACGCACCACATTCATACCGGCCTCAAACAAGCCTTTTATAAAATCAACGTCGCAGCGTTTATCAGAAATGGTTGCAACGATCTTAGTCTGTTTTAATAACATAAGCTCTATTTAATTATGAATTTTGAATGATGAATGATGAATTGTCATACAGCATCACGACACTGCCAATCCACCACCCATAATTTATAATTTATCATTAGTCAACGCTTCCAGCGCCAGGCGGTAAGAGTTCAACCCGAAACCGCAGATAACGCCTTTACAGGCGCAAGCTATCATAGATACATGACGGAAAGCCTCACGAGCATGCACATTAGATATATGTACCTCGATAACCGGAGAAGTAACCGAACGGATAGCATCCTGCAGGGCGATAGAGGTATGCGTATAGGCACCCGCATTCAGGATAATCCCATCTACATCAAAACCGGTTTGCTGAATCTTATCTATCAGCTCTCCTTCAATGTTCGACTGGAAGTAGTCTATCTGTATATCAGTATACTTCTGACGAAGTTCGGCAAGGTAATCTTCAAAAGTAACACTGCCGTAAATGGAAGGTTCACGTTTGCCCAGCAGATTGATATTCGGGCCATTAATTATTTGTATCCTCATAACACAATTTTTTATACCTTTGTCCCGGAAGTACCTGCTCCGTACCAAGTCCGTACCAAGTCCGTACCAAGTCCAAGTGTATAGATACGGAGCGAATACGGAGCAGACACGGCTCAGATATGCCCTAAGAAATATTTAAATCGAGTTGCAAAGATAGTGCAGACCGTACGCAGAAGCAAATTTATCAGTATTCTGCTAAAGTGCAGCCTATTTTCGCGGAGCAAAGGTAGAAAAAAGAAATGAAAACAGAAGAAAAATCAACGAATAACGAGAGACAAGCGTTGATAATCAGAAAGTACCAGCAATATTTAAAGTTAGAAAAGGCTCTGTCGGCCAATACGCTTGATGCCTACCTGACCGATCTTGACAAATTGCTGTGTTTTCTGAAAACAGAAAACATCGATATGCTGGCTGTGACTCTGGATGATTTGCAACGCTTTGCCGCCGGATTACACGACATCGGTATTCATCCTCGCTCGCAAGCACGTATCATGTCGGGAATAAAATCTTTCTTCCACTTTCTGGTCATGGCAGACTATCGGGAAGATGATCCCAGCGAACTACTCGAAGGTCCTAAAATCGGATTCAAACTACCCGAAGTGCTTACCGTCGAAGAAATAGATACTATTATCTCCACTGTAGACATGAGCAAAAAGGAAGGACAACGTAACCGAGCCATCCTGGAAACCCTATACAGCTGTGGATTACGTGTCTCGGAACTTTGTAACCTGAAGTTATCCGAACTCTACTTTGACGAGGGTTTCATCAAGGTAGAAGGAAAAGGCAGCAAACAGCGTTTAGTCCCCATTTCTCCACGTGCCATCAAAGAAATAAAATACTGGCTGCTCGACCGTAATCTTGGTAAAATAAAGAAAGGATTTGAAGATTATGTTTTCCTAGCCCGATGGGGAAATAGCATTTCCCGCATCATGGTTTTTCACCTGATTAAAGAGCTGGCAGAGAAAGCCGGCATCACCAAAAATATCAGTCCGCACACCTTCCGCCATTCTTTCGCTACCCACTTGCTGGAAGGAGGTGCCAACCTCCGTGCCATCCAATGTATGCTGGGGCACGAGTCTATCGCAACCACTGAAATCTACACCCATATCGACCGGAATATGTTGCGAAGTGAGATCATTGAGCATCATCCACGAAACATTAAGTACCGAAAAGATACAGGATTTCATTAAATTATAATAAAATTGGCTATTCGTTTCAGATTGTGCCGATAGATTTAATATCTTTGCGAGGCTATTATCATGTGATAATAGGCACTAATAAAAACGAGTAGACTAATTTCAATTACAAACAATTAATTTATACCTAAAATGACTAAGAAATTGTATCTGCCTTTGTTAATGGCACTGGTTGTTGCTCTTTCATCATGTAGCAGCAAAATGGGTGAATTATCCTCTGATTACTTCACCGTGACTCCTCAGGTTCTTGAAGCCATAGGTGGAAAAGTACCGGCCACGATTAATGGAAAATTCCCTGAAAAGTATTTTAACAAGAAAGCCGTAGTGGAAGTAACTCCGGTTTTGAAATGGAACGGTGGCGAAGCTAAAGGTCAGCCTGCTGTATTCCAAGGAGAAAAAGTAGAAGGTAACGACCAGACTATCTCTGACTATGTTCCTGAAATGGCTAAGTCTGAATTGTATCTGGAGTTCAAAGCCACAATCGGCAAGAAAACAGTAACTATCCCTGCTGTAAAGGTAGCTGATGGTGTGATTTCTACTTCTGAAATGATTGGACAGACATTGGGCAGTGCTAATCCTGCTAATGGTGACGACGCTTTCCAGCGTATCATCAAGGAAAAACACGATGCTAACATCATGTTCCTTATCCAGCAAGCTAACGTTCGCGCCAGCGAATTGAAAGCCGCTAAGGAATTCAACGAAGAAGTGAAGAATGTAGACGGTGCTGTAAACAAGAAGATCAGCAACATCGAAATTTCTGCTTATGCATCTCCCGATGGTGGTGTAAGCCTGAACACTAAGTTGGCTGAAAACCGTCAGGACAACACTGCAAAAGTTATCAACCAGAACTTAAAGAAATCTAAAGTTGACGCAGCTATCGATACTAAATACACTGCTCAAGACTGGCAAGGTTTCCAGGAATTGGTATCTAAATCTAATATCCAGGATAAAGAACTGATTCTTCGCGTTCTGTCTATGTATTCTGATCCTGAACAAAGAGAACAGGAAATCAAGAACATCTCTTCTGTTTACAAGAACTTAGCTGACGATATCTTGTCTGACTTTGAACTATGAAATCATCGGTAAGTCTGACGAAGAAATTGCAAGTCTGGCTGCATCTGATCCTAAGCAGTTGAATATAGAAGAATTGCTGTATGCAACTACACTGACTAACGATCCGGCTAAGCAAGAAGTTATCTTCACTAAAGCTACTCAAATCTATCCGAACGATTTCCGTGCTTACAACAACTTAGGTAAGTTGGCTTATCAGGCAGGTAACCTTGACAAAGCTGAAAGCTACTTCAAGAAAGCTGCTTCTATCAAAGATGCTCCTGAAGTTAACATGAACCTCGGTTTGATCGCTTTGATAAAGGGTGACAAGAACTCTGCTGAAAGCTATCTGAGCAAGGCTTCAGGTGCTAAAGAGCTGAACGAAGCATTAGGTAACCTGTATGTTGCTCAAGGCCAATATGACAGAGCTGTAAGCGCATTCGGTGACACTAAGACTAACAGTGCTGCTTTGGCACAGATCTTGGCTAAGGACTACAACAAGGCTAAAAACACTTTGGCTAGTGTAGCAAAACCTGACGCTTATACTGACTACCTGATGGCTGTATTAGGTGCAAGAACTAACAATGCTTCTATGGTAACCAGCAGTTTGAAGAACGCTGTTGCTAAAGAACCGTCATTGGCTAAGAAAGCTGCTTCTGACTTGGAATTTGCTAAGTATTTCACGAATGCAGAATTTATGAGCATCGCTCAGTAAGGAGCTCTTAACTCATATTAATTAGTTCCTATTAAAAAAACTATAGAGTGCCCGACATTGAGAAATGTCGGGCATTTCTTTTTTATTATCTGCAAAAGCCGTACTTTCGCGGAAAAGTATTTCAAAATGAAGAAAGTCTGTCTATTATATTTTCTATTAATCGCCCTTTTTGCCTGTGGTGAAAAGAAAACCGACAGCATCAGTCTCAACGGAGAAATCAAGGGATTGGGCAATGATACCATCTATTTATATGGTGCGGATAGAATGTATGACCGTATGGATACACTGATTGTCGAAAACGATAAATTCTCTGCAACACTTTCCGCTGATACATTAGTGAGTACTATCTTATTATTCAATGATGGGACGGAATACCCACTCTTCCTGGATAAAGGAAACAAAATACAAATAAAAGGATCCGCAGCTGAGCTGTCCTCATTGCAAATCAGCGGTAATACTCCTAACCAAGATCTAACAGACTTCAACCAAGAACTGAAAGGTCTGGGTACACCTTCCGAGAAAGCTCTGGAAGAAAAAGCAGAGAATTTTATAACCAAACATCCCTCTTCATTAGCCAACATTTATCTGTTGGACAAATATTTTGTACAGAAACCCCAGCCCAATCTGGAACAAATAAGAAAATTGGCTGACCGTATGACCGGTGACTTGAAAGACCGTCCCTATATGGAAGCCCTATTAACACATATCGAAGAAGAAGAAAAAGTAGATATAGGAAAAACAGCTCCTTATTTCCGCATACGCAATACAGAAGGCAAAGATATCAACCGTTCCGATTTCAAAGACAAATATCTACTGATACAGTTCTGGGCTTCATGGGATACCATCAGCCGGGAAAAGAATGCAATGTTCCGCCGTATCTATAAGAAAGAACAAAAGAACAAAAACTTCGCATTAATGGGCATTTCCCTTGACCTGGACAGAGAGAAATGGTTGGAAGCAGTTAAACAAGATACTTTGAAATGGGAACAGACCTGCGAATATTCCGGTTGGGATGGAGATGTTGCCAAACTATTCTCCATACATACTCTCCCAGCCAATATCCTAATCAGCCCTACAGGTAAAATAGAAGGAAAAAACCTGGATGAAAAGGCTATTGAAGATAAACTGAAAGAAATAGCCCAGAAAGAAAAAGAAAAGTAACCATTAATCACTAATCACAAATAAGCACGTGTTAATCAAAGTTTTCGGAGCGGCTGTACAAGGGAGGTATTGACGCAACCCTCATCACCATTGAAGTAAACAGTTCACGAGGTTGCATGTTTTATCTTGTCGGGCTACCGGACTCTGCTGTAAAAGAAAGCCACCAACGCATTATATCTGCACTACAGGTAAACGGATATCGGATACCTACCAGTAACATTGTGATTAATATGGCTCCTGCAGACATCCGTAAGGAGGGATCTGCATACGACCTTCCACTTGCTATCGGCATGCTTGCCGCCGGAGAAATTATCCAATCCGATAAATTAAACCACTATCTGATGATGGGTGAACTGAGCCTGGACGGTAGTTTACAACCCATTAAAGGTGCTCTGCCTATTGCCATTAAAGCACGGGAATTAGGATTCGAAGGTATCATCGTCCCTCGGCAGAACGCTCGTGAAGCAGCAGTAGTCAATAAAATCCAAGTATATGGAGTGGAGAACATCAGAGAAGTCATAGAGTTCTTCAATGACAAGCAGGAACTAACCCCTACTATTGTCAATACCCGTGAGGAATTCTATGCGCAACAAAGTGATTTCGATCTTGACTTCGCGGATGTAAAAGGGCAGGAGAATGTAAAACGTGCATTGGAAGTTGCCGCAGCTGGTGGACACAATATTATTCTCATCGGTGCACCTGGCAGCGGAAAATCCATGCTCGCTAAACGTCTTCCTTCGATTTTGCCTCCTCTCTCATTGGGAGAAAGTCTTGAAACAACCAAGATACACTCAGTAGCAGGGAGATTGCAGGCAAATGAAGGGCTTATCTCCAAACGCCCGTTTCGTGATCCTCACCATACTATTTCTACAGTGGCTATGACAGGAGGCGGCAGTTATCCACAACCCGGTGAAATAAGTCTGGCACATAATGGCATTTTGTTTCTGGATGAACTCCCGGAATTCAATCGCAGTGTGCTGGAAGTTCTCCGCCAACCACTGGAGGACCGTAAAATTACTATCTCCCGTGTAAAAAGCAATGTAGAATACCCTGCCAGCTTTATGCTGGTTGCCTCCATGAATCCATGTCCCTGCGGCTATTATAACCATCCCACCAAAGCTTGCGTATGCAGCCCGGGACAGGTACAGAAGTATCTGAACCGTATATCAGGCCCTTTACTCGACCGTATAGACCTGCAAATCGAAGTTGTACCTGTTCCTTTTGAAAAGATGTCCGATGCACGCCCCGGAGAAGCGAGTTCCATCATACGGGAGCGTGTAATCTCCGCCCGGCAAATTCAAGAAAACAGATATGCAGAGGTTTCCGGCGTCTACTGTAATGCACAGATGAACAGCAAGCTGCTTTCCCTATATGCCCGTCCGGATGACAAGGGACTTGTCCTGCTGAAAAATGCGATGAACAGGCTTAATCTTTCCGCCCGCGCTTACGATCGAATACTGAAAGTAGCGCGTACCATTGCCGACCTTGACAACTGTGAGTTCATACAGTCCTCACATCTGGCAGAAGCCATCGGCTACAGGAACTTGGATAGAGAAGATTGGGCGGGGTAAATACAGTAAAAAAGCATAGTTTACTATTTTCTCCCTATTTTGCATCATTTTCTTCCCGACTCCGATAGCATTAGTGTAGATTTGCAGCAATCAAAATCTAAAATACTATGGAGGCAAAGACATTATTCCGTTTTTTCTCTAAGCTGATACCTATATTTAAGGACAGCATGGAAATTCTACCCTTATTCTTTACATTACATTCATCCAAAGATTGTAATATAAGGCAAATTCCCCCGTTTGTCTTCAATCCTCTTATTTATTGTATATCACAATATTACATCTTCATTGTAACATATGCGAAACATCTCTGTAATAGGCCAATCCTACTTTTGCAGTCAAAATGACATTTATAAATATATAGAAAAAAGAGATTATTTTATAACTAAAACTTTATTTTATGCTGAATGTACAATTAAAAAGAAAGAGAACATTTATACAAAGCATGCTCTTTGTTGTGTTCTTGCCAGAACAAGGTGACCGGTACTGTAACAGATAAGACAGGTGAACCATTGATAGGTGTCAATGTACTGGAAAAAGGCACAACTAACGGTTGTATTACCGATATTGATGGAAAATACTCTCTGAACGTAGAGAGAGGAGAAACACTTATCTTCTCTTTTATAGGTTATAACAAGCAGGAAGTAAAAGTCACTCAAAGCGTCGTTGACGTGACTATGAGTGAAGATACAGAATTGCTGGACGAAGTAGTAATTATCGGTTATGGTTCTATGAGCCGTAAGGATGTAACATCTTCTATTACTACAGTTAAAGCTGACAAGTTGAATGTCGGTGTATTCTCGGACGCAGCAAGTATGCTGCAAGGTAAGGTAGCAGGTCTTACTGTTACATCTTCTGCCGACCCTAACGGTTCACCAAGTATAACTCTTCGTGGTGCTTCTTCACTTCGTGAAGGCGCTGCAATGAGTCCTTACTATGTTATCGACGGTATTCCTGGAGTTGATATTTCCATGGTCGCTCCTGATGATATAGAAAGTATTGATGTTCTTCGTGATGCTACTGCTACTGCAATCTATGGTTCTAAAGCTGCAAATGGTGTTATCATTATCAACACTAAGAAAGGTAAAAACGGTATGGAACGTACAAATGTAAGCTATAGCGGATACGTTGCTTTTGACAACATCTTGAAGAAAATGGACATGGCTACTGCAGACGACCTGCGAGCATACGCAAAAGAGAACGGACTAACACTTGCCAACGATCAAGGTGCAAATACAAACTGGCAGGATGAGGTTCTTCGCACTGCTATCAGTACAAACCACAATATCTCTATCAATGGTGGAGCACAAAAGACTACCTACATGGCAAGTCTTAACTATATGGATCGTCAGGGTGTAGTGAGAGGCTCTAAAATGAACAGACTTAATGTCCGTTCTTTAGTTACAACTAAGGTATTGAAAGACCGTTTAGACCTTTCGGCAGGTGTAAATGCAAGATATGGTAAAGGTGTGGGTGTTCCAATGGATAATGAAGGTGCATCTGTTCTTGATGCAATGAATTACTTCTCCCCTACCCTTCCTATAAGAAATGAAGACGGTTCATGGACAAAAGGTTCTGGCTCAAAGAACTATAATCCATTGTCCTTAATCAATGAAAATACATCCGAGGGTATCTACAAGAATACTCAGGTTATCGGCAAGGCAACTCTGAAGATTATTGAAGGTCTTAACTGGAATGCCAACTACTCATTTACAAACAGCCAAAGCACATATAGTTCATACGATACACACAACACTCAGCTTGAGGGTATAAGTGCATACAACGGCCGTGCAACCCGTTCTACATACTTCGGTCACGAACATTCATTTGAAACTTACGGTAACTATGATACTACTATCGCGGATGTTCACAAGCTCTCTCTTATGGCTGGTTACTCTTGGGAAGAGAAGATGAGCAACGACGGCTTTGGCTTAACAGTCCACGATTTCTATGATGATGTATTGAAATGGAACCAACTTACTTATGCCAGCACTATTGATGGTATACCTGCTATACAAAGTGGAACAAAAGAGACTATACGTAATATATCATTCTATGGTCGTATAAGCTACTCTTACAATAGCAAATATATGATTCAAGCAACTATGCGTCGTGACGGTTCTTCTGTATTCGGCAAAGACCACCAGTGGGGCACATTTCCTTCAGTATCCGTAGCATGGAACATTACAGAAGAGAAGTTCATGAAGAATCAGAACTTGTTCAATAACTTGAAGCTTCGTTTCGGTTATGGTATAAGTGGTAATGCTCTTGGCTTCGGTGCTTATACATCCGTAGCAACGTACGGAGCATCCGGTTTCTTCAACTATAATGACAAAAACTGGCGTACACTGGCTGCAACAAAAAATGCTAACCCTGATTTGAAATGGGAAAGCACTGGTATGTTCAATGCAGGTATTGACTATGCTTTATTCAATGGTCGTATCAATGGTACTATCGAGGTCTACCACAAAAAGACCAAAGACTTGATTTGGAATTATCCGGTTTCCACAAACATCTATCCTTTTGATAATATAGCAGCCAATGTAGGTGAGATAACTAATAAAGGTATCGAGTTCTCTATCAATGCTACTCCAATACAAACTGAAAACTTCACTTGGAATACAACTTTGAACCTTTCTCACAACAAAAATACAGTAGACAAATTGTCAAACAACAAATACCAGGTAGGTACATTTACACAAGGTGACCCTATGGTAGCAGGTGTATCATCTAACGGCTACACTCAACGCATCATGGAAGGTCAGCCTCTCGGCACTTTCTTTACTTATGAGTTTGCCGGCTATAAAGACGGTAAGGCTTCTTACTATGTAAGAGATGAAGAGACAGGTAAACGCACAGGAGAAACAACAAGCGAACCTGCATTCAAAGACCGTGCTATCACAGGTTGCGCACAGCCTAAACTTAATCTTGGTTGGAACAACTCATTCAACTATAAGAACTGGAACGCTACCATATTCATTACAGGTGTATTCGGTAACAAGATTTACAATGGTGCACGTGCCAACTATTCAAGTCCTGAAATGTTTGCAAACGGAAAGAATGTACTTAAAGAATTTATAACAGACCGTCCTGCAACAGATACTGGAGGTAATATACCTTCTGACCGTTTCATTGAGAATGGCTCATACCTTCGTCTATCTAACCTGACATTAGGCTATACTTTCAAGAATCTTGATGGTTGGTTACAGAGTGCTCAACTATATGTTACCTGTAACAATCTATTCACTATCACAGGATATAAGGGACTCGACCCTGAAGTAAACATGGGTGGTCTTGCTCCGGGCGTTGACTATCGTTGGAGCACATACCCTCACTCTCGTACAACAATGGTCGGCTTAAAGGTTAATTTCTAATTATAAACAGAGATGATATTTATGAAAACTAATATAAGATTATTATTTACAGCTTGTGCAGTTGCTTTAGTAACTAGCTGTACTAATTTGGATGTTGATGTAGAATCTCAATATACAGAATATCCTACCAACGAGATTGCTGTTGAAGCAAAGATGGCTGATGTGTACTATCAGTTGAGGGATGTATTCGGACGTAGATACATGGAAGTACAAGCATTGTCAAGTGATGAATATACTGCTGTATCATACGGTGGTGGCTGGTATGACAGTGGTGCATACGCGCATCCGAGTCTTCACAACTATACATACGAGGATGTAACCATCGACTGGATGGGTCAACTGACATCAGGTATAACAAAAGCAAACAAAATTATTGCTGAATTGGGAGGCAATGAAGCTGGTGCAACTGTCGCTCCTGCCCGTGCAATGCGTGCTTTCTTCCATTTCATATTGATGGACTGCTGGGGTGATGCTCCAATACTTGACCATGCAATGGCTGAAGGTGAGACTATAGACCGTTCACCTCGTGCTGATGTAGCAAAATTCATAGAGAGCGAACTTAAAGAGATTATCCCCCAACTTACCGATGAAGTAAATACAAATACATATGGCAAACCGACAAAATGGATGGCAGAGGCTCTTTTGGCAAAGATATACATCAACTGGCCTGTATATACAGCAGCTTCTGTTGATCTATATGATGCAGCTACTGCAAAGAATGAAAAGCTGAATGATTGTATTGCGCTTTGTGATGATATAATCAAATCAGGCAAGTTCAATCTTGGCTCTATGTCGTATAGCAAGAAGTTCGGTCCAGACAATGGTCCACAAGTTGAAGACTTCATATACGTTATGCCATATGATACATATACAGCACAAGGTATGCAGTATGGTCGTTCTCGCTGCTGGAAAGATATCAAATCATGTGAAAAAAGCTACTTCGGTATGAAGCTGAGTCAGTCCGGTGGTGGTTACATTACTATGACTCCTGAGTTCGCAAGTTTGTTCAATCTTGAGGGTGATCAACGTAACAATTGCGTCATAGGTGGTACTGTTCATGTATATGATCCTAAGACTTATCTTCCAACAGATGAAATTGCTGTAGATAAAAATGGTGATCCTATTGTACTTACTAAAGAGATTACCCTTGTAAAAGAAGGAGATATTGAGCTTGGCGTAGGTGATGATATCAATGGTTATAGCCAAGGTTATCGTTCTGTGAAGTTCTTCGTTATAGATGATGATTTCAAGAATGGCAGAAATCAGTCAAACGACCTTCCTATATTCCGTTATGCAGACATTTTGTTGACTAAGGCTGAAGCTATAGTACGTGGAGGTTCCGCTACCAACGGTGATACAGCAACGAGTCTGTTCAATCAAATACGTAGTTACGTTACAGCACCTATTATTGACCATACTCCATCACTCCAGGAACTTCTTGATGAGCGTGGACGTGAGTTCCTTGATGAAAACTGGCGTAGGAACGACATGATACGTTTCGGCACATTCGAAAGCGAGTTCTTCCCACATTATAGAGGATTCCCAACCGCCAATTTCGATAAGACACGCCGTATATTCCCACTTCATAAGGATATACTGAATACGAATCCTAATTGGAAACAGAATAACGGTTATTAATTGAAATCACTAAGGTAAAAAATAAACTGTTGTTTTCTTTTAGAGTTTCTAAAACCCAAAGCCCCGCATTGCAGCCGATACACCCAAATCAGTCGGTTGCGGTGCCCGGCTTTTCCATTAAAAATACTTGCTCCTGAAACACGTGCCGCAACGATTCTATCTCAGATCGAAGGTCAGAAAGAGATCAGTGAGGTCAAGGCTCACGGATAATGCAGAAGTATTCCTCTTTTATTTCTTTATTCTACCTAATCTTATTACCTTTGTCGCCTAATGCAAATTCATTCTACTATAGTGGTCCGCAAAAGATACTATAGTGCACCTTGCGGACTACTATAGTGGAACGCAAAGTACACTATAATGGAACGAAATAGAAGTAGCGAATGAACCACATCCCTACAGGCAGCAGGGTGCTCAGAATACCGATATAAAGCAATTACAACTATGAGCCTACAATACGACCTTTACGAAACGCCCGACATACAGAAGACAGGCGAAGAACAACCGCTTCATCCCCGCGTAGTTTTCAAGGGAACCATCGACCAGGATGAATTTCTGGACCGTGTGCACAAATTCACAGGCTTGAGTCGCAGCCTGCTTGCGGGTGCCATGCAGTCTTTTCAAGATGAATTGAGAGATCTACTTGCCAATGGGTGGATTGTGGAAATGGGAGATATCGGCTATTTCTCCGTCTCCGTACAGGGACCTCCTGTAATGAAGAAAAAGGATGTACATGCACAGTCCATTCAATTAAAGAACATCAACTACCGCCCAAACAGCCAGTTCAAGAAAGAAGTAGGCTGGAAAATAAAGCCGGAACGCGGTGAATCCTTTACACGCCCACACAGAGAAGAACGCGATACAGAGAAATGTCTGGAAATAATAAACAGCCATCTGGCAAAGTACCCTTGCCTCACCCGTGCCGACTACTGCCGGCTGACGGGATGCGACAAGAAACTTGCCTTGAAAGAATTGAACGGTTTCCTTACCAATGGGCTACTAATGCGCTATGGAATGGGGAAACAGGTAGTTTATGGAAAAATAATGAAGCAGGATTAACTGGCTACTCCCACCAATTGACATTACCGTTTTTCACTGCCATCTGGAAATTCGGATACTTAGTTTCAATATTTTGCCGTTCATCAGTCCATTCACAGGTAGTCGGGCAGCACAGTTTCCCTGGAGCTTTCCCTATTTCTGCTGGCAATATTACATCATTCACGCGAATAGGTATATCTTTTATATTGCTATAACCCTTCTTAAGCCGGAATATTACCGGAGCTTTCGCCTGCTTGTCATAAGTATTCACCATGGTGGATTGGGGAACGCCGAAAAGTTCGTGTATTTCATTATCTTCAATATACAAAGGCATTGTACCGCCTGCCGCCTGTAAAGTAACCACAGTCGCACCATTCACGGTTACGGCATCAAACACGACATCATTGAAATCGAAATCGCCACCGTCCATTGTAAGGTCTTCCGCCATGATTCTTTGGGCATTTTTATATTTGGCGGGAGCAATTCGTACAATCCAATCGCTATAATCTCCATCCGGTGGAGTGTTTTCATTCAGATAGCCTTCGTAATCAAGTCCAACATAATAATCTCCCTCATAGAATATTATTATATGTTTATCGTATCTTCTATTTCCATTACCTAAATAACTGAATGAACTTGTACCACTATCATACATAAACATGATACTTCCCACCGTTTTATTAAAATTGTAAATATCTTCAGCAGTTCCATTGTTCGGCTTATGTACAGCCAATCGATCCATGTCCTTTGTGTTATCGCCATAGAAGACATGCTGAACAAAGAAATCGGACCAATTCACACTCTCTATGACATCAGCCTTTGAAGGGTCTTTGAAAAGCTGCACAATTTTGTTTATTTTTTCAGGAGTGAGATCGGCACTTGAGGGGACTTCCACAAAACTCCCCCATTCATTGTTATTAGGATAAGAAGCACGTGTTGTCGCCCCTCCAAATCCCCAATTCTGGTCAGGAGCAATTGCTCCATACTTTCCTGTAAAAGCTGCTTCATACTGGGCAAGCTTTACTTTTCCTGCTTTGTCCGAATCGTATGCACTATCGGAACTACAAGAATACAAAACACCTACAATGACACTTAAAAGTCCTAATTTGCAAATTCTATCCATACACTCCTGTTTTTTTAGTAAAAAACTCTTTTCCTGCCCGTTACTTTGAAGTAAAAGCATATTATCTGACACAAAGATATGTATTTTTTGCATAAGTTGTACCTGTTTAAGGATAAAATATACAACTTATTTTCTAAACAGGAGCTGATTGTTCTATAAACGCTAATGATTGAGTGGAAATCCGTTATGCATTCTCACTTTATACAACTATCTTTCACAAACAATTTCTGCCAGGAAAGTTTTAAGCTCTTTCCACGAATAATAAGGAACTGTTTTACTCTTCAACGGCAGTTCCACTTCAGATTCGTTCAACAGGAATTTCACGAGTATATCATTCTTCTTATTGCGATAAAAAATTAATTGAAGATTGGCTCCCATAGGAGAAACCCGATAATCTTGCCAGGCAAGATGGAATTTTTCCATATCCGTCTCCTGATTGCTACATCCTTCTATTTGCATCAAAGCAAGCAGACGGATGAGGTGGGTATCATGCCCGAAACGGAGATCTGCCGCAGGAGTGCCTTTCTTTATAGCAGCATCCGCACTTTCCAGAATATTGCGCAACAAAGGCACAGCACAGCGAGGCATCAGACCGCCATTGAGCGGAGCAGCAGCATTACACACGTACATGCGGGCATTCACCGTCTTCCAAATGCCTACCAACTCCTCATATTCAAAGATATCATAGAAGGATAAATCCAACTCTACATTCTGCATATCGGCAGCAATCCAATAGAGGCTGCGCATCATGGCATCCGGATCAGTTATCGCATCAGGTTTCACAAACAGGGAAGCCATCATGCGCCCGGTACGAACGTTCTTCTTTTCAAATTCCCTGAACCCACGTCTCCATGGAGCTTTCTCTGAAGAAAACTTCTCACCTTCAGGAGAAGTGTAAGCTATATAATCCATATACCGATGGTAAGCCCTACGCTCCACATGCAAGGCAGGATTCAATTCTTTCAAACGTTCCGTAAAATAGCTCATGCTCATAGCACAACGCAGAGAAGTGGACGAACGGGCGTCTATGAAAGCATCTTCCCGGAATACTTGCGGGAAATTGTGATACATGCGTTCAGCTATCTCACGATGTTGACGTTCGCCAAGGGGAGTAATACTTCCACTACATCCGCGGGCATCTTCCCAAACCTTGTGCAGACGCTGACGAACATCCATGCCAAGAGGAGTAAGCTCAGAACATTGATAAAGGGAATCAAAAACACAGATGACTTCCGTATAACGTTCATCCGCCGTCATCCAACGGGAGCCATGACGACCGTAGTGACTGATATAGAAAGGCTCGTATCCTGCCGGAGCAGGGGTATGGACAGATGTAGGGGCAGGATAAGCATAATAAATACTTCCTGCCTGCTCCGGCGTCAATACGGACTGGGAACGAGCGGTGAAAGTACACAGTAAATACAATATAAAAATTATGCTTTGTCTCATCTTAGTGACGAATTTAAGTTATCACTCTTTTATTCCTTTATTTTCAGATTACGAACATCCTTCTGCCCAATGCCTTCGGCTGCCTGATCGGGACGTATATCTCCCCAGGTAACAGTACAATCATCTATCAGGATATCAGATGCCGTATCGATATAGAAGCCATACGTCTTATCGTGGATGAATCCTTCGCCTACGCACGGACGTTTATCATAAATGCCGCCCTCATAGGCAGTACGTTTCTGCAATAGCAGGTCTACGTTTTCAAAGTAGATATGGTTCACTTTGTCTTGTGTATCCCCGCCTACAAAAATACCGTTCTCGCTGGTACACTTGATATTTGTGAAATAAATACGGCTCACTTCTCCGCAACGCCCTTCGGTAGCTCCCTTCGGAAAGCGCCAACCGGCATCCTTATGATTACCTACGGCACGCGGATAAGAAGTCACGTAAATGGGTTCCGCTTTCCCCCACCAGACATCCGAGTAGAACATACAATCTACAATCATATTAGAGAAAATTACGTTGGTAACCGTTCCTTCATCCCGGTTCTGAATACCGATGCCGCGATTGCTATTCTTGATGATACAGTTATTGAACAGTACGTTATTAATCTTATCCATATTCTCCGAACCGATCTTGATGGCACAGGAACGGGAAACCATCGTACAGTTGGTCACCACAATGTCTTCACACGAACCGTACTCCTCAAACTCGCGGCGATTCTTCAGGCAGATACAGTCATCACCCGATTCTATATGGCAATTGGCAATACGCACATTCCTGGAATGGTCTACATCGATACCGTCGCCGTTGCGTATCTTCAAATTGTTCAAAATAGAGATACCATCAATGGAGGCATCGTTGCAACCAATGAGATGAACCGTCCAATAGGCACTATTGCGGATGGTTACATCACGAATCACTGTCTTCTCTATATTGATAAGCGTCAGCACATGCGGACGGGGATCGAAGTCCGTCACCGGCTTCAGCTCGTAAGAATCTTCCAGTTCCTTGCCCATAAAGGAGACACCGTTTCCGTCTATAGTTCCTGTTCCGGTGATGGATACCTCTTTCAGGTCTTGACCATAAATCCACATCATACCTTCACCACGGTTATCGCGGAAAGCGCTCAGTGTATAGGCAGCCTCATCGGGATTGGCAAGCAGACAGGAATTAGGTTCCAAGTGTAGTTCTACAAACGAGGCAAGATGGAAAGGACTGCACATGAAAGTACGCCCCGCCGGAATAAGTACCGTTCCGCCACCCGACTTGGAACACAGGTCGATAGCGGCTTGTATAGCTGCGGCATCATCGGTCACGCCGTCACCTTTGGCTCCGTAGTCCATAACATTGTAGACAGTTCCTCCAGTCTTAGGAGTGCCGCACGCCCCTAACAGCAAGATGCTGCATAGGGCAAACAAGAATGCTTTTACTCTCATATTAAGTATATCTTTCTTAAATTAAACTACATTACTTCCGGCGGACAGTTTTCTGCTCCCGCTCCCCATCCTTTATTCGGTTCATCCCCCATTACAAACTCCATCACACCACCGTTCACTATATCCTGATGGGTAATATAATTCCGTGTATAAGGCTTTCCATTCAGTGTTGCCGACTGGATATAAATATTCTTCTGCGACGCATTACAGGCTTTCACGGTAAATGTCTTTCCACTCTCAAGATTCAGCGTAAAACTGGGGAATGAGGGGCTGGCAAGTATATAATACGGGGTACCGGGACATACCGGATAGAATCCCATAGCGGCAAACATATACCAAGCCGACATCTGTCCGGCATCATCATTACCGGAAAGTCCACCCGGTTCATTCAGATATTCCGTTTCCATAATATGCCGGACGGCACGTTGAGTTTTCCAAGGCTCGCCTGCATAATTGAACATATAGGCAACCTGATGACACGGCTCGTTTCCATGCCAGTAACGCTGTTCGCTGAACATGGAATCCAGTTTGGCTACATACTTATCCTTGCCTCCCATACAATCCATCAATCCATACGGATCTTGCGGCACATACCAGGTATAATGGCAAGGAGCGCCCTCAGTAATGAAACGGGCGAAATTGAAAGCATTGGCATCATTCAGGAAAGTACCATCGGCATGACATCCCTGGGCATATCCGGTACGGGGATCAATCACATTGCGATAATTGGCAGCACGCTGTATCAATGCCTGGTAATCATCTGTCTTACCCAGAGCTTTCGCCAGCTGTGCAAGGGCAAAGTCATCATAAGCATATTCCAGGGTGCGCGACACTTGTTCTTTCGTGTGGAATGCATCGGGTACACCGTCTTCAAGAGGAATATATCCATATTCCAGATAAGAAGTCAGGGCACGGCGGCCCATACCGTTTTTATATTCATCAGGGTTGGAAGGAGTTTCAAAAGCATTCTTACGCATTCCTTCATAAGCCTTGTCCACATCGAAATTACGAATGCCCTTACAGTAGGCGTCACTGATGGCGGAGATACAATGATCGCCTATCATAGCGGCGGTATAGCTATTCCAGCAAGGAAAGATGGGTAACCAGCCGCCTTGCTCATATTTATGCACCAGAGATTGCATCATATCTCCGCCCTTGGTCGGGAAAAGCAGATTTATCATTGGATGCAGGGCACGGTAGGTATCCCACATGCTGTAATCTTCATAATACGTTTCTCCTTCAGGAAGTTGCCGTATCGGGGTTCCATCCGCGAAAGAGGGATAACGCCCATCCACATCATTGAATGTATGCGGCAGGAAAGAGGCACGATAGAAAGCACTGTAAAACATTTCCTTGTCTGCAAGCTGTTCGGTTTCTACATCAATGGCAGAGAGGTGTTTCTCCCAGATCTGTCTCAAATCTGTGCAAGTCTGACCGAAGTCCCAATGAGGAATTTCAGCCTTCAGGTTTTGCAAAGCACCGTCCCGGTCGGTAAAGGAGGAAGCGGCTTTTACCAGCACTTCTTCGCCTTCAGCTACATCAAATTCTATATAAGCACCTATCTGTGCCGCATCACCTATCCGGATGACACCTGGAGACAGGGAATCTCCCCTGAACACACCGTACCCCGTCAGCTTCTTTTGCAGCTGAACGATGAAATGTCCGCTATACCCTGCCGGTTTTCCCCAGCCCTGATAAATGCGGTGAACGGGATTGTATCCGTAAATCTGATTGTTGAGGGTATCGATGCAGATGTATCCCTGACCTTCATCACTGTTGGGATTCACCACCAAATAACCTTTTCCTGCTTTTCCGTAGGTGAAACGAAAGATAGCGGAACGCGAACGGCCCGTCATTTCAGCAAAGATATTCTCATCCGGTAGAGAAACCCTATAATAGGCGGGAGTCGCCATTTCCTCGGCATGCGAGAAACGGGTGGAACGTGCTTCCGGCTGACAACGTAATGTACCGAAGAGGGGCATCAGGGTCATAGAACCGTAATCCTGCGTACATCCGCCCACAATCCAATGGGAGTTACGGAAACCTTGCAGCAGGGAATCTGCATAATAATAGGGAGCTATACATTTTTGTTCCGTATCACGCGTCTGCGCAGTCCAGAAGTTCATTCCGTTGGGTTCGAGTACTGCTGGAAGAGTTTGCCCGTATTCTTCGGTATCTTTGCCGAACAATCCGGCTGTATGGGTGGCACTGGGGGCAGTGCCGACGCGGGTGTCGATATAGGATAACCGCGACTCATCATCCATTCCACAACGTCCGGTGCACGAAGTGGTACCCGGCAGCAAGACAGTTACTAATAATAGGGAGCAGTATGTATAGATCGTCCGTTTCATGTTATATTTTTATATAGATTTTCTTTTTATACAATGGATAGCCGCATGCTCCCATCAGCAACGTGAAAGCAAGAGCGTAAACGGCAGATGCCAGATAAGGATCGGTTATCAATGAATGTATCCCTTCGTAAACAATCGGTTTGCTTCCGGTGGCACCGATAACAATAGCCGCCACCTCACTGAGTACATAGAGAAACAAAGGGTTGACTCCGAATACCTCAAAAAAGCGGCACCAGTTCTTCTTCTCTTTCATATCGATGAAGTAAATAAGTACAGCCTGAAGCATGGCAGCCAGTCCGCAAGTGACCAATACGAAGGTAGTCGACCAGATACGCTTATTCAATGGCAAAGCCTCCGTCAGCACAAAACCGCATGCCATCAGAATAAAGCCTGCCACAAACAGTTTCAGGGTTTTCTGTTCCAAAGCTTCCTTAGCCAGTATGATCCTCCCGCAACAAAAGCCAATCAATGTATGAGCAATAGCTGCAAGGGTGCTGGTAAGTCCTTCCGGATCTATCGGACTTTTATGATAAAGGTGGTCTGCACCCAATACATTCTGGTCTATAATTGCCAGAATATTTGTGCTATCAGGGGTGTATCCGTTGCCAATGCCGAGCAAGACGGCATATCCGATAATAAGGAAACCGATCATCCAGCCGATATACTTAGGCTTGACATACAGAGCTACGAAAGAAACGGCACAATAACATAAAGCGATACGTGGCAACACCCCCGTAAGCCGGAGATGGGCAAGGGGAAAGAAATCGCCCTCACAGATAAAGTGAAACCAATGAATGGCCCAGCCGATGCACAGAATGACAAGAGTACGTTTCAGTATCTTACGGATCACCGGGCCTGATGCCTGGAAATGGAACTTGCTCAGAGCAATGTAAGTGGAAATGCCCATGATGAACAAAAAGAACGGAAAGACCAGGTCACAAAGCGTCAGCCCATTCCATGCAGAATGCTGCAGAGAGTCGTAGGATAGCTTTCCACCGGAATTATTGACGAGAATCATTCCGACAACAGTAATTCCACGTAACACGTCGAGAGACAAGAGTCGCTTCTTCTGCGGATAGCCGGAAATTGGGGGTTGAATATTTTCCATCATCTGTAGGGTGTTAATCACTAATCACTCATTCTCAAACACTTTCTCAAATGCTTCCTTTGCCACATCCACACAGTTTCCTTCGGGAGCCGAACCATACGGATTCTTCGCCAATGTCCAGGGTTCTTCCATTGCATAATAATCCAACTTCACTTCGGGTTTACCATCCAGTTGGTCTTGGAGGGTTTGCCAATAAGCCGCCCAACGTTTATAGTAAAAATCGCGCAGAATGCCGTTCCATTCCTTATGGGCATAGTCGCGCAGACCGCCGTCGTCAGCACAAACACGATTGCCCCAGGTAGTTATCTGCACACGGGCATTCCATTCGTACAGGTCTTTCTCTTCGGGAGTAGTGCCCAGCTTGCGTGCCTGCTCTATCCAGCGACCTACACGGAACTCACTGCGTGTACCCAACAATTTATCCTGCAACAGCAGTATATCCAGGAATTTCCGGGAGTCACGGGCAAAACTGCGTTTATCAAAGCTCTTGAAGTCGGCAATGGTACGGTTATAAACAATGCGCCCTTTATCCGAAAGGGACTGGCGGACAATATCTACCAAGTCATATTCAAAGTTATTATTACCACGATATTTATCGGCTACCTCCAGCATCAGCCGGGCAGCTTCTTCCGTAACAGTGGGGTCGTAATAGTTCTTCATCTTCGACCAGCTCGATGCCTGAAAGTTATTCAGCGAAGGACGTCCACAGAAGATAGATTCATGAGGGCCTTGCTGATTATTTCCGAAGGGGCAGTTATAAATAGTATTGGCAAGCAGAGTCCATGCCTGTTCTATCTTCTCGTCGCGCACGCCGTAACGGGCAAAGAGATAATCTTTCAGCCATTCCTCTTTCGTGAATTTCTCCGGGCGCCAAGGCAGCTCACACATCAGTTCGAACATCATGGGGTTATTCTCTGAGCCTTCCATGGTGAGACCGATACCTTTCAGATGAGTTGCCAACGGGTTGTTCTTTGTCAGATAGAAGTTGTTGAGCAACTGATCCATACGGCCGTGCAGACCGACATTGCCGCCGAAATTGAGCAACATACAGAAAAGCCAGTCGTGCTGCTCATAACCTTTGTCGCGCTTCCAAATGGAAGGGATTCCCCACATAGGGCGACATTCGCTGAACAAGTCCAGTATCAGCAGATCTCCGTTCTGCATATTCTTTATCATTTCAGGGCGAGG
>OGIA01000955.1_pt1 | contig 24221 bp, 13 predicted proteins | sample 1571671 | NCBI WGS metagenome assembly OGIA01 (sample SAMEA2582027, study PRJEB24529) | metagenome | biome: Human gut stool | place: China | collected 2011
GGAATCACCCATGTCACGAGCCGTGTTTTCGAAGAGTAATTGCTGTTCGTCTGCCGGCATCAATCGGAAAAGGTCGCCCGGTTGACTGTAGTAATCATCGTCATATTCCCGTTCGTTATAGTTATAGATGTCACCGTGAACTTTCAAGGGCGGTTCTTTCTTTTCCGGAGAATCTTTCCATTCACCGTAACTATTGGGTTCATAACCTTTGGTTGCGCCATAATTGCCATCTACCCGCATCGATCCATCACGATGGTAAGCGTGGAACGGACAACGTGGTTTGTTCACCGGTATCTGTTCGGAATTCACGCCGAGACGATAACGCTGGGCATCTCCATAGGAGAAGAGACGTCCTTGTAACATTTTGTCCGGAGAGAAGCCTATTCCTTCTACGATATTCATCGGGTTGAATGCGGATTGTTCCACTTCGGCAAAGTAGTTCTCTGGATTGCGGTTCAGTTCGAGTATACCTACGTCTTGCAAGGGAAAGTCTTTATGCGGCCATACTTTTGTCAAGTCGAATGGATTGATACGATAATTATCAGCTTCCTCCTCCGTCATTATTTGGATTTGGAACAGCCATTTCGGGAAATCACCTTTCTCGATACTTTCGAAAAGGTCTCGTTGGTGAGATTCACGGTCTTTAGCTACGATCGCCTCTGCTTCCTGATCTGTCAGATTTTTAATACCTTGCAAGGTACGAAGGTGGAATTTTACCCAGGTGCGTTTGTTCTCTGCATTATAGAAACTGTAAGTGTGGCTGCCGAATCCGTGCATATGACGGTAAGAATAAGGAATACCGCGCGGGCTCATGGTGATGGTGACTTGATGCAATGCTTCGGGAAGCAGTGTCCAGAAATCCCAATTACTGTTAGGGCTACGCATATTTGTTTTCGGATCGCGTTTAATGGCATGGTTTAGGTCGGGAAATTTTAGCGGGTCACGAAGAAAGAATACGGGGGTGTTGTTTCCTACCAGGTCCCAATTTCCTTCTTCTGTATAAAATTTCATGGCAAAACCTCGGATATCTCTTTCTGCATCGGCCGCTCCGCGTTCTCCGGCTACGGTAGAGAAACGTACAAAACATTCTGTCTTTTTTCCGACTTCACTGAAAATGGCTGCACGAGTATACTTTGTAATGTCATGTGTGACGGTAAATGTTCCGTAAGCACCGGAACCTTTGGCATGCATACGTCTTTCGGGGATTACTTCCCGATCGAAATGAGCCAGTTTTTCAATTAACCACGGATCTTGCAAGGTGATCGGGCCACGAGGGCCTGCTGTCTGTGAATTCTGGTTGTCGGCAATGGGACGACCGTTGGCAGATGTTAGTTTTTTCTCTTCCATAATTTTAGATATTTTAATGGATTACTTTTAATATAACAAAGAGAACGAAGATTTTGTTGGTTGTTTTATAAACAATTCTATGGGAAAAAGATAAAATGACTGATAATTGTATCTTTTTTGACTTATAATTATACCCTTGGTTTTATCATATTGCTTTAATTTTGTAGCAGAATAAAGAATGAAATAAACATGAAGAACAAAATTATTTATCTGTTACTGTTTTGTACATGCCTGGCACTTCCGGGACAGGCTCAGCAATTTAAAACTTTTGAAGTCGGAAAAAAGACTTTTTTACTGAATGGAGAACCTTTCATTGTAAAAGCGGCCGAGCTGCATTATACACGTATTCCACAACCTTATTGGGAGCATAGGATCAAAATGTGTAAAGCATTAGGGATGAATACTATTTGCTTGTATGTATTTTGGAATATTCATGAACAGGAAGAGGGACAATTCGATTTTACCGGTCAGAACGATATAGCTGCTTTCTGTCGTCTGGCACAGAAACATGGAATGTATGTCATAGTTCGTCCCGGCCCCTATGTGTGTGCGGAGTGGGAGATGGGTGGACTGCCGTGGTGGTTGTTGAAGAAAAAAGACATTGCTTTGCGTACGCTCGACCCTTATTATATGGAGCGCGTGGGAATCTTTATGAAAAAGGTGGGTGAACAGCTTGTCCCTTTGCAGATTACTCGTGGCGGTAATATTATCATGGTGCAGGTAGAGAATGAATACGGTTCGTATGGCACGGATAAGCCTTACGTTTCTGCCATTCGCGATATGGTGCGTGGTGCCGGTTTCACGGAAGTACCTTTGTTTCAGTGCGATTGGAGCAGTAATTTCACCAACAATGCTTTGGATGATTTGCTGTGGACAGTCAACTTCGGAACAGGAGCCAACATAGACCAGCAATTTAAGAAACTAAAGGAACTGCGTCCGGAAACGCCGTTGATGTGCAGCGAGTTTTGGAGCGGATGGTTCGATCATTGGGGGCGTAAACACGAAACACGTCCGGCCAAGGATATGGTGCAGGGATTGAAAGATATGCTCGACCGTAATATTTCGTTCAGCCTGTATATGACTCATGGAGGTACCACGTTCGGACACTGGGGAGGAGCCAATAATCCTGCTTATTCTGCCATGTGCAGCTCTTATGATTATGATGCCCCGATTAGTGAAGCCGGATGGGCTACTGAGAAATATTTCCTGCTTCGTGATTTATTGAAGGGTTATCTGCCTGCCGGACAGTCTTTGCCGACTATTCCCGAAGCTCTGCCGGTAATGGAAATTCCAGAGATCAAATTCACGCAGGTGGCTCCTTTATTCAGCAATCTGCCCGTAGCAAAACAGGCAATAGATATTCAGCCGATGGAACAATTCGATCAGGGTTGGGGAAGTATCCTCTACCGCACTGTTTTGCCACAGGATGTAAAAGCCGGAACAGTGCTCGAAATCACCGAAGTGCACGACTGGGCGCAAGTCTTTGCCAACAATACCCTGTTGGCGCGTCTGGATCGCCGGAAAGGAGAATTTACCGTTACATTGCCTGCTTTGAAAAAGGGTACCCAGCTTGATATTCTGGTAGAAGCTATGGGACGTGTTAATTTCGATAAGTCCATTCACGACCGTAAAGGTATCACGGAGAGTGTGGTGCTGGCGGCTACGGACGGTAATAAGCAAATAGTAAAGAATTGGCAGGTGTATAATCTGCCGGTCGATTATGCTTTTGCGAGCAATAAGCAGTACGTTTCGGGTGGCAAGCAGACGATGCCCGCTTACTATAAAGCGACTTTCAAACTTTCGAAAACGGATGATACGTTCCTCGATATGAGTACCTGGGGCAAAGGTATGGTGTGGGTGAACGGCCATGCGATGGGGCGTTTTTGGGAAATCGGTCCGCAGCAGACGCTCTTTATGCCGGGTTGCTGGCTGAAAAAGGGAGTGAATGAGATTATCGTTCTCGACTTGAAAGGTCCTGAAAAAGCTATGGTAAAGGGATTGAAGAAGCCAATTCTCGATGTACTGCGCGAAAAAGCTCCCGAAACTCACCGCAAAGAGGGTGAACATTTGAATCTTTCAGCCGAAACTCCCGTTCATAAAGGTGCTTTCATTCCGGGTAACGGCTGGCAGGAGGTACGTTTTGCCAATCCGGTGAAAGGACGTTATTTCTGTCTGGAAGCTCTTTCTCCACAGGCCGAGGATAATATAGCCGCTATTGCAGAGTTCGATGTCTTGGGTGATGATGGTAAACCGGTTTCCCGCGAGCATTGGAAAATCCGGTATGCCGACAGTGAGGAAACCCGTAGTGGAAATCGTACGGCTGATAAAATTTTCGATCTTCAGGAATCTACTTTCTGGATGACAGTGGATAATGTGGCCTATCCTCATCAACTGGTTATCGATTTGGATAAAGAGCAAACGCTCACAGGTTTCCGTTATCTGCCCCGTGCCGAAAAAGGGTATCCGGGAATGATTAAGGAATATCGTATCTATGTGAAGCCGACAGACTTTAAGTATTGATAAATAATTAGATAATTTGCCAATATGCCAATGCGCCAATGTGTCAATTAGCTGCGCGGAATGGTAGCACAGCCAATTGGCACATTGGCATATTGGCAAATTGGCAAATTATTCAATTGCAATGCATCTTTCATTTTTACTTTTCGTATCATCGCTGTTTTGTTTTTCATCGATAATAAACCGCTGTATTGATTCTTGAATAAATCAATGCATCGATTTTTGATCGTATTTTTATTTCGGGTATCGGTTGTTGCATTGATATTTGGACGAATTGGTTCGTTATACCACTTTTCTGCTTAAAAAAACAGGAAATGGCAGTATAATTCCTTCTTTTGACTGATAATTTTCCTTTTTTGATTTATTAATAGAACATTGACAGAAGCAAAATACCTATTTTTGAGGCAGTTTTAATAATATCATGAAAAATATGAGGAAGATAAAAGTCCTGTTAATATTGTTAATTTTGCCTGTGCTCAATGGCCGGGCTTTTACAGAAAAAGAGTTAGTTGCCGATGGGCAAGAAAAGAATCGGACACAGGAGAGAAGCGGAGTCCCTTCCACCGGAGATGTTGATGTGGCGAGTTTGGAGATCGATGCTTCGCGTCTCGGTGCTCCTATACAGTCTACTATGTATGGTGTCTTTTTTGAAGATATTAATTTTGGAGCCGATGGTGGGCTGTATGCTGAACTTATCAAGAATCGCTCTTTTGAATTTCCGCAACCTTTAGTGGGATGGGTGCCTTTCGGACAGGTAGAGGTGAAAACCGATAGGCCTTGTTTCGACCGTAATCCACATTATGTATCTATTACGAATGATGGCCGCTTGCTTCGTGCCGGACTGGACAACGAAGGTTTCCGTGGCATCGGATTGAAGGAGGGCAGGGAATATTGCTTTTCGGCCTATGTGCGTAGCCGGGACGACAAACCGATGACACTCTCTGTGGAGCTGGTGAACCGGGGAGGAGAGAACCCGCTAAAAAAGGATATCAAAATACGGGGAAACGAATGGCAAAAGATTACTGCCCGACTGACATCTCCTTTTACAGATACCCATTCCCGTTTACGCATCGTGCTGAAAAACCGGGGTACGGTGGATATGGATCACATCTCCCTTTTCCCTGCCGATACATGGAAAGGTCGCGAAAACGGGCTTCGCAAGGATCTGGCTCAGGCGCTTTACGATTTGAATCCGGGAGTTTTCCGCTTTCCCGGCGGTTGTATTGTAGAGGGTAATTCACTGGCTACCCGTTACCAATGGAAAAATACCGTGGGGCCGGTAGAGAACCGTCCGTCGAATGAAAACCGTTGGAATTATACATTTAAGCACAAGGCTTTTCCCGATTATTTCCAGTCCTACGGTCTGGGCTTTTTCGAATATTTCCTGTTGAGTGAAGACCTCGGGGCAGAACCGCTCCCGATATTGAGTTGCGGGCTTTCCTGCCAATACGAGAGTAACGAAGTGGTGCTACTGGACAGCCTGCAACCTTACATCGACGATGCCCTCGACCTGATTGAGTTTGCAAATGGCCCTGTCACTTCCGTCTGGGGGAAGATCCGTGCAGATATGGGACATCCCGAACCTTTTCATCTCAAGTTTATCGGTATAGGCAATGAACAGTGGGGATCTGTTTATCCCGAACGCTTGGAGATGTTTGTAAAGGCCATCCGTGCCCGTTATCCCGATGTGAAGATAGTGGGAAGCTCCGGTCCCAGTGCCGACGGCGAGCATTTCGATTATCTTTGGCCGGAAATGAAACGCATTGGTGTGGACCTTGTGGACGAGCATTACTATATGGAGCCTGAATGGTTCTTTGCCAATGCACATCGTTACGATAACTACGATCGCAAAGGTCCGAAAGTTTTTGCCGGAGAGTATGCTTCGCACGATCATACTACAAAGAAAGATAATAACTTCCTAACAGCCCTTTCCGAGGCAGCCTTTATGACGGGGCTGGAACGTAACGCAGACGTTGTCCATATGGCTACTTATGCCCCGTTGTTTGCGCATGTAGATGCCTGGCAGTGGAATCCCGACCTCATCTGGTATGATAACCTGCAGATGGTGCGTACTCCCAATTATTATGTGCAGCAGCTCTATGGCATGAATGCAGGCACGCATATACTTCCCGTTACGCTGAAAGGCAAAACGGAGGGAGTATTGTATGCTTCGGCCGTTTGGGATGACAAAACGAAGGAAATTATCCTGAAAGTTGTCAACCGTAGCGAGACGTCTCAGTCGCTATCTTTCGCTGTCGATGGCCTGAAGAAACGCGTCTTGTCCGGAGGTACACACATATACCTTGCATCCGATGACCTGAAAGCGAAGAACGTGTTGGGTGAACCGGAACGGATCGTTCCCCATGTCCGCCCGCTTAACATGGACGGTAACCATTTGCAATTGGAGATTGCCCCTCAATCATTCAACGTCTACCGGATCAGGTAAAACGATAAAAACAACATAAATCACCGATCTAACCTAAGTTCAATATAATTTTTATTCCGCGTGGTTTCTTCTCCTTCCCGAAGGAGGAAGAGAAGCTATGTAGCATCATTCTTATATCGAGTGGAGGTTAATCTACTAATAATAAATTCTTTCTATCATGAAAAACCTCTTGACGGGCCTTTTATTGTTGGCCTCTACTACTGTTCCTGCGCAGCAGGAAACGATTATCCGCATTCATCCTGAACAGGGAACTACGGTGATCGATAAAAATATTTACGGACAGTTTGCCGAGCATCTCGGTACTTGTATCTATGGTGGCCTTTGGGTAGGCGAGGACTCCCAAATCCCCAATATCAACGGTTATCGGACGGATGTTCTCAATGCTTTGAAGGACTTGAAAGTGCCTATTCTTCGCTGGCCGGGCGGTTGCTTTGCCGATGAATATCACTGGATGGACGGCATCGGCCCGAAGGCAGACCGTCCGAAGATGGTGAACAATAACTGGGGCGGTACGATCGAGGACAACAGCTTTGGCACGCACGAGTTCCTGAATCTTTGCGAACTGCTTGGATGCGAGCCTTATATCAGTGGAAACGTAGGTAGTGGCACCGTAGAGGAACTGGCCAAGTGGGTGGAATATATGACTTCCGACGGTGATAGCCCGATGGCCAACCTGCGTCGCAAGAACGGACGCGATAAGGCATGGAAGGTGAAATACCTCGGTGTGGGCAATGAGAGTTGGGGATGCGGCGGAAGCATGCGTCCGGAGTATTATGCCGATTTGTATCGCCGTTATTCCACCTATTGCCGCAATTATGACGGTAACCGCCTTTATAAAATAGCCAGTGGAGCGAGTGATTACGATTATAACTGGACAGAGGTGTTAATGAAGAATGTAGGCGGACGTATGAACGGTCTTTCATTGCATTATTACACCGTGACCGGTTGGAGTGGCAGCAAAGGAGCGGCAACGAAGTTTACCGATGAGGATTATTACTGGACGATGGGTAAATGTCTGGAAGTGGAAGATGTCCTGAAAAAACATATTACCATTATGGACCGTTACGACCGCCAGAAAAATGTAGCCCTGATGCTCGATGAGTGGGGCACTTGGTGGGATGAAGAACCGGGAACCGTTCGCGGACACCTTTATCAACAGAATACGCTGCGCGATGCATTTGTGGCTGCTCTGTCACTGAACGTATTCCATAAATATGCCGATCGCCTTAAAATGGCGAATATTGCACAGGTGGTGAACGTGTTGCAATCGATGATTCTTACCAATGACAGACAAATGGTACTGACTCCTACTTATTACGTATTTAAAATGTATCAGCCGCATCAGGATGCCACTTATCTGCCGCTCGATCTGATGTGCGAGCAAAAGACGGTACGCGACGGTCGTGTCATTCCTATGGTCAGCGCTTCTGCTTCACGCGATGCAAACGGAAAGATCCATGTCTCTTTGGCGAATGTAGACCTGAAGAAAGAGCAGAACGTCATTTTGACTCTCGGCGACTATAAAGTGAAGACGGTGAGCGGAGAGGTACTTACCGCCAAAGATATGAAAGCTTATAATTCCTTTGAGCAGCCCGATGCAGTGAAACCCCAACCCTTCAAGGGAACAAAACTAAAAGATGACAGGCTATCGGTTATACTGCCGGCAAAATCTATTGTAGTTTTAGAAGTTGAATAATAATGTATAAAGTGGATACTATGATAAAAAGACGTTTTATAGGCTTGGCTTTATTGGCTGGTTCGGTATTGCCGTTGCTTGCACAGGATGTGACGATAGATAGCCCTGATGAGAAATTGAAGTTAACCGTATCATGCCCTGCCGGTGGAGGTTCGGTTTCATATTCGATCGTTTACGATGGAAGGCAGATGTTGGAATCTTCTCCGTTAGGGATGGAGACGAATATCGGGAATTTCTCGGATGGGATGAAATGGTCGGGACACGATGTCCGGAAAATAGATACGGTTTATAACCAATCGCGTATCAAGACTTCGCGTGTGCATTACCAAGCCAATGAACTGGCTTGTGAATTTGCCAGTGCAGAAGGACAAAAGATCGGCGTGACGTTCCGCGTAGGTAATAATGATGTCGCTTTCCGTTATACCTTGCCCCGGCAGAATGGAAAAGGGAGCGTTGTTGTCAACAAAGAGCAGACCGGTTTTCATTTCCCGCCACAGACTACCACTTTTCTTTGCCCCCAGAGCGATGCCATGATAGGCTGGAAACGAACCAAACCCAGTTATGAAGAAGAATATCGCGTTGATGCACCGATGAATGAACGTTCACAGTACGGGCACGGATACACCTTTCCTTGTCTGTTCCGTATTGGTGAGCAGGGCTGGGTGCTGGTCAGCGAAACAGGAGTGGATAGCCGCTATTGCGCTTCTCATCTGAGCGATGCTCACGAAAGTGTGTATACCATCGCTTTTCCGATGCCCGAAGAAAATAATGGCAACGGAACGGTTGCGCCCGCTTTTGCTTTACCCGGTTCTACTCCTTGGCGTACGATTACGGTGGGTGAGACACTACGACCGATTGTAGAAACTACCGTTCCTTGGGACGTGGTAGAATCTCTTTATGAAACACAACACAATTACAATATGGGGCGTGGCACCTGGAGTTGGATACTTTGGCAGGATGACAGTATAAATTATGAAGACCAAGTGAAATATGTTGATCTCGCTGCTGCCATGGGATATGAATATGTGCTTATTGATAATTGGTGGGATAAGAACATCGGCCACGACCGCATGGCACAACTCATCCGGTATGCCCGTAGTAAAGGGGTGGAGGTATTTCTCTGGTACAGTTCCAGTGGCTATTGGAATGATATCGAGCAGAGTCCTGTCAACCGGATGGATAATGCCATTATCCGCAAACAGGAGATGCGCTGGATGCAAAAGTTGGGAGTGAAAGGCATTAAAGTGGATTTCTTTGGTGGTGACAAGCAGGAGACGATGCGTCTTTATGAAGACATTCTCAGTGATGCCGATGATCATGGATTGATGGTCATCTTCCATGGTTGTACGCTTCCCCGCGGATGGGAACGCATGTATCCCAATTACGTGGGTAGTGAAGCGGTGCTGGCTTCGGAGAATCTGATCTTCCAGCAACACTTTTGTGACGAAGAGGCGTTTAATGCTTCTCTGCATCCTTTTATCCGGAATACGGTGGGATGTATGGAGTTTGGCGGATGTTTTCTCAATAAGCGGTTGAACAGAGGAAACGACGGAGGAAACATTCGTTGTACCACTGATGTTTTTCAGTTGGCAACAGCGGTTTTATTTCAGAATCCGATTCAGAATTTTGCACTTGCCCCGAATAACTTGACGGATGCTCCGCAACTCTGTCTCGACTTTCTGAGAAAGGTGCCTACCACTTGGGATGAAACGCGTTTCATCGACGGATATCCGGGAAAATATGTCGTGCTGGCCCGTCGCCAAGGCGACCATTGGTATGTAGCTGCCATCAACGCCACTAAAGAGCCGTTGAAGTTGAAGCTGAATCTACCGATGATGGCCGGAAAAACGGTCTCTTTCTACGGTGATGACAAGCGGCAACAACCGCAATTGCAGTCGCAGAAAATAAAGAACGACGGCAGTCTTCAAGTGGTGATTCAGCCGCAGGGAGGTGCCATTTGGGTCAGTAAATAACACATTTAGTATATAATACCATGAAATTGACAAACCTTTTAAACTTTTGCCTGCTTCTGATAGTAGCAATGCCTGCACAGGCAAAAGTAGAAAATGAGCCCGATTCGGTATTTCTCTTTTCGTATGCACATGTCGACGGAGGGAGTGGATTGAAGTTTGCTTGGAGCATCGACGGGACGAAATGGTTGCCGGTGGCCGATGGTTTCGATTATTTAAAATCCGATTTCGGCCCGTGGGGAAGCGGAAAGAAAATGTTTCGTCCGCAATTGCTGCAAAGCCGGAAGGATGGTAAGTGGCATTGCCTTTGGGCAGCTACCGTGACCGGAGAAACTCTTGCTTATACCGTTTCGCCCGACCTCTTGAAATGGAGCTGTCAGGTTTATGCTCCGGCCGGAGAACGCAGTAAATATGCTCCGGTAGATCCCGTTCCCACTGCAGAGCGGAAAACGATGATAGAGGGTAGGGAAGAGGACGGATGGATGCAGAAGACCTCTTACGCTACTGTGGAACGACTGATTCGTTTTGCCGATCATAAGAAATATCGCCAGATACAGAATGAAGAGTGTATGGAACAAGACCCTGTCCGTTTCGCCGGATTGGAACCGGTGGAAGCTATCGTACGCGTGCGGATGAACGATGCCAAGCCTATCAGTGAACACCTCATCGGTATTTTCTTTGAGGATATCAACTATTCTGCCGATGGCGGACTATACGCCGAGCTGATTCAGAACCGTGATTTTGAATATGCTCCCACCGATCGGGGAAACGACCGGAACTGGAATTCCACCCATTCGTGGAGTGTGCAGGGCGACGGTGCTACATTGAACATCCGGACAGATGCCCCGATCCATCCCAATAATCCCCATTATGCCGTGCTTGATGTGCGGCAGCCGGGAGCCGCTTTGCAGAATGCCGGCTTTGACGGTATTGTAGTGAAGAAAGGAGAGAAATACGACTTTTCACTTTTCTCGAAAGCAATGAAAGGCAAAGGGGGAAAGGTAAAGGTCGGCTTGGTAGACGGAGCGGGCAGGAAGCTTGCACAAACGGTTGTTTCCGTCTCTTCCAAAGAGTGGAAGCAGCAACGTGCTGTGCTCACTGTAACCGCCGATGCCGTTGATGCCGTTCTGTCCATCTGTCCGCAAGTTGCCGGAGAGTACGCGCTGGATATGATCTCCCTCTTTCCGCAAAAGACTTTTAAAGGCCGTAAGAACGGACTTCGTGCCGATCTGGCACAAACGCTTGCCGACCTGCATCCCCGTTTCGTACGTTTCCCCGGTGGTTGTGTGGCTCATGGCGATGGAATAGATAATATTTATGATTGGAAAGGCTCTATCGGTCCGTTGGAAGCCCGCAAGCCGATGCGTAACCTTTGGGGATACCATCAGACCCGCGGCTTAGGTTATTTCGAATATTTCCAGTTTTGCGAAGATATAGGTGCCGAGCCGGTTCCTGTACTGGCGGCAGGGGTTCCTTGTCAGAATTCGGGTACATGCAGCCACCATTCCAAAGGTGAATTGGGCTGCATGGGACAGCAGGGCGGCATTCCGATGGAAGAGATGGGAGCCTATGTACAGGATGTGCTCGATCTGATAGAATATGCCAATGGCGATGCCAAAAAGACGGTTTGGGGCAGGAAGCGCGCCGAAGCCGGACATCCGAGACCTTTCAATTTGAAATTTATCGGCATTGGCAATGAAGATCTGATCACGGATATCTTTGCCGAACGATTTACCATGATATTCAATGCCGTAAAGGAAAAATATCCCGAGATAACGGTAATTGGCACTACCGGCCCGTTTTATGAAGGCACCGATTACGAAGAGGGATGGGCTCTTGCCACCAAATTGGATGTGCCGATGGTCGATGAGCACTATTACGTCTCTCCGGGGTGGCTGATCCATAACCAGGACTTCTACGATCGTTACGATCGTACGAAGTCGAAAGTATATCTTGGCGAATATGCCGCCCATCTGCCCGGCCGTCCCAGTAACATAGAGACCGCCCTTTCCGAAGCCCTCTACCTAACGGCGGTGGAACGCAATGGCGACATCGTTTCCATGACCTCCTACGCTCCGCTCTTGGCAAAGGGCAGACATATACAGTGGAGTCCGGACTTGATTTATTTCGATAATACGGAGGTGAAACCGACAGTCGGCTATTATACGCAGTTGATGTACGGACAAAACTCCGGTAACGAGTATCTGTTTTCCGCTATCGATCTGGACAACCGGCAGGAGGCGGTGAAAAAGCGCGTCGGCGCATCGGTTGTGAAAGAGAATGAAAGTGGTGACATCATCGTGAAACTGGTGAACCTGCTTCCTGTAAGTGTTCGTTCGCAAGTGGAATTGGACGGGGGTGCATTGATTCATCCTTCGGCTATAAAGACCGTCCTCACGGGCGATCCGAAAGATAAACAGGCAAAGCCTGTATCCTCCGGCTTCGAATTGTCGGGTAATAATTTCTCTTATGAGATGCCTGCCTATTCGTTTACTGTGATACGCATCCATTCGACCGGTAACCGGTGACAATTATCGTATACCGGTATTACTTTTATAAAAAACAATCTTTATATATAGCATGTAAATCATGAAAAAGACATTTATATTATCATTGGTTCTTACGGCGGTGGGAACGGTTTTTGCGCAGAAAGAGCCGCTACATCCTGGCTATCCGATCGATCCTGTTCCTTTTACTTCGGTAAAAGTGACGGATCATTTCTGGGGGCAGCGACTGAAAACCAGCCGTGAGGTTACTATTCCGTTGGCTTTCCGGAAGTCGGAGGAGACGGGACGCATTAAAAACTTCGAGAAAGCTGCCCATCCCAGCGAAGATTATAAGGTGGAGGGTTTCTCGTTTGACGATACAGATATTTACAAAACCATCGAGGGTGCCAGCTATTCGCTGCAAACCTATCCCGACAAGCGGTTGGAGAAATACATCGATAGTATTCTCGCTATTGTAGCCACTGCCCAAGAACCGGACGGATATTTGTATACCGCCCGTACGATGAATCCTAAACATCCTCATGACTGGGTAGGGAAGGAGCGTTGGGTGGCTGTGGAAAATCTGAGCCACGAGTTCTATAACTTGGGGCATATGATCGAGGGTGCCATTGCCCACTATCAAGCCACCGGTAAACGGAATTTTCTCGATATTGCCATTAAGTATGCCGATTGTGTCTGCCGGGCCATAGGGAATGCTCCGGAGCAGAAGAGACTCGTGCCCGGACATCAGATTGCCGAAATGGCACTGGTGAAACTTTATTTAGTGACGGGCGACCGTAAATACCTCGATCAGGCTAAATTCTTTCTGGATGCACGCGGATACACTGGCCGGAAAGATGCTTACAGCCAGGCACATAAACCGGTCATCGAGCAGGATGAAGCTGTGGGGCATGCCGTACGCGCTGTTTATATGTATTCTGGCATGGCAGACGTGGCTGCCATTACGGGAGATAGCTCTTACATCAAGGCCATCGACCGGATTTGGGACAATATTGTTTCGAAGAAGATGTACATCACCGGTGGTATCGGCGCCCGTCATCAGGGAGAGGCTTTCGGTGATAATTACGAACTGCCCAATCTTTCCGCCTATTGCGAAACCTGTGCGGCTATCGGCAGTGTTTATATGAATTATCGTCTTTTCCTGCTTCATGGCGATGCCAAATATTTCGATGTGCTCGAGCGTACTCTCTATAACGGGTTGATCTCCGGTGTATCGCTCGACGGCGGTTCTTTCTTCTATCCCAATCCGTTGGCTTCGGATGGCGGGTATAGTCGCAAACCATGGTTCGGCTGTGCCTGTTGTCCCTCCAATATCAGCCGTTTCATTCCCTCTCTGCCCGGTTATGTCTATGCAGTCAAAGACCGTCAGGTGTATGTCAATCTTTTCCTTTCCAATCGTGCCGAACTGAAGGTGAACGACAAGAAAGTGGTTTTGGAGCAGGAGACATCCTATCCTTGGAAGGGCGACATTCGCTTGAAAGTGCTACAGGGTAATCAACCTTTCGGCATGAATGTCCGCATTCCCGGATGGGTGCGCGGTAGTGTGCTTCCCAGTGATTTGTATGCGTATGCCGATCATCAGCAACCGGCTTATCGGGTGATGGTCAATGGGCAGGAAGTAGAGGGTGAACTGCACAACGGTTATCTCACCATCGACCGTAAATGGAAAAAGAACGATGTGGTGGAGATTCATTTCGATATGCTTCCCCGTCTGGTGAAAGCCAATGAGAAGGTGGCGGCCGATCGTGGACGGGTGGCCGTGGAGCGTGGTCCGGTGGTTTATTGTGCCGAGTGGCCCGACAATGATTTTAATGTGCATACCCTGCTGATGAACCGCCGTCCGGAATTGCGTGTGGTGGAGAGGCCGGAACTGCTGTACGGTCTCAATCAGATTGTAACCGATGCCCAGGCTTTGAGTTATGACAAAGCCGGAAAGTTGGCGGTGAAAGATGTAAAACTGACCCTGATCCCTTATTATGCTTGGGCACACCGTGGCGAGGGAGACATGGAAGTGTGGCTTCCGATGGAGGTTAATGCCACTTCTGCACAACCGCAAAAAGGGGTGAAATGGAAAGATAACGGATTTTTCAATAATAAATAGAATAACGCTAAATTATAATGTAATTTCAAAATTGACTGTGACAAGCAGACGATTTTCCCTTATATAAAGTCTGCTCAGGAGTACAATCCGGAGTTGACTTTCTGGATCTCTCCGTGATTACCTCCTTCGTGGTTGAAGGTGAATTACTATTATTAGGTTTGGAGTAATGATAAATACAATCAGATTTCCCTTTTTTCGGTGTATAGGGTAATATAATGTAGACAGGCAGGATTGACATATAGCGATTCTGCCTGTATTATTATGAGTGGGGAAAGTATGACGGATATTTCCCCTTTTTTGAAAGAAGTATAGAGTCTTCTTTGTACTATATGTGGTATTTTTGTCGATGTTCTGCTTCATTGAACTAACACCCGATTTGTTCAATGAAGCAGATGGATCTGATTTCTTTATTTTTTTAAATATGGTTTATGCATAAATATTTAAGTCTTTGGCTTTCTTGCCTACTTTTCCCTGCATTCTCTTTTGCGCAAAGCGATTGGCAACTTGTATGGAGTGATGAATTCGACACGGACGGTCCGCCGGATTCTTCCGTATGGAACTTCGAACAAGGGTTTGCCCGCAATGAAGAGGCGCAGTGGTATCAATCGGACAATGCGGTTTGCAAAGGCGGATGTCTGGTGATTGAAGCACACAAGGAAAACAACCGTCGTAATCCATGCTATGAAGCCGGAAGCCGGGATTGGAGAAAAAACAGGGAGTTTATAGGATATACCTCTTCATCCGTAAATACTGCCGGAAAGAAAGAGTTCTTATATGGACGTTTCGAAGTTCACGCCCGCATACCCGTGGCGAAAGGAGCATGGCCTGCCATCTGGACATTGGGCAGCAGTGCGGAATGGCCCTTGTGCGGTGAAATAGATATATTGGAATATTATCAGATAAAGGGCGCCCCTCATATTCTTGCCAATGCCGCATGGGGTACAGACGAACGGTATGTTGCCAAATGGAACAGCAAAGCGATTCCTTTTACTCATTTCACGGAGAAAGATGCCGGTTGGGCCTCAAAGTTTCACATCTGGCGGATGGACTGGGACGAAAAAGCTATCAAGCTCTATCTGGACGATGAGTTATTGAACGAGATTCCGTTGAGCAGCACAGTGAACGGAAGTCTTGGCAATCATACGAATCCTTTTATGACTCCGCAATACGTGTTACTGAATCTGGCTGTCGGTGGTATAAACGGCGGACCGATCGACGAAGAGGTACTGCCTATGAAGTATGAGATAGATTATGTGAGAGTATATCAGAAGAAAGACGAAATAGCCAGCGGGGAGATTTGGGAAGACAATAACGGGCGGCATATCAATGCTCACGGGGGCGGCGTGTTGTTTCACGAAGGGAGGTACTATTGGTTTGGCGAACACCGGCCGGCCAAAGGGTTCTCCACAGAGGTGGGGGTGACCTGTTACTCTTCTCCCGATTTGTGCAACTGGACTTACGAAGGGGTAGCATTACCTGTTTCCTCTGAAGAAGGAAACGACATCGAAAAGGGATGTATCATGGAACGCCCCAAAGTGATTTATAATGCGAAAACCGGCAAGTTCGTGATGTGGTTTCATCTGGAACTGAAAGGAGAGGGATATGCGGCTGCCCGTGCGGCAGTAGCTGTCAGTGATACGCCGGCCGGCCCTTACCGGTTTGTCCGTTCCTGTCGCGTCAATCCTGGGGTATATCCGCAGAACATGACAAAAGCGGAACGTAAAGCTAAGCTCGACACTAAAGATTATAAAACATGGTGGACTCCGGAATGGCGCAGAGCTGTGGAGCAGGGATTGTTTGCCAAACGGGATCTGAAGAGCGGCCAGATGTCAAGAGACATGACGCTGTTTGTGGATACGGACGGAAAAGCCTATCACATTTATTCATCGGAAGAAAATCTGACTTTGCAGATTGCAGAACTTACGGATGATTACTTGGGGCACACCGGTAGATACATTCGTCTCTTTCCGGGAGGGCACAATGAAGCGCCTGCCGTTTTCAAGAAAGAGGATACCTATTGGATGATTGCCTCCGGTTGTACCGGATGGGAACCGAATGAAGCCCGTATGTTCTCGGCGCCTTCTATCTGGGGGCCGTGGAAGCAGGAGGGAAATCCCTGTGTCGGCAAAGATGCCGGCAAGACATTCGGCGGGCAGAGTACTTTTGTATTGCCGGTTGCCGGTACGAATGATACGTTCATCTTTATGGCGGATGTATGGCGTCCGAAGAGTTTAATGGATTCACGTTATATCTGGTTGCCTGTTCGCTTCGGGGTGGATGGGAAACCCATTATCGAATGGCAGAGCCGATGGAGACTCCCCTAAGTGAATCGTGAAGTTCAGAGAAGTATACTTTTAGTGTAAATGACGTATAATTTTCCATTTTTGATGGATAAGCAGACAGACCGGAATGAAATTCCTCCCCTTTTGAAAGATAAATGGAGTCCTTTTTCTGTTATATCCCTTAAATTTGTCAAGTAGAATCAATCTTAAATAATATCATGAACATGAATAGGCTTTTTATCGGATTGCTGACAGCGATCATTGTACTGCTCCCTTGCCGGGAAATTTCGGCCAAACAAAAAAAAGAAGTGAAGGAAGTTCCCGACCGGGAAGTCTGGTGTGATGTCATGTATCGAATGGCTGCTCCGGTATTGAGTAACATGAGTCGGGGAGAGTTGCAGAAAAATATGCAGGTGGAGCTTAGCCCCACTTGGGACGGTCGCGATAAAAGGGTTACTTATATGGAGTGCTTCGGCCGTCTGATGGCTGGTTTGGCTCCCTGGCTCTCTTTGCCCGATGACGATACGACAGAAGGCAGACAGCGGAAGCAACTTCGGGAGTGGGCATTGCAGAGCTATGCGCAGGCTGTCGATCCGGCGAGTCCCGATTACCTGCTTTGGCGTAAAGAGGGTCAGCCATTGGTGGATGCCGCTTATGTGGCCGAGAGTTTCCTTCGCGGATACGATGCCCTCTGGATACCGTTGGACAGCTTGACCAAGCAGCGCTATATCACCGAGTTTACCCAACTTCGCCGGGTAGATCCTCCTTATACGAACTGGTTATTGTTTTCTTCAACCGTGGAATGCTTTCTTAAGAAAACCGGTGCTGCGAGCGATAATTACCGCATCACTTCGGCCCTTCGCAAAGTGGAAGAGTGGTACGTGGGTGACGGATGGTACTCGGATGGTCCGGAATTTGCTTTCGATTATTACAATAGCTTTGTACTTCACCCGATGTATTTCGAATGTCTGGAAGTCATGACCGATGCCGGGACTAAGGGTATATGGAACGTCGGCAAGGCGAATTACGGAAAGGCGGTGAAGCGCATGCAGCGTTTCGGCATGATTCTGGAACGGTTTATTTCTCCCGAAGGTTCATTTCCGGTATTCGGTCGCTCAATTACCTATCGTACAGGCACGTTGCAGCCATTGGCATTGCTCTCTTGGCGTCAGATGTTACCCGAAGAGCTGAGTGACGGACAGGTCCGTGCTGCCATGACGGCCGTTATTAAACGAATGTTTTCCGATAATCATAATTTTAATGAGAACGGTTTCCTGACATTGGGCTTCAACGGAAAGCAACCGAAAATTTCAGATTGGTACACCAATAACGGAAGTCTGTATATGGCTTCGCTTGCTTTCCTGCCGTTGGGCCTGCCTGCCGACCATCCGTTCTGGACGGATGCCCCGCAAAGCTGGACATCGAAAAAGGCATGGGAAGGAGAGGACTTCCCCAAAGATCATGCCTTTCATGAATAATACTTTAGTTTACAAACCTATATAAACACATTCCATGATGAACATAAACATAGTAAAAACATACGGAGTCGCTTTAACCGCTTTCTGCATCTGCTCATGCTCCGTCAATACGCAAACACAGAAAAATGAATATATTGTTCCGGGAGAGGTCTGGAACGATACGGAGGGAAATCCGGTGAATGCCCACGGTGGCGGTATCCTCTATCATGACGGCACTTACTATTGGTATGGCGAGTACAAGAAAGGAAAGACAGTCCTTCCCGACTGGGCTACTTGGGAGTGCTATCGTACGGATGTAACCGGTGTCAGTTGTTACTCTTCCACGGATTTGCTGAATTGGAAATTCGAGGGCATTGTGCTTCCTGCCGTAAAGGATGATCCGGAGCATGACCTCCATCCCTCCAAAGTATTGGAACGTCCAAAGGTGGTTTATAATAAGAAAACCGGGAAGTTCGTGATGTGGGCACACGTCGAGAGTGCCGATTATTCCAAAGCTTGTGCCGGAGTAGCCGTTTCGGACTCACCGGCGGGCGAGTTTAAGTACTTAGGAAGTTTGCGGCCGAATGATGCGATGAGCCGCGATCAGACTGTCTTTGTCGACGATGACGGCCGTGCTTATCAGTTTTATTCTTCCGAACACAACGCCACGATGTACATCAGCCTGCTGACGGACGATTATCTGAAACCGAGCGGGCGCTTTACACGTAACTTTATCGGGGAATCGCGCGAAGCTCCTGCTGTATTCAAGCAGGATGGCAAGTATTATATGCTCAGTTCCGGCTGTACCGGCTGGAATCCCAACGTAGCGGAGATAGCTGTGGCCGATTCGATTATGGGTGAATGGAGAACCATAGGCAATCCCTGCACCGGGCCGGATGCCGATAAGACTTTTTATGCGCAGAGCACTTATGTGCAACCGGTGGCCGGAAAAAAGAACGCTTATATAGCGATGTTCGATCGTTGGAAGAAGACCGATTTGGAAGATTCGCGCTATGTGTGGTTACCCATACAGATAGAAGGTGGTGTGCTGACCATACCCTGGCGTGATAAATGGAACATGGATGTTTTTGATAAATAAGAGTAGGGCGATGAAGCGTGTTCTGTTGTTTTTCTGCCTGTGGGTAGCCTGTACTGCCGTTGGCCGGTCACAGCGTCTGGTAGCGGTGGGAAAAGGGTATAGTTGCACTTCGGTCAATACGGCTGTATTTCGTAACAACTCCTTAGTGACGCATGGTGGCGAACAATACATCAGTTATTACGATCAGGATGGTTATCTGGTCATAGGGAAACGGAAGTTGGATTCGTCCGAGTGGACATTACATCGTTCCCAATATCGGGGGAATGTAAAGGATGCACATAATATTATCAGCATGATGGTGGATGGAGAAGGGTATCTTCATGTAGCTTTCGATCATCACGGCCATTCATTGAATTATTGCCGCAGTGTAGCTCCCCGTTCTTTGGAATTGGGCGATAAAGTACCCATGACCGGAGTCGATGAAGGCAATGTCACCTATCCGGAGTTCTATCCGTTGGCCGGTGGCGATGTTTTGTTTGTCTATCGTTCCGGATCGTCGGGGCGCGGAAACTTAGTGATGAATCGCTATTCAATAAAAGAACGTGCCTGGATGCGCGTGCAGGATGTACTGATCGATGGAGAAGATGAACGGAACGCCTACTGGCAGCTTTATGTGGACGAAGCAGGGACTATTCACCTCTCGTGGGTGTGGCGCGAAACCTGGATGGTAGAGACGAATCATGACATCTGCTATGCCCGCTCTTTCGACAACGGGGTCACTTGGTATAAGACGAGCGGGGAGAAATACGTTCTTCCCATCAGAGCTGCCAATGCCGAATATGCCTGTCGCCTGCCGCAGAACTGTGAGTTAATAAACCAGACCAGTATGAGTGCCGATGCCGCCGGAAATCCGTATATCGCTACCTATTGGCGCAGTTCGGACAGCGATGTTCCCCAATACCGCCTTGTTTGGTACGACGGACAGGCATGGCATAATCGCCGGGTAACCGACCGGAAAACCCCGTTCACGCTGAAAGGGGGAGGAACGAAAATGATTCCGATTGCCCGTCCGCGCATTGTGGTGGAAGCCGGTGAGACGTATTATGTTTTCCGGGATGAAGAGCGGGGCAGCCGGGTCTCTGTGGCTCATACTAAGGATGTGGCAACAGGGGAGTGGGCGATAACCGATCTCACGGATTTTCCGGTAGATGCCTGGGAACCTTCACATGATACGGAGTTGTGGAAACAGGAGCGGAAGCTCCATCTGTTCGTACAACGCACCCGCCAAGGAGACGGAGAACACACAGCAGAAATAGAACCTCAGATGGTCTATGTGCTCGAAACAGATTTAAGCAGTAAATAAATATAAATATGAAGAAAGTATATTTAATAGCGTTTGCGCTCTTATTGGTGGCTGGCGCTGGGTGTGGCGGCCCGAAAAAGTCTGCTGCATCGGATGAAGTGATAGGGATTATCGATAAAGTAAATAACTATTGGCAAACCAATCATCCCGAACATGGCCGCGCTTTCTGGGATAACGCCGCCTACCATACGGGAAATATGGAGGTATATTCCCTCACCGGCAATCCGGAGTATCTGAAATACTCGGAAAGCTGGGCCGAGCACAACCAGTGGAAAGGGGCTAAGTCCGACAATAAGGATGAGTGGAAGTACAGTTATGGAGAGAGTGACGACTACGTTCTTTTCGGTGATTATCAGATCTGTTTTCAGACCTATGCCGACCTTTATACTATCACTCCCGATGAGCATAAGATAAAGGTCGGCATAGGAAGTGATGGAGTATCAGATGAGTACGCCGAATCATGATTACTGGTGGTGGGCCGATGGGTTGTATATGGTGATGCCCGTCATGACGAAGATGTATAATATTACCGGAAATTCTCTTTATCTGGAGAAGCTACATGAATATCTGGCTTATGCGGACAGCATCATGTACGATGAGGAAGCGGGGCTTTATTATCGTGACGGAAAATATGTCTATCCGAAACATAAGACGATGAATGGCAAGAAAGACTTCTGGGCCCGTGGAGACGGCTGGGTATTGGCCGGATTGGCAAAAGTGCTTAAAGAACTGCCACAATCCGATCCATACCGGCAGGAATACATCGACCGTTTTTGCACATTGTCCAAATCGGTGGCTGCCTGCCAGCAACCCGAAGGATACTGGACGCGCAGCATGCTCGACTCCGAACATGCTCCAGGACCGGAAACCAGCGGAACGGCTTTCTTTACCTATGGTTTGTTGTGGGGAATGAATAATGGATTTCTGGATAAAGCCACTTATCAACCGATCGTGGAAAGAGCATGGAAATACTTGACGGAAGTGGCGTTACAGCCGGACGGAAAAGTAGGATATGTGCAGCCTATCGGCGAAAAAGCCATTCCCGGACAGGTGGTCGATGCCAATTCTACTTCCAACTTTGGAGTCGGAGCATTTCTGCTGGCGGCTTGTGAGATGTATCGGTTCCTGAAATAGAAAAACAGAACTGTATTTTAGCCTGAATAATTTATGGTCAGTAGTTAAGTAGTCAAGTAGTTAAGGGAAATGCATCAGACAAGCCATTCCTACTTAACTACTTACTACTTGACTACTTGTTGTTTAACTGCTTAATACTTGACTACTTGACGCTGTATATGAATCATTCAGGTTAAATACCTTTGTTGACTAATAAGTAATAGACTAATGCCCAATCCTGATCGTTCGCATAAGTGTCGTAGAACTGAGCTTTTATTCCATTAATTTTATAAGGATACATATAAGCACAAGAGGCTTTTCCATCTTCAAAGAAGAGGCAAAGATTGTTTCTTACTATATTCTCCGCACGTTTTTGATAGGAGTCGTCACCAGTACATAAGGCATAATAGTGATATGCAGCTCCGGTTATTGTGCTCCAATAATGGGGGAAGGTATCACCAAACATTTCTTGCTTTCCAAACCAGTAGCCATCCCAGTGACGAATAGCAACTTCGTTCAAATGATAGCTCGGCTGAAAACCATTAAAAGATTCTAATACAGGCATTTGGCGTTTTACCTCATCTAAATACTTACGGATACCTGTTTCCAGATAAAGTTGTGCTAAAAATTGGATAGCAGGTGCAACAATGCTCTGCTCGTAATTCACTTCGTGTGCCGGATAATTCAGGCCATTATCAACGAATACATCGCCTGTCTTAATGAAATCTTTCAGTAGTTGCTTATATTCTTTATTCATTCCGGCGTCTTTTAAGGCATTCAATCCGGATTGTACAGGAATTCCAATCGCATAAAAGCCGTATCCAAACTGTCTGAACATGGCTTGAAGGGTTTGATAGCCATCTTTTGCAAATTGCTTGTCTTCCGTTATTTTGTACATATGGAAATAAAATTCCGCTATCCACATGTAGTTATAGCCACGATTGCGATTCTTTTGGTCTACGCTTGAGTAAGTTGTGTAATCTTCGGTTTGTAGGAGTTCCCGTATGAACTTGGCATATTGTAGCAGAGACGTTTTTAGTGTTGTATCTTTTGTCAGCAGGCATTGTTTAGCTAATAGAACTCCCATTCCGTTGCGTTCAGCACCTTCATCGCGGTCCACTGGATTACAATTCGGCGTATCGTTCAGATATACGCTGTCCCCTTCGTTGTCATACACCATATAAGCACCGTCCCGAAGATCGGTAGAATCATGCAGTTGTTGATTGGTACGGATAAAATCAATGCGTTTTCGAATTAATTCGTCCGCATTATTGATGACAAGGCAATTGGCATGAGTCTGTTTATTACCGTCGTAGTAGAAATCGAAGCGCACTTCACCTGCTTGTTGCATCGGAAGTTCCACTACATAGATATTACCTTCTTGTTTTATTGATACGGGTATCCCATTCATTTTTGCCGTACAGTTTTTTAATATTTGGGAGCTATGAAGTTCTACACGGGCAATTTCTCCTTTTTCAAGAACATATTTATTGCATGAGACGAGTACATTGCCTCGTTCCAATAATTTATTACGGAAATCTTCATTCCCGTTGTGAGAGAAAATGTTCCATTCTAACGTATAACTTTCTCCGGGTTTTAATTGGATGTCCGGCAGGTTCAGGGCAAAAATACCTCGCGTGTGTGAGTTTGCTTTTTCGAGCCCCCGCTCCCAAATTTCATAGCTTTTAACAGCACCTTGAGTCACCACTAATCCTAAATGGGGCGCAAAAGCTCCCATGCGGAGTGCATTGACATAAGCAGCATTTTCTCCCTCCCAAATGTGTACGTTGGTGCGGGAATTAATACATTGTTGTGCACTGGGATAATTGTCGTTAAAGGGGGTATAGATGCCCATATCATGGACATAAATAGTTTCTTTCCCTCTATTGGTAAAAGTATATCTTTCTACCAACCCATTGTTGTCTAATGTTCTTTTAACTCTAATTTGTACATCTCCTTCACGATAGGTCACTTCCATGCCATCGGCATTGATTTCCGAAGGGATTTCCCATTCTTTTTTTATGCTTGTTCTATCTTTGGTGATGGTGAAATAACCTAATCCCCAGCCATAATTTTCTTTTATCCAGGGATATTGCGTACCGTCAGTCCTTACCAACCAATCCATATTGTATTTATCGCCTTTAATTCTCAATTCGCTGAGAGCACCGGTAAGAGGAGATGTTTTTAATTCAATGGAAAAATCTTCAGCCAATAAAAGGCCTGAAATTCCTAACATTACTATCAGGATTCCGAAATTCTTTACTAATTGTTTTCTCATGATGTCGGTTTGTTCAAATTCCACCTTAATAAATAATAATTAAGAGGATAGGTTTATGTATTTATTTGTTTTTTTAGAGCCTGTTTAAATTTTGCTCAGTATTAT
>OGIA01000958.1_pt1 | contig 24181 bp, 21 predicted proteins | sample 1571671 | NCBI WGS metagenome assembly OGIA01 (sample SAMEA2582027, study PRJEB24529) | metagenome | biome: Human gut stool | place: China | collected 2011
TATCATACGGCATTTTCAGTTCAGAAAATGCCTACCTGTGAACAGTAACAAAACAATAAAAAAGAAATCACATAGATACATGAGCTGTGGTATACTGTGTCTATGCGAATTTATAATAGTCTTAGGGCAGCTTAATGCTTATGTAGGATATTATAAGAAAAATGAGATGATAGAGGGAGATAATCCTCCAGTAGGAATACTGCTTTGTACAGATAAAGGTTCTCAGATGGTAGAATATGCCTTATCTGGAATGGATAACCAGTTATTTGTTTCAACGTATATGTTACATTTGCCTGACAAGAAGAAACTCGAAGAATTTATGTTAAAAGAGATAGAAGAAATGGGAATGTAAAGTTAAGCACTTTGTAATTATGGGTATGAAGTATTTTCTGTTAAATGTGGATAGTTTGGAATTTTAATATGGAAAATGAGATAAATTATTCTGATATTTGAAAGTGATCAGTCAGATGGGAAGTTATTTGACGCTGTCCGTTCGGTAAGATTTAAACAAATCTTCATCTGTTCTTAATACATCACATTATTACCTTTAAAACCACAGATATAAACGATATTATTACAAATACGGTTGGGACTATAAACAGATATTTTATTGCACGCTGGATAACAGGTAGTTTAAAAAAAAGAGTATTGCTAAATTCAAAAAAGAGTGACTTTTATGTAATATGCAGTTCTGTCGTAGTTAGTATGTTTTTGTTTCAACCTTTTGTTTCATCATTATTATGGGAAATGGCAGTGTAACTTCAAGTTTGGTTAAATATAGAGAGAAATGTTATACCTCGGCTAAAAAGATACAATATTAGATGTTTCATGAGCAGTATTTGAGTTTATTTTAAATTCAGGTATTGCTTTTTTATTTATGCAAAGTTTCACGGGGCCGCTGGTATTTTTTTTCATGTTCATTTATAATTGCTGATAGAGAAAACTGGAAAGAACACCCAATGAATCAGAAAGTAGAGAGTATAAACACATGAAAAAAAGAATTTACAGCATGATATTAATATTAATGACCGGACTTTGTGCCGGATGTGGCAAAGAAGGAGTAAAAAATAATAATACAGAAATAGAAAGCGAATCTTCCCAGGTGGAAGATTCGGTCAGTTTTGAAAACACAGAAGACACAGAAGACACAGAAAGCACAGAAGACACAGAAAGCACAGAAAATACAGAATACAATGACGTCGTATTAAATGAAGAAACGGATTTTACTTATGACTATTCGGAGGACATCAAAGCGGATGTTGACAATGTGGTATCAGGTTCCGCATCACTGCAGGACGAATTGAAGAATATTGAGAACATCGTAAAGAAATATACGCCGCTGGCGCAGGCAGCCCAGACACAGACAGAAATGAATCTGTCATCCAGATGGTTTTTCGACATATGGGATACGGAATTAAATAACCTTTGGAGCAGATTCAGTGATCTGGCAGATCCGCAGACAAAGGAGAAGATCCTTACAGAACAGAGAAACTGGATCGACATGAAGGAAGAAGTGACCTTGCTTGACATTGGATCTTACGAAGAAAACGGCAGTATGTATCCGCTTCTTCAGAATTCTTATCTGGAGGAGATCACGAAGAACAGGGCTTATGTTATTGCAAATGAGCTGGCAAAGATAAAGGGGGAATCCTTTGTTATGCCGGAAAAATCAGCAAAGTACGGTCTGTTTGTGGACAATCAGGGGACTGGCAGCGTACACAGTTCCCTGATCACCAGACAGGGGCTGGAAGGAGAGGATGAAGCGCTTATCTCCATTTACAGAGAGGGAGAAACAAAAGGAACATTTGTTGACAATGGAAACGGGGAGCTGGCTTTCACATCAGATGACGGAAGTGTAAAAGGAACCATCAAAATCAACGGATGGGATGGCGCAAGTTTCAAGGTTACAGAGACATCAGGAGAGGCTGTTTTTTCTGCAGGAGAGGAGGTCAATTTTCCGTTTGCATTTTGACAGCATTGTTTGATATGTTGTTTGTAATGATTCAGCGATATAACAGACAAAGAATCATGAAACTCGTAAATCGGCAGTTGCGGAGGTGAATAAAATATATGCTGAATGTGAAAAATGCTGATATGGCAGATTTTGAACAGATTATGAAAATTTATAAATATGCACAGGATTATATGATAAAGTCCGGAAATCCTGTACAATGGGGGCATTTTTATCCGGATGCAGAGCTAATAAAATCTGATATTTGTCAGAATGTATGCAGGGTAATATATGACAAAGATGGGAGACATGGGGTATTTGCATTGTTTAAAGGTGCAGAACCTGCTTATAAGTATATTGAGAATGGAAATTGGCTGAATGAAGAGCCTTATCTTACTATTCACAGACTTGCTGGGGATGGTCAGGTGCATGGTTTGTTTCAGTGTGTTTTAAATTATTGTAAAAATATTTCTCAAAATATCAGGGCAGATACCCATGCGGATAATCAAATCATGCAAAAGCTGATGGAAAAGAATGGTTTTATGAAATGCGGTATTATATATGTTAAAAATGGAACACCAAGAATTGCATATCATTGGACTGCTTCATAACTTTCAGTTGTGCGTCCGGCAAAGGGCAATTAACCTGGCAGGTGCAAATTCTCTCTGATACATGATATGACAGTGGAAATTTCCTGAATTGACAAAAGAGTTAGAATAGACTAACATGCAAAATAGAATGACAGAGCAGAAAGGGGCAGGAAATGGAAAGAGAGAAGAAAAAGAGGGCAATGATTGCGGGAATGGTCTCAATGACATACTGGTGCCGTTTATGGTATATTATCTGGTCGCAGATATCGGAATGCCTGTGGTAATTGCTGATGTTTTTGACGGCATTTCTTTTATTACAGGATTCGGGTGTGAAAAATTTGTCAATCAAGAAGTTTAAATGCACTATTTGACTCCAATCCGCAGGATAACATTTTTCAAAAGAAATAATGTGTGATACAATATTTTAAGATTGAATTTTCAGGAGAAAACAGATGTCCCTACAATTTATATTTGGCAATTCGGGCAGCGGAAAATCGGATTTTCTGTATGATTCCGTGCTGAAACAGGCGAAAGAAAATAAAGAGCAGCAGTTTTTAATCATTGTGCCGGAGCAGTTTACCATGCAGACACAGCGGGAACTGGTCGAGAGGCAAAAACAGCATGCAATCATGAACGTGGATGTGCTCAGTTTTGCAAGACTCGCATACCGCGTCTTTGATGATCTTGGAAAACAAAATGTGGTTGTGCTGGAAGAGACCGGAAAAAATCTTGTACTGCGCAAGGTGGCAGAACAGAAAAAAGCAGAACTGAAAGTGCTTGGTGCGAATATGAATAAGATGGGATATGTCGGCGAGGTAAAATCCCTGATCTCAGAGCTGATGCAGTATAATGTCCGTCCGGATGCGCTGGCAGAGTTTTTGGAGAAAGAACCGCTTGGGGAGGGACTGCGCTTAAAAATGCAGGATGTCCTCACGATGTATCAGGGATTTACGGAGTATTTAAAGGGCAGATATATCACGGCAGAGGAAGTGTTAGAGCTTCTTTATGATGTGGCAGAAGAGTCCGAACTGCTTCGTAATAGTGTGATCGTGTTGGACGAGTTTACCGGATTTACACCGATCCAGAACCGTCTGATGGAAAAACTGCTCGTGCTGGCAAAGAAGGTCAGCGTGTCTGTCACGATGGATGTCAGGGAAGATTTTTACCAGTGCAGGGGTGTACATGAACTTTTTGCCATGAGTAAAAAAACGGTGGCGTCGCTACTGAAGGTGGCAGAACTGTGCAAAGTTCCGGTGGAGGAGCCGTTGGTACTGCCGACCGGAAAACAGAGGCGCTATGTCAATGCTGCCGACCTTTATTTTATGGAGCAGAATCTCTTTCGTCCGGGAGCGGGAAGCTACAGATACAAAGCACCGGAACAATCTATGCAGCATATCCGCATCATGTCCCTGAAAAATCCGAGGGAAGAATTAAAATTTGCTGCCCGCGAGATCGTGCGCCTGACGAGGGAGAATGGTTACCGTTACCGGGATATCGCAGTCGTGACAGGGGATGTGCAGCAGTATGGCAATTATGTGCCGGAGATCTTTGAGCAGTACCATATCCCGTACTTTATTGATCAGACGAAAAATATTTTGTTCCACCCGTTTATCGAGTGTATCCGGGCGATCTTAGAGATGATCGAATATGATTTTTCTTATGAAAGTGTGTTCCGGTTTTTGCGGTGCGGGCTTGCAGCGAGAGTCGTGACCGAGGCAAAAAATTCCGACAAGGAGCCAGATCCGGCTGCAACGGAAGATTTGACGCAGCAGCCGGAAACAGGATCCCATGGACTTACAGAACAGGAGATCGACCGCCTGGAAAATTATGTCCTCGCACGGGGCATCCGCGGTGCATCCCGCTGGAGCAGACCGTGGACGTTTGTAATGCCGGATGGGACATTGGAGGATATGGCACGGTTAAATGAGATCCGTGAGGCGGTTTATGAGAATTTTAAGCCGCTGCTTGAGGCATTCCGTGGAAAAGACAATACGGTCAGCACACAGACCTATGAGTTATACAGTCTGATCAGACGGCTTGACATGGAGCAGTTATTAAAGGAGCGTGGAAACTTTTTCGAGGCGCATGGCAATCAGGCGCGGGCAAAGGAATATGACCAGATCTATAAAATTGTGATGGATCTGCTCGACAAAGTGACGTCCCTGCTTGGCGATGAGACGATGACGATCCGGGAATACAGTGATATCTTAGATGCCGGATTTGAGGCGGCAAAAGTCGGTATTATCCCGCCGGGCAACGACACGGTGACAGTCGGGGATATCGAGAGAACCCGTCTGAACCATGTAAAAATCTTATTTTTTGTCGGTGTCAACGACGGAGTTGTGCCGAAAGCAGGGAATCAGGGTGGCATTATTTCCCAGTTTGAGCGTGAAAAGATGGCAGAATATCACCTGGAACTGGCGCCGGGCGCAAGGGAAAAAGTATTTATCCAGAAGTTTTACCTGTATTTAAATATGACAAAACCGTCCGAGCGGCTGTATGTGACATTCTGCCGCGTCAACTCCGATGGAAAAGCACTGCGGCGTTCGTATCTGATCGGGACACTCTTAAAACTGTTCCCACAGCTTGCGGTGGAAGAACCGTCCGAGGAGGAGACATTAGAAGGTGCACTGACTGCGGAAAGTGCCCTGCCGTTTCTGATGGAAGGGCTGACAAAACCGGTGGAGGATGAAGAGGCATGGACTGCACTTTTGGCATGGTACCTGTCGGATGAGGGTGAACGGGAAAAAGTAATGCAGCTTTTTGATGCGGCGTTTGGCGCCCATAAAGATGATGCGATCAGCAAGGCAGTCACGAAAGCTTTATATGGGAATACCTTAGAAAACAGCGTGACAAGGCTCGAACAGTTTGCTGCCTGTGCGTTTGCTCATTATTTAAGTTATGGACTGCGGCTTAAAGAACGGGAACTGCAGCAGTTTGCGAGTGTGGATATGGGAAATATTTATCATGATGTGTTAGAGCGTTTTGCAAAGGGCATAGAGCTGTCGGATTATACCTGGTTTGATATCCCGGAGAAAGCGCAGGAAGCCCTGCTTTCCCAGAGCATGGAAGATGCGATCGCAGGCAGCGGGATCGGGGACGTATTCGAGGACGCAAGAAACAGTTACCTGTTAAAGCGGATGGAGGCAACGGCAAAACGGACGATCTGGGCACTGATGTTACAGGTGCGGAAAGGAAAGTTTGTGCCGAGCGGTTTTGAGGTGTCATTTTCGCGCGCCGAGCGGCTGGATGCGGTGCAGTTTCAACTGGGTGAAGATGAAAAAATGCGTCTGCGCGGCAGGATCGACCGCGTTGATACTTACGAGACAGACGATAAGGTCTATGTAAAAATCATTGATTATAAATCGGGCAACACCACTTTTTCACTTTTAAATTTTTATTATGGACTGCAGCTCCAGCTTGTCGTCTACATGAATGCGGCACTGGAACTCACAAAGAAAAAATATAAGGGAAAAGATACGGAACCTGCAGGTATTTTTTATTATCACATCACAGATCCGATGGTGGATGCGGATGGTCAAGAGTCCGAGGAGGAGATCAGACGGAGTATTCTAGAACAGCTTAAAGTGGCAGGTCTGGTCAATGAAGATCCGGAAATCTATGGTGCGATGGATACTGATTTTTCAGGCACATCGACAGTGATCCCGGTAGCCTTAAAAGCGGACGGCTCCTTAAAGGCGACCTCTAAGACGGCGAGCACCTATGAGTTTGGACTGATGTCCGATTATGTGCGAAAGAAGATTGAGCATGTGGGAAAAGAGATCTTTGCCGGAAATGTGGCGGTAAAACCTTACCTGTTAGGAGACAGGAGCGGCTGCGATTACTGTCCATATCACACGATCTGCGGATTTGATGTACGCATGCCGGGATTTTCCTATCAGCAGTTTGAAAAATTTGACAGCAGTGAGGAGATCCTTGCACATATCCGGGAAGAGATTGGAGAGCCGGGAAAAAATCCGGACGGTGAATAAATGTGATATGACAGGTGCAAAAATAAAAAGTCAGAAACGGAGCAAAACATGGGAATGACATGGACAGATGACCAGCGAAAGGTCATCGAACTCAGAGACAGAAATATATTAGTTTCCGCGGCAGCAGGTTCCGGTAAGACGGCGGTGCTCGTGGAACGTATCATAAAGATCATTACGGACAAAGAGCACCCGGTGGACATTGACCGTCTTTTGATCGTGACATTTACCAATGCGGCTGCGGCAGAGATGCGCGAACGAATCGGAAATGCACTGGAGAATGCCTTAAAAGAACAGCCGGACGACGAACATTTACAGCGTCAGCTTTCTCTTTTACACAATGCCCAGATCACGACGATCGACAGTTTTTGTCTGTATGTGATCCGTAATCATTTTCATGAGATCGATCTCGAACCGAATTTCAGAATCGGGGATGAGGGCGAGTTGAAACTGTTAAAAGAGGACGTGCTCGCAAAGGTGCTGTTGAAAAATTATGAGGAGAGTGCGCCGGAATTTTTAGCATTTGTGGACGGATATGCATCCGGCAGAAATGATGCGGCGCTCTCCGGCATGATCTTACAGCTCTATGAGTTTTCAAGGAGTTATCCATGGCCAAAGAAATGGCTGCCTGCGGCGGCAGAAAGCTATGGCATAGAGGATGAGGCATCTTTGGAAAGCGCAGCTTTCATGCAGTCGCTTCTTCAGAACTTAAAACGGGTGTCAGAGGATCTTGTGGCACTTTCCGGGCGGGCATACAAACTGACGCAGGACGATGACGGGCCGGATATGTATGCGAAAGCATTAGAGGGTGACCTGAAAAAATATAAGGAGATCGCTGCGAGTGAAAGTTTTGCGGATTTTTATCAGAATTACCGCAATTTATCCTATGACAGGCTTGCTTCCTCCCGTGGATTTGACGGAAACGAAGAAAAATTAGAACTGGTCAAAAAACTGCGAGAGATGGGAAAGGATGCGGTCAAAAAAATAAACCGCCAGTATTTTTTCACATCACCGGAGATCATGGCGGAGCAGATGAAAAAGACGGCGCCGATGGCAGCAGAGTTAGTGCGTCTGACATTGGAATTTGACGAGACGTTTACGGCAGAAAAACGACGGAAAAATCTGGTGGATTTCCATGACCTTGAGCACTTTGCGTTAAATATCTTTGTCGATGAGGAGACCGGCAAAGTCAAAAAGACTGCCGAGGAGTTCCGGGATAATTTCAAAGAGATCATGATCGACGAGTACCAGGACAGCAATGAGGTGCAGGAGACAATCTTACGTGCAATTTCACGGGAGGAGCGCGGTGAATACAACCTTTTTATGGTCGGGGATGTCAAACAAAGTATCTACCGTTTCCGTCTGGCAAGACCGGAACTATTCATGGAAAAATACGATACTTACAGCCTGACGGATGCAAAAATGCAGCGCATTGACCTGCATAAAAATTTCCGAAGCAGAAATGAAGTACTCGATTTTTCCAACGATATTTTTTACCGCATCATGAAGCGCAATCTTGGAAATGTGGAATATGATGCGGATGCAGCACTTTATCCGGGAGCTTCTTATCAGGAAGAAACGGACATGTTCTCACCGGAAATTTTACTGGTGGACGGGGATGATGAACTGTTGGATGATGCTGCAGCGGATGATAAGAAACTGTTAGAAGCACGGATGATTGCAAAAAGGATCAAAGAGCTTATGGGAACGCAGAAGGTGACCGACAAGGCAACCGGGGAACTGCGCCCGGTGCAGTATTCGGATATGGTCATTCTGCTGCGAAGCCTGAGCGGATATGCAGACCGTTTTGCTGCTGTGTTAAATGATGCAGGAATTCCGGCACATACTGTTTCGGCGACAGGATATTTCAGTACGGTGGAGGTGCAGACCGTGCTCTCCATGCTTCGTATTTTGGATAATCCGAGACAGGATATCCCGCTGACAGCGGTGCTTCGTTCACCAATCGCAGGACTTTCGGATGAGGAACTTGCAAAATTGCGTTTAAAAGACAAGGATGTCAGATTTTACGAGTGTGTTTTGGAGGAATGTGAGCGTCTGAAACAGGAAGCGGAGGAAAATCCGGGACAGGGCAGGGATGATTCCGAAGAAAAGTTATACCGGTTTTATGTTACCTACGAAAAACTGCGGCAGCTTGTGCCGGATACACCGATCCATGAGCTGATCGAACTGCTGTTAAAGGAGACAGGTTACGGCGATTATGCCGCAGCAATGCCAGCCGGAGACAGGCGTCATGCAAACCTTTTAATGCTGGTGGAGAAGGCGATCGCCTATGAAAATACCAGTTACAAGGGACTGTTTCATTTTGTGCGCTATATTGATGAACTGCAGAAATACGATGTGGATTTCGGCGAGGCAGATCTGATCGGGGAAAACGAAAATGTCGTGCGCATTATGAGTATCCATAAGAGTAAAGGACTGGAATTTCCGGTCGTATTTGCCGCCGGGATGGGAAAAAACTTTAACCGCCAGGATACAAGAAGCCGTCTGGTATTACACCCGGAACTTGGCATCGGTCTTGACTATATGGACGGAAAACAGCGTGTAAAATCCGTGACGATCGCAAAACGTGCTATCGCAAAGCAGATCGATATGGAAAATCTTGGCGAGGAACTGCGTGTCCTTTATGTGGCATTAACGAGAGCGAAAGAAAAGCTGATCTTAACCGGAAGTCTGAAAAAGGCAGAGGAGACACTTTCCTATATAAAAGCATTTCCAGAGGAACTGTTATCTTATCTGGGACGCGAGAGTGCAGCCGGTTATTTGGACTGGATTCTGCCTGCGGCTGCATCCTGTCAGGATAAATATCAGATACGTCTGATGCGGGCGGCAGAACTGGTGCAGGAAGAAAGGAAAAGCTATTTCGCTGGTGCTGCCAACGCAGATGAAGTATTTGAATATGGTGCAGGAAGAACTGGAAACACAGATCAAAGATGACTGGAACCGTTCAGCCTGCATGGAAAAAGCTGCGCAGGCAGATGAAAAAAAAGTGCAGCAGTTCTCGGAGCGTTTTCACAGACGGTATGCATATGAAAATGATGTGCAGAGAAAAAATAAGTATTCCGTGTCGGAGTTAAAACATCGTGCCATGCGGGAGGCGTTTGAAAAAGAGGAGGAGGCAGTTCCTGTTTTTCAATCCGAGGAGGTTGTGCCGTATGTGCCTGCATTTGCAAGAGAAATAGAGCAGCAAAGTGAGGATGCCAACCTTGGAGCACTTCGCGGAACGGCAATGCACCGCATCATGGAGTGCTACCAGTTTTCTTCCGGTGTGTCCGCAAAAGAGCAGGTCGCCGGGATGCTGGAGAAAGAACAGATCACACCGGAGATGCATGGACTGATTCGCATACCGCAGGTTGAATATTTTGTAAATGCAGATATTGGAAAACGGATGGGAGCAGCTGAAAAAGACGGAAAATTGTACCGTGAGAAACCATTTGTCATGGGATTTACGGATGAACAGTTAGACGAGTTTGGTTTTGCTGAAAACACGGAACAGGCGGAAAAGGTAAAAAGCATGGGGCGTGTAGGAAATATAGGAGAAACGAAATATACAGGGAAAGAGCTGACCCTGATCCAGGGAATCATCGATGTATTCTGGATTGAAAAGGACGGTATTGTCCTTCTTGATTATAAAACAGACCGTGTGGATACGGAAAAGGAATTGTCCGAGCGTTATGCGGCACAGTTAAAACTTTACGAGGAAGCGCTAAACCGAGTCTATGAAAATGAGAAAGATGCAGCCGGAAATCCGCTGAAAGTAAAGGAAAAACTGTTGTATTCCTTCCGGCTTGGGAAAGTGATCCCGGTATAGAAAATTTAAAAACATTGTACAAAAGCCAGTCTGATTGGAGTTTTGTGCAAAGTTAAGAAGCAGATAAGCATGCAGCAGAAAGGAAATTTGACCATGTCACAGATTATTTTAGCATCCGCGTCCCCAAGACGCCGTGAACTTTTAGAGCAGATCGGTCTTAACTTTGAGGTCTGTCCGGCAAAGGGGGAGGAGATCATCATAAAAAAAGAGCCAAAAGAGGTTGTCATGGAACTTGCAGCACAGAAGGCGAGAGAAGTCGCATCCATGTTAAAAACATATGGAGATGAGCATCGGACGCTGATGACACCGCAGGATACTTTAGTCATCGGTGCAGACACCATTGTTGCCGCGGGTAGCGAAATCTTAGGAAAACCAAAAGATGAGGAAGATGCCTTCCGCATGCTCTCTTTATTGTCAGGGAAAAGCCATTCGGTGTACACGGGGGTTGCTTTTGTGTTTATCGACCGGACCGGCAGGGCAGGGGAACATATCTTTTATGAAAAGACTGACGTTTTTGTCAGACAGTTAAAGAAAAGTGAAATTTTGCGTTATATTGCGACAGGAGAACCGTCGGACAAAGCCGGTGCATACGGAATCCAGGGAAAATTTGCAATTTATATTGACAAAATCGACGGTGACTATAATAATGTGGTAGGACTTCCGGTTGCAGCGATTTACAGAGAGCTTGACCGGCTTGGAATTGACCCATATACATGGTAGATAAGCGGGAAAATACAGTGTGAAAAATGAGATTTTTACACTGCACAGAATGGAGGATTATTATGTACGATGAAGCGGTAGTACAGTATTTTTTGGAACATCAGATGCAGCTTTTTAAAGAAAATGTTGCAGAATCGCCGGAGGAGGCCGAAGAATTTTTAGAGGACTGCATGGCAGTTGTCTGCAAAAATATCAAAGAAGTCCGTGCTTATTTTGAAGATGAGGGCGCAGATATTGCCGGAATGAGCAATGCGGATTTAGCAGAGGCAGAGGAAGTTTTTGCAATCCCGGACGGCAGATATCTGATCGTGGAAGCGTAGGAATGACGTTTTTATGAAATACGCTATGCCAAAATACAGATGCGTGTGAGAAATCGGTAAACAGGATAAATAGACAGGTAAGAGGAAAAAAGAATGAAACAATATGATGTGATTATTATTGGAGCCGGTCCATCTGGTATCTTTTGTGCATATGAACTGATCCATGCAAAGAAGAATCTGAAAATTTTAATGATCGAGAAGGGCAGACGAATCGAAAAGAGAGAATGTCCGAAACGTAAGACAAAAGTCTGCGTTGGATGTAAACCTTGTTCCATCACGACCGGATTTGCCGGAGCGGGAGCTTTTTCTGACGGTAAACTGTCACTTTCCCCGGATGTCGGAGGAAATCTGCCGGAAATTTTAGGCTATGATAAAACCGTGGAATTATTAAAAGAATCCGATGATATTTATTTAAAATTCGGTGCAGATACAAAAGTTTACGGAGTGGATAAAGAAAAAGAGATCCGTGAGATCCGCAGAAAAGCGATCAATGCAAACTTAAAACTGATCGAATGTCCGATCCGCCACCTTGGAACAGAGGAAGGCTACAAAATCTATTCCAGACTGCAGGAGCATCTGTTAGAGCAGGGCGTTGAGATGGAATTTAACACCATGGTCAAAGATATCATCATTGAGGATAACAAGGTCAAAGGGATCATTACCGAAAAAGATGAGGAATATCTTGCAGCAGAGGTTATTTCTGCAGTTGGACGAGAGGGTGCTGACTGGTTTTCACATATCTGCGGACAGCATGATATTGAAACAAATGTAGGTACCGTAGACATTGGTGTACGTGTGGAGGTGCGTGATGAGGTCATGGAATTTTTAAATCAGAACCTCTATGAGGCAAAACTGGTTTACCATACACCGACATTTGATGATAAGGTGCGTACCTTCTGTACCAACCCGTCCGGTGAGGTCGCAACAGAATACTACGATAACGGACTTGCGGTGGTAAACGGTCACGCATACAAGTCGAAAGATTTAAAGACCAACAATACCAACTTTGCAATTTTGGTTTCCAAAAACTTTACCAAACCATTTAAGACACCGATCGAGTACGGTAAACAGATCGCACAGCTTTCCAACATGCTCTGCGACGGAAAAATCTTAGTACAGACATTTGGTGATTTCAAGAGAGGAAGAAGAACAACGGAGGAACGCCTCTGCAGGAATAACCTGATCCCGACTTTAAAGGATGCTGTGCCGGGTGATCTTTCCTTAGTATTCCCGCACCGTATCATGGTCGATATTGAGGAAATGATTATGGCACTCGATAAGGTAACACCGGGTATTGCCAGCGACGAGACACTGCTTTACGGTGTGGAAGTAAAATTCTATTCCAACAAGGTAGTGGTCAACTCTGATTTTGAAACCAGCGTAAAAGGACTGCGTGCGATCGGAGACGGAGCATCTGTGACGAGAGGATTGCAGCAGGCATCTGCAAACGGAATTTCCGTTGCAAGAAGTATCTTAAAATCAATGGAACAATAGGACTTTCTATCAGATTGGGTAAATTAGGATGAAGAGAAAATTTACAAGGGTAGCAGCTGTGCTGTGTGGCATGTCGCTGTTATTGACCGGATGCCGGATCGGAAATAAAAATATTGTGGTTTCGAATATATTAAATGACCGTCAGGTATTCAAGATCGAGGGAACCGTCTGCAGTTTGAAAGAGGCGCGGGTTTATCTGACGAATTATCAGAATATCTACGGGACGGCATATGGTGTGGATCTCTGGAAACATGATTTCGGGGATGATTCATTGGTAAAATATATCAAAGCGGTCACAATGGAAGAATTAACCCAGGTGGTCAGCATGGATCTGCTTGCACAGTCAAGGGAAGTTGCACTTTCAGAGGATGAGCTTTCTGCAATATCAGAGGCGGCGGCAGAGTATTATGCATCACTTTCAAAAGAAGAAAATACTTATCTTGAAGTGACGGAGAGCGATATCAGCGAATATTATCAGCATTACGCATTAGCACAGAAACTTTATAATTCGCTGACAAACAGTGTAAATGAGGAAGTCAGTGACGATGAGGCGCGTGTGATCGAGATCATGCAGATATTTGTCGCAGACAGTACAAAGGCAAGTGATGTGGCAGCAAAGTTAGAGCGTGGAGATGATTTTGCATCTGTGGCAAATAACTATAATGAACTTTCTTCCATACAGACTACGGTGGCCAGGGATGAACTGCCCAAAGAGGTCGAGGAGGTTGCGTTTAATCTTGATAATGGACAGACGTCGTCTATGATCCAGGCAGGCAAAGGGTTTTATTTTATTAAATGCCTGAATAAATATAATGAGGAACTGACAGAGGCAAACAAGTCCAATATCGTGGAAAAAAGAGAAAAAGAGGCATTTGATGATGTCTATAACCAGTTTGTGGCGGGACTGAATTCCAGTATCAACAAAGATATGTGGGATGAACTCACATTAGATACCACAGATGGTATACAGACGGACAGTTTTTTTGAGATTTTTGAAAAACATTGTGGGGAAATATAAGGGAAAAGAGGATGAAATATGACAAAAGATATGACGAATGGTTCTCCGATGAAGCTGATTTTAGGTTTCTCCATTCCACTTTTGTTTGGATATCTGTTTCAGCAGTTTTATAATCTGGTGGATACACTCATTGTCGGAAGATTTCTCGGTGTGGATGCACTTGCAGCGGTAGGTTCCACCGGATCTTTAAACTTTTTGATCATCGGATTCTGTATGGGTGTCTGCAACGGTTTTGCAATTCCACTGGCACATAAATTTGGTGCCGGGGATTACCGTGGACTGCGTGCATTTATGGTAAATGCCATTTATTTATCTGCAATTTTTGCAGTGGTCATGACGGCAGTCACAGTAGTATTCTGCCGCCCGATCTTAGAACTGATGCGCACGCCGGACAACATTATCGACGGGGCGTATCTGTATATCGTGATCATTTTTGCAGGAATACCGGCAACATATTTGTATAATCTTATTTCGGCCATCATCCGTTCGATGGGAGACAGCAAGACCCCCGTCGTGTTTTTGGTAATCTCATCTGTGATGAATATTGCGTTAGACCTTGTATTTATCATAAATCTTCATCTGGGTGTAGCTGGCGCATCACTTGCAACGGTGATCTCTCAGGCAGTGTCCGGAATCGGATGCCTGATCTACAGCTGGAAAAAATTTGAAATCCTGCATCCGGATGCAGAGGAACGCCGGTGGAACAGTTCTTATATGAAAACACTCTGTGGCATGGGTGTGCCGATGGGACTGCAGTATTCCATCACGGCAATTGGAAGCGTTATTTTACAGAGTGCAGTCAATACGCTCGGTTCAAACGCAGTTGCATCCATGACCGCCGGAAGCAAGATAGGAATGTTTTTCTGCTGCCCGTTTGATGCGATGGGATCGACGATGGCAACTTATGGCGGACAGAATGTCGGTGCAAAGAAAATGGATCGTATTTCGAAGGGATTAAAGGCATGTTCCATGCTTGGAATCGGATATGCGATCCTTGCATTTGTTATTCTTGCGCTGACCGGAAGAAATCTTGCACTGTTCTTCGTGGAACGCGCTGAGGTGGAAGTCATCGGGAATGTATACCTGTTTTTATTGATCAACAGTGCATTTTACATTCCACTCGCATTTGTCAATATCGTCCGTTTCCTGATCCAGGGTATGGGATACAGCAAGTTTGCAATCTTAGCAGGTGTCTGTGAGATGGCGGCGAGAACGCTCGTCGGATTTGCATTAGTGCCGCTGTTTGGTTTTCCGGCAGCATGTTTTGCAAGCCCGGTCGCATGGATCTTCGCGGACGCATTTTTGTTCCCGGCGTACCGGCATGTGTACCGGAAGACGGAAAAGATGCTGAACGTGAGCATACAATAGTGGTTTTGCCGGAACAAAACGTGAGTACCATATAGATAATAACAGAAAGTAAAGAGGAAAAATATGAGTATATTAAATGTTGAACATCTGACCCATGGCTTTGGCGACCGTGCAATTTTTGAGGATGTTTCATTCCGCCTGCTTGCGGGGGAACATATCGGATTAGTTGGAGCCAATGGCGAGGGAAAGTCCACATTTATGAACATTGTGACCGGAAAACTGATGCCGGATGAGGGAAAAGTTGAGTGGGCGAAAAATGTGCGGACCGGATATCTGGATCAGAATTCCACCCTGCAGAAGGGGATGACAATCGAGAGCGTCCTAAAGTCGGCGTTTGCGTGGCTGTTTGAGCAGGAAGAACGCATGAATGAGATCTGCGATCAGTTAGGCAGTGCCGATCCGGATCAGATGGATGCCATGATGGAAGAACTTGGTGTGATCCAGGATATGCTGACGATGCATGATTTCTATGTTATCGACAGCAAAGTGGAGGAGGTTGCGCGAGCACTTGGATTATTGGAACTGGGACTTGACCATGATGTTTCAGATTTAAGCGGTGGACAGCGTATGAAGGTGCTGCTTGCAAAGCTTCTTTTAGAGAAACCGGACATTCTTCTTTTGGATGAGCCGACAAACTATTTAGATGCAGAGCACATTGCATGGCTGACGCGTTATCTGCAGGAGTACGAGAATGCGTTTATCCTGATCTCACACGATATCCCGTTTTTAAATGATGTGGTAAATATCATTTATCATATGGAAAATCAGAGACTTGACCGCTATGTAGGAAATTACGATAAGTTCCAGGAAGTTTATGCAGTGAAAAAATCACAGCTTGAGGCTGCATACCGCAAACAGCAGCAGGAGATCAGTGAGTTAAAAGATTTTGTGGCGCGCAACAAGGCCCGCGTTGCTACGAGAAATATGGCGATGTCCCGTCAGAAAAAACTTGATAAAATGGATGTGATCGAGCTTGCCGCAGAGCGTCCAAAGCCGGAGTTTGATTTCAAACTCGGAAGGACACCGGGAAAATATATCTTTGAGACCAAAGATCTTGTCATCGGGTACGATGAACCGTTATCAAAGCCGCTTAATATTTCTATGGAACGCGGTCAGAAGATCGCCTTAGTCGGTGCAAACGGTATCGGAAAGACGACTTTACTGCGCAGTATTTTAGGACTGGTTCCGGCTTTATCAGGGGAAGTCACTCTGGGGGAAAATTTAGAGATCGGTTATTTTGAGCAGGAGATCAAAGGGGAAAATAAAAATACCTGTATCGAAGAAATCTGGGAAGAATTTCCGGCTTTTTCCCAGTACGAAGTGCGTTCAGCACTTGCAAAATGCGGTCTGACCACAAAGCATATCGAAAGCCAGGTGCGTGTACTTAGCGGTGGTGAGCAGGCGAAAGTACGTCTGTGCAAACTGATGAACCGCACGACTAACATCCTGCTTCTGGACGAGCCGACGAACCATCTGGATGTGGATGCAAAAGACGAATTAAAGCGTGCTCTAAACGAATACCGCGGAGCAGTACTTTTGATCTGTCATGAGCCGGATTTCTATCAGGATGTGGTGAACGCTGTGTGGGACTGCTCAAAGTGGACGACGAAGATTTTATAAAAAATGTGGGGCTGGATTTCAAAAGGTAAAAATACCCTTTGAAAAAACAGCCCTATATTTATTCATAAGCTAGGAGAGAGAAATGAAGCCGGATTATTATGAAGATTTTACCTGTATAGCAGACCGGTGCAGTTTTACATGCTGCAGGGAATGGAAGATCGGGGTGGATGAGGACACTTTTGTAAAGTGGAAACACACTCTGACGCCGGACGGGATGTATGATACAGATAGAGGACAGCAGGCAAAAAAAGAAAAGCTGAGTGGGTATGTAAGAAAGAAGGATGGCAGCAGAGTCATCGGATTAAATAAAGAGAAAAATTGTCCATTTCTGAATGGCAAAAAATTGTGCAGATTGGTTCTTACTTATGGGGATGAGATACTTTCACAGACCTGTCAGCTTTTTCCAAGAGAGATCCATACCTTTAACGAAGATGTCACAGAATACGCCCTGATGCCGTCTTGTCCGGCGGTCATTGATCTGTTGCGGAAAAGAGAACATATTTCATTTTCCGGAGAGATGGATACATCTGCTTATCGGGAACTTGCGCCGCTTGTGAACTTGCGCGCATTTTTAATGAAGCTGATGGAGGATGGAGCGCATACGCCGGAGCATAATCTGATGAAGATTTTTTATGTGCTGCTTGATCTATATGAGCGTGTGGAAGATGAGCAGGCAAAAGATGGGTGTATGGAAAATAAGCAGGTAAAAGATGCGGCAGAAGATGCGTTGGGACTGGATTTGACAGACATGGCAAAAATGTATCCGGGTGGATTCCTTTTAGAACTTTCAGAAACGATTGATGGAATTGAACAGACACTGCAGTATTCCATTGAGGAGCGCAACGAACTGTTTTTGGACCTTGCAGAGAATTATCGCAGGGAAGGATTGTATGAAAAATACTTAGAGCCTGTGGCACAGCTTGCAGAACAGTTATCCGAACAGGGAATCGATGAGGAAGTTGTAAAAGAATGGCAGGAGTTTGAAGTACAGTTTTTGAAATACCAGCCGTTGATGCGGCGGTTCCTTTTGACAGAGTTGTATGCAGATTCTTTAAAACCGGAAGGAAATTTAGAGGAGATGGTCGTACAGGTGCAGTGGATCGCAATGGAATATGCCACAATAAGGCATGCTGTTTTTCTGCACTGGCTGTTAAGTCAGGGGGAGGGGAGCTTCTGCGAAGAAGGAATTTCAACTTCCTGCCGAAGAGGAATTTCCTACGAAGATGTGCGTGATTATATGGTTGTGGTCTCCCGCATGACGGGATATGAGGAAGATGATATTTACGAATATTTGGAAAACAGTTTTGAACATATCATCTGGGACTGGGGATATTTTGCGTTGATTTGTGGTTGACATATTCTGTTGAATGTATTATTGTATTAATTAGATAATACACAAAGGAGGCAAAAGTTATGAAAAAGGAACATCGAAACAAAATGATCGCTCCGATTATCATTGCAGCAATTCTGATCGTGTATTATGTGGCAATTGCTGCGGCATTTATGCTGATCCCGGATCTGACTGTCATCATAAAATTGTTGATGGTGATCATTCCGCTGGCACTGGCAGGAGTAGCATTTGCAGTAACCGTAGAACGTGTGCAGGAGATAAGGAGTGGAGAAGAAGATGATCTTAGTAAATACTGATTATATCAGCGGCAAAAATTTAGAGATGCTTGGTCTGGTAAAGGGAAGCACGATCCAGAGTAAAAATATTGGAAAAGATATTACACAGGGTTTCAAAACATTAGTTGGCGGAGAGTTAAAGGCATACAATGAAATGATGAATGAGGCTAGAGCACTTGCAACAAAGCGCATGGTGGAAGAGGCAGAGAGCTTAGGTGCTGATGCGGTTGTAAATATCCGTTATGCATCTTCGGCAGTTATGCAGGGGGCAGCAGAAGTCATTGCATATGGTACGGCTGTAAAATTTATGAATTAGTAAAGGGAATCAGTAAAACTAGTGTACTGTATCATTGAAATTTAGTATATCTGCCACTTTAATTAAAAAGTGACAGATGATAGTGTCGGATACAGTGATATCAGTTTTTCCCGTGCATCCCCTGTTTGGAAATGCCACTGTATCTTAGCTGTATCCCGATTACGTTCCATTTCCCATGCTGATAACTCACATTTAAGTTTGTCAAGGGTGGATATTCGACGCGAAAGACATTGGCGTGTCATTACATTAAGCTCAATTTCTGCCATGTCAAGCCAACTTCCATGTTTAGGCGTATAGTGGATTTCCAGTCGTTTTATGATCCTTCTTGCTTCTGATGGTGGAAATGCTTTATAAAGTGAAGCAGCTTTATGGGTGTTTAGATTGTCCATTACCAGTATGATTTTCTTTGCATCTGGAAACATTTCATCTGACAGATATTTGATTTCCATTGCCCAGTCAATTGCAGTACGGTGTTCATGGACACTCACATGGTGTCTGCCGCCAAGTGGTTCAACAAAAGCAAATATGCTGCAGGTGCCATTCCTCTTATATTCGGAATCCGTTTTCTGGTTGTCACCCGGACGAACAGGCAGTGGCTGCCTTACATCATCCAAAAGCTGGTATGGCTTTTCATCCATACAGATAACAGGGTACATCGGGTCATATGGGAGTTCATAAACATCAAGGACATCTTCCATGCAGGCTACAAAATCAGCATCTTCTTTTGACGGAATACACCAGTAATCATTCATGTGAGGTCGAAGTTTATTTTTTTTAAAGCCCTGCCGATGGTATCTTTACTGACTGGAACATCAAGTACAATTTTTGCCTGTTCTTCCAGCAGACGGAGTGTCCAGCGGGAATGTCCTTCCGGTGCAGGACTGCACGCAATTTCAATAATACGAGCCTCAGCACGCCCATCAAATTTTCTGCGTGCATTATCAGAATTGACATTCCGGTTCATTGTACGGATACCCTGGATGCCTTTTTCGGAATAAAGCTTTACAGTATTCATGATAGTAGCCATACATACACAATTTGTTTTGGCAGACTGTGCATGGGTAAGAACTTTACCGTGTGCCTCATCTAGATCAATGATAATCTGGCATCTGTTTCGAACAGTTTTGGTTGTTTGCTTTTTACGCATAACAGATTTTAGTTCCTTGAGTTCGTCATCCGTTAATGAAATATTATATTTTTTTGGTCTTGCCATCTAAAATCACCGCCGTTTCTTTTTAGTATATCATGAAACGGTTTGTCAGACCATAAAATCAATTAAATATCAATGATACAGTATACTAGCAAAAAATCTCTTGACTTGTAGTGCACTTTAAGTTGTAGACTTTATAAGTACTTCCGATGTGGAAGCAGATGATAGAATCCGTCAATGGAAAGGAGCAATACTATTATGAAAACTACGAGTAGAGAAGAATTTGAAAAACAGAACGTATTTGGAACGTGTGCGGAGAATACAGGATTTGCACAGTATTTTATCGGTAATTCTTATCTGAATCCACTGACAGATCCGAAGAACTGTGCTGTATTTATGGCAAATGTGACATTTGAACCGGGATGCTGTAATAACTGGCATATTCACCACGCAGCAAAAGGCGGTGGACAGCTTTTGATCTGCACAGCAGGAGAGGGATGGTATCAGGAAGAAGGAAAAGAGGCATTTGAAAAATGATTTTTCATTTTTCAAATGCCTCTTTTGGAATCACAGATTACTTATAAGGTGTAAAAGATATGGCTGCTATAGAGGTTAACGGTGATCTCCCATATAAAACAGTGCAACGGTACCCGGACCGGAATGTGCACCAATCGTAGCACCGATATAATCAATCATGAAATTTTCATATCCAAAACGTTCTTTGATCAGATCAGCAACAAACTGTGCATCTTCCGGGCAGTCACCATGACTGATAAAGATAATATCATTTTTATCTTTCCAGTCACCGAGTTGTTTTTCCATGCAGTCGACCAGTCCGATCAGTGATTTCTTGCGGCCGCGCACTTTGCTTAACATGACAAGATGTCCCTCATCATCGACATGAAGTACCGGTTTTAAATTGATCATCGTACCTACAATTGCAGCTGTCTTAGAGAGACGTCCGCCGCGATGCAGATGAAAAAGATCGTCCACGGTAAAATTATGTACGAGATGATATTTGTTTTCTTCTAACCAGGCAGCAATTTCATCCAGATTTTTTCCAGCTTCCTTTAACTGAACTGCTTTATAGACTAAGAGCCCCTGACCTAATGTTGCGGCAAGTGAATCCACAACTACGATACGGCGGTCTGGATATTTTTCACATACGTCTGCTGCGGCGATCCTGCAGCTGTTAAAACTTCCGCTGAGACCGGAAGAAAATGCGATATGGAGAATATCCACATCATTTTCTTTCAGAATCGATTCATACAAAGTAGCAGCTTCTTCGGGATTCGCCTGTGAGGTGGTCGGTAATGATCCGGCACGCATTTTATCATAAAACTCTTTGACCGGCATTGGATTTTCCCAGGTGTAGGATGTGCCTTCTAAGGTGTAAGGAAGGGACATCATGTATAAGTGATGTTTTTCAACATATTCTCTTGGTAAATCAGTGGTTGTATCAGTTACAATTACAAACTCTTTCATGAACTCCTCCAGATCATATTGTAAATATTTTTGGATAGCATCAGTCAGATATTATCCAATGTTCATGCACAATTATAAATGATACATGGCTAAAAGAAAAGAAAAAAATAAAATAAGGTCTTTACAAACATAATAAAATGAAGTAATATATGACTATCTTTTTATCGGGTTTGCGTGAAGCATCTTAGATCGTTCTATATATTGAGGAGATTGGAGCGGTTTTGAAACAGGATGAACAGATCAGCAGACATTTTTACGGTTGTATGACAGACCGTATCGCTGGAAATCAGACAGGGATTTCCATCTTATTAGAATCAATTATTGTCAATTTATTTCACAGAACAATTTTTATTGCCAAAGGCTGTTTCAGAGGGATATCCCGCCTTTTTTGTAATGGGAAAAAGGAGCGGACATGTCTGTAAAAATAGCATTCTGGGGTATGGAAGAGTCCTGCCATATAACAGAAAATATGATTGTGATGTCATGGCTTCTGGCAAAAATCAGACCGGCACATAGTATTTTTGTGCATAGGGAGAATGGCTGGCAGTGTATTTTTTCCGGTGGAAAAGACAGAATTTTATTTGCAGATTGTGGATATGGCAGAGACAAAAAAACACAAAACAGTTTAAAAAATGCAGATGTTATTGTCGCAGGGATCCATACCTATCCGAGTGAATGGCAGGAGATCATACACAATTTTACAGTCAGACACAAAAAGGTTCTTTATCTGGTCGAAGGCTATGCATTGCATGCAAGCCGGTTAAAGACGGATATGATGGACAGGTATCGTATTGCGCCGGAACAGATAGGCTATATCCCGCAAAACGGGGAATTGGAGTGGGTGTCAGCGCAGGGAAAAATTGATAATTTTATGAAGTCATGGAGACAGAAATCGAGAACAGAACGTAATGAAAACTTTTTCGAAGAAATGGAACATAATCTGTTTCTTCTCATGAAACAAATGGAAAAAAATGAAAATGGAGGATATCAATTATGGAACAGGTAATGAAACATTATGGAAATGCAATTCTTGCGGTAATCGTATTATTGGCATTAGGTGCGATCATTGTGGCGGCATTGTCGTCGGACGGATATGTTGCAATGGAATTTAAGAATACACTTACCGGTTTTTTTGACAATATGAATGCGCTTCGTCCTTAGGAAGAGGCAAAGAAAATGGAGAAGGAGATAGAATCTGGAAAAGATGAGTGAAAAGATTATTTTTGAACCCACACCGGAACAGTTCGGGATATTCTGGAAATATTTAAGCAGACCGGAGGTGACGGATGTAGACTATAACGGGCAAAAATTATGGATCACAGATCTGAAAGAGGGGAGGTACTGTGCAAATGAGGAGATACCGGAATATTTTATCAGTACATTTACACACAATATCTCAAATTGTATCAATAAACAATTTAATAATGCAAACAAAATACTGGAAGCGGATACAAAAGAACTGAGAATCAGTATTATTCATGAGTCGGCGGCGATATCGGGGATCAGCATCTGTATCCGTAAATCCCCGTGTTTTGTAAGAAATACCTTAGAGAATCTGCTGGATCAGAAGTACTGTGAGAAAGAAGTGCTGCATCTGCTGTTAAATTGTGTGCAGGCGAAGATGAATCTTGTTTTTGGAGGGGAGCCGGGGGCAGGCAAGACAGAATGTGCAAAATTTTTTATGCAGTTTATCAGAAAGGAAGAGCGTGTTATCACGATAGAAGATTCGTTGGAGATCCATTATGCGAACATCAATCCCGGTGCAGATGCGGTTGAACTTCGTGTCGGAAAGGGATTTGATTATACAGATGCAATCAAAGCCTCACTGCGTCAGAATCCAAGCTGGCTGATGCTCTCGGAGGCGCGCTCTGTGGAGGTAACATCATTGTTGGAGCAATGGAGCACCGGCGTTCATGGATTTACGACGATCCATCTGGATGATGTGAGAAAACTTCCGGATCGGATATTAAATATGATGAATAATGTCAATGATGCACAGCGTATGGAAAATCGGATTTACCGTTATGTGAATGCAGCAGTTCTGATCCGAAAAATCGAATCTTCCGATGGAAAGGTCAGACGTTATATAGATCAGCTATGTTTTTTTTCGCGTGAAGAAGGGAAAAACAAAATTTATATGATCGTCGATGATGGGGCGCTTGTATCGAAGGAATTGCCGCCGGATATCAAAAAAAGGTTCAGGGAAACAGGTGTGGAGGAGCCTTTTGTATGCAGACAGTTTGAAACGTATCTTAAAGAGAACCGATGAAAGGAGAGGATGTATCGTGGGGTGGCTGACTTTTTGGAATCCGAAAAATCTGCAGAAAAAAGTGGATATGTATGGGTATCATTTTTCATGGAAAACCCATGCAGTGATGATTTTTCTGGCACTCGCAGGGGTGATTGGCATAGGTGCCGTGTTCCGGCTTAAAGCGGGCGGCGTTGTGATCGCGTTGACCGCGGTTATCATGATGCTTCCGGTTCTGGTGCTGGATATGTACCATAAGATGTACGAGCAGAAACGATTTGCGGATGCTGCGGAATATATGGAGCAGATGTTATATGCATTTCAGAAAACAGGAAAAATTTTAAGTGCATTAAAGGAAACCAGAGAAATATTTGAAGAAGGGAAGATGCGTTCCTGTATTGAGCGGGTGATTCTGAAACTTGAATTTATATAATTATTCCTCTAACTTTCCCCATTT
>OGIA01000977.1_pt1 | contig 23650 bp, 13 predicted proteins | sample 1571671 | NCBI WGS metagenome assembly OGIA01 (sample SAMEA2582027, study PRJEB24529) | metagenome | biome: Human gut stool | place: China | collected 2011
GGGCCGTGACGGTGTCGGGAGCCGGGAGCTTCGCCACCTGGGCGGTGGTGTTGCCGATGAGCCGGTTCTGGCCGGAGTCGGAGGAGTAGGCGTGGATGAAGTAGGTGCCGGTGCTGTTGTGGTTCACCAGAGGCACGGTGTAGGTCCACTGGCCGGAGGAATTCTTCTTGGCGGTGTACCAGGTCAGGTCATCCTGGCCGTTTACGCTGCTCCACACGGCGAAGCGGACGTTGGAGTGGTTATGGCCGTTGCCGGCGTCCATGGTCACCGTCATGGTGCGGCATTCGCTGTCCACCACGGCGGAGACGGTGTGGCGCTTGGCGGGGGTGCTGGAGGTGTGGGACGCGCCGCAGTAGCGGCAGACGTACTTCACCTGACCGGCGCTGACGCAGGTGCTGGAATCACTGGCCACGGTGTCGGTGTGGCCCACCACGTGGGTGTTCTGGAAGGTCAGACCGTCCAGCAGCTGGCCGTGGATGCCGTGGTTATACACATGGACCAGATACCGGCCCACCACGTTGTATTTGCACATGGGGACCCGGATGGTGTAGGTGCCGTCGCCGTTGGCGGTGGCATTGTACCAGACCAGGTCGTCCTGGCCATCCTGCTGGCTCCAGGCGGCGGCCATGATGTTGCTGTAGTTCTTGCCCTGACCGGCGGGAGGCGTGATGGTGACCACGATCTCCTTCTCATCGGCGGACATACGGCCCCGCAGCAGCTGATACAGGCGGCCATCGCTGCCGAACTCGTACCAGGTCTTGCCGATCAGGCGGCGGCCGGTGTACATGACGCCGAAGTCATCGCCCAGGTCGGAGGTCTCGAAGTAATAGGTGGCGTCGCCGATGTCCTTCCAGCCGGAGGCGATGCGGCCATTCTCGAAGTACAGGGTCTTGCCGTCGTCCCGCTTGACGAAGCCCGTGGGGCCGCTGACCACCACGCCGTCGTCAAAGACGAACTGCTTGCCGTACAGGGTGACCCGGCCATCGTAGGCGATGCCGCTCTTGTCGAAGCAATACACCTCGGGGTCGATGATGAACCAGCCGGTGTGCCAGGCGTTGTTATAGCTGTACATCCGCAGGCCGGTGGCCTCGTCCCGGGCCCAGCCGGTGTAGCCGGAGTCCTTCAGCTCCACGGTCTGGCCGCAGAAGGAGCAGACCAGCTTGCCGTCACGGACGTACACGGTGTCGCCGGAGAAGTCGTGGCCCTTGTCGCGGCACACGGAGGCGGGCACCCGCATGGTGTAGGTATCCAGCAAGGACTGGGCGCCCTCGGCGCTGACGGAGTAGGTGCGGACGGTCATGGCGTCGGCGGTGGCCTCCACGGCCAGGTACAGGGAGTCATACTCCTGGGACACCTGGGCAAAGTGGAAGTCGGGGTTGTTGACGGCCTTGTACTCGGTGCTGCGGGACTTTTCGCCCAGGTCGCCGCAGATGTAGTACAGCACGCCCTTGCCGTAGGTGGCGGGCAGGCGGCCATTCTGGGCGGCCTCGGACACGGGCTGGCCGTTCTTGAGGACCATGGTGCGGGCATAGCTGTGGTCATGGCCGGAGAACACCACATTGATGCCGGCGGCCTCAGCGGCGGCGGGGATATAGCGGTTGAAGGCCTCGCTGCTGCCGTTGGGATTGGTGTAATACGCGGGCTGGTGGACCGCCAGCACCTTCCAGGTGCAGTCGGACTTGGCGGCGTCCTGAATCAGCCACTGGCAGGCATCCTCCAGATTGGCGGCGAAGTTGATGACCGCCACGTACACGTCGCCGTATTCCACGGAGTAGTATAGCCGGTCGGGCAGGGTCCACAGGCTGGCGGCGTTGCCGCCGGACAGGTCGCCGTAGTACTCATGGTTGCCCATGACCTGCACCACGGGGAGGTCGGCGTAGTTCCGGGAGAACACGTCCAGGATCTCGCTCCACTGGCCCAGGTTGCCGCCGTTGTCCACAAAGTCGCCGGTCTGGATGCCGAAGTTCATGGACTGGCCGTTGATATTGGCGGCAATGGCGTTCATCAGCCGGATCTCCTCCTGATCGCTTTCGGCATTGCCGGAGAGCTGGGTATCGCCGATGACGAAGAAGCGGGTGGTGTCCGCGCCGGGCTGGCTGGTGGTGAAGGTCATGTTTTCAGACCACTTGCTGCCGTCGCCCACCCGATAGACGTAGGTGGTGCCGGGCTTCAGGCCGGTCAGGGACACGGAGCTGACATAGGCCGCGTCGCCGGAGGTGGTGAACTCCCGGAGGGTCACCTGACCCTGGGCGCTGGAGGGGAAGCTGCCCTTGAAGCTGCTCTGCTGGCAGTACTGCACGGTGGCCTTGGCCTGGGCCGTCAGGGGATTGGTGACCCAGGTGATGTTCTGGCAGCTCTGGGCATTGGGGGTGGCGTTGAGCTGCACGAAGCTGGGCATACCATCGGTGCTGCCGCCGGCCCGGCGGGTGACGATGACCGTCTCAAAGGAGCGGTGATTGTCCTTCCGGGCGGTGACGCCGGTACGGGAGCCGGCGGAGAGCTTGTTGAAGTAGTCGGTGCTGACCTGGCCGGAGGCGTTGGTGGTTCCGATGCGGGTGTCGCCCACATACAGGTCCACGCCGGAGGCGGCCTTGCCGTTGATGTCTTTCACATACAGCCGGGCCGCTGCCGCGCCCTCCACCATGATGTCGGAGGTGACGGTGTAGTAGCCCTGCATGGGCAGACGCAGGCTGCCGGTGGAGGTGGTGTAGGTGACGCCGTCACAGGTGTAGGTCACGGTGACGGAGATGGGCAGGCTGTCCAGCGCCGTGGCCCCGGCGGGCATGGGCATGGTGAAGGTGAACAGGTCCTTCCCGGCAGAGCCCGTGCGGGTCATATTCACGGTGACGGTCTTTTCGGTGGTGGTGCGGCGGGCGGCAGAGCTGGAGCCCTGGAAGCCGGAGCCGTAGGCCAGGGAGGCGCAGGTGTTGAAGGCACCCTTGCCGCCGTTTTCGTCGGTGTCGAACAGGTCCACGTTGCCGTACACGATCTGGGCGGTGACGGAGTCGATCTTACCGGCGTTGGGGGAGGTGACGGACACCACGTAGTTCTCGCCCACCAGGGCATAGGACGGGGTGTCCAGGGTCACGGTGGGGATATTGGCGGTGCCCTTCACGGTGAAGGAGCGGGTGACGCTGGCCCGGTTGCCGAAGCCGTCCATGATCTCCACCTTAATGCTGTGGCGGCCATTGGGCAGTGTCACGGTGCCGGTAACGGCCTGGTCGGTGTTGGCGAAGTTCTTGATGTCCTGGCCATCGATGGTGATGACGGTGTTCTCGGCGGACACGCCGGTGCGGTTCTCACCCTGGGGATCATAATACCCGGTAAAGAATTGCAGCTCATTATCCGTCAGGACGGTGGAACCGTCCTCGGCCAGCTCCGTCAGGTCGGAATAGCCGGTGAGGGAGGAGCTGCCGCCCCGGACGGAGGTGATGACGGGGTTCTCCAGGTCATCGGCGGTGGTACCATACACCGCGCGGATGTTGTCCACATACAGGCTGCCGGCGGCCCGGGAGCCGCAGGTGATCTTGTTGCCGTCCACGTCGCCGGTGCCGCCCTCGATGATGATGGTCCACAGCAGCACCTGACCGGCAGTAATCTTCAGGGGATGATTCTCCACATCCTGGGCCTTGTCATACACGCTGCTGAGGTCTGCCTCCACATACTTCCAGCCGGTCCAGTTGATGCCGGTATACTGGGTGGTGGTGTCCACGGTCTGGCCGGCGGCGTTGACGGTGGTGGTCTTCAGGTGCAGCAGGCTGGTGGTGACATACTTTTCCCCGTTCCAGTAGGACACGCTGGTGGACAGCCAGTAGTTGGGCGTGCCCTCGGGGGCGTAGACCCACATACCCAGGGCGGTGGGCTTGCCCTCGATGACCACGTCCTCGCCGCTGTAGCGGAGATACTCGTTGGTGTTGTTGGTACCGGAGATCTTGGTATAGTCGTAATGATACTCCAGGGACTTCTGGCCGAAGCGCACGGGGCCTTCATCGGAGCCTACCCGGCGGGCGTACATATCCCACGCGCCCTCCTGGGCGGTGGCGATGGCGCCCACATAGTATTCATAGCCCATGGAGCGGAACAGGGTGGCGGGGTCCTGGGCGCAGTCCCAGCTGTAGGGTGCGCCGGCGGAGTTGCAGTCCCATTCCGCGTTGCTGCTGATAAAGTCGGGGCATGCCAGGCCGAAATCGGTAATGGGCCCGTAAGGGATGTCCAGACCGTTGGGATCCTTGCTGACCTGACCGGCCACGCCGAAGCCCGCGTCGCTGACGCCGGGCAGATTATGGGCGCTGTGACCGGAAAAGCTATTCAGGTTGCCCCACACGGCGTTGGCACCCACGCTGACGCCGGACTTGGAGCTTTCATCCTCGAAATCCAGGAGGATGGTGGGCATTTTGCCGATCTCCACGGTGACGGTGTCGGTGAGCTTCTGGCCGTTGGCCTTGGTGTAGGTGACGGTGATCTCCGCCTTGCGGGTCTGGCTGGCCTTGGCCGCCGTGTGGAGCCGATTGTCCACGATGGTGCCGATGCCGTCGGCGGAGACGCCCTCGGTCAGGGAGCGGATGCTCCAGGTGAAGTCGCCGTCGTGATAATGGATATCCCGCAGGCTGCTCTTGACGGTGAGGCCCAGGTCGCTGGTCTTTTCATAGTCCAGGGACAGGCTCTTGCCGGCGAAATACACCTGGTCGGGCTCGGCGATGGTGACGGAGGCGGAGCCAACGTCCTGCCCCTGATAGGTCAGGCGGACCCGGACCTCGCCCACATAGCCCTTGGCGGCGGTGAACACGCCGGTGGAGGCGTCGATCCGCCCGGCGGCGGGGGTGTCCAGCACCCAGGTCAGGCCGCTTTCCGGCAGGTCGGCCGCGCCGCCTGCGGAGTCAGCGCCCAGGGCCGTGAAGGCCACCTGGCTGCCGGGGGTATAAAGCTCATTCTGGGGGCTGACGGAGGCGTGGTCGAAGTCGCCGTCAAAGCGGGCGGTGGACACCACCAGCAGGGCATCGGACACGGTGCGCTCCAGACCGTCGCTGGGGCTGTTGCGCACCGTGTCCGATGCACCAGCAGCTCGTCGGTGCCCTCATAGCGGGCGGCCACGGTGGCGGAGCCGCCGCCGTCCAGATAGATGGCGGTGACGCAGCCGGCGTCCTTCAGGAAGCTGGCCACCTCATACATGCTCATGCCGATGGACATGGGCTCCTGGCGGCCGTCGGCCTCGAAGAACACCACGGAGCCGTCGGCACGGATGCCCACGCTGTTGCGGGGCATGCGGTCGCCCTGGTCCAGGCCGGGGACGATCTGGCCGTTTTCCACCAGCATATAGGGGCCGGAAACGGCCTCCACCACGTCGGAGGTATCGCTGCCGGCGGGACGAATGACGGCGGAGCCGTCCTTCAGAATGGCGAAGAAGGGCTCGGCGCCGGTTTTCACCAGGTTGCCCTCCATGATCAGATAGCCGGTGGGGGCGCCGGTCTGCATATTGTAGTAGTCGGCGTTGGTGGCCAGGACCACGCGGCCCTCGGTATCCGAGGCCCGTCCGTAGGCAGCGGCCTGGGCGGTGGTCTGGGACATCTCCCATTTCAGCTTTCCGCCGTCCACCATGGCCTTGCGCTGGGCGGCGGTGCTGCCGTCATAGTAATATCCGGTGTAGCTGGCCTTCAGGGTCACGTCCTTGGACAGGTCGATCTCCGAAAGGTAGCCCACCACCTGGCTGCCGTTGACGTTGCGCATGACCACCTTTTCCAGGGTCACGCCGCTGGCCACGGCATTCTTGGTGCGGGTAATGGGGGTGAGCCCCGCGGCGTTGCCGGCCAGGGTATCCGCCTGGGGCAGCTGGGCATCGGGTTCGGCGGTGTCGGGCTGGGTCTGCTGGACGACAGCATCCGGCTCCGGCTCCTGGAGCCCGGCGGCCCAGGCCTGGGGCATGACCAGGCTGGCGGCCATCAGCAGCGCCAGAAGCAGTGATAGTGCTCTTTTCATCTTTTTCCTCCGTTACAGTTTGATTTCCAACACTTGATCGGGGTGATCTCTCCGGGGTGCGGTCCCTCCTTTCAGCTTACATAGGCGGTGGTGTGGGCCACCAGGTTCTGTCTGGTATTGCCGTAGACATGGATGAAGTAAGTGCCCTTGTCCCGGTGCTGGGACAGGTTCACGGTATAGGACCAGTCGCCGTTGGACTGCCTGACCGCCTGGTACCACTGCAGGTCGTCCTGGCCGTTGGCTGCGCCCCAGGTGGGGAACCAGACCTTCGTCAGATCGCTGCGGCCCGTCAGGGTCACGGTCATATAGCGGCCGCCGTCGTGGAGGCGGGTCCATACCTGGGGGGACACCACCTGGGACACGGAGGCGGTGGTGTGGGCCACCAGGTTCTTCTTGTTGTTGCCGTAGGCGTGGAGGAAGAAGCCTCCCGCGCTCTTGTGGTTGGCCAGAGGCACCCGGCAGGTCCAGGAGCCGTCCGGCTGCTTGGTGGCCTCGTACCAGCGCAGATCGTCCTGGCCGTTCACGGAGCTCCAGGTGGGGAACCAGACCTTCGTCAGGTCGCTGCGGCCCGCCAGGGTCACATCCAGGTACCGCCCATCGGCGGACAGCACCGCCTGCATGCCGGAGCGGACCGGCTGGGGGGGCTGTTCGGGCTGGGAAGGCTGGGAAGCCTGAGGTACGGTAACGGTGGTGTGGGCCACCAGATTCTTCTTGTTGTTGCCGTAAGCGTGGATGAAGTAGACGCCGGTGCCGGAGTGGTCCGACAGGGCGATGCGGCAGGTCCAGGAGCCGTCGGTCTGCCTGGCGGCCTCATGCCAGCGCAGGTCGTCCTGGCCGTTGACCTGGCTCCAGGTGGGGAACCAGACCTGGGTCAGGTCGCCGCGGCCCGTCAGGGTCACGTCCAGATAGCGCCCGTCGGCGGACAGGGCGGCCTTCATCTCCGGCCCGGGGATCTTCTCCACATAGGCGGTGGTGTGGGCCACCAGGTTCTTCTTGTTGTTGCCGTAGGCGTGGATGAAATAGGTGCCGGTGGTGTTGTGGCGGGACAGGGCCACGGAATAGGTCCAGGAGCCGTCGGCCTGCTTCTTGGCCTCGTACCACTGGAGGTCATCCTGGCCGTTCTTCTCGCTCCAGGTGGGGAACCAAACCTGGGTCAGGTCGCTGCCGCCGGTGAGGGTCAGGTTCAGATACCGTCCGTCAGCGGACAGGGCCGCCTTCAGGGCGGGCTTTTCCGGCTGCACCAGGTTGTCCACCACCACGGTGCCGTGGTCCAGCAGACCCTGGGGCAGGCCGTTCTGATTGTAGACATGGACCATATAGGTGCCGGTTTCCTGGTGGTTGGTCAGGGGCACCTCGGCCACCCAGCGGCCATTCTGCTGCTTGGCCTGATACCAGTGCAGGTCGTTCTGGCCGTCCTGCTGGCCCCAGACGGCGAAGCGCAGGGAGGTCTGGCTGGGAGCGGAGTAGGTCAGGTACATCACCGTGCGGCTGGCGTTGAAGTAGTACCCCAGCTGCTGGGGACGCACGGTGGGGGTAAAGGCATTGGCCCGGCCGGCGAGCCAGGTGCGCACCCGGCTGAGGGCCTCGTCATAGGTGGGGGCGAAGGGGGTGCCGCCGGGCTTGGGATTGGCGGCGCCCAGGGTGCTCCAGCGCAGGTAATTCAGGTCGGCGGAGACGCCGATCTCGTCCCGCAGACCGTCCACCTGACCGGCCATGCCGGTGAGCACCGGCTTATACCGGGTGTACAGCTCCTGCACCCGCTGATAAAACGCCGGGATGTTCAGCATCTTCTTCATCAGCACAGAGGTGCTGCTGGCGTTGTAGTCGGTGACCTTTTCGTTCTTGTTGCCCATGCAGGTATCAAAGTCCCACAGGGGGCCCACATGGAGCACGTCGGACGCGCCGTCCTGATACCAGAAGAAGCTGGTGAAGAAGGACTCGCCGTTGAGAACGTACTCGTTCATCAGATAGTAGCGGGCCAGGGAGTCCACGTCGATCATTTCATTGAGCTGGCTCAGGGACAGATTTTCCCAGCCCTGGGAGGTCAGCGCCGTGGTCAGGCGGGTCATGGCCGTCTGGAAATTGGTCATGGCCTGCTGAATGTGTTCGTCGTCCTCCTCCACGATCTCCTTCAGGGCGAAGTAGCTGTTCAGCCGACCCTCGAAGAAATAGTGGTCCTCGTCCGTGGCGAAGCCGTTGTCCAGCTCGAACATGGCCCCGGCGGGGTCCTGCAGGTTCAGGCGGCCCTTGCCGATCTCGGCCTTTTCACCCAGCAGGTACACGCCCAGGTACTGGCCGTCTATCCACAGGTCCACATATTGATATTCCGTCACGAAGGGAAAGCCCATCTGCTCCGCCGCGTCATACACCAGCCGGGTGCGGATCATGCTGTCGTCGGAGGCGTTGGCCAGCAGAATCCACTTCTTGGCGGCGGGCATACCCAGCACGGAGGTCTTTTTGCTGAACTTGATCTGGTAGGGCTTTTTGGCGTATTCCCGCCAGGTGGAGTTGCCCCGGCCCTTGATCTCCACGGCGCCGGTGAGGACGTCGTCCCCGTCCGTCAGCACCAGGTCGTTGCCGGGATACTTCACGTCCTTGTCCTGGTGGATCTGGTCCAGGGTGGTACCGTTGAGGGTCAGCCGCAGGCTGGGCAGACTGCTCTGCCGCAGGCACACCGTCTCGGTTCTGCCGCCCTCCAGGGTCAGGGTCACCCGGTCACGGTCGGCGAAGGCCCCGGTCAGGGTGCCGCCCTCCCGGTCCAGGGCGCCGGCGGAGGCCGCCGTTACCCTGCCGCTGAAGGACAGGACCGTGTCCGCCGGGCTTTCGTCCCTGGGCAGGAACAGGTACCACACCCCGTCCTGCTCGGACCGGCAGCCCTGGTTGGTCCACTGCCGGGCATCCACGGTCCAGCAGCGGAAATCGTTGTCTCCGGCGAAGGCCGTGGCTGTCAGCAGCACCGTCAGCAGGAGGGCCGCCAGCAGCGCCCACAGCCAGGCGCCGGATTTTTGGATTGCTTTCATGCATCTTTCTCCCATCTGAAAGGATAGAGCGGCTGCGGGCAATTTTACACGATAAAGCGCCGCTGTTCCGCTAATTACACTCTATTATAACAGGTACACTGCGAAATATCAACCGCTTTTTGCTGCGTGCCCGCCAAAAATCAGGTAAATTTTTGGATGAAACGTATAAAATAAGAGCTCCCGGCGCGGCCGGAAGCTCTTATTTTATGCAATTATGGGGATCCACTCAGTCCTCGCGGCTAGCCAGCACGTTCATGGAAACGGGCTCGTCGTTGGCAACGGGGGCAGACAGATTGACGCTGGAATAGCCGCCCCGCAGGTCGGAGCCATCCTCAAACGTCTTGGTGCAGCGGTCATACTCCACCTGTATCACGGAGGCGATGGTGTGGCGGCCATAGTCGTCCAGCTTGGCGTACTGGTCCAGGATCCGCTGGGTGTCCTCCGTCAGGTGGATGTTCTCCTCGCCCAGGGCGCAGATGCCCAGTGTGCGGCAAATCTGGACCACCGTGTCAAACGAAGAACCGCCGATGCCGTTGTGCAGTGCGCTGTTGATGGTGGACAGAGGAATGCCAACTGCAAAAGCAAACTGCCGGACGCTCTTGTACTGGCGGGAAATTTCGTCCCGTACGATGTTGGTAAGTTTGTCCATAATTCGACCCTCTTTACTGTAGATTCCAGAAGCAGCTTTGCTTCCGGATAAACTAATTATAACAAGCCGTACGAGAAATCGCAATAGGGAAACGTGAAAAATAATAATTTTTTTACAATCTGCCGCTATAAATAAATCCGTATGGGGGCAATTTCCTCTTTTCATTTGGGTGCCTGTGTGATACACTGTACAGGATAGGGGGGAGGGCTCCTGTGAAGAAAAAGTGGTCGCCCCGGACGGCTGCGGGGCAAATTGCGGTGCAGCTGGTGCGCCGTTATTATCTGCATGACGTGGGCCGGGACAGCGCGGCCCTGACCTATTACCTGCTGTTTGCGCTGTTTCCGCTGCTGGTGTTCATCAGCACCCTGCTGGGCATCCTGAAGCTGGACGTGGACAGCGTGACCCAGGTGCTGTCCCAGATCGTTCCGGCGGACGTGATGTCGGTGCTGGAGTCGTATCTTGAATATGTGTCCGCCAACGCCAGCCGCCAGCTGCTGTGGTTCAGCCTGATTTTCTCCGTCTGGTTCCCCATGCGGGCCACCAGCTGTCTGCTGCACTCCCTGCGCAAGGCCTTCGGCCTGGGTCCGCCCCGGAAAATGCTGGTCAATCAGCTGGGGATCCTGCTGTTCACCGTGTGGCTGATCCTGACCATCGGACTGACGCTGCTGCTGGTCACGGTGGGCCGCCGGGCGCTGGAGTTTCTCTCCGGCCTCATCGAGCTGCCGGCGGGGTTCATCGACCTGTGGAGCTATCTGCGGTTTATCGTTCTGGGCGTGGTGATGTTCCTGATGCTGACGGTGCTGTATATGCTGGCACGGGGACAGCGGCGGCCTTTGAAGGAAGTGGCCCCCGGGGTGGGCATCTCCCTGGCGGCGTGGATGGTCCTGTCCCTGGCCTTTTCGTATTATGTGGAGAATTTTGCCAATTATTCCGTGCTGTACGGCTCCATTGCCACGGTTGTGGTGGTGCTGCTGTGGCTCTATATGAGCGGCACGGTGCTGATTATGGGCGCGGAGTACAGCGCCGTGATACTGCGCCGCAGGCGCAGCCGGCTGCCGGAGAGCAGCGGAGAGGAGCAAGCATGAAGATCATCATTGTGGGCAACGGCAAGGTGGGCTATGCCATTGCCCGGCAGCTGGCGGTGGAGGATCACGACATCACCATCGTGGATGACGACGCCGCGGCCCTGCACCGGGCCGACAGCACCCTGGACGTGATGTGCGTGGAGGGCAACGGCGCCAGCATCAGCGTGCTGGACGCGGCGGGGGTCCGCGGCGCGGACCTGGTCATCGCCGTCACCAATCTGGACGAGACGAACCTGGTGTGCTGCCTGATCGCCAAAAAGCTGGGGGCACAGCACACCATCGCCCGGGTCCGGAACCCGGAGTATCGCCGGGACGCCGGAATGCTGAAGCGGGAGATCGGCCTGGATATGCTGATCAATCCCGACCTGGGAGCGGCCCAGGAGATCGCCCGGATCCTGAGCTTCCCGGCGGCCTTTTCCGTGGAGCCCTTCGCCGGAGGGCGCATCGACATGATCGGCTTCCGGGTGACGGAGGAGGACTCCCTGGCGGGGGTGTCCCTGAACGATTTCCATCGCAACCGCCTGGCGGAGGTGCTGATCTGCGCCGCTCACCGGGGGGACGACATCATCATCCCCGACGGCTCCTTTGTGCCCCGCAGCGGGGACAAGCTGTACATGGTGGGGACCAAGGCGGAGCTGCAGAAGATGCTGCGGGGCATCGGACGCACCCTGCAGAAGGTGAAGAACGTGTCCATCCTGGGCGGCAGCCGCATCACCATGTACCTGACCTGGGAGCTGGCCCGCAGCAATACCAAGGTCCGGATCGTGGAGATGAAGCACGACAAGTGCCTGCGCCTGTCCGCCGAGCTGCCCGGGGCCATGATCATCGAGGGCGACGGCACCGATGCCGACCTGATCGAAAGCGAGAACATTTTCGAGACCGACGCCTTTGTGGCGCTGACGGACCGGGACGAGGAGAACCTGCTGATGGCGCTGACGGCCCAGCGGGCCGGGGTGCCCAAGGTGCTGACCAAGATGACCCGTCCCAACTACATGGACCTGGTGCAGGAGACGAAGCTGGGCAGCATCATCAGCCCCAAGGACCTGACCTCCAACCAGATCACCCGCTATGTCCGGGCCCTGGCCAACTCCCAGGGCAGCACCGTGGAGAGCCTTTACAAAATGCTGGACGGCTCCGTGGAGGCGTTGGAATTCACCGCCACGGCCTCCAGCCGGTCGGTGCTGGACAAGCCCCTGAAGGATCTGACCCTAAAAAAGGGCGTGCTGCTGGCGGCCATTGCCCGGGAAAACAAGATCATCATCCCCGGCGGTCTCACCACCATCCAGGAGGGGGACCATGTGGTGGTGGTCACCAAGTCCCAGGTGTTCGACGACCTGACGGACATCCTGCTGTAAGTGAATAAAACGAGCAAACAAAAACCTCCGGCCTGGCCGGAGGTTTTTGCTTGCCGGATAGCCGAAGCATGGTCAGGGCTGCGTCTGTCTGGCGCGCCGGAGTGCCGCCAGACGGTCCCATGCGCCCATGCCCGGGCGGTAGACCAGCTTGCCGATGGCCACGCCGAGAACCGCCGCCGTTATCAGGGGAATCGCCAGCATGGCGATGTTGGACCGGGCCAATCGTTTTTGGATGGTCATGAGAACCACTCCTCCCTTATAGTCAGGCTGATTATACCACAGAATGCGGCGGCTGTGGTTAAATAATCCTTAAACAAGGTTGCTTTTCCGGACAAAAATGGTATGATAGACATGACGCGAAAGACAACGGACCGAAGTGGAGCGTAAACTATGACGGCATTTCTGCAACAATATATTTCCCCGGCGCTGCCGGTGATCCTGTGGCTGTTCCGGGGCGTGACCGCCGGGCTGGCGGTGTGGCTGCTGGTGCGGTGCTGCAAGTCCCTGTTCCGGGGCCGGGACCGGGAGAGCTGGGGCTTTGTGACCCTGTCTAACGGCGCGCGGTACGAGTTGTATCACTGGGAGAACGTCATCGGCCGGGCCCGGCGGGCGGATATCCGGGTGAATTTTCCCTCCGTGTCCCGGACACACGCCATTTTGCAGCGGGACGACGGCGGGATATGGCGGGTCGACCCCATCAACCGCAGCAGCGGGGTGCTGCTGAACGGAAAGCGGACGCTGGTGCCTGCCAGTCTGAACCCCGGGGACTCCATCGCCCTGGGCGGGGTGGAGCTGTTCTTCTTCCCGTCGGAGCAGCCCCAGCACACCGGGCAGCCTAAAAAGCGGCCCAGCCCCGTGGGCAGTCTGTGGCTGCTGACGTTTATCCAGCTACTGCTGTGGGGGCAGTTTGCCCCGGGCTTCGGGGCGGAGAACATCTATCCCGTCAGCGCGGGCTTTTTCGGCCTGTGCGGCCTGGGATGGGCGCTGTACGGCGTCAGCCGGAGGCTGCACCGGCGGCAGTTTGACCTGGAGACCCTGGCGCTGCTGCTGGCCACGGTGGGCTTTGCCATCACCGCCGCCTGGGACCCGGGCGCTCTGTACAAGCAGCTGGCGGCGGTGGCCCTGGGCATGGGCATCTACTGCGTGCTGGTGTGGCTGCTGGGGCGGCTGCAGCTGGCGGTGAAGCTGCGGTGGCCGGCGGCGGGACTGGCGGCGGCGCTACTGGCCTTCAACGTGGTGATGGGCGAGCGGATCTTCGGAGCCAAGAACTGGATATCCGTGGGGCCCATCTCCTTCCAGCCGTCGGAGCTGGTGAAGCTGGCCTTTGTGCTGGCGGGGGCCGCTACCCTGGACCGGCTCTTTGCCAAGCGGAACCTGATCTTCACGGTGCTGTTCTCCGCCTATTGCGTGGGATGCCTGGCGCTGATGAGCGATTTCGGCACGGCGCTGGTATTCTTTGTGGCATTCCTGTGCATCGCCTTTCTGCGGACCGGCGACCTGGCCTCCATCGTGATGATGACGGCGGCGGCGGGCTTCGCCGGGGGCCTGGTGCTGCACTTCAAGCCGTATGTGGCCCAGCGGTTCACCGTTTGGCGGCACGCCTGGGAATTTACCCAGACCACCGGCTATCAGCAGAGCCGCACCATGTCCGCCGCCGCCTCCGGGGGCCTGTTCGGCACGGGGCCGGAGGATGCGTGGCTGAAATATGTGGGGGCGGCCAACACGGACCTGGTATTCGGCGTGGTAAGCGAGGAGTTCGGGCTGCTGCTGGCCCTGGTGTGCGTGGGGGCGGTGATGGCCCTGGCGGTGTTTGCCCTGCGGTCCGGCGACAGTGCCCGGTCCGGCTTCTATGCCATCGCCGCCTGCGCCGCGGCGTCCATGCTGATCTTCCAGACCACCCTGAACGTGCTGGGTGCGGTGGACATTCTGCCCCTGACCGGCGTTACGTTTCCCTTTGTGTCCATGGGCGGGTCCAGCATGCTGTCCTGCTGTGGGCTGCTGGCCTATCTGAAGGCCGCCGACGTGCGCCGTCCGCCGGAGGAGAGGTCACCGGAGGACAAGCCGGAGAAGCCCGCCCCGAAGCGGGAGGGGTTTTTTGAGGATATGCCGGAGATCCCGGTGGACGAGATATTCGGGAAGGAGGGGCGGTCTTGAAACAGGTAAAGCTGCGGTCCATGCTGCTGGCGGCGCTGGTGGCGGTGCTGGCGGCGGGAGTGGTGCTGTTCTGCGTGCGGTATGTGGTGCAGGGCGGACAGTGGGCCGCCTTCTCCGCCAATGACCATGCCTATCGGAATGGGCGGCTGGCCCTGGGTCAGGTGCTGGACCGCAACGGGGTGCTTTTGTATGACGGGGCCTCCGGCAGCTGGGCAGAGGACGGCGTCATTCGCCGGGCGACGCTCCATGTGGTGGGCGACCGGGACGACAACATTTCCACCTCTGCCAAGGCGGCTATGCGGCGGCGCCTGGTGGGCTTTGACCCGCTGACGGGTACCTCCGCCGGAGGACACAAGGTATATCTGACCATTGACGCAGAGCTGAACGCTGCGGCCCTGGAGGCCCTGAACGGCCGGAAGGGGGCCGTGGCGGTGTACAACTACCGCACCGGCGACGTGCTGTGCATGGTGTCCAGCCCCACCTTTGATCCGGCGGACCCGCCGGAGATCCGGGACGGGGACAGCCGGTATGACGGCGTGTATCTGAACCGGGTGCTGTCCTCCACCTTCGCGCCGGGCTCCGTGTTCAAGCTGGTGACCACCGCCGCGGCCCTGGAGCAGCTGGACGGGACCCTGGACCGGCACTTCACCTGCACCGGGCGGCTGGAGCTGGAGGGCGGCGTTATCACCTGTCCCTATGCCCACGGGGAGATGGACCTGTACGACGCCCTGGCCCGGTCCTGCAACTGCGCCTATGCCCAGATGGCGGTGGAGCTGGGGGGCGATACCCTGGCCCAATACGCGGAAAAGCTCTGGGTCAGCCCGGCCTTTTCCGCGAGCGGCATCAGCGCGGCAGCGGGACAGTTCACCGCAGGGCAGGGGGCGGACCTGGGCTGGTCCGGCGTGGGCCAGTATGACGACCTGGTGAACCCCTGCGCGTTCCTGAGGCTTTTGGGCTCCCTGGCCGGGGGCAAAACAGTGGGGCCCCGGCTGGTGTATCAGGAGACCACCATGCATGGCATTCCCCTGCCGGGGGACGGCGCGCCGTCGCTGAAGGCCCCCTTTGACGCGGACACCTGCCGGGTGCTGCGGGATATGATGCGCAACAACGTGCAGCAGACCTATGGCCAGAGCATGTTCGGCTCCCTGGCGGTGTGCGCCAAGTCCGGCACTGCCGAGGCCGCGCCGGGGCAGTCCCCCCATGCGTGGTTCGCCGGGTTCGTGGCGGATGAGGATCTGCCCCTGGCCTTTGTGGTGCTGGTGGAAAACGGCGGCGGCGGCGCGGATGCCGCCGGTCCCATTGCCGCCCGGCTGCTGGCACAGGCGGCGGAAACAGCGGAATAAGAAAACGAGGAGAGCGCCGCTCTCCTCGTTTTGTTCTTATTGTTCCGCAGGGGGATACAGGGCCGACAGCAGCCGGGTGTAGATGCCCTCCGGGTCCTTCCGGAACCGGTCCGCCAGGTCCCGGGCCATGGCCTCGGTGGCGGCGGTGAGCTCCAGGTGCAGGATGCTGTCCACATCGTCCTGCAGGCGCAGCTCCACCACATAGGAGCCGTTTTCCCGGGGGATGACCTGGCTTTGCACCTGGTTTTTCCGCAGCAGGCGGCGGTTGTATTCCGCTACGTTCTTATCCGTCCGCAGCCGCACGGAGTAGGGGAGGCTGGACTCGCAGATCTCGCTGTTTTTCAGGCCTTTGGGGGTGATGGCGTAGCAGCCCTCCTCCGTCAGGCGCAGGTGCTCCGTCTGCACCAGATCGTTCAGGCACTCGGCATAGGCAAAGTAGTCGATGCCGTCGTCGCACATGGTCAGCTCCTGCATCCCTTCCGGCGGCAGAGGCTCCGACACCCGGGCGGCGATATACAGGATCAGAAACTTGATCTCCAGCTTGTCGTGAATGAATCCGGCGGCCATATGCACCCCATCCTCTCGTCTTGTTTCCTTTATTATACCGGAAATCCCCGGATTTGTACAGGCTTTTTTCCGCACCACCGCCGCCCGGCGGCCATACACTGGAGTGAAGGGCGCAGCCAGCCCCTTCATTACTTAATGGGAGGTTTATTTCATGCCTGAAAACGGAATGCCGGGCCCGGTCTGCGATCTGAGCAGCGTTCGCGAGTCCGTTTGTATCCATACACGGAAGATCTTCGACTCCTGCCGGGATAAGGACTGCGTGGAGGACCTGCGGTTCTATCCCACGGCGTCGGCCATGGAGCTGCTGTCCGGGTGCCAGATGGTCCGGGGCGGCACGGCGGAGCTGCTGTATGTGTACACCGACGTGGAGCCGGTGACCTTCAACCGGGGCTTCTACTCCATCGATATGCGGTTTTTCTATCGGGTGACGTTGCAGGTGGGCACCGGGACGCCCCGGTGCGCCGGGGCCGAGGGCCTTTGCGTGTTCGACAAGCGCTGCATCCTGTTCGGCAGCGAGGGCAGCGCCAAGATCTTCTCCTCCGACACCGTCATCGACGAGCTGGATATCCCCGGCCGGATGCGCACCAATCTGCCCACCGCCGTGGTGGAGGCCGTGGACCCCATCGTGCTGGACACCCGGGTGGACGACGGCTGCAAGCCCCGGTGCTGCGAGTGCGGCCTGACGGAGATCCCGGCCTTCATCGCCCGCAGCTTCGGCGAGGAGCTGGTGTTTGACGACGGCGGCCGCCGCCGGTTCTATGTGACCCTGGGCCAGTTTACCCTGGTGCGGCTGGAGCGGGACACCCAGCTGCTGATCCCGGTGTATGACTACTGCATCCCCCAGTCGGAGTGCAGCTGCGGCGACCAGGAGGACCCCTGCGGCCTGTTCCGCAACGTGGCCTTCCCCATCGGGGAGTTCTTCCCGCCCAGCACCCTGGAGATGCCCAAGGACTACGCCGCCACCCGCAGCTACTGCGCCTGCCACTGACCGGGAATAGCAAAGCCCCCGCCATCCGGCGGGGGCTTTTGCTTATTTTTCCTTGACTACGACGTTTTCCTCTCCCAGCCATTCCCGGCACTCCTGCAGCAGGGCCGGATGATTCAGGCAGTGGGTGCCCAGGAGCTTCCCGGTGTCCGCCAGGCGGATCTTCACCGGGGTGGAGCCCTCAAACATGGTCATCACCAGCTTGATGTGCCGGAAGGCGGGGCTGTCGGCGCTGGGGAAGCGGAGATAGATGGTGCTCTCCCGCTGAGTCGGTCGGCGGGAGGGCTGCTCCATAGGGGGCAGGCCGCTTTCCAGGGGATACAGGGAGTCGCACATGATCTGGGGGGGCTTCTCGTCCCGGACGGACAGACGGCCCTTTACCAGCACCGGGGTGTTCACCTGCATATAGCTGCCGCACTGGTCAATGACCCGGCTGAAGCACAGCAGCTCCATGGAGGCCAGCTCATCCTCGATGGTCACATAGGCCATGAGGGTGTTGTTTTTGGTGGTGCGGGTGCGGCTGGCGGTGATGACCCCTGCCACGGTGACGTTCTGGCCATCGGCAAAGCGCTTGGGGCCGTCCTGGCCCTCGAAATCGGACATGATGGCGTGGATGGGTACGGCCCCGGCCCGCTTGGCCAGGGGGCGGTAGTCCTCCATAGGGTGACCGGACAGGTACAGCCCCGTGGTGTCCTTCTCCATATTCATCCGCTCCACGGCGGTAAACTCCGGGATATCCGGCAGGGGAACTGCGGACACGGCGGCTCCTGAGGGGGTGGACATGCCGAACAGGTCCATCTGCCCCTCCACATTTTTCCGGCGGGAGGAGGCGATGCCGTCCAGCACCCGCTCGTATACGGCCACCAGCTGGGAGCGCTTGGCTCCCAGGCTGTCGAAGGCCCCGCAGCGGATGAGGTTCTCCACCGCCCGCTTGTTCATGTCCGTGCAGTCGAACATCCGCTGGCAGAAATCCTGGAAGGAGGTGAAATCACCGTCCTGCTGCCGCTGGCGCACCACCGCCTGGATAAAGCCCCGGCCGATGTTCTTCACCGCCACCAGGCCGAAGCGGATGCCCCCCTTCTCCACGGTGAACCGGTCATAGGAGCGGTTCACATCCGGCGGAAGCAGGGCGATGCCGCAGTCCTTGCACTCGGCGATATACTCGGCCACCTTGTCGGAGTTGTCCAGCACCGAGGTCAGCAGGGCGGCCATATACTCCCGGGTGAAGTGGCACTTGAAATAAGCCGTCTGATAGGCCACCACCGCATAGCTGACGGCGTGGGCCTTGTTGAAGGCGTAGTTGGCGAAGTCGTAAATTTCGTCGAAAATGGCCTGGGCCGTGGCCTCGGGGATGCCGCTGGGAATGCAGCCCCGGATGTTCCGGGCGGGGTCGCCGTGGAGGAAGGCCTCCCGCTCCCGCTCCACGTCCTTGGCCTTTTTTTTGGACATGGCCCGGCGGACCATGTCGGCCTGGCCCAGGGAGTAACCGGCCAGCTCCTGGAAGATCTTGATGACCTGCTCCTGATACACGATGCAGCCGTAGGTTCCGGAGAGGATCGGCTCCAGACTGGGGTGCTTATAGGTCACCAGCTTGGGGTCGTGCTTACAGGCCACGAACCGGGGGATGGAGTCCATAGGGCCGGGGCGGTACAGGGCGATGATGGCGGTGATGTCCTCGATGTTCTGGGGCTTCAGCCCCAGGCACACGCCGGTCATGCCGGAGGATTCCATCTGAAATACGCCGCCGGTTTTGCCCTGGGTCAGCATATCGAAGGTGGCCTTGTCGTCCATGGGAATGTCCGCCAGGCGGAAATCCGGGTGGTCCTTCTGGACCATCTTCACCGCATCGTCCAGCACCGTCAGGTTCCGCAGACCCAGAAAGTCCATTTTCAGCAGGCCCAGCTCTTCCAGGGTCACCATAGTATACTGGCACACGATGGACTCGTCGTTCCGGGCCAGGGGAACGTATTCATACACCGGCCGCTTGGTGATGACCACGCCGGCGGCGTGGGTGGAGGCGTGCCGGGGCATACCCTCCAGGGCCCGGGCGGTGTCGATGAGCTTTTGGACCCGGGGGTCCTGCTGGTACAGGTCCGACAGCTGCTTGGACAGCTTCAGCGCATCGTTCAGGGTGATGTGAGGCCCGGTGGGCACCAGCTTGGCCACGGTATCCGTTTCGGCGTAGGTCATGTTCAGCACCCGGCCCACGTCCCGGATGGCGGCCCGGGCGGCCATGGTGCCGAAGGTGACGATCTGGGCCACATGGTCGTCGCCATACTTGCGGCGGACATAGTCCACCACCTCGCCCCGGCGGGTGTCGCCGAAATCCATGTCGATATCCGGCATAGAGACCCGCTCCGGGTTCAGAAACCGCTCGAAATAGAGGCTGTACTGCATGGGGTCGATGTCCGTGATGCGCAGGCAGTAGGACACCATGCTGCCGGCGGCGGAGCCGCGGCCCGGCCCCACGGGGATTCCCGCGCCCTTGGCATAGTTCACGAAATCCTGGACGATGAGGAAATAGTCCGTGAAGCCCATTTTCCCGATCATGTCCAGCTCGTATTCCAGCTGCCGGTGGTATTCCGGCTTCTGGGCGCCGTAGCGCTCCGCGAAGCCCTTTTCACACAGCTCCCGCAGATAGGTGGGAGAGTCGTACCCCGGCGGCAGCCGGAACTCCGGCAGGTGATACTTGCCGAAGGTGAAGTCAAACCGGCAGCGGTCGGCAATACGCTGGGTGTTCTCCACGGCGTCGGGATAACCGGCGAACAGCTCCTCCATCTCCTCCGTGGAGCGGATGTAGAAATTCCGGGGCTCATAGCGCATACGGTTCTCGTCGTCCACAGTTTTTCCGGTCTGGATGCACAGCAGCACGTCGTGGCTTTCGGCGTCCTCCTTCCGGAGATAGTGGGCGTCGTTGGTGCAGACCAGGGGAATGCCCGTCTCCTGGTGCAGGCGCAGCAGGCCCCGGTTCACCGTGGCCTGCTGGGGAATGCCGTGGTCCTGAAGCTCCAGATAGAAGTTGCCCTCGCCCAGAATGTCCTGCATGGTCAGGGCATATTCCTTGTCCCCGTCATAGTCGCCGTTTACCAGGCGGCGGGGAATTTCTCCGGCCAGGCAGGCGGACAGGCCGATAAGGCCCTCCGAATGCCGGCGCAGCAGGTCCAAATCAATGCGGGGCTTGATATAGAACCCGTCTACAAAGGCCTGGCTCACCAGGTACGACAGATTCCGATATCCCGTTTCGTTTTCGCACAGCAGCACCAGATGACGGGATTCGGCGTCCAGCTCATAGGTCTTATCCAGCCGGGTCCTCCGGGCCACATATACCTCGCACCCGATGACCGGATGGATGCCCTGGGCCTTGCAGGCTCGATAGAAGTCGATGGCGCCGTACATAACGCCGTGGTCCGTGATGGCGCAGGCGGTCTGGCCCATAGACTTCACCAGCTTCGGCAGGTCTCGGATGCGGCAGGCGCCGTCCAGCAGGCTGTACTCCGTGTGGACGTGCAGATGGGCAAAGGCCATATCACGCCTCCTCCAGCATATCGGTGAGGAGCTCCGCCGCCGTGACGATCAGGCGGCCGCAGTGGTCGCCGCCTGCCAGCTCCAGGGCCAGCTCCGACGGCTCCAGATCCTGGGCCCGCAGCAGCTCCCGGCAGTCTATCCGGTGAAAATGCTCCAGAAAACGCCGCTGATACTCCTTCACCACGGCGGTGACGGCAGGGCGGTCGGTGGGGTCGGGGCACGCGGTCCCCAGCAGCATCACCGGCGTGGACACCGCGCCGCAGATGCTGCCGCAGCGGACGCCGCCGCCCATACCGGCCCCCAGGGCCATGGCCTGCCCCAAGGTCAGGCCCGCCCGGTCCCGAAAGGCGGCCAGCAGGCACTGGCTGCAGTTCAGGCCCTGCCGCCGGTAGTCCATAGCGGCCTGGCATCGTTGGGTTTTATTCATGGACATCGTTGGCCTCCTCCATTAGCTTGCGCATCCGGTGATTCATGCAGGATTTGCTCACCGGTGGGTCGCAGCGCTCTGCTAATTGCTGCAATGACATTTCGGGGTTTTCCAGCCGCAGCCGGGCCGCCTGGCGCAGCTTCTCCGGCATTTGGGCCAGCCGCCCGCTGCTCTCCAGCCGCCGGATCCCGGCGATCTGCTCCAGGGCGGCGTCCACGGTTTTGTTGACGTTGGCCATGTCGCAGTTCATGGCCCGGTTGGCGCCGTTGCGGATTTCCTTGTCCACCTTGGCGGTCATGATGTCCATGGCCGCCACTGGGGCGCCGATGGTGGTCAGCAGGTCCTCGATGTGCTCGGACTGCTTGAAATAGATGACGCTGCTGCCGCTGCGGCGGACGCTGTGGGGCAGAAAGCCCATCTCCGTCAGCAGGGCCGAAACCTCCCGGCTGGCCTGGGTGTGGGAGGTGGCCAGCTCCAGGTGATAGCGCTTTTCCGGGTCCGTGACGCTGCCCCCGGCCAGAAAGGCCCCCCGCATAAAGGCGGTGCGGCAGCAGTCGTCCTCCAGCAGGCCGAAATTCACGTGCAGCACCAGGCTGGGGTCATAGCCCAGCAGGTCCACGATCCGGGCCAGCTTGTGGCGCTGGGTGATGCGGAAGATCAGCTTGTCCCGGGTGCCGTCCGGCAGACTGTCGAATTTCAGGGAAAAGGCCCGCTGGAACAGCCGGGGCAGCCGGGCGGCAAACTCGGGATTCTCCGTGATGATGCGCACCTCGGCGGCGGTGAAGGTGTTGCAGAACAGCAGCACCCCATAGGCCTCCGCCCGGGCGCAGCACTGCCGGGACACCGGCTGGCGGCACAGCTCGCTTTTGACTTTATATGCAAAGGACTGCATGGATGGTTCTCCTCTTACGTTTCTACGCGGTTGCAGGTGGTGCGGTGGGAGTCCCGGCAGACCAGGCGGATATTCCGCTGGTTGTGCAGCTGCACCAGCTCCCAGGCCAGATGGCCGGGATTGTGGCGTACCAGGCCGTTTTCCACCGTGGCCACCGGGCGGCTGATGATCTCCACCCCCAGGGCCTCCACGGCCTCCCGGTCGCAGAAGATGGGCTCCGCCCCCTCCAGGGCGTAGCGCTGCACCACCGCCGGGGGAATGGGGGAGGAATTGGTCAGGCACAGGTCGAACAGGCCCGGGCAGGAGTGCTTGAACAGGGCCCGGATGTGGTCCGACACCGTGTAGCCCTCGGTTTCGCCGTCCTGGGTCATGACGTTGCAGACATAGACCTTCAGCGCCCGGGAGCGGCGGATGGCGTCCACAATGCCGTCCACCAGCAGGTTGGGGATGATGCTGGTATACAGGCTGCCGGGGGCCAGAACGATGACCTCCGCCTGCTCCAGGGCCTCAATGGCCGCCGGAAGGGCACGGGGGTGCTCCGGGATCAGCCGCACCCGGCGGATGCGGCAGTCCTGCTCCTTCTTGCAGCGGAAGATGTGGCTCTCGCCCACCACGCTGGCCCCGTTTTCAAAGGTGGCCTCCAGCTGCACGTCCGCCGTGGTCACCGGCAGCACCCGGCCGGTGATGGCCAGCACCTGGCTCATACTCTCCACGGCCCGGTCAAAGCTGGGCATGATGCCGTTCAGGGCCGCCAGAAACAGGTTGCCGAAGCTCTGCCCGGCCAGGGTCCCCTCCGGGAAGCGATAGTGCATCAGCTGGGCCATCAGAGGCTCGGCGTTGGCCAGCGCCTCCAGACAGCTGCGGATATCCCCCGGCGGGGGCATCCCCAGGTCCTGCCGCAGGCGGCCGGAGCCGCCGCCGTCGTCCGCCACCGTGACGATGGCGGTGAGATTTTTCGTATACAGCTTCAGTCCCCGCAGCAGCGTGGACAGCCCTGTGCCGCCGCCGACGGCGGCGATGCGGGGCCCGTGCTCCGGGGCCACAGAATAGCAGCCGCCCATATGTGCACCTCCTTACCGGGAGATATCCCGGTGGTTTTCCGTCACCTGATAGCCCATCTGCGTGATATATTCCGCCAGCTCATGGGCCACGGCCACGGAGCGGTGGTGGCCGCCGGTGCAGCCGATGCCGATGACCAGAACGGTTTTGCCCTCCTCGCTGTACAGCGGCAGCAGGAAGGTGATCATTTTCTCCAGCTGGGCCATGAACTCGTGGGTCTGGCGGAAGGAGAACACGAAGTCCCGGACCTCCTGGTCCAGGCCGGTTTTGTTTTTCAGCTCCGCCACATAGTAGGGGTTGGGCATGAACCGCACGTCGAACACCAGGTCCGACTCGATGGGGATGCCGTGCTTGAAGCCGAAGGACAGGACGCTGACGTTGAGCCCGCCCCGGTCCGACGGGGTGCCGAACAGGTTCAGCATCTCACTGCGGAGCTTGGCCGTGGACAGGGAGGAGGTGTCCAGCACGAAATCCGCGTGATCCCGCACCGGCTGCATCAGCGCCCGTTCCCGCCGTACAGCCTCCTCCACGCTGAGGCCCTTGGCCTGCAGGGGGTGCATACGCCGGGTCTCCTTATAGCGGTTGATGATGGTGGGGGTGTCCGCCTCCAGAAACA
>OGIA01000986.1_pt1 | contig 23368 bp, 16 predicted proteins | sample 1571671 | NCBI WGS metagenome assembly OGIA01 (sample SAMEA2582027, study PRJEB24529) | metagenome | biome: Human gut stool | place: China | collected 2011
TGTCTGTATCATGGCGGTCTTGTTGCCACTCTCGTTTTTGCTGATAAAGACAATGAACTTGTTGCTGCTGGGCGATGGGTATGCACGGAATCTGGGGTTGAACATCAAGCGGGCACGCCTGTTGGTGATCTCCTGTTCAGGTGTACTGGTAGCAATTGTGACGGCATATTGCGGTCCGATTATGTTTATCGGTCTGGCTGTTCCCCATCTTTGCCGGGCTATATTCCATACATCTGACCATCGGATACTGATGCCTGCCACATTGCTGGTAGGGGCTTCGTTGGCGTTGGTGTGCAACCTTATAGCCCGCATGCCGGGATTTGAAGGAGCTTTGCCGGTGAACTCGGTGACAGCTTTGGTAGGTGCTCCGGTGGTGGCATCCGTGCTCTTCAGGAAGCGTAAAGGGGAACTGGAAGAATAATTGAGAATTGAAAATAAAGAGGTCTTGAAACAGGAAACTATACATATTGAGAAACTATCCATTGGCTACCCCGGTAAAGGAGATGTGAAAGTCGTGGCAAGCGATATTTGTGCCGGAATCAATAGCGGGGAGTTGACTTGTCTGCTGGGTGCCAATGGGGTGGGGAAGTCTACATTGTTGCGTACACTTTCTGCATTTCAACCGAAGTTATCCGGTGAAATACGTATACAGGGAAAAGAGATTGGCTCTTATACGGATAAACAGCTTTCAAAAGTAATCAGTGTGGTCCTGACTGAGAAGTGCGATATCCGCAATATGACTTCTGTGGAACTTATCGGTCTGGGACGCAGTCCATATACCGGTTTCTGGGGAACACTCTCCAAAGAAGATAAAGAGGTAGTGGATCATGCTATCAACCTGGTCGGAATATCTCATCTGGCACATCGCATGGTACATACACTGAGTGATGGCGAACGACAAAAAGTGATGATTGCCAAGGCACTGGCTCAGGAAACTCCGGTGATTTTCCTGGACGAACCTACTGCCTTCCTTGATTTCCCGAGTAAAGTGGAAATGATGCAATTGCTCCATCAGCTGAGCCGGCAGACGGATAAGACTATTTTCCTGTCTACCCATGACCTGGAACTTGCCTTGCAGATTGCGGATAAAATCTGGTTGATGGATAAGGTGAACGGGGTGACTATCGGAACTCCCGAAGACCTTTCACTGGATGGAACCCTCAGTAGTTTCTTTGCCCGTAAAGGAATTGTGTTTGATCTGGAGACAGGATTATTCCGGGTGAACAATGAGTATACTTCCCAGATCCGTATTGTCGGGCATGGACAAAAATACGCTATGGTGCGGAAAGCTTTGCAAAGAAATGGTATTCTGGCAAACCGAAACGTGGAGTCGGACGTTTATATTGAAACGGGAGATTTGAAAGGGGACGGTACTTTTGTACTGCACCCCGTAAACGGCGAAGCGGTGACTGTGCAAACCATTGATGAACTGCTTGCAGAGATTGTGAAAATTCTATGAGACATTCGACAAAAGATAATTATCTCTATCTGACTACCACCCCGGTGCCCCGTCTGATAGTATCATTGGCTGTACCTACGATTATCAGTATGTTGGTTACGTCATTCTATAATATGGCGGATACGTACTTTGTGGGAAAGATCAATACCCAGTCGACGGCGGCTGTAGGTATTGTGTTCTCGGTCATGTCCATTATTCAGGCGGTGGGCTTTTTCTTCGGGCATGGTTCGGGGAACTATATTTCGCGGAAACTCGGTGCGCAGGAGACTGGGAATGCAGAGAAGATGGCGGCTACCGGTTTCTTCTGGGCGTTGTTTATGGGTATATTTCTGGCAGTGGTGGGACTTATCTTCCTTACCCCGTTGTCGCTTGCATTGGGTTCTACACCTACTATCCTGCCTTATACGGAAAAATATCTGGGCATCATATTGCTGGGTGCCCCTTTCATGACTGCTTCGTTAGTACTGAATAATCAGATTCGTTTCCAGGGAAATGCAGCGTATGCGATGGTAGGAATCGTATCGGGTGCGGTGATTAATGTGATACTGGACCCTATTCTGATTTTTGTCTTCGATATGGGGATATCGGGTGCTGCGTTGGCTACAGTCATCAGTCAGATCTGTAGTTTCTCCCTGTTGTTGTATATGTGCAGAAAGGGGGGCAATATCCGTATCCGTTTCAGGAACTTCACACCTTCACTGGCTTTCATAAAGGAAATTATTGGTGGTGGTACTCCTTCGCTTGCCCGTCAGGGGCTGGCGAGTGTAGCTACTATCTTGCTGAATGTGGCTGCCGGGGCTTATGGAGATGCGGCTATTGCAGGCATGTCTATTGTCACCCGTATCGCAATGTTCATTAATGCATTTTTGATAGGTTTTGGACAAGGTTTCCAGCCGGTATGCGGTTTCAATTACGGTGCAGGATTGTATGCGCGTGTCCGTCAAGGATTCTGGTTTTGTGTAAAGGTGGGATTCATTTTCTTGTTGGTGTGTGCGTTGGCAGGCATGGGATTTGCAGAAGAGATTGTTTCTTTGTTCCGTAAAGGAGACCCGGATGTAATTGCAGTAGGTGCTGCTGCCTTGCGTTGGCAGTTCATTACTTTTCCGTTGGGTTCATGGATTGTGATGAGTAATATGATGTTGCAGACGATTCGTAAACCGGTAAAGGCTACCATTATTTCTTCTGCCCGCCAAGGTTTATTCTTTATTCCACTGATTTTTATTCTGCCTCACTATCTGGGGTTGCAGGGTGTGGAAATGTGCCAGGCCGTTGCTGATCTTCTGACTTTCATTCTTGCCATACCGTTGACATGCAGTGTACTGAATGAAATGAAACGAAAGCAGGCGGAGCAGTTGTAAATCAGAACCGGTATCCTACGGTGAAGAACGAAGCGAGATTCTTGGGAGAGAATTTCTCAATGCCGGATGATTGCAATAGGTTATCCAGTTGGTCGTTTACCTTGATCATTCCTAATTGAAGTTCTGCTCCGAATATGAATTTGTGATATTCGATGTTGAGGCCGAACATAAGGCCGGCGTCAAAGCGTTTGTTTCCCATTTTGTCATCTATCCGGTTACCGAAAGTATCTATGCGGAATCTGTAGCTTCTGTTAGGATTGTATTCACTACTGTAATTATATTCCTCCATCTCGCCGGATGTCTTTCCGCCTACGCCATAGGCAATATACGGGCCGGCACTCAGGGAAGCACTGTAATTCTTTCCAAGGTTGAGGCGGGCGGCCATCATGATGGGGAGCTGGATATACAACTCGTTCATGTTCACTTTGCCCACGTATTCCACTTCTTCACGGGCACCTATCGATATGAAGTTCAGTGATGGTTGAAACACCCATGTGCGGTTGAGTTCATAGTCCATGCCGACACCTACTTTGTAGGCGATGCGTGTGTCACTTTCTACATTTTCTCCATAGAAGTTGGAGGTACCGACTCCGGCTTTTACCTGAAAGGAGATAGGGGATTGGGCATTTGCTCCCAATGCTATGATTGCAAAGAAAATAGTGAGAATAGTCTGTTTCATTACTTGAACCTTGTAAGGGGTTGATGTTTATTTGCTCGCAAAGATATAAATTATATGATTACATACAATTATGTAGTCGGATTATCATTTAATAGAATTTCCTGATCAGCCAATCTACCAGACTAAACGGCAGCATAGGCTTGATGCGTGCAAAGAATACTTGTTCCCATGGACCGACCTTTGTGCGGAAAGCAGGGCGGCGGCTATTTACCAGTTTGCAGATTGCTTTGCCTAACTTTTCCGGTCGGCAACCATTGTTTTCAGACAACTCTACATTTCGCATGGCTTTTGCAAAACTCTCCCCATATTGCGCATGGGAGAGGGAAGTCTGGCTCACTTGCCGCTGCGCTGTGAAACCTGTCTGGAAATCTCCCGGTTCGACTACGCAAACTTGTATACCCAGTGGCTTAACTTCCTGATAAAGCGCTTCACTATACCCTTCAATCGCAAACTTGGATGCACTGTAAAAAGCCTGAAAGGGAACGGCAAGGACGCCTGCGATGGAACTGATATTTATGATTCGTCCGTGTCCGGCTTCGCGCATGAAAGGCAGTACTGCTGCACACATACGGACGGCACCTGTGAAATTCGTATTCATCTGACGTTGTATCTCTTCCTCGGTAGTGAGTTCGATAGCTCCGCTGATACCCATCCCGGCATTGTTGACAAGTACATCAATGCTACCTTGCTCTTTCAGAATTGTCGATATGGCATTGGATACTGATGCAGGATCAGTAATATCCAATTGCAACATTTTGAAGCCGGGGTTATCGGATACTGCTTTCCGACTGGAGCCATAAACGATATGTCCTTGTGCAGCCAACTGTGTAGCAATGACTCTTCCAAAACCGGAAGAAGCGCCGGTGACGAGGATTATTTGAGGGTGTTTCATATTTGAGGTTTTTAATTTAAGTTTCGCATATAGCCTGAAGGGCTTTCATTATATAGCGTAGGGCTTTCAGTCTGACAGGCTACATGTAAAACTTGTTTTTTATTCTATGTAATTATTTTCCCTTCTTCGCTAATGAGCAGAATCGTCAGTTCTCCTTCCGGTAGCAACGGGTCACAATATTGATGGCACAGTTCGAGCAAACGGGAGCAAAAAGCTTGCAAATCTTCAGCAGAGAGCAATGTCCATAACTCACGGGCTAATGTTATCTTTTCGATAACAGCAAGTGTTTCTCCGCTGCATCCGGCAGAAAGGGCCACTTCACGTAGGAAATCCTTATTCATCGTCACCTGTTTGCTGTGCGTATCCAGATTGCCTTCTGCCAGCTTCACTGCTTTTCCTATCATGATACCCAAAGTCACCGCTTTGATTTCCAAATCTGCGGCAATCTTTATCGTATCTCCAATGAAGTTTCCGTAATGAATAAATGCCTGTGAAGGCAGTTCGGGATAGTATCCCCGGACATACTTTTCACTCTTTGCACCCGAATTAAGGACGATGCGCGGACTTCCTGTTGCCCGACCTACTTCCATAGATTTGCGGATGGAATCTACAAATGCTTCGGAAGAGAAAGGCTTCACAATGCCCGAAGTTCCGATGATAGAAATACCGCCCTCTATACCCAGACGGGGATTAAAAGTCCGCCGGGCTATCTCTTCGCCACCCGGCACGGAAATGGTGACGGCAAAAGGATTGGGTTGTTTGGAAATGCCAAGTCGTTGAAGGCATGCCTTTACATTGTTTTCAATCATTTTACGGGGAGTAACGTTGATGGCAGGTCCTCCCACTTCCAGTCCTAAACCCGATAGGGTAACAATGCCTACACCTTCGCCTCCACAGACGATAACGGTATAATCATCAGCTCCAAGTTCTGCGGGTGTTGGATCGTCAAAGCGGAAAGGTACGGCAACATTGGCCTTGATCTGCATGCCATTGGTTACATCGGGGTCATCACCTGCATCTTTGATGACAGTGGCATCTGCTTCCAGCATCCAGTCATCGTTCACACAGCTGGGATGCGGGTAGAGTTCTTGCTCTTCGACGGGAACATAAATGGTTTCTCCGTTAGGGAGAATAACGGGGAATTCTGCGGGTCGGGGCTGGCGTTGAACGTTGAAAATATCCCAGGTTGCAGCTACAGCGGCTGCGGCTGCACAAGTACCCGTAGTCAGCCCACTACGCAAAGGATAAAAATCTGGAAAATGTTTTTCAATCATCCGGCGCAAACCATGCTCACCGTTCACTATCATAAAACTTCCGGGCATTGGCGGACGACGGATTGCAAAAATGCGGATACCTTCCTGAAGGGCAGCTTCCACTTTTTCATTGAATCCTCCGGAAAGTCCGCTTTCCTTTATCAATATGGCTTCGGGGTGAAGTTGCTGTAACAGGATGCGTTCGTCTTCATCTGCATGGTAGTAATACAGATTTTTCTCGGGAAAACCTTCACGTTCGGCCAGACGTCGGGAGCTCTCACGGTTAAGGATACGGAAGTAGCAACAGGCACTTTCCTGCCAGAGAGGCTTTAGCTTGGCGATGCTTTGTACGCCTGTCAGTGCCAGGAGGGTGAAGATATCTTCTTTCCTGATTTGCCGGATGGCATCTTCAAAATCGTCGCACCAGGTGATGTGTTCTTCATCGCGTGGCGGATAAATACGTTCGAATCGGATGACGTACAGATCCAGGGTATCGGCTACTTTTTCTACGGTCCGGTGCAGTTGTTCGGCAAAGGGGTGGGCGGCGTCTACCAGTAGTTGAATGTTATATTCCCGGCAGCAGCGTTCCAGGTCCAGCTCGTCCATGGCTCCTTGCAGGCGGATGCCGTGGTGCATAGTTACTTCCTGCTCGTCTCCTTTGGTAGAGTAGTAGAATGGTTTTCCGGCTTCTTCAAGGGTACGGACGGCGATGCGTCCTTCGGTGGTTCCACCTAATATTAATATCATTACTTTTAGGTTTTAGTTGAACAAAAAGTGATAATGTGATAGGGTGATAAAGTAGCTGTATTATATATCACGGAGTGTTATCCCATTATCACTTTATCACCCTATCACCTTATCACTCCCTTCTTATTTGCGGAAGAGATGTTTGAACTCATGGGCGTAGAGCCGGGAAAGGCCTTCGCGGTTGTCGATGGCTTCACCTACGACAATCATGGTGGTGAGCGTTAGGTTGTTCTCTTTCACAATCTTTGCAAGGTCCTTCAACTCTCCACGATAGATGCGCTCGTCTTTCCAGGTAAGGTGGTAGCAAACGGCAACAGGGGTGGTTTCGGGATATTCCTGTAAGAGCTCTTCCTGTACCTGTTCGGCAATGCTGGCGCTGAGGAAGATACACATGGTGCTTTGCGAGCGTGCCAGCAGGTGGAGTTGTTCGCGTTCCGGCATGGGGGTGCGTCCTTCGCCGCGGGTAAGGATGATACTCTGCACTTTCTCAGGAATGGTAAACTGAGACTTCAGTGCAGCGGCAGCAGCCTGGAAGGAAGAGATGCCTGGAGTGATGTGATAACTCATCTGGTGCTGGTCGAAATAGTTCATCTGTTCCTGAATGGCACCGTAGATGCAGGGATCGCCCGTATGCAGGCGGACGATGAATTTGCCTTCATCATAGAATTTCTTCATCAGTGCAAACTGTTCTTCCAAGTCCATGGAGGCTGAGTTGCGGACGGTAGCACCCGGTTTGGCACAGAATGTCAGTTCGCGGGGGACGAGACTGCCGGCGTAGAGGATGAGATCTGCCTTCTCCAGCATTTGCCTTCCACGTACGGAGATAAGGTCGGGATTACCCGGACCGGCACCGACGATTTCGATGTGTCCTTGACGCAGGTATCCGTTCTCGATGGCGATGGCAAAGGTGGATTTATTGCTGAGGCCTTTGAATTTCTCGGCATATAGCACACCGTGATGCGATGAGAGTATGGCTGCTGCTTCGCATACACTGGGCGTGCCCATGTACTTTTGTACGGTGGTGCTGGGATTGGGAACTTCTACCTGGCTCAGTTCTTCGGCCGTATAGAAGCGGACGTCGACCAGTTTCTGTAATTTTTTTATCACTTCTACGTTGCGTTTCACATCGATGGTGGCTACTTCTTTGATGGCTTGCCCGCAGATGTTTTTACCGGGCGCGCCTACAACGAGATTGACGAATAGTTCTGCGAATTCGGGGGGATCGAGTGCGAGCCCGAGGCCGACATGCAATATTTTAGGAATAAACTGTATGTGGGCTATTGCGGGGTCGAAGAACATAAAGGGACTGACGATAATCAGCAGTTTGTACTGGCTGAGATCCATGTCGCTGCGATGGTAATAGACGTCGACGTGTTGGGGGCGGGTACGTTCCAGGTAGTCAGTACCTTCATCGCGGATTTCGAGTAACAGGGCGGTACGGTATTTGTTGACGAAGAGGTTAATGATGACGTTGAATTCCTTGGTTCTCTCGTTGTAATTGGTACCGTCCCTCATTTGAAGTATGATACTGTTATCATCCTCAATTTCCTCCTCATCTTCATCGTACTCTTCCTCCTCGTCCTCCTCGTCCTCTTCCTCCTCGTCGTACTCTTCATCCTCATCTTCGCCGTACTCTTCTTCTTCATTGTAATCTTCCCCCTCATCGCTTTCTTCTTCTTCTTCTTCGTCGTCGAGGAGTTCTATATTTTTATAGTATGCGTGCGACATACCTACCAAAACCTCCCAACCGAACTCTTGTCCGAGGGTGTCAAGAGCCCATAATCCACTATTGTCGCTCAAGGTACTGATGACGGGATTCGCCCCTAAGATGTGGGCGACATCTTGGGTGATTTTATTGGCTTGCCCGATGTGACCGGACAATACGGATATGGCATTGCGCCCCATACTGTCCACGCAGATCACGGCCGGGTCGGTGTGCTTATCTTTTACATGGGGGGCAATGGTGCGGACACAAATGCCCATGGCACAAATGAAGATGAATGCATCATATTCGTCGAAATTCTCTTCTATGAAATCGGAAAGGGATGAGATATAAGTGCAACTGGGAAAATGTTCGAGTGTGAATATTTCGGAGTCGTTCATTTCTTGGTGCAGTGTCTCGGCCAGGCTGAGGCTGTTGCCTGTTACTAAAAGGATAGCTGTTTTCATATCGTTGCTTTCATTATTTCTATAGGGTTAAAATTGTTGATGATGATACGCAGGGAGGAATGTAAGGTCATTCCTGCGGCATGAACTCCTTGACGAAATAGCTCCTTACTACTTTCGGACACGGAGTTGAAGACGATGCAACCGTTGGGCTGCAATACTTCTTTCAGACGTACCAGTATATCTTCTAATTTTCCGCCGTGCCCGCCGATAAAGACAGCGTCGGGGCGGGGGAGAGCTTCCAGATCAGTTTGCAGGAAATCTCCGATTAAGGCTGTGATTCCCGGCGCACCGAAACGGCGGGAGTTGATGCGCATCAGTTCTTCTCCTTCGGGACGTACCTCGAACGAAACAACCGTAAGATGCGGGAATTGCAGGCGGGCTTCGATGGAGACAGAACCTGTGCAGAAACCTATGTCCCAAAAGACACGGCGGCGATTCAGTTCCAATGCCTGCAAAGTAAGGAGGCGGATCGGAGCTTTGGTAATCATGCGGGCACGTCCGTCCAAGTGGGCAAATTGTTCGTCGGGAAGACCGAAGGGGCGGGGCTGTTCAGTTATAGAGGGCTGACTATCTATAGGGAGGAGAGCTTCCTTGCTATGGGTGTCGTAGCTGACCGTATACGGGTGCCGTAGCTGATCGTCTACGGGTGTCGTAGCTGACCGTCTACGGGTATCGTAGCAGAGCAGCAAGTTATTCGGATGCTCAAATGTCTCTTTTCTGGCTTCTTCAAGACTCATCCGGCGAATGCGCTCGCGTTCGGGATTGCCGAGGTGCTCGCCTACGTACATGGTGTAGGAGTTGTATCCGTATTCCAACATTCGCGCGGCGATAGTGGCAGGGGTATGCTCCCGATCAGTCAGTACACCTATTTTGTGGGCATGTTCTATGAGTGCTTTGTCCAGCTCCTGCCACGGGCGTCCTGTCAGAGAGACGGTACGCATATCGTCGTAGGGCATCACCAGTCTGTGCGCTAATGTTTGCAGGGAATTGAAAGCCGGGTAGAGGCGTATCTTTGCATCGGGCAGTTTTCGTTTTACCGTATTGGCGAAGCCGAAAAACAGAGGATCTCCGGATGCAAACACGACAATAGATGCATCGGAAGCCTTCTTCTCAAAGTCTGCAAAAATGTTTTCGTATTGGGCAAAGACGTTATCCAGTGGAACTGTTATGGAAATCCACTCCGCACCTTCCGGAAGTAACTTCTCTACAATCCCCCGATGCCGCAAGCCGCCGGAGAAAACTTTTCCTTCCCGGATATGCCGCAGCACTTCGGGCGGGAAGAAAGGTTCCCGATTGTCGTCCATGCCTATGATGATAAAGTTTCGTATCATAGCGTATCTATTTACACATCCCGTCCCGGCCTTAACTGTTCCGCATCATTGTAGCACAAGATTGCATTCACCAGCGTTGCAGCCAAATTACTTCCTCCTTTTCGTCCCTCCACTATCAGTTTGGGTATTTCCATGAACGGCTTCACCATGTGTTTGGATTCCTGTACATGTACAAAACCCACAGGCGCAGCAATAATACCGCTTGGTACAGCCTTTCCTTTACGTACCAGATCACAAAGTTCCATCAAAGCTGTCGGCGCATTACCGAATACAAACAAGGCATCCGGATGCTCCTCCACCGCCAGACGTATACCGGCTTGTGTACGGGTGATCCCTTTTTCCGCTGCCATTGCCGCTACCCGTTCATCGGAAAGATAACATTTCACTTCTACCCCCAGTCGTTGTAAAGCTCCTTTGCGGATACCACTGGCAGCCATCGTCACATCCGTAACAATCGTTTTCAATCGACCGTCCGCTATTTTCTGATAAAGCTTTTCCACAGCACCTTTGTCCGTATACAACAGCTTTTCCATTTCAAAATCAGCCGTGGTATGGATGGCGTGCAGCAAAGCCCATTTATGATCCAGAGGAATATTCTTATTCTTTAGTTCCGACTCAATGGTCCGGAAACTTTGTATCATGATGTCCTGACCTATCCCTTTAGTCGGTTGTTCATCCTTATCCGGACGGTTATAATATCCCCGGGGAGTAATGAACTTGCCGTTCCACGCATAAGACTGCGAGTTACCGATCAGGATGACCGTAAACATATCCACTTCTTCGGGATTGAAATCAGCGAGTGTCGTCAGATGCACTTCCTGTTCATCCCGTCCGGCCTGGCGTACATAACCTACCGGAGTCTCCGGAGCACGTCCTTCTGCGAGAAACAACTCTTTCAGTCGATAGAGTTGCCAATACCGCCCTTCGCTTTTCGGATTGTATACAGCCGTTACGAAATCGGCCATAGCTGCCGCACGGATACGACGCTCGATCCGTTCCCACGGTGTCATCAAGTCGGAGAGGGAAATCACACAGAAATCATGTCCCACAGGAGCACCCAGCAGTGAAGCCGCTTTCTGAAAAGCACTGATACCCGGCAAGGCAATCACTTCGACGTTGCTGTTCCGTTCCCGCTTCATCTCGTAAATCAGCGGAGTCATTCCATAGATCCCCGCGTCACCGGAACTGATGACGCAAACCGTTTTTCCCTGTTCCGCCAATTCAAATGCCTGTTCCGCACGAGTGCGTTCCCGCTTCATGCCCGTATCTATACATTCTGTTTCAGGGTGGAGATAAGGCTGGATAAAACGGAAATAATATTTATATCCCACTACTACATCCGCTTCGCGAACCGCCTCCAGAACCGCAGGCGTAATGTCTTGTTCGCTGCCCGGTCCGATGCCGGCAACTATTATCTTTGGCTGTTTCATATCGCTTATATTTCTATCATGCAAAGATACATTCTATTCTCTAAATTTCAGGTATAAAAGGGTGTAAAAAGGGCTACACCCTTTGCCTGGAATGGTGTAGCCATCCGGGGCAAAAGGTGTAGCCATAAGAGGGAAAGGGTGTAGCTATTTCAGCAACGCCTCAATGTGTTCCATATATAACTTCCGGATAGCGGGTTGTTCGCCCAGTCCTTGCATACGGACATTGGCCTGATAACCTGCTTTTTCCATTTCCGGTTTCCATACTCCGACGATGTCTTCTTTTGTATGATTACCGCATACCAGCAACAACGGTATCAGTGTCACTTGTTTCGGGCGTGTCTCCTTCAACTGTGCCAGTGTAGCGCCCAGTGTAGGATAACCCTCGATGGTGCTGACGTGGAAGTTTTTCAGTCCGTGGGCTTTCATCATATAGTCCAGCATGGCGTAAGTGGCGGTACTTGGCAATTGATTGCCATGTCCCACATAGATGACATCCTCTTTCTTTCCGGGCTGTTCCTGTGTCAGAATTTCGATAACCTTTTCGCAATCTTCTACTGTATAAAGCAATGGGTTACCCACCTTTATTTCCTTAAAGAAGGGTTTCACGCTCTCCGCATCGCGGCGGACGGAAGTCATTTCACTTCCTTCAATCAGTGTTGTACTCTGTATCAGTACGCGCGAATATCCTTCGCTTCTGAGTTTCAGCAGTGCGTCTACCGGACTGTCTTTATGAACGCCTTGCTTCTCCAGCCTGCGCCGAACAATGGGAGAGATATACGCTTCGCGCACTTCAAACTGCGGAAAAGTTTCTTTTGCCTCACGGGTGATTACATCGAGCGTCAGTGCACGCGTATCAGGGTCCGAACTTCCGTAATGGGTAATGAGAAGGGCGGTCTTCTCCCCCTGTGCAGAGGAGAAGAGAGCCACACTCAGTAAACAAAGAGTGATGAAAAGATGCTTCATATCAATAATAAGTTGTTATGCGTTAATTCTTTAGTTTCAAAGTCAGACTCACCACCAACATACGTCCCGGTGAGTACAGGGTGAAGTTCTTCGTCAGAGGTCTCATATCCCTCTTGTTGAAGATATTGTCGATACCGATATCGGGTTCCAGGAAGAAACTGCTGAAACAGTCGAAGGAGTGGCGAGTGTTCAGGTTCCAGATACCGTAACCCGGAGCATCTCCGTCGGCATCTCCCGGATAGTAGCATTTGCTTTGCAGACGGCCGTTCAGGTTGAGGTTCATGGTATAGTCACCCCATGAATGTGCATAGTTTCCGCTGATGGTTGCCGTGTGGCGGATGCTGCGTTGAATGTTTTGCCAGCCTTCTTCACCTTTACCACGGGCATAAGCGTAGGTATAGTTACCATTCAGGGTAAAGCCGGCGAACGGATTGCCTGACAAACTCACCTCAAAACCACGGACGGTAGCCTTTTCAAAGTTGATGTATTCTTTCAGGTTCACATTCTTGGTAGATGATAAGTCTGCCAGTTCGGGGAATTCTTCCTTCAGTTGCTGCTGGGCCTCAGCGGACAAATCATTGAATGCGGTTACTTTGGAAGACACCATATCTGTCAGATAATTCAGATATCCCGTAACGGAGGCACTGAAACGGTTGGTGCGGTATTCCATATTGACGGAGTAGTAGTTGCTGTGTTCAGGCTTCAGGTCAGCATCACCGATGGAGATAGTGTATTTGCTACCCATTTTCTTGAACATGCTGTAATACAATTCGTCTACACCGGGAGCACGGAAACCTGCTGCATACGTGGCACGTACGTTGAAGTTTCCAATATTGTACATGGCTGCCACTTTCGGGGTGAAACGTCCACCTGCCTGTTCATGATAGTCATAGCGTGCACCGACAATGCCCGTGAAGTGATCCCACAGTTTTACCTCATGCTGTCCGTAGCCCGACAAAGTATACACTCCCTTGTCTACATCGGCATCAGGACGAACAAGAATGTCCTTGCGGTAGTCCACTCCGAAGACAGTGGTACTGTTGGTGGTGAAACCGAAGATACCTTTCAGTTCGGCATCATGGAACTTCTGTCTTTTGGTGAATGCGTAGTCACCCGGTTGGTAATCACCGGCTGCCAACATGTATTTGTAGCGCGAAGTATAATTGTTGCCTACATAATCCAACTGGATGGAGGAACGTTTATTCAGTCTGTACTTGGCTCCTGTACCCCAGTTGTAGCCTTCGTAATGCGTATTATAATCATTTCCGCCTGTCATGCCGTCGCGTTTGGCAGGGCGATCGGTCATACGCCAGTAATATCCGCCATTGGCATAGAACGAGAGTTTTTCCGTAGCATCGTAGGTGAATTGCTGAGAAAAGTTATTCATGCTGTAGCCGATGGAAAGCTGATCGAGGGTTTCAACCAGGTCATCATTCTTGTCTACGGTCAGGCCACTGTTCTGCCAGCCATCCGAGTGATCATACTTATAAGCAGTGTAAGAGGCGAGCTTTCCTTTGGCAATGTCCAGGTTGAGGCCTTGTGAAAACTGATTCTTTCTTGTATAACGGCTGTTGGTGGTGAAGGAGATTTCATCTTTCGGCTGGTTGGTGATGATGTTGATAACACCGGCAATCGCATCCGAACCATAGAGCGAAGAAGCTGCGCCGTTTAAAACCTCGATACGCTTCACACGGCTCATGTCTATCTGGCTGATGTCAATATTACCGCTGATATCTCCCGTCACTTTGCGTCCGTTAATCAGTATCAGTACATATTTATTGGAAAGTCCGTTCATCATCAGATACGAACCCATCGCATTCGGAGAGAAGGAGAGAGAGGGAACCATCATGGTCATGGCCTGTTGGAAATCCGTGATTCCGGCACGTTTTATTTCGTTGGCGGTGATGACGGATACCGGTGCCGGAGTATTTTTCAGTCGCTGATGCGTACCCGTACCGGTTACTACTACAGGATTCAAATCCACAGTTTTATCTACGGAAGTTTCACCTTTATCAGCCTGTGCCCATGCACCGGCAGCGATACTTCCCATTAAGAGAGTCGTTAAGAATCTTTGCTTTATCATAAAATTATCGTTTGTTTGGAAATGCAAAGATATGGGGAAGATGAGGGTAAGAAAATACCCACTGATGGGTATTTCTATTGTTAAAAACCCTTGTTTATAGGTATGGACTCTTTAACTTTTATTCAAAGGGTGACGGATATCTATTGTTATTCCGGAACATAGATAATTTCTCCACTTTCCAGTTGGTAGGCTACACCGACTTTTTTCCCTCGCTTGCCGGAAGTTTCCTGTTCCTCACTGGGAGTGTATCGCTTGATTTCCTGTCCTTCTTTCGTAATGATTTCCATATTCTCTTTTCCGGGATTCTTCACCATGGTGAAGTCTTCTTTGGAAAACATTTCCGTCATGTTGAAGCGGGTGACGAGGGCAACCATCAGTGCGACGGCAAAGACCATGGCTACATCAAAAAGGTTCGCTACCGTACCCATCGGGTCGGAGTCCGTTTGGTTGTGAAGCTGTCTGTTTCGTTTCATATTTTTTTATGGGGCTGAGAGTTATTCATTGGTTTTGTTTCGCAGAGTCTTGTCCAGATATTCCAGATCATTTATTTCACGGGCATACCAGCGTTGTTTCACTTGCAGAGTGATGACGCCGACTGCGGCAATCACCATACCGACCACGGTGGTGGCAAAGGCTACCTGCATATTGTAAGCCATTGAGGAAATATCTCCTGTAGCCAGTCCGACAAGGGCGGGACCCATCGGAATCAGTGTTCCCATCAATCCCAGCATTGGGCCGAGTTTGATGAAAGTGCGCGAGCGTCCCAGCTCTTTTTCGGCGTCTACTTCGAAGTTGGCAAGCAGGCGTTCGCAGTAGGCGGCGTTATCACGGTGCTCGGCAAGCTTTTTCAGGCAACGGAGTAAAGGTTGTTTCCCGGTTTGGGGCAAGCTCTGCAACTGTTCGTTAATGTTTTCAGGAGTGATGGTTTCCAACATCTCGGAGAGTTGCTTTTGTAGTTTCATCCGTTGGTAGAATTCTCCGAAGAAACCTCCGGCAAGGATGATGGCGCGGAGGAAGAACAGGAGTAATAATACGATGACCGGAACAAGTAGTCCGTTGGATATCCAGAAGAGTGAGTTTGAAATGGTTTCCATAATGATATTTATAATTTTAGTAGTTACTGTTTATTTAGTAGCCGGTAGCTATGATGCTCAGTACGACTATGAATATGTTTACAATAAAAAGGATTTCAAGGCGCAGGGCTTTATCTCCCAATAGGATTTGTAGCAATCGGGCACCGATACCGATAAGTAAGAATGTGGTGGTAGCTACTGTCCACGAGAGCATATTGAAATCAATGCCCGGAAAAGAGAATAATAATTCAGCCAGTACATAGCATAGTACGCCACCTATCAATAAACCGGGATAAAGGTGGAGCAGAAAGGTGACGCTTCGTTTGAATGCAGTGTCTCTTGTACGCATTCCGGAGAAGCAGTCGAAGCAAAAGGTTATCAGGATGGCGGCTTCCAGTGTGATGCAAACAGATACATCCAGCATTTTCTCCCGGGAAGCAAAAAAGGCTGCTATTGCTGTCTTAGATTGCTCGGTTACCCAAGGAGTAATGAGTAAAACAAATAGGGCACAACATAGTGCTGTCAGCCACGTTCCCCAACGGGGATAGAAGCCGACCTTCAGCAGGAAGCTGAGGGTGATGAAGATTGCTAATATGGGGATGACGTAATTCATAGTTATTGGGTGAGTGGTAAATTGTTAGTGATTAGTGTTTAGTGATAAGTGATTAGTGGCTGTGCATGGTGCTAATCACTTATCACTAAACACTAATCATTATGAAGTTATTTACTTTTCCTTCTTTTAATTAATGCAACCAGTCCAATGAACACCACCAGTACCACGCCTCCAATCACTAATCCGTTTGTAGTACGTTTCTGCGCTACCTGTTCCGGTGTCAGCTTCTTTTCTTTCAATACTACATCTTTTCCATTGGCCGAAGCGGCTTCATATATTGCTTTCATATCCTGATTGAATTCCTGTTTTTCTTTCACATCCAGATTATCTGCAACGAACGACTGTAATTTGGCATTGTCGCATACAAACTCCGTGCAGGCGGCACCCTTCTCACGGGTTATTTGTGCATGTAGTGTAGCTGTTGCTTTCAACTGTTCAGGGCTTGCTTTCCAATAGCCTTTCCGTGCACTTTCCAGCATCACCGCAGTCATAGCCTGATAGGATGCCGGATTCACCCGGAGAAAATAATCCTGTATTCCGAGTTTATTTTCATCCTGAATGTAAATCCGGTACAGGTCATTAAAAATCTCCTTATCCATTGCCGACGGACGCATTACATGCCAGCCAAAGATATTGCGGAAAATCTCTCCGAACATTTGTGCCGAACCTGCACCGCCTTTCATCCGTTCCTGTATGAATGTCGGATTCAGTATCGTAGCCCGCGTCTCCACAGCAATCGCCTCTTTGGTCTCCTGCATACGGCGGTTGGTACGATTACGGTAATCGGCCATATAAGCATCCGGTTCTTTACCCGTCAGTGTTTTTACAGTAAGAGATAATCCGCCGGTGAATTCATATACGTGGTCCAATGAAATAGGTCCCCACGTATTACTCTGTCGCGGTTGAATGACTACATCTGTTTCGGAGAGGGCGGAGGCAAACAAATCTTTCTGAACCTCTCCCCAGTTATCCTCATCACCATAAGCGGCACCCATATTATTGAGATATCCTTGGGCGATTTCCTTTTCATCCTCCCATGATCCGCTATGCTCGGTATATCCCATGATTCCTGTGCTGTATCCACTGTTGACAGGACCGAATACACGCATTACAGACATTTCCCGTGCACGTTTTGGGGAAGTCCCTTTTTCCACCAGTAACTTTTCCTGTAGCACTGTTCCCGATGCCACATAGTTGGGATATGCTTCGTCCTTTGCTTCCGATGCCAGGCGAACCGCATCCGTCAGTAACTTCAGACGTGATCCGGCTATGTCGCGAAGCTGTCCTGAGACTTGTACCACTACATTAATACGTGGTCGCCCCAGTTCTTCGCTGGGCACAAGTCTCAAATCTACTACACGTCCTTGTCCGTCGCGTACAGGCTCCACGCCCAACATCCAGAAGACCTGTGCCAGCGTGGCTCCTTCGGTTGTGATAAATTCACCCGCCCAGAAAGTATAACTCACTTTCCGTGGATATTCCCCATGTTTGCCGGTGTATTGTTTCAGGGTTGCTTCCGCCAGTCGTTTTCCGTCTTCCCATGCACGTGGATTAGGGGTTGTTTCAGCATTTACGCTATACATATTCCTTCCTGTGGGCAATACATTAGGGTTCAATACCGGATCTCCACCCGGAGCAGGCAGAACTGTTCCTCCATTCAGGCCGCGCATCATTGCGTTGAATTCATTGGCGGTAGAAGCTATTAGTTGTTCGCGATAGCGCAATGCGGGGCGAAGGTCCGGGGCAATGGCAACCGTATCACGAGGCGGATTCTGTAACATAGCCGTCAGTCGTTTCTTTGCCGTTGGCAGATAATGGTGGGCTATATATGTAAAGTCTTGCAATTGTTCCGTAGTAATCTTGCCTTTATCCCGGTCAGCTTTGGCCGTTTCGTAAGCCAGGGCATCTGCGCTGACGGCAAGGGTGGTTTGCAGTAAGTCACGTTCCGAATAAGGTTCACCCATCGTGTAGTATGCACCCAGCATCTTCTCATTAGCTATTTCTTCGGTAAAGGCATCCAGACGTTCCAGTTCTTCGGCAGTATAGGGTTTGTCCGGCACGGAATCCAGTTCCAGGTCCCGGTGAATTCCCAGGCGAACAGTCTCTTTCTTGACGCGCATTCCCAGCATACGATGTCCTTCCGTTCCTTCATCCAGAAGTTTATGAATATCTTCCAGCAATTGGTTATATCGCTGTATCATGCCACTTTCCGCATAAGGCGGAGTCAGATGAGTGACGAGTACAGCATGTGTACGCCGTTTGGCAATAATACCTTCTCCTACATTTCCCGTAGTATAGAAATAGAAATGCGGCAGATTACCTACTAGTGCTTCCGACCAGTCTGCCTGTGATAAACCCACATTCTTTCCCGGAGTATATTCCAGGTTTCCATGTGTACCGAAGTGTATCAGTGCATCCGCTTTAAAACCTTTCTGCATATACAGATAAGGTGCTAGATAGCTGTGAGGCGGCGCTACGGGCATGCCATGTACCAGTTTGAAATCATCGTCTCCCAATGCCGGACGGGGTTGTGGAAACAATAACACATTGCCGAATCGCAGGCAGGCAATGGCGATACTGTCTTCCGTGGCTAATAAATTGCCGGGAGCGTCTCCATAACGGTCAGTTACTTCCTTGTACTTTTCCGGCAGGATCACTTCTTTTGCCCAGATTTCATATTGTCCGGTAGACAGCCATACAGGGTGTGCTGTTTTCAGGAATTGTTCCTGTGCCCCTTTGGCATACGAACCCATGACAGAGCCGTCACGGTATATCCTGTTTCCGAATTCTTCTACGGTGGCAGGCAGGTTGCTTACGTCATATCCTTCATTGCGCAAGCGTTTCAGGAAGTTATAAAGAGAAGGAATCACCTCCATGCCGCTTGCCAGCAAGGCATCTTTTCCGGGTGTCTTGAAGTAGCAGATGGCGACGCGTTTGTCCTTGTTGGATTTATCGCGAAGAGACATATATTTGCTGATATGCTCAACTAAGGCATCCATCCGTTCCGGTTCCGTTGTGTGCAGAATATATCCTTCTTCATTCTCATTTTGTGTGGAAATACATAAGGGGGCCATGCCTCCGTCTATTTCGGGTACTACTACACGTGCCGTCAGTGTACCTCCACTTACAGGTACGTTGGGGTTCAGCCATTCTTCACGCGGTTGTACCAGTGGGAAAGGCATGAAGAGGGGAATATTTTCCTGATGTAACCAGTTAATGAGCGAGTCATTTCCCAGACGTCCCATAGGCAGATAAATCAATCCGTCGGGATGAAGGGTACGTATCAGGTCTTCACGTCCCTTACCGCTACCGGTGATGGGATAAATGTTGAAACCTGCCTGTGTCAGACGGGAGATCAGGGTATCTACATGGGCGCGGGTACCTTCTACCGGAAAACTGATGCCTGAGATAAAAGCAAGATTGCGCCCACCTTCGTGATAGAGTTGTTTTTGTCTCAGATATTCAGTCAACTCTTGCGGAGTTTTGAAGTATTGGCCGTATTCCTGATGATAAAACAGGTTGTTGGGTAATTCTATGGGATTTTCAAAAGAACGATCACCCAGTCGATGGGGAGTGGAGATGTGTCGCAGATAGCGCAAAGCATTCCTGTAGTTCTGTCTGCAAGCATTTTGGAAATACATTTGCAGGGTTTCCTGTTGTTCAGGGGTGATATTGTGGTTGACGATGAAGTTGAAGTGTCTTAGCGCATTGGTAAAAACGGGAACACCTTTGGCAGCTACCCGCTCCAGTTCCGCTACTTGTGTTTCGTCCAGAAACAATCCGCGTCCGTACATCATGATGGCATCATAACCGGAAAGGTCTTTCACTTCCTCCATCTTGATGCACTTCATGCGGATATGGCTGCAATCATTATTCAGTGCGATGTCTGCTGCTTGTGCGGGCAGGGGATTGATGATGAGGATGCGGGTAGATGCCCACCAATAATTGTAGGCTGCAAAGCAAACGATGATCACGGCGATTATGCAGCCAAGGATTATTCCTGTTCTTTTCTTGTTCATAGTAAGCTGACATTTTGTTCCGGCTGATGAAACATCTTGTTTCCCGGGATGGAACTTTTAGTTTCAAGGCATGAAACTCCTGGTTTCAAGCGATGAAACTGTTGGTTTCACACCGAGAAACTGTCAGTTTCATGCCTTGAAACAAATGAGGTAATTATTACTCGTCTTTTCCGGCAGCGTATGCTGCCTTTTTATCCATAATATCCAGTATTCGGTGCTTCAGTGAGAAACGGATATGGTCAATGAAAATTTCCTGTATTTCAGGTATTTGTCCCATACCCTCCATACGGACATTTACTGCGTATCCTTCTTTTTCGAGTGCTTCTTTCCATTCTCCGGCAATATCATTTTTAGCATGATCGCCGGCTACAAACATGAATGGAATCAGAGTTACTTGCTTCGTCTTTCCGGCTTTTAATTGTGCCAACATCGTTTCATATGAAGGATATCCTTCGATGGTGCCTACATGGAAGTTCGCCAGTCCTTTGGCTTTCAGCATATAGTCCATCTGGCTATAGATTGCCGTACTGGGGGTATAAGTTCCGTGACCTACAAGAACAAAATGTTCCGTACTCTTTTTATTGGAAGTTTTCTTTCCTTGTGCAGTTGCGTCAAACCGTTCTCCTAATATGCTTACCACCTTTTCGGCATCTTCTGTAGAGTAGAGCAGGGGAGTGCCTATACGAATTTCCTTGAAAAAGGGTTGTACGCTTATCATATCCCTGCGGAGTGATTCCATTTCCACACCGTCAATGATATTGGTGCTTTGTACGATGACATGTGTATAACCTTCGCTACGCAAACAAAGCATAGCATCCAGCGGAGTTAGTTTTTCGATGCCACGTGTTTTAAGACGACGGATAATGATACGGGAAGTAAAAGCTTCACGCATTTCCAGATCAGGGAATGCTTCACGGGCTTTTGTATTGATAGCGTCAATAGTCAGGGCACGGGTATCATCGTGTGTAGTACCGAAATGTACCATCAGTAGGGCGGCTTTATCGCCGGGTTTCATACTTGCGAGCATATCGTTTGCTACGAAGTTTTCCCCCTCGTGCGCAGGGCAGAGGAGGGAAACTGTTAATAGTATAATGAGGGAAAGTAATCTCATAAATAGATATTGTGGAATTATTTTTTGAAACGTAATAAAAGGCTTACATAGAATGTGCGTCCCGGTGTGAGAGAGGCCAGGTGGGATGCATCCGGACGGCGGTCGCTATAATCGAAAATATTGCTGATTCCTACGCCCGGTTCTATGGTAAAGCATTTTAAGCCGTCGAAAGTATGTCTTGTGCTGATATTCCATAAACCAAATCCGGGAGCGGATTCGTCAATCCATTCATCACTTTTTAAAGTCTCATGGATGCGTTTGCTTTGTACACGACCATTCAGGTTGACATTCAGCCGATAGCTCTTCCAAGCATGCGCATAGTTTGCGTTTACATTACCCGAGTGGCGAACACTGCGCTCTATTTTGTGCCAGCCGGTTTCACTGTCTTTAGTTCTGGCGTCGGCAAAGGTATAGTTACCGCCTAAAGAGAAACCATAACCCAGATTTGCATTCAGATTCACTTCAAATCCTTTGATTAACGCTTTATCGTTGTTGACGTAGTTTTGGATATTACCCAGCTTGGCATTGCCACCATATAATTCGTTTGCGATTTCCTGGAAAGCTGCTTGTTCAGCCTCTGAAAATTCGGATAGTTTAACGGTACGCGCTACAATCATATCGCGTAATTCGTTGATATATCCGGTTACTCCCACTGTTAACCATTTCTTATTGAACTCTAAATTGATGGAGCCATAGTTGCTTTTCTCTGCATCCAGATTCTTGTTTCCGGCACTTAATGTTCCTGCTCTGGTTCCTCTTTGAGAATAAGAGTATTTGTATAGCTCATCAAGTCCTGGGGCACGGAATCCTGCCGAATATTGTCCGCGAATGGTAAAATCGCCCAAACGATACATTACGGCAAGTTTGGGTGTAACGTTACTCTTGGCTGTTTCGTGATATTCATAGCGCAATCCTGCCTGTATCTGTAAGTTCTTAAACAAAGTGATTTCTTCTTGTGCATAGGCAGCCCAAGTGTATGCGCGTTCATCAACGTTGAATGAAGGTCGATCCAGAGTTTCCTGTATATATTCCACTCCGAATATGGTACGGGTATTTTCCGTAAAGCGGAATAATGACTTCAGGTTTCCGCTATAATAATGCTGCCGTTTCTGACGCACTTCGTCTCCAACCTTGTTATCTCCATCCTCATTGGTGTATAGATAATTGGTATCGTAATTATCATTCTTAATATCAAACTGGATATAAGAACGTTTGTTGAAGTTATATTTAGCTCCTGCTCCTAAACTGTATGCGTCGTATGTCAGATTGTATTTCAGGTATTCGGGCTGACGTTTAACTGTACGGTCATAATAACTACCTTCAACATACATTGACAGTTTGTCATTCGGTGTAAATTGAAACATCTGGGTATAATTGTCCGTATAGAAAGCGTTAGCATCATGTTGGTCTCTCGCTTCACCATCTGCATCTACACGTGTGAGAGTCCAACCGTCGGACTGACGGCGTTGATAAGAAGTATAAGAAGCAAACTTCTCTGTTTTGATGTCTACGTTGGCAGTCTGGGTGAATTGTCCACGCTCTTCTACCTTTGTATTGCTGGTAACTGTTATGTCATTTATCGGTTGGTTTGTAATGATATTGATTACACCACCAATAGCATCACTACCATAAAGAGCGGAACCGGCACCCTTCAGGACTTCAATACGTTTTACGTTACTCATGTCAATGCGGTTCAGGTCGATGTTGTTACTGCTGTCTCCTGTTAGCTTTTTACCATTAATAAGTATAAGCACATACTTGTTCGACAGTCCGTTTAGCATAAGGTAGTCTCCCATTGAGTTGGTAGAGAAAGACAGCGACGGAACCAAAGCAGTCATCGCCTCACGGAAATCTGTAATTCCAGCCTTTTTAATGTCGTTCGCTGTTACTACTTCCACTGGTGTTGGGGTGTCTTTCAGTCTGTGATGCGTACCTGTACCTGTTACTACAACGGGATTAAGTTCTACACTCAGGTCTTGACTTTGTTTTGTCTCTTGTGCAGATGCACTCATTGCTACACATCCTCCCATGAGGATGAACAGCCAATTCTGTTTCTTCATTGATTGATAAATAAGAATTAATACTTGCCCTCTTGACCCCGAGACGGCGTTAACTATGTGATTACTCAGGCAGGTTTCCTGACTCAGCCTTTACGGAAAGTAACCTTCCCATCCTTGGTTTCCCATTT
>OGIA01001009.1_pt1 | contig 22815 bp, 14 predicted proteins | sample 1571671 | NCBI WGS metagenome assembly OGIA01 (sample SAMEA2582027, study PRJEB24529) | metagenome | biome: Human gut stool | place: China | collected 2011
AGGGCGGGGAGGAAGTCAAGCAAACGTGCGGCGACTTTCGTCGGCTTCGCCCTGCGGCGCTATCATGCGCAAATTCCGTTCGATGGTCGGCTTTCCGAAGAGAGCTTCTCCTGCGGCTCTTTCCGTCTTGAGGCCGAATAAAACGAACGCACGACACATACATACTCTCTCGGGACACACACTCATGACCTCGTACGCCACGCTCGACGAATGGCTCTCCCATATTGAAGCTCTGCACGCCAAACCCATCGACATGGGGCTCGAACGCATGCGGGAAATGGTTCGACGGATGGACATCCGCTTTTCGTGCCCCGTCGTCACGGTGGCGGGCACGAACGGGAAGGGCTCGACCTGCGCGATGCTTGAAAGCATCTACGGCGCGGCCGGGTACCGTACGGGCATGCACACGTCGCCGCACCTCCTGCGCTTCAACGAACGGGCCCGTATCTTCGGTCGCGAAGCGACCGACGACGAACTCTCCGAGGTTTTCGAAGAAGTCGAACGGGCGCGCGGCGACATGACGCTTTCCTACTTCGAATTCACGGCGCTCGGCATTCTGAAGCTCTTCCAACGCGCGAATCTCGACGTCGTCATCCTCGAAGTGGGTCTCGGCGGACGTCTCGACGCCGTCAACGTGATCGATCCGACGGCGGCGATCATCACGACGATCGGGATCGACCACACGGCGTTTCTCGGCACGACGCGCGAAGCGATCGGGCTGGAAAAAGCGCACATTTACCGTCCGGGCATCCCGTCGCTTTGCGCCGACGCGGACGTCCCCGCAACGGTCGCAGAGCATGCCGAAGCGATCGGCGCCGACTTCCGACGGGTCGGGCGCGACTTTGCTGTTGAAGTGCGCGAGGACGGCACGTTCGACTTCCGCGGGCGTACGTTGACGTTCGACGCACTTCCGAAGCCCGCGCTCGAAGGCGAAAACCAGTACCGCAACGCCGCGGGCGTGCTCGGCATCGTCGACGCGCTCGTCGGGAAGCTTCCCGTCGCGCGTCGCGCCGTGGAGGAGGGGCTCTCGAACGTTCGGATTACGGCGCGCTTCGAGCACGTGACCGACACGCCCTGCCGCACGATTCTCGACGTGGGTCACAATCCGCAGGCAGCCGAAGTGCTTCGTCGCAACATCGAACTCACGCGCCGTCCCGACGAGACGACGCTCGCCGTTTTCGGGATGCTTCACGACAAGGACATGCGGCAGGTGGCCGCGATTTTGCGCACCTCCTTCGACGCGTGGTTCGTAGCGAGCCTCACGGGGCCGCGCGCGGCGAGCGCCGGGGAACTCTCGGCCGCGATGCGCGAGGCGGGTGTCGAAAGCGAACGCATCCGTACGTATGAAAACGTTGCCGAAGCGCTCGCCGCGGCTCGGCACGAAGCCTTACAAATCGGCGCTCGCGGGGCAAATCGCACTGTTAGAATCATCGTGTTCGGCTCCTTTGTGACCGTCACGGCGGCTCTCGAAGTGCTCGGGCGCGAAGGCGTTCGGCGCTGAGAACCACCGCCCCCGGGGCGGTCCGAAAAACGAGGATGTTCGAGACTCCGAACAGAAGGACGCCTTCGGGGGTGCTCCGCGGATCGCTTGTCCGTCCCGCGAGCGAACGCCGCAGTGCCTCGGCGCGTGCCGGGGCTCCGATCGGATCGCAGTGATCCGCCAGCGCTCCCCCGACGTCCGAAAAAGCGAACCGCAAGACCCGACAAAGCCCCATAAAGCCGCACGAGGATTCCGAGATGTCCTTCTTCAATCGATTTCGCAAGCAGACGTCCGAAACGCAGGGCGAACGCATCGAACCCGGTCGCGCCGAGCTTGATGCGCTCGACGAACCGAAAGAGCCCGTGCTCGGGCAGCCGAGCGGCGCGGGGATGAATCTCCGACCGAACGCCCCCGAGGCAAATGTCGACGCGCTCTCTGGTGCGGCGCCCTCTGTTTCAGGCGCCTTCACCGCTCCGACGGCTCCGAGCGCATCGAATCCCTTCGACGTTCCCCGCATGCCCTCCGCCCCCACGACCAGTACGGCCGATGCGGCGAGCGTGAACCCCTGGCAGACCTTTTCGTCGCCCTCGGCGACCTCGACGGGTGCGTCCCCGTTCCCCTCGAGCTCCGCTCCGACCTCCGCACCGACGACGGGCTCCGCTTCCAGGTCGACCTTTGCGGGCTTGGGCGCCTCTTACGGCGCTGCGGTCGGAACGAACGGCACGAGCAACACGAACGGCATGGCCGGCACGAACCCTGCGTCCGCGAGTTTCGCGGCGCCCGCAGCGCCCGCCGTTTCTTCCGCTCCTTCTGCGGCTTCCGTTTCTCCGGCGGTCGAACCCTTCCGTGCGGCATCGAGCGCCGCCGATGCGGCTCAGTCCCGGGGCTTCACGGCTGCGGCTTCCGGCTCGAAGGGTGCCGACGTCGAAGCACAAACCCCGATCGCCAAGCCCGTGCCGCGCGACAAGGCCGTTGCGCCGAAGCGCACGAAGATGGTTCAGGTTGAAGTGCCTTCCGACGAAGAACTCGCCGCTCGTCGTCGCACGCGTCATCGCCTCGTCGGGGCCGCGGCCCTCCTGATGGCGGTGGTCGTGGCGGCGCCCTTCGTGCTCGACAGCGAATCGAGCTACGAAGAGCTCCCGTTGCAAACGGAGATTCCGCCCGTGCCGACGGAGTCGGCTCCTCTTGACGTGCCCGATGTGGTGCCGAGCACCGCGTCCGCCGAAGCGCCCGCCGAAACGGCGCCCGTCGCTCCGCCCGCGAAAGTCGATGCGAAACCCGAAGCGCCCGCGAAGCCCGAGACCAAACCCGAAGCGAAGCCCGACGCCAAGGCGCCCGTTCAAGGCGCTCAAGAGAATCCGAAGGTCGAAGCTCAGCCCGAAAAGAAACCCGTTCGCTCGGTCGGCATCACGCCCCCGACCGGGAAGGGCTATTACGTGCAGATCGTGGCGACGAGCTCCGAGCTTGAGGCCGAAAAGTACGTGAAGCGCCTTGCGTTGCTGGGGCTTCCCGCCTACCGCATTCCGGTCGAGCGGCCGGGCGCGACGCTCTGGCGCGTTCGCGTCGGTCTCTTCAAGGACGCGCACGAAGCCGAAGGCGCCAAGGGGACGATTGTTTTGAACGGCGTCGCTCAAAAGCCGATGGTCGGTCAGCAGTAAAGCTCACGAGCGTTTGTTGCTCCTCCGCTCTTCCAACGGGCCTCCCTCAACGCGCCTTTCGGGCGTCGCGACGGGCGGCCCGTTTTGTCGGTGCCGCACCGAAGGACGCATCCGTACGCCCGACGCAAAGGCGCCCGCAAAGACGCCCGTCTATGCGCAATTTCGCTAGAATAAGCGCACTTTTTCGGATCCCTTTCGAGTCGGATCGTACGGAGCGACCCGAGCCCCTCGGGCTCGAGAGCCGTGCGCTTTCGACCCGCCACCTTTCTCCCCGCCCTGCCATGACGGAAATCGACTGGATCATTCTGGCGCTTCTCTTTCTTTCCACCATTGTCGGCGTCGTTCGCGGCGTCGTCAGGGAAACGCTCGCCGTAGCCGGTTGGATCGTCGGCATTCTGCTCGCTCTCAATTTCTCGGCCGAACTCGCGGACCGTATTCCGCTCGAGAGCCTCGGAACGATTCCCCGCGTGCTCATCGCGGGAACCGGCATCGTGGTGGCGGTGCTCTTTGCTTTCGGACTCCTCGGGACGTTGATGCGCAAGATGCTCGAAGTGGCGGAAGTGACGTTCGAAGACCGGGTGCTCGGTGCCGTCTTCGGTCTTACCCGCGGGATCGTGGCGGTGTGCGCGGCGGTTTTCGTCTTCGGCATGATCGACGACGTACGTGCGAGTCGGATGTGGCGGCAGTCGATCCTCATCGCGCCCGCGGAAACGGTGATCGACTGGTCGATGCCGTATCTCCCCGAAGGCATCGCTTCGATGAGAACGCCCGCGGGGCGGGTCGCCGTCGAGATGACCGACAAATTGAAGGAGCTCGGACTCTGACACTCGGATGGGCCTCACGGGCGTGCGCGACCGCACGACCTCACGGCCCATCGGCCGTTTGGGGGCCGGACAAAGTTTCGAAACCTCCGAAAAAATTCGGATCTTTTTTATTTTTCGCTTTTCGTTAATCCAGCTTCCCGCGCACCCCTTCACGTTCGCGGAAGTTCTCCCTCTTCAAGGATCACGACTATGTGCGGTATCGTTGCCATGATGTCCCGGGAACCGGTGAACCAACGCATCTACGATGCGTTGCACCTCCTGCAGCATCGCGGTCAGGACGCGGCGGGCATTGCCACGCTCGACGGACTTCACTTTCATATGTACAAGGCCATGGGGCTCGTGCGCGACGTGTTTCGCACGCGCAACATGCGCGACCTCACGGGCAATATCGGGATCGGTCAGGTGCGTTACCCGACCCAGGGTTGCGCGAGCTCGAACCAGGAATCCCAGCCTTTCTACGTGAACGCTCCCTACGGGATCATGTTCGCGCACAACGGCAACCTGACGAACGCCGCCGAACTTACGCAGGAACTCTACGAAACGGATCGCCGTCACATCAACACGACGAGCGACTCCGAAGTGCTCCTCAACGTGCTTGCCACGGAAATCTCGCGCGTCACGCAGACGAAGAGCCTCGACGCCGAAGGCGTATTCGATGCCGTCGCGGCCGTGCATCGTCGCGTGCGCGGTTCCTACGGGTGCTGCGCCGTCATCGCCGGTAAGGGCCTTCTCGCTTTCCGCGATCCGCACGGCATCCGTCCGCTTTGCTACGGCACGAACGTGGCCGAGGACGGCTCGATCGAACACATGGTGAGCTCGGAATCCGTGACGATGATCGGTCTCGGCTTCAAGGTCGAACGCGACATCGCGCCGGGCGAAGCCATCTGGATCGACCTCAAGGGAAACGTGTCCGTGCGCCAGTGTGCCGAACACGCCGAACTCAATCCCTGTGCGTTCGAATTCGTCTACTTCGCGCGTCCCGATTCGACGATCGACGGCATCAACGTCTACGGTGCGCGCCTCAAGCTCGGCGAATATCTCGCGAAGACCGTTCGCGAAAAGCTTGATCTTTCCGAAATCGACGTCGTGATGCCGATTCCCGACAGCTCCCGCCCGTGCGCCCAGCAGCTCGCTCAGGAGCTCGGCATCCCCTACCGCGAAGGCTTCATCAAGAACCGCTACGTCGGTCGTACCTTCATCATGCCCGGCCAGGCCGTGCGCAAGAAGAGCGTCCGTCAGAAGCTCAACGCGATGCCCGTCGAATTCGAAGGGAAGAACCTGCTCCTTGTCGACGACTCGATCGTGCGCGGCACGACCATGCGCGAAATCGTGCGTATGGCCCGCGAATCGGGCGCGAAGAAAGTCTTCGTCGCCTCGTCGGCTCCGCGCGTGATGTTCCCGAACGTCTACGGGATCGACATGCCCACGAAGAGCGAATTGCTCTGCGGGGACGGCAAGGACGAAGCGGCCGTGGCGGAAGCGATCGGTGCCGACGCCGTCGTCTATCAGACGCTCGAAGGCCTGAAGGGGGCTCTGCACGACATGAACCCCGACGTGCCGCGTTTCGACTGCTCGTGCTTCGACGGCGTCTATGTGACGGGTGACATCACGGACGAATACCTTGCCCGACTCGACGCCGCCCGCAACGTCCCCGTCGCGAAGCCCGCCCCCGAAGAGGAGGGCGACGAGGCGGAAGAAGGGAAGTCGACCCTCGCCTGAGACGGTTCCTACTCCCTGCGTACTACGACGTAAAAGGCTGTTTCCGATCTCTTTCCGCTCGAGTTTCGACGGTTACAATAGGTCCACTTCAGTCTTTATCGGGTTCGGCGTTGCCGGGGCGAACTCTCATCCAGAGGTTTCATTCTCATGACGACCCTTACGAAGCTCCTGCCTCCCGAGGCTGCTCCCGCTCAGGTTCTTCTCGAACGCGCTCATGCGCTTGTTCTCACCTCCGCCCAACGCGCCGAATGGCCCGACGTCATCCCGACCGAACTCGGCGACGTCACGGTGGCCGTTGAAGAGCGCCGCCCGCTCGAAGTGAACGACGTGTTCATCGACGAAACCGGCGCACTCTGGGTGGTTCGTCCGGCCGTCGAACCGATCCTTCACGTGACGGGCGACCTCGACGTCATGCGCGAAGCCGCCGCTGCGCTGATCAATCGCGGTGTTCGCATCGCCGATGCCGAAAACGGCTTTGCCGTTCTTCCCCTGCCGAATCTTGCGAAGATGCTCGGCATGATCGGTCTCGAAGTCGCGGAAGAAGAAGCTCCGTTCGATCCGATCCGTCTGGTCCGTCACGAGGGCGGCTGTTGTTGCGGCGGTCACGGCCACCATCATCACGAAGGCGGTTGCGGCTGCGGTGGCCACGGTCATCACCACGATGAAGGCGAATGCGGCTGCGGCGGTCACGGTCATCACCACGGCGAAGGCGAATGCGGTTGCGGCGGTCACGGCCATCACCACGGCGAAGGCGAATGCGGTTGCGGCGGTCACGGTCATCACCACGGCGAAGGCGAATGCGGTTGCGGCGGTCACGGCCATCACCATCACGGCGAAGGCGAATGCGGTTGCGGCGGCCATGGCCATCACCACGGCGAAGACGAATGCTGTTGTGGCGGCGAGGGCCATCACCATGCCAAAGGCGAATGTTGTTGCGGCAACGAAGGCCACGGTCACAAGCACGAAGGCGACTGCTGCAAGAAGTAAGACGCCGCGCATCCGTCGAAGCCCCGAGCTCAAAACTACGGAGGCGTCGTCTTCCGTCCGGGCTTCGACGAAACATAAAAGCCTCGATCATCCGATGCGATGACGAGGCTTTTTTTGCGACCTTAAGTTTCGGTCAAATCGGAAATTTCTTCTTTCGTTGAGGCGGCGTTTCCAACGGGCCAAAGAAAAGCCCGACAGCCAGGTGTGACGGGACTACAGAGCCTGGATCAGTCGAGCTTCTCAATGAATTTGGCGCCCCCATCCCAGCGGCTTCGTCCCGACCGTTAGTGCCTGGCTCGGCTACCAAATCCACGCGCCCATGGTAATTCGAAACGCTTTCGGGTGCTAGAGAAAGCGGCGGACGTTCTACGTTAATTTCTTCTGTAGTCCCCGGCCGCACGGCAGGATTGAACTTGTTAGGCGAACCGCACTTCCTGCATGTAGCAACCGGGCAGTAACTAGAAGTGGCCGCCGACCATCAAGGCGTACCACATCCGGTGGTTGCCGGAGTTCGCTAAAGGTAGATGTTGTATTGTGGTGCGGAAGGCCGGACTCGAACCGGCACGCCTGAAGGCGTCAGGACCTAAACCTGGTGCGTCTACCAATTTCGCCACTCCCGCACGGGAGAAGGACAATTCTAGCGGATTCGGCGCCGCCGTGTTTCCTCCCGTCGGGTGTGAGAGGGGAATTATTCGTGATGACTCTCGGCACTGCGGACCGCAAGGTCGCGACGTTCGCGGTTGTACTCGCCCCAGGTGATTTTTCCCGAGAGCAGTCGGTTCTGGAGATCTTTGACGGCGGGATCGATCGTGCGGCGCGACTCGATCGCCTCGTCCATGTAGCTCGGAATCCCGGACTTGAGCATGAGGTCGCGCGTTTCTTCGTTAAGGGTGTGAGTGGCGTTGAAGACCTGTTCGGCCGCGCGCTTTTGAGCTTTCGTGATGCGACTTGTGTCCTTGAGCATTGCCTCGGTGATACCCGAGGGAAGGCAGGCGGTTTTGTTGTAGTAGGCCCGGTTTTCGGGCGAGACACAAATGGCGCGCATCCGAACGCCCACGACCTCGAAACGGTCCGAGAGCGCGTCGAGGGCGCGGTGCTCCTGCTCGTCGACGACGGGGTCGGCCTCAACGACGGCGGGTTGCTCGGTTTCGGGGGCGGGCGGAGGAACGGCGCAGCCCGCAAGGGTTCCGATGAAAAGGGCGGCAACGAGAAGACGGGCGCAATTCCCCGTGCGGATGAAATGAGGCGTCATGGAAAAACAGAAGCCGAGTCGTGATTCGGGAGCGTGTAGTCGGGATCGACGCGACGCAAAATCGATTGCATCGCATCGGGGGGAATGCAGTTTACCAAGGGGCCGCCCCCTTGTCATACGTTGCGGACTCGGGAAGTGTTACCGATGGAACGCGGGACGTTTTCTTCGAAGAGACTGCCGTGCGGGCAAAGACGGGAAAACGCACGCAACTTCCTGATTTCCGTCGGGACCGTCGGCCCTCGGAACGAGGCCCTGAAATGCAGTGGCGGGAGGACTCCGTTATAATGCAAAGCTTCGATTCGTCTGCCGCCCGCGTGCGGGTTTCGGGCGGACGAACTCGCGCGACGCTTTTCGGAGCGTCGGCGCCCGCCTCGGGCGAAAGCCGGGCGGAACTACCGGATTCTCGCCGGACGCCAGGGTGGTGTCGGCGGACTTTTTCCCATCACGCATCCGGCCGACCGGCCAGGATCTTTTTGCGAAGAAATAGCGATGACTGAAACGAATGAACAGGCCGTCGAACAGGTCGAAGTCAATCCCCTCGAGCGTACCCTCGAATTCACGATTGCGACCTCCGCCGCCAACGAACTCGCCGAACGCAAGCTTGTGAAGCAGGCCAAGAACGTCCGCATGCCGGGCTTCCGCAAGGGCCATGTTCCGATGAAGCAGGTTCGTGCCATGTACGGCATGCAGGCTTTTGACGAAGCCGTCAACGAGCTCGTCTCCCAGGCCTGGGTCGACGCTTCCCGCGAATCCGGTCTCAAGGTGGCCGGCGCTCCCCGCATCAACGTCAAGCCCGGCACGGAAAACGACCAGAACGAAATGCACTTCGTCGCCACGTTCGAAGTCTTCCCCGAAGTCGAACTGCCCGACCTCTCGCAGGTTGAACTCACCAAGTTCGAATGCGAAGTGACGGACGAATCCGTCGATGCCACGATCAAGACGATGATCAAGCAGCGCGCCGAATATACCGCCTGCGATCGCGCCGCTCAGGACGAAGACCGCATCACGCTCAACTTCGTCGGCAAGATCGACGGCACCGCTTTCCAGGGCGGTACGGCCGAAGGCCACGTCTTCGTGCTCGGCGAAGGCCGCATGCTCCCCGAATTCGAAGAAGCCGTCAAGGGCATGAAGGCCGGCGAAGAAAAGACCTTCCCGCTCACCTTCCCGGAAAATTACGGTCTCCAGAGCCTCAACGGCAAGACCGCCGAATTCGAAGTCAAGGTGACCGAAGTCGCCGAACCGAAGTACCCCGAAGTTGACGAAGAATTCGCGAAGTCCCTCGGCGTCGAAGGCGGTGTCGAAGCTCTGCGTGCCGAAATCAAGACGAACCTTACCCGCGAAGTCTCGACGCGCGTCGAAATGGAAACGAAGGCCCGCGTGATGGAAGCCGTCGCGAAGCTCCTCACCTTCCGTCTGCCCGCCGACCTCGTCGCCAACGAAGAACAGAACCTCCTGCAGCAGAGCCTGCGCGACCTCGAAGCCCGCGGTCTCGACGTCAAGAAGATGAAGAGCCTCCCGCCCGCCGACCTCTTCAAGGAACAGGCCGAACGTCGCATCCGCCTCTCGCTCTTCGCGGAAAAGGTCCAGGAAGAAGCCAAGTTCGAAGTGACGGACGAAGAAATCAAGGCTCGCGCCGAACTTTTCGCCGTTTCCTACGAAAACCCGACCGAATTCGTCGACTTCGCCCTGAAGAACGCCAACGCCCGCCAGAACTTCAGCGCGCAGATCTTCGAAGAGAAGCTCGTTGACTGGGTTCTCTCTCACGCCAAGACCGAAACGAAGAAGGTTGCGTTCGAAGACGTGATGAAGAGCCAGTTCTAAGGTTCTCGGACGCCCTCGCTTCCGGGCGGGGTGCGCCTGCCGACTTCGGGCGAGGGTTCGCCCGGACCCGAAGATTCGGAATGAAGAGGAGAGGCTTCCCTCCGTGGGGACCTCTCCTTTGTCGTTTCGAGATCGCGCGGATGACGAAGTGCGCGCGGCCCCATTTGAAACGCACGATCGTGCCGCATTCTTCCCGTATTCGGACCGATCGCTTCGAAGCCGGGCGCCCGACCGAGCAGAGGATCGAATTCTCCGCGATAATGGACGCACTTTTGCGCGCCGAACCGCCCTCGGGCGGACGCACGGCGCCTTTTCCGAACAAACGAGGAGCGAAACCGAGCTTTCGAAGCTCGTGTCGCACACCCCCAAGAAACAACAGAGGTCGCGATGTCACTCGTACCCATCGTTATTGAAAATTCCGGCCGCGGCGAACGCAGCTTCGACATTTACTCGCGCCTTCTGCGCGACCGCATCGTCTTTCTCAACACGGACGTGAACGATCAGTCGGCGTCGCTCATCGTCGCGCAGCTCCTTTTCCTCGAAAGCGAAGATCCCGACAAGGACATCTCGCTCTACATCAACAGCCCCGGCGGTTCGGTGTCCGCGGGGATGGCGATTTTCGACACGATGCGCTTCATTCGTCCCAAGGTCAATACGATTTGCCTCGGGATGGCCGCTTCGATGGGGGCGTTCCTCCTCGCGGCGGGCGAAAAGGGCAAGCGTTACGCGCTGCCGCATTCGCGCATCATGATTCACCAGCCGCTCGGCGGCGCCGAAGGCCAGGCGAGCGACGTGGAAATCCGCGCCCGCCAGCTGCTTCTGATCAAGCGCCAGATGAACGAACTCATGGCCGAATTCACCGGCAAGAGCTACGAAGATCTCGTGCGCGACACGGACCGCGACAACTTCATGTCGGCCCAAGAAGCGCTCGAATACGGCCTCATCGACGAAATTTTGACGAAGCGTCCGTAAGAAGGACGCCCGGTTCACCATGGATAGCAAGAAAGAACTGACGTGCTCGTGTTGCGGTCGCCCGAAGAGTGCCTGCCAAACGCTCCTCGGTGTCGGACCCGACACGTACCTGTGCGACCGTTGCGTGCGCAACATGATGAAGGTCGTCGAATCGCGCGCGAAGTCGGCGGGCGAAGTCGCGCCCGCATCCGAGGCCGAAGTGCCCGAGACGCCCGCGTCCGAACCCAAGAAGCTCCCGACCCCGAAGGAACTCTACGAACACCTCGAAAAATACGTGATCGGTCAGGAGCACGCGAAGCGTACGCTCGCCGTTGCGGTCTACAACCACTACAAGCGTCTGAAGGCGCTCGACGAAAAGGGCGATGCGGCCGAAAAGGACCGCGAAGTCGAACTTCAGAAGTCGAACGTTCTCATCGTGGGCCCGACGGGCTCCGGGAAAACGCTTCTTGCGCAGACGCTCGCCCGCGCGCTTGACGTGCCCTTTGCGATTGCGGACGCGACGACCCTCACCGAAGCTGGTTACGTGGGCGAAGACGTCGAAAACATCGTCGCCCGTCTCGTTCAGGCGGCGGACGGCGACATTGAAAAGGCTCAGCGCGGCATCATCTACCTCGATGAAATCGACAAGATCGCCCGCAAGAGCGAAAACCCCTCGATCACGCGCGACGTCTCGGGCGAGGGCGTGCAGCAGGCGCTTTTGAAGCTCATCGAAGGGACGATCGCGCGCATGCCCGAAGCGGGCGGGCGCAAGCACCCGAACCGTCCGATGATCGAAGTCGACACGACGCAGATTCTCTTTATCTGCGGGGGCGCCTTCGACGGGATGGAACGTATCATCGAGCAGCGCACGCAAAAGAGCACGATCGGCTTCGGCGGCACCGTGCACGGGAAGCGCGAACGCGAATCGACCGACATCTTCTCCAAAGTCGAAGCGTCCGACTTCGTGCGCTTCGGCCTGATTCCCGAGCTCGTCGGTCGATTGCCCGTGATCACGTGTCTCAACAGCCTCGACGAACAAGCCCTCATCCGCATCCTGACGGAGCCGAAGAACGCCATCGTTCGACAGTTCCAGGCGCTTTTCAAAATGGAAGGGATCGAGCTCGAATTTACGGCCGACGCCTTGCAGGAAATCGCCCGTCGCGCGATCGAACGCAAGACCGGGGCTCGCGGGTTGCGCTCGATTCTGGAGGACATTCTTCTTGACACGATGTTCGAACTCCCCGGTGCCGAGGAGCCCGTCGAGCGCGTCATCGTGACGAAGGACGCCGTTCAAAAAACGGCCAAGCCCGAAATCTTCCGCCGCAGCACTCAGACGCCTTCCGCCTGAGCGTGCTCGGCCGAATGCCGGGGGCGATTTTGTTTCGGGAAAGCGGTTGCCCGCACCCGACGCCCGGCCTCTTTGGGGCCGGGCGACGTCCCTTCGGCGTCATTTCCGTCACGGGGTCGGTTCGCGCATTGAAAACCCGACGAGTCGTCCCCATATAAGACGTACCGACAGAATTCTTTAGGAACTCATACTTTGACCAACAAGTTCAACTCCCCGGGAACTCCTGTGCGTCTGCCCGTGGTGCCGCTTCGCGACATGGTGGTGGGACCCAACACGATGACCACCGTCTTCATGTCCCGACCGGTTTCGGTGGAGGCCGCTCAAGCCGCGCTGAAGGAAACGGATGCGAAGGTGGTTCTTCTCACGCAACGCCAGAAAGAAGTCGACGAACCGACGGCCGAAGACCTTTGGGACGTGGGCGTCGTTGGCGAGATCACACAGCTTTTGCGCCTGCCCGACGGCTCGGTCAAGGGGCTTGTTCGCGGTCTGACGCGTTGCTCGCTCAAGTCGCTCGTCATGCCTCGTTCGGAAGATCCCGACAAGGCCTATTACGAAGCGGTCGTCGAAGACATTCCGACGCTTGACGCACCCCAGAACGAGCTCGTTCCGTTCCGCGTTTCGCTTGTGAGCGGCGTGCGCCACTTCCTTTCGGACGAGCGCAAGGTCCCGCCCGAAGTGTTCGAAGCCATCGAGAAAGAGTCCGATCCCGTGCTCTGCTGCGACCTCGCGGCGGCCGTGCTTCCGCTCTCGACCGAAGAGCGCATCGCCTTCATTCGCGAGATCGATCCCTTCAAGCGCTTCGACATGTTGCTTGAGCTCATGCAGCGTCTGCATCAAAGCGGTCAGATCGACCGCCGCATCCAGATGCGCGTCAAGGATCAGATGGACCGTAATCAGCGCGAGTACTACCTCAATGAGCAGATGAAGGCCATCCGCAAGGAACTCGGCATGTCCGACGAGGAGGACGGTCCGGACGATACGGCCGCGCTCGAGAAGAAGGTGCGCGAAGCGAAGCTCCCGGCCGATGTCGAAAAGACGGCGCTCGAAGAAGTGCGTCGCCTGAAGGGCATGTCGCCCACGGCGGCCGAAGCGGCCGTCGTTCGCGGCTACGTCGACGTGCTCCTCGATCTGCCGTGGACGAAGAAGTGCACGATCAACACCGACATCGAGCACGCCCGTCAGATTCTCGACGAGGATCACTGGGGGCTCAAGAAGGTGAAGGAACGCATTCTGGAGTACCTGGCCGTGCAGAAGCGCCAGGACAAGATGAAGGCGCCGATTCTCTGCCTCGTGGGCGGCCCTGGCGTAGGTAAGACCTCGCTCGGTCGTTCGATCGCGCGCGCGACGAACCGCAACTACGTTCGCATGGCGCTCGGCGGCATCGCCGACGAAGCGGAAATCCGCGGTCATCGCCGTACGTACGTGGGCGCGATGCCCGGTCAGGTCATCAAGCACCTCACGAAGGCGGGCGTTCGCAATCCGCTGTTCCTTCTCGATGAAATCGACAAGATTTCGGGCGGCGTGCGCGGCGATCCCAACTCGGCGCTTCTCGAAGTGCTCGACCCCGAACAGAACAACGCGTTCGAAGATCACTACGTCGAACTGCCGTTCGATCTTTCGGACGTCTTCTTCGTGGCGACTTCGAACTCGTACAACATTCCGCCCGCGTTGCTCGACCGCATGGAAGTGGTCGACCTCGAAGGGTACACGGAAGACGAGAAGGTGCACATCGCCGAACAGCACCTGGTCGGCAAGCAAATGCGCGCCTGCGGCATCAAAGAGGAGGAAGTGCGCATCGAGCGCTCGGCGATCCTTGAGGTGATCCGCTACTACACCCGCGAAGCGGGCGTGCGCCAGCTCGAACGTACGATCGGTCGAATTCTTCGCAAGATCCTGCTCGGCGAACTCGAAAAGAAGGACGGTACGGTCGAACTGCCGATCGTCGTCGACGACAAGGCGGTCGAGAAGTACCTCGGTATCCGCCAGTACGACATCACCGAAGCCGAACGTGCTCCCGCCGTGGGGTACGTGAACGGTCTCGCGTGGTCGAGCGTGGGCGGCGATATCCTTAACGTCGAAGTCGTCACTTTCCCCGGCAAGGGGAACGTGATCCGTACGGGCAGCCTCGGCGACGTCATGAAGGAAAGCGTCGAGGCGGCGCGCTCTGTCGTGCGTTCGCGTGCGGCTTCCTTCGGTATCCCGAACGACGTCTTCTACGCGACCGACTGGCACGTGCACTTCCCCGAAGGCGCAACCCCGAAGGACGGTCCTTCGGCGGGTGCGGCGATTACGACCGCCATGGTCTCCGCGCTTACGGACATCCCCGTGCGCAGCGACGTGGCCATGACGGGTGAAATCACTCTGCGCGGTCGCGTCACCGCCATCGGCGGCCTGAAGGAAAAGCTCCTGGCGGCTGCCCGCGGCGGCGTTCGCACGGTGCTCGTTCCCGACGAGAACCGCAAGGATATGAAGGAAATCGCCGAAGACGTGCTGAAGGATCTGCGCATCGTCTACGTGAAGACGATCGACGACGTGCTCAAGGAGGCGCTCGTGCGGATGCCCGAACCGATCGCGGCGACTGAAGCGAAGCCCGCGGCGCAGGGTGTTGTCCCCGGCGCTCCCTCGAACGCCGAACCTTCGAGCGTGTCGGCACAGCCCGCGTAAAAACCGCCGGGTTTCCGCACAAGGGACCGAAGAGACGGGACGTCCGATCGACGCTCCGGCCGGCGGGCCCCGCGCATGTACCGTGCAGTTTGTTCCGCATCGAAATCGTCGGAGCGACCCTTCGGGGTCGCTTCGATTTTTTTTCAGGGACTGCGTTTGGCAATTTCGAGCGGATTATGGTAAAGTTCCCCGCTCCTCGATTCGAAATTTTCCGATTCGCGGAACCGGAAACGATTCCGAGTCGATCGGAGTCGGGCGCTTAGCTCAGTTGGTAGAGCAACGCCTTTACACGGCGAAGGTCGGGAGTTCGAGACTCTCAGCGCCCACCACACTCAATCAGGAGACGATGATTTTTTTTCAACGACTCTTGACAATCTCCGAAGTTTCCGTATAATTCGTTCTCTCTTCGGCGCTTGCGCCAAAGAAAACGTGCTGCGGAGTGGTAGTTCAGTTGGTTAGAATACCGGCCTGTCACGCCGGGGGTCGCGGGTTCGAGTCCCGTCCACTCCGCCAACGAATTCTTGAGGAAAGGCGAACCGAAGGGTTCGCCTTTTTTCTTGTCCGTACGACGCGCACGGCCTAAAAAAAGAACGCAATCATCGACGCCGTTTCGCCCTCGCGAGACGAAACGGGATCTATAGGGTGACTCATGCTTCAGGCATTTCGCAATCACAAGCGCTGGCTGATGTTCATCGCCATGGTGCTGATCATTCCGAGTTTCGTGGTGACGGGGATTTATTCGTACAACCGCATGACTCAGGCCGACAACTCGATCGCCAAGGTGGGCGACGCCTCGATCACGCCCGAGGACTTCGACCGCGCCAAGCGCGAGCAGCTTGAGCGTTTCCGCCAGCAGCTCGGGGAAAACTTCCGCGCCAACATGCTCGAGTCGCCCGAAGCGCGTGAGGCGATCGTGCGTGCTCTGATGGACGAGTCCGCCGTGACGCAGACGGTGTTGTCCGAGTACGTCGACGTCTCCGAAGCCGACGCCATCAACCTCATCAAGAACGCTGCGGCTCTTCAGGTCGACGGGAAGTTCTCCCCTGAACTCTACGAACGCTTCCTCCAGAGCCAGGGGAAGAGCGACGCGCAGTTCGTCGCCGAAATCCGGCGCGATCTTTCGAAGGAAGTGCTTCTTTCGGGCGTTGCGGGTACCTACCCCGTGCCGCAGGCGCTCGTGCGCGAACTTCACAACGTGCTCACCGAAGAGCGCGAAGTACAGACTTTCATCGTGAACGCCACCGATTACCTCGACGCCCTCGTCGTCAAGGACGAAGAATCGAAGGCTTACTACGACGCGCACCGCGACGAATTCATGGCGCCCGAACACGTGAAGATTCAGTACGTCGAATTTTCGCCCGAAAACTTCCGTGACCAGAAACCCAATCCCGACGAGATCAAGGCGTATTACGAACAGAACAAGAACCGCTGGATCGTGCCCGAAGAACGCCGCGCGAGCCACATCCTGATCGAATTCGGCGACGACAAGGCGGCCGCGCTCAAGACGGCCGAAAAGCTTCTGGCCGAAGCGAAGGCCGATCCCTCGAAGTTCGCGGAACTCGCCAAGGCCAATTCCGCCGACACCGGCAGCGCCAACGACGGGGGCGACCTCTCCTTCTTCGGTCGCGGCCTGATGGTCAAGCCCTTCGAAGACGCCGTCTATGCAGCCAACAAGGGCGACATCGTCGGTCCGGTCGAATCCGAATTCGGTTACCACATCATCTACGTTACCGACATCCGCCCCGAGCATGGCAGGAGCTTCGAGGAAGTGAAGGGCGAGATCGAGCACGAATACGTCGAACAGATGGCGATCCGCGAATTCTCGGAAAAGGCCGAAGAGTTCACGAACATTGTTTACGAGCAGCCCGACAGTCTCGATCCCGCCGCCGAACGCTTCGGTCTCAAGATCGAAACGGTCGACAACGTGACGCGTGAAGGCGTGACGGATCCGGAACTGCGCCCGATCATCACGGAACACCTCGTCGAGTCGCTCTTCGGTGAAGAAAGCCTCAAGGAAAAGCGCAACACGAACGCGATCGAAGTGCGCTCCAACGTGCTCGTTTCCGCCCGCGTGCTCGAATACTTCCCGACGGCCGTGCGTCCCTACGAAGACGTGAAGGCTCAGATCGTCGAGAAGCTCAAGCTCGAGCGCGCTCGCGAACTCGCGAAGGCGGACGGCGAAAAGAAGCTCGCCGAAGTGCGCGCCTCGAAGAGCCTCGAAGGCTTTGCCGAACCCGTGCGCGTTTCGCGCCAGAAGACGCAGGGTCAGCCCGTCGAGTTGATCGACGCCGAAATCTCCTATCCCGCCGAGAAGCTTCCCGCTTTCGTCGGCACGCAGGTCGAGGGCGGCGCCTACATCATCGCCTACGTGAAGGATTCGAAGCTTGTCGAACCGACCGAAGCTCAGATCCGCAGCCTCACGAGCGAACTCGCCGGTATCTACGGCGAAGCCGACCGCATCGGTTATCTCGAAGCGCTCAAGGCGACGCTCAACGCCCGCATCGAAAACGAAGCGTTCGTGAAGGGTGAAACGCAGGCGAACGAGGAGTAAGCGCCCGTTTCCCGATCGAACACCGCTTCGATACCGATCGAAAGCCCGCCCGGCGAAAGCCCGGCGGGCTTTTTTTGCACGGTGTACGGGCTGAAACTGCACATTCATAGACGGTTTTTTCGGCACGATCTCTAGAGTGACGGGATTGCAACAAGGCCCCGGGATTGTCATTACCGTGCCCGACCGCGAACTCTGCATCTGATCGGCACGAGCGACTCGGGTCAAACCACGCTTCCGAAGTTCTTCAACCGCCTCCACGCGTCCGACTCGAGTGAAGTGCTTGTCGACGTCGTGGCCCGCCAACCGTTGGGTCGAAGAGGTGGAGCGGCGCGCACTGCGGCGAAGCGCCCTCAAATCGCATCTGCTCGAACTCTCCCGCCGCGGCGACGCGTGGGGCTCTCACGTTTCTGGAGGACGTCTTCGGGGAATTCCACCCGGGGTTTGGCGGGTACGCGCAGGCCGTCGTGATCGTTCTTTTGACGCTCGTGCTCCTTCCGGCGCTCATCTCGGTGATGGTGCTCACGAATCACGCCTCCTCGGCGTGCTTTTTCGAGGGATTCGCCATGGAAGAGGGCCGGCGGTTCCGGCGACCGTACTTTCGATTCCGGCATTTGACGTTTCAATTGTTGCTGCGCAAATGCTCTCTTCGCCCTCATGTCGAGCGGACACGTGCGCGCGGTCATGGTCGTGATCTTTGCGAAGCCCGCGGACGGCACCGGTATCCCCTTGGCGAAGCGCTTGCCGCTCTGGGGGCCTCTCATGTTGGAGCGCATCGCTTCGGGGGGCCTCATGTCGATGGAAGCCGAGTGCATGCGCTTCACCCTACTGTCTGCTCGTCTATTGCGACGAGGGGGTATGGTGCGGGTCCTGCAGGCATACACATCGTCTGCAGCGCCGTGTGTCGTGGCAATTCCGGGCCGACAACGGGCCGGGATTGCCGCAGAGAATTTCCGACGATTGTTCGACCTTCCGGCGCGGTCAGAAAGAATTCAACGTGACGGGCTTGGACCTGAGGCTCGCCATCCGTCGCACGAACGCCTGCGCGCACGAAGTGGTCGAGACTGAAATCGGCGTGGGCTACCGCCTGGCGGTCTGAAAAAGGACGAGCTGCTTGAAAAAGAGAAAGGCCTCGCTTTCCGAGAAGCGAGGCCTTTTGCGGTTTCGCGATTACTTGATTGTGGTTCTCTGGCGCAGTCTCTCGCGAGAGACGTGTGCGGGAGGAATCGCGTTGAGACTGCGATTACGCTGCAATATTGAGGCGTGCTTCGAGGAAGCTCACCATCTGGTAGCGCGTCACGAGTTCGCGCGTGTAGAGGATCTTCCCGAGGTAGAGTTCGCTCTTTCGAAGCGATACCGTTTCCGTGTTCGACTGCACGAGGTAGTCGCTTTGCGCTTTGTCAAGGAGCGCGAGGAGCGCCTGACCGCGTTCGGTCGTGAAGTCCGCCTTGAGACGATGGAGTTCGACGGAAATCTTCTCGAGGTTTTCAGCCATAAGCCCCGTCATCGCGGAGTGGCTGTTTTTCACGTAGTTTTCCGTGACGCTCACCTGGTCGCGCAGGCCGTGGGCGAGGTCCTTCATCGCGGAGTAAGAGCGGTAGTAGAAGTTGCGGGCATCGCGGTCGGCTTTGGTGCCCTGATAGAGCGCCATGCGGTAGTAGTTGCCGCGGGCGACCGAAACTTCTTCGAGGAGGTCGACGGCCGCGTCGCGGCAGTCCGTGAGCTTCTGGGCGTCGGCGACGAGGAACGCGTCGATCGAGTCGGCGAGAAGGGCGATCGTGCGGGCGCGTTCGACGGGAATCGCTTCTTTGAGGAGGGTGCGGATCGTTTCGACGTCGCCCCCGGAAATGCCTTCGTCTTCTTCGATCGACTTTTCCTTTTCCTTCGTGAGAAAGTTCGTCTTGATGATGACGACGAGTGCGACGACCATGCCCGCGATCATGAGGCCCATGCCGAAGGTCTGGAAGAGAAGCGTCACGACCGCGCAGAGCGTGGCGGCGGAAAGCGCCGTCATGAACCAGCCCGAAATCACGGTGAGGACGCCCGAGATGCGATAGACGGCGCTTTCACGGTCCCAGGCGCCGTCGGCAAGCGACGAGCCCATCGCGACCATGAAGGTGACGTACGTGGTCGAGAGCGGGAGCTTCAGGCTCGTCGCCGAAGCGATGAGGGCTGCGGCCACGACGAGGTTCACGCAGGCGCGGATTTCGTCGAAGGGCAACTCGCGTTCGCCCGGCTTCAGAGTCTTTTTCTTGTAGCGCGATCCGATTCCTTCAAGAACGGACTCGGGGAGGAACTGACGGATGAGGGTGTTGGCGTTGAGCGACGCGCGAACGAGAACGCGCGCGGGCAGGGACGAGCCGAACTGCTCCCGACCGCCTCGAGTCGAGGAGGAGAGGTTCACCGACGTGCGGATGACGCGGTGGGCCTTCTTCGAGCAGTAAAGCGTTACGACCATCACGAGACCCGAAGCGACGAGCCAGCCCGTCGACGCGGCGAAGGGTTCGCGAAGACCTTCCATCGTGAAGACGGCGGGGTCGGCGCCGGGCGTCGCGCTGAAGATGTGCCAGGAGTCGAGCGCCGCGAGCGGAACGCCCACGAAGTTGACGAGGTCGTTGCCGGCAAAAGCGAACGCGAGCGAGAACGTGCCCGCGAGGATCACGTAGCGCAGCACGTTCGTGTTGAAGAACGTGATGAGCGCCTGGAAGAGGACCGTGAAGCCGATGAAGCAACTCCAGAGGATGATGTCGGAATTGTCTTTGAGGAAGGCCAGGCGTTCGGGTGTCATGAAGGAAGCCCCCTTGGCGCCCTTCATGATGAGGAAGTAAAAGAGCGACGTCATCGCAATGCCGCCGAAAAGCCCCCCGAGATAACGGTAGGCCTTTTCATAGCGGAACGAAAAGACCAGACGCAGGAGGAACTGCACGACGAGACCCGCCACGAAGGCCACCGCCACCGAGACGAGAATTGCCATGATCATCGAGAGCGCTTTGCCGCTGTTGACGTACGCTCCGATGTCGGCGAGGGGTTCGCCCGCCTGCCAGATCTTCCAGAAGGCGAGGGTCGCTGTCGCGCCGAGCAGTTCGAAGATGATCGACACCGTGGTCGACGTGGGAAGCCCGAGCGCGTTGAAGAGGTTCAAGAGGAGAACGTCCGCCACCATGACGGCGCAAAAGACCACCATCACGTCGTTGAACGTGAACTTTTCGGGCATCAGCACGCCCGAACGGGCGACTTCCATCATGCCCGAAGAGAAGGTCGCGCCGAGCAGAACGCCCGCCGCGGCGACCGTAAGCACGATGCGGAAGGGGGCCGTGCGCGAGCCGACGGCGCTGTTGAGGAAATTGACGGCGTCGTTGCTCACGCCGACGAAGAGGTCGAGCACGGCGAGAAGGCCGAGAAGACCGAGAGCTGTCAGAAGAAACGGATCCATGGGAGGTACTGCTCAGAGTAAGAGGCCTCCGAATGGTAGTGGCCGAATATGACAACTTTGTGACAGAACTGTGACATTCGCGGGAAAGCTCCCGAAAAAACCTGCGTAAACCTCTTCGAAGATCGAAAAAGGATGACGAATATGTGACAAAGCCGTTGCGGCGAACGAAAGTCGCGCGGCTCGTCGAACTCGAAATTTCCCCCGCGAGCTCGGCGTTGGTCGTGTTGACGAACATCGGGAGTATCGGGCGCAGGAAGACGCAGCGCGCCGGAGGCGCGAAGTCGAGTTCCGCACCGAGGTCGCCGTCTGCGGAAAAACTTCCGAAAACGGCCGGCGTAAAAACACGAACGCCCTTTCGGCCGACCGCAGTCGGGAAAGGGCGTTCGGCGTGTGTCGGAAGCCGTCGGGTCGGTCGAGTCTCATCGCGAGCTTCGACCGGGGATTCCCTTCGTTCAGTGCACGTCGCGCATGCGGACGAGCTTTTCAAAGGCCGCCTTCATGTCGACGGCTACGAGCGATCGGCGCATTTCGTAGAGTTCCCGATAGATGCGCGAGCGCGAGGCGTCGGGCTCGAACGCGCCCGAGGGCGTGATCGCCGCGGCGAGCGCTTCGCGAAGCGGTGCCGGATCGTCCGTTTCGCCGCCGAGACCGCCCGTCGCCCAGGCGCCGAAGATGCAGTTCGTCAGAACGGCGCCGCCCGGGTTCTTGAAGCGCACGATGTTGGCTTCGAGCATGTCGGACTTGATCTGGTTCCAGAGGTCGTCGCGCGAGCCGCCTTCCGTCACGGTGATGCGGGTGAGGTCTACGCCTGCCTTGCGGTAGTTGTCGGCCAGCCCGATGTAGTCGTAGCCGATCGCTTCGAGCACGGCGCGCCACATGACGAACTGATCGTCGTCCATCGTCATGTTGAGGAAGCACCCCGAGGCGTCCTTCTCGTCGCCGTTGCCGCCCGTGAGGTAGGGAAGAAAAAGGACGCCGCGCGACCCCGCGGGCACCTTTGCGGCGCCCTCGGAAAGTTCGCGGTAATAGTCGCCGTTCCCTTCTTCGCGGCAGACGTGGTCCTTGAACCAACGCAGTGCGAGACCGCCCGTACGCACGAATCCCCAGTAGAAGTACGTGTCGGGGAGCGTGCCGGAATTGAAGACGAGCCCCATGCCGGGCTTCGAGAGCTCGGGCACGATCCCGTCGGTCGAGACGCAGAACATGGCGCAGGTGCCCGCGACGTCGACCCCCTGGTTGGCTTCGAAAATGCCCGAACCGAGCATCGATTGCATCGTGTCGCCCGCACCGGCGAGAATCGGAATGCCCGCGGGAAGACCCGTCGCACGGGCGACGTCTTCGGAAAGATCCCCGACGCGGTCCCAGGGCTTCAGAATGCGGGGCATGTAGGAGGGATCGATCCCGAGGATTTCAAGCTGTTCGGTCGACCAGCGTTTTTCCTTTACGTCGTAACCGAGCCCCCAGCCCGACATGGCGCCCCAGTCGATGAAGGCCTCGTCGGCCGCAAGGCCCGCAAGGTGCATGAGGATGTAGGGGGCGTTGTGCACGAACTTCACGCCTTTTTCGCGGAATCCTTCGTGCTCGCGCAGGAACCAGCGCGCGAACATGGCGGGGAACATGGGGCTCGCTTCCGGATTGCCGGTTTCGCGCCCCCAGATTTCCAGACCGCGTGCGTTGAGCGCTTCGACGTCTTCGGTCGTGCGGCTGTCGAGGTAGTTGATGTAGGGCGTGACGGCACGACCTTCGCGGTCGATGCCGACGATGCCGCAGATGATCCCGTCGCCCATGACGGAAGCGATGTTCGCGGGGTTGCGCCCGGCCGCACGCAGATCCTCGACGACGCGCTTCATGCACTCAAGCGTCACCGCCACGTAATTGTCCGCATCCATTTCCACCCAGCCCGGATGCGGGTAGTGCAGGGTCGTCGGAAGGCTGCGGGTTGCTACGGGTTGGAAATTACCGTCATAAACAGCCACCTTGACGCTCTGCGTGCCGGCGTCAAAGCCCATGTACAACTTCTCGTTCTTATCCATTTATGTAAACCCTGAAAAAATGAGAGACCCTGCGGGGTGCCCCCACGGGAGGAAAATCCAAATTTTATCCAACGGGCCGTAAAACCTCTCCATTCAT
>OGIA01001013.1_pt1 | contig 22600 bp, 21 predicted proteins | sample 1571671 | NCBI WGS metagenome assembly OGIA01 (sample SAMEA2582027, study PRJEB24529) | metagenome | biome: Human gut stool | place: China | collected 2011
ATTTGTCAAAAGGAGAGTATGATTATGACCTATTCGCAGCAAGTACAGAATATGTGCCCGATCACCAAAGGTCCTAAGCATGGTCCGGCTCCCATCCCCGAAGAGGGCGCATGGGTCAAGGCCTATGAGATCAAGGACATCAGCGGCTACACCCATGGTGTGGGCTGGTGTGCACCCCAGCAGGGCACCTGCAAGCTGTCCCTGAACATCAAGAACGGCGTCATCGAAGAGGCTCTGGTGGAGACCATCGGCTGCTCCGGCATGACCCACTCTGCTGCTATGGCAGGCGAGATCCTGCCCGGCAAGACCATTCTGGAAGCTCTGAACACCGACCTGGTGTGCGACGCTATCAACGTGGCTATGCGCGAGCTGTTCCTGCAGATTGTCTACGGCCGCAGCCAGACCGCTTTCTCTGAGGACGGTCTGCCCATCGGCGCAGGTCTGGACGACCTGGGCAAGGGTCTGCGCTCCATGACCGGCACCATCTTCTCCACCAAGGAGAAGGGCGTGCGCTATCTGGAGCTGACCGAGGGCTACATCAACAAGCTGGCAGTGGACGCTAACGATGAGGTCATCGGCTATCAGTTCGTTAAGCTGGGCAAGATGATGGAGGATATCCGTCACGGCAAGACCCCCAACGAGGCTTACGAGAAGAATGTGGGTACTTACGGCCGCTTCAGCAAGGAGCAGGGCGCTGTGAAGTACATCGACCCGCGTGAGGAATAAGAGAGGAGGAACAACTCAATGGCAACTTTTGAATCTATGGATCGCCGTATGCCTAAAATCGAGGCATGCCTGAAGGCTAACGGTCTGGAGTCTCTGGACGCTTGCAACGAGATGCTCCTCACCAAGGGCATCGACTGCGACAAGATCGTCCGCGGCGTGCAGCCCATCTGCTTTGATAACGCTGTCTGGGCTTACACTCTGGGCACTGCTATCGCTGTGAAGCGCGGCCTGACCGACGCTGCCGAGTGCGCAGCTGCTATCGGTGAGGGTCTGGAAGCTTTCACCATCCCCGGCTCTGTTGCTGAGCAGCGTCAGGTCGGTCTGGGTCACGGCAACCTGGGCGCTCGTCTGCTGAGCGAGGACACCACCTGCTTCGCTTTCCTGGCAGGCCACGAGTCCTTTGCTGCTGCTGAGGGTGCTATCGGCATCGCACGCACCGCAAACAAGGTCCGCAAGACCCCCCTGCGCGTCATCCTGAACGGCTTGGGCAAGGACGCAGCTTACATCATTTCCCGTATCAACGGCTTCACCTATGTGCAGACCGAGTACGATATCCCCACCCAGACCCTGACTGTGGTCAAGGAGATCCCCTTCTCCGAGGGTGAGCGTGCAGCCGTTAAGTGCTACGGCGCTAACGACGTTATGGAAGGCGTTGCCATCATGAAGAAGGAGGACGTGCAGTGCTCCATCACCGGTAACTCCACCAACCCCGTCCGCTTCCAGCATCTGGTTGCCGGCACCTACAAGAAGTGGGCTATCGAGAACGGCAAGAAGTACTTCTCCGTCGCTTCCGGCGGCGGCACCGGCCGTACCCTGCACCCCGATAACGTGGCTGCAGGCCCCGCAAGCTACGGCCTGACCGACTCTCTGGGCCGCGTGCACGGTGATGCTCAGTTCGCAGGCTCCTCTTCTGTGCCCGCACACGTTGAGATGATGGGTCTGATCGGCATGGGCAACAACCCCATGGTCGGCGCCACCGTTGCCTGCGCTGTTGCTGCAGCTCAGGCCAACGCCTAAGTCTTTCCTAAGTTTCAGCGAGGGGGAGCTGCTTTCCGAATGAGCAGCTTCCCCTTTTTTGCTGATAGATATCCGAACACAAGCAACCCAAAACAAGAAGGATGAAACAATGAAAAAGAATCAGATCCGCAAGAGCGTGGCTGCGCTGGCCATGGCGGCTGTTGTAAGCGTCAGCCTGTTGGGCTACGGCTGCGGCAGCAAGTCTGCCTCCTCCACCGCAGGCGTGTCCGGCGAGTTCACCGGTACAGCCAAGGGCATGGGCGGCGATGTTACCGTCACCCTGACCCTGACCGACGGCAAGATCACCGGCTGCACCGCCGAGGGCAAGGATGAGACCCCCGGCATCGGCACCATGGCTCTGGAGCAGCTGCCCGGCGCCATTGCCGAGAGCGGCAGCATTGCCGTGGACGGCGTGGCCACCGCAACCATCACCTCCGACGCCATCAAGGAGGCTGCTGCTGCCGCTCTGGTCGCAGCCGGCCTGAACGCTGATGACTACAAGACCGAGGTCAAGGCCGAGGAAAACAAGGCCGAGGACTCCACCATTGATGCAGACATTGCCATCGTGGGTGCAGGCGGTGCAGGCATGACTGCTGCCATCACTGCTGCTGCCGAGGGCAAGAGCGTGGTCATTCTGGAAAGCCAGCCCATGGTGGGCGGCAACTCCGTGCGCGCTACCGGCGGCATGAACGCCGGCAAGACCGTGTATCAGGATGAGAACGAGTTCGGCGAGTCCGCAGGCGTGGAAAAGACCCTGAAGACCGCTGCTGAAAAGTACGCCGACAACGCCACCATCACCGCTTTGGCAAAGACCGTCTCTGAGCAGTGGGCAGCTTATCAGGCAGACCCCAAGGGCTACTTCGACTCTGTGGAGCTGATGGAGCTGGACACCATGATCGGCGGCAAGGGCATCAACGACCCCGCTCTGGTGGAGACTCTGTGCTCTAACAGCGCTGACGCCATCGACTGGCTGGACGAGCACGGCATCACTCTGCACAGCGTTTCCAGCTTCGGCGGCGCATCCGTCAAGCGTATCCATCGCCCCGTGGATGCTGAGGGCAAGACCCTTTCTGTGGGCTCTTACATGATCCCCCTGCTGCAGGAGAACTGCGACAAGGCCGGCGTGCAGACCCTGCTGAACACCACCGCTACCGAGCTGCTGACCGATGCAAACGGCGCTGTTGTGGGCGTGAAGGCTACCGGTTCCACCGGCGAGACCATCACCGTGAATGCCAAGGCTGTGGTGCTGACCACCGGCGGCTTCGGCGCAAATCTGGACATGGTCACCGAGTACAAGCCCGAGCTGAAGGGCTTTATGACCACCAATGCCGCAGGCGCACAGGGTCAGGGCATTGAGATGGCTACCGCTGTGGGCGCTGACACTGTGGACATGGATCAGATCCAGATCCACCCCACCGTGGAGGCTAACACCGCTGCTCTGATCACCGAGGGTCTGCGCGGCGACGGCGCTGTGCTGATCAACGCCGAGGGCAAGCGCTTCATCGATGAAGTGGGCACCCGTGACGTGGTTTCTGCTGCCGAGATCGCTCAGACCGGCAGCTACAGCTGGCTGGTGGTGGATCAGGCTATGGTCGATGCCTCCAGCGTCATTCAGGGCTACATCAAGAAGGGCTACACCGTGACCGGCCAGACCTACGAGGAACTGGCAAAGGCTATGGGCGTGGACGAGGCTGCTTTTGCCGAGACCATGAAGACTTGGAACGGCTACGTTGCCGCCAAGAACGACCCCGACTTTGGCCGCACCAGCTTTGCAAAGGCTCTGGATACCGCTCCCTACTACGCTATCAAGGTCACTGCAGGTGTGCACCACACCATGGGCGGCCTGAAGATCAACACCAACACCGAGGTGCTGAAGGCTGACGGCTCTGTGATCCCCGGCCTGTTCGCAGCAGGTGAGGTGACCGGCGGCGTGCACGGTGCAAACCGTCTGGGCGGCAACGCTGTGGCCGACTTTACCGTCTTTGGCCGCATTGCCGGTGCAGCTGCCAGCAAGTACGCTGCATGAGCATAAAGCCAAAAAACTCTGACACCGCCGCCCCCAAGGGCAGCGCGTGGAAGAAAAATGTGATCTTTGCACTGGTGGTGCTGGCACTGGCCGCAGGTATTTTTCTTGCGGTGCGGGCGCAGCACCCCGCCAAGGGCAGCGGCTTACAGGCCGTTGTGGATTTCGGTGACGGCGTTACCGAGACCTTGCCACTTGCGCAGGATCATGATTACCTGTACGAGGTAGGGGACTACATCGTGCACTTGCAGGTAAAGGATGGTGCCATCGCGTTTTTGGACAGCCAGTGCCCGGACCATGTCTGTGAGCAATTCGGCTGGCTGGACAAGGACGGCGCATGGGCCGCCTGTGTGCCCGCAGGGGTGTATGTGGTGGTAGAGCCCACCGCAGACGCAGAGTAAAAAAGAATAAATCAGCCGGGCCTTCGGGTCCGGCTGATTTTCTTTTTGAGGAAAAAACGGCAAAAGAACCCTCTCAGGCATCGCTGTGCGATGCCAACTCCCCCGAAGGGGGAGCTTTTTGGCGTGAGCCGATAGTTGCAGAGAATCTCCCCCATCTGAGATTCTGAAAAGCCTGCGGGCTTTTCAGAATCCTTTTTCACAGGAAGGAGAGCAGAGAAGAGGCAGTTTGAATCGTATTATATAAAGATATGCAGCTGCTCAGCGGCGCACAAAGAAAGCCATTCTTTGTTAAAAAAGTCTGAAACTTTGTGGAAATGCCGTGAAACGAAAATTGGACGCTTGTTTATCGGGGCAAAATGCGATACACTACAAATAAGAGTTTCTGACGGGTGCTTTTGCAAAAAGCACCTTGTCATAAAAGAACCTAGGAGGAACGGCAAGAATGATCTGGAACAAGTCTAAACAGCCCGCCGACCCGCAGCAGGACGCAGCGGCTGCACCCAAAAAAGGCGGTGCGGCAGCCTTTGCCCAAAAGAACTGGAAGTGGCTGGTGCCGGTGGCCATCGTGGTGCTGGCAGGCGGCTGGTGGCTGCTGAAGCCCAAGGGGGCAAAGCCCGCCAACGTGGATACTTCCTATACAGAAGCAGTGCCGGAGACCCGGGATGTCTCCAACACGCTCAGCGGCACTGGCACGCTGAAGCCTGCCAATACTTACAGCGTCAAATCGCTGGTGCCCGGCAAGGTGCTGACCGGCGGCTTTGAGGAGGGCGATATCGTGGAGGAGGGCACTGTGCTCTACACGGTGGATTCCTCCGATGCAACCACCAAGGCGGAGCAGGCAGCCATCACCCTGCAGCAGGCGCAGCGCAGCTACGACAAGACCGCCGACCATCAGTATGTGCGTGCCGAGGTGGCGGGCGTCGTCAGCAGCCTGAAGGTGAACAAGGGCGATGAGGTAAAGAGCGGTCAGGAGGTGGCCGTGGTGCGGGACAGCTCCAAGATGAATCTGGTGCTGGAGTTCCCGGCTGCGGATGCTGCTAACTTCTCGGTAGGGCAGACCGCCCAGGTGACGCTGGACGGTACTTTTGAGGTGCTGCCCGGCACTATTACCGCTGTGACCGGCACCGATGCCCTGAGCACGGGCAACCTGCTCACCCGCACTGTGACCCTCTCGGTGTCCAATGCGGGTGGTCTGACCACGGCACAGGCTGCAACGGCTACTATCAACGGGGTGAGCTCCATTGCAGCAGCCAACTTCCAGTATCAGGCCGAGCGTACCCTGACTGCGCTGGCTTCCGGTACCGTCACCGCCATCAATGTGCGGGAGGGCGGCAGCGTGAACAAGGACGATATCATCCTGACCCTCAGCGGTGAGGAACTGACAGAGTCCATCCAGTCTGCCTCCGAGACCCTGCGCGGCGCGGAACTGTCCATGCAAAATATGCAGGACGCCATGGATAACTACACCATCACCTCGCCCATCAGCGGCACCATCATCGAGAAAAATGCCAAGGTGGGCGATGCCCTGAGCACCGGCAGCGACCTGTGCACCATCTACGACCTGAGTTATCTGGAAATGACCATCAACGTGGACGAGCTGCAGGTCAGCAGCCTGAAGGTGGGGCAGTCCGTACAGGTGACCGCAGATGCCGTGAAGGATAAGACCTACGAGGGCTTGGTCACCCGTGTGTCCATGAAGGGTGATACCAGCGGCGGTACCACCACCTACCCGGTGACCGTGCGCATTGACGAGACCGATGGTCTGCGCCCGGGCATGAATGCCAACGCCGAGATCGTGGTGGCACAGGCTAAAAATGCGCTCACCGTGCCTAACGCCGCCATTGTGCGGGGCGGTTATGTGCTGGTGCGGCAGGATTCTCCCAGCGCCGTGAACGCCGATGATTCCATGAGCGCACCGGAGGGCTATGTGTATGTCAAGGTCAAGACCGGTGTCAGCGACGACAACTATACGCAGGTGACCAGCGGCCTGTCCGAGAGTGATACCATCGCCTACGACCCCAGCTCCGTGAGCAGCGACAGCTACTATGACGACGGCGGCTATGACGATATGGACGGCGAAGTGATCGGCGGCGCCGGAAACAATGCAGACCTTGCCGAGGGCGGGGAGGAGACGCTGCCGGAGGAGACGGAAAACGGTGAAGCCCCCGCAGCGGACGCTGAAGAGCCCGCAGAGGGCATCGACCCCGCCGAGGCCGGCGCAGTCGTGGTGGATTGACGCAGGAGGGATGAATGAGCGCTCTGATCGAGTTTGATGCGGTGTGCAAGTACTACCAGATGGGCGATACCACGGTAAAGGCTGCCGACCACATCACCATGAAAATCGAAAAAGGCGAGTTCGTGGCCATCGTGGGTCAGTCCGGTTCGGGCAAATCCACTTGTATGAACATCATCGGCTGTCTGGATGTGCCCACCCACGGCACCTACCGGCTCAACGGCCGGGATGTGGGCAAGATGAACCGCAACGAGCTGGCCGCTGTCCGCAACGAAATGCTGGGCTTTATCTTCCAGCAATACAATCTGCTGCCCAGGCTGAACCTGATGGAAAACGTGGAGGTACCGCTGGTGTATGCGGGCATCTCCCGCACCGAGCGCCACATCCGCGCCCGGGAGGTGCTGGAGCAGGTGGGACTTGGCGACAAGCTGAAAAACCGTCCCAACCAGCTTTCCGGCGGTCAGCAGCAGCGCGTGTCCATTGCGCGGGCACTGGTGCGCAACCCGCCGGTCATTCTGGCGGACGAGCCCACCGGCGCACTGGACTCCCATACCGGCCGCGAGGTGCTGGGGCTTTTGCAGCAGCTGCACAAGCAGGGACACACCGTAGTGCTGATCACCCACGACAATTCCATTGCCGTGCAGGCCGACCGCATCATCCGGCTGGAGGACGGTCAGGTGGTGTATGACGGCGATTCCCACGCACCAGAGGCCATGGTGCAGCCCACCCTGCTGCCCGAAACGCCGGAAAAGGAGGAACAGGCATGATCTTTGAAACCTTCCGGCAGGCTATCCAGAACGTGTGGAGCAACAAGCTGCGCACCTTTCTGACCATGCTGGGCATCATCATCGGCGTGATGGCGGTCATCGTCATCGTGGGTCTGGGCAACGGCATGACCAAGAGCATGCGGGACAGCTTTTCCGCACTGGGCACCAACACCCTCAGCATTCAGGTGTGGGGCTACGGCTCCCGCTCCGTGTCGGTGGAGGAGATGTATGACATCTGCCAGCGGCATTCCGACCTGATCAAGGCGGTGTCGCCGCAGGTCAACTTCAGCGGCAAAGCCAGCGGTACGCTGAAGATCGGTACCACCAGCTACCGCTGGTCCAACATGAGCGGTGTGGACGAAAACTTTACCGAAATGAAGAATTACCAGATCGTTCAGGGGCGCGGTCTGCAATATATGGATATGCAGGACAACAAGCAGGTCTGCGTCATCGGCGATTACCTTAACCGCGTAGCCTTTGGCGGCAACGGTGTGGGGCAGACGCTCAAGATCGGTGCCAACAAGTTCCGCGTCGTAGGTGTGCTGTCTGCCAAAGTCAGCGACCCCACTATGCAGCAGGGCAGCGATGACGATTGCGTTTACCTGCCCTACACCACCGTGATGCGGCTTTCCAGCCAAAGCATGGTGGACTGCTACACCGCCATGATGGCCGACGAAAGCCTTGCCAACGAGGCCAAGAGCACGATGGAAGAGGAATTGATGTCGATCCTCAAGACCGAAAACGGCTACTATGTGTACAGCGCCAGCGAGTGGCTGGAGGAAATGAACAAGATGATCAACATGGTCATCGTGATACTTACCGGCATTGCCAGCATCTCGCTGCTGGTGGGCGGCATCGGCATTATGAACATCATGCTGGTGTCTGTGACCGAGCGCACCCGCGAGATCGGCATCCGCAAGGCGCTGGGCGCAAAGGAGCGCACCATTCTGGCGCAGTTTGTGGTGGAAGCAGCCACTACCTCGGCGCTGGGCGGCGTTTTAGGCATTGCGCTGGGCTATGCGGTGTCCATGGCGGCAAACAAGGTGCTGCCCATGTTCATGACCGATACCACTGTTACGGTAAGCCCCTCCTTCAACTCCATTGTGGTGGCCTTTGGCATCTCGGTGGGCATCGGCGTGCTGTTCGGCTATCTGCCGGCGCGGCGCGCAGCCCGGCTGAACCCCATTGAAGCATTGCGCTACGATTGATCGCGGCGGCGTGATAAACAAAGAACAAGAGGTACGACCAATGAAAAAACGGATTCTCGCATTTCTGCTGGCGGTCAGCATTGCGGTGTCGGTGCTGGTGCTGCCGGTCTCGGCGGCCAGCATCAACAACACGGCCCTGCAGACGGCTATTACTCTGGGCGCTGTGCCCACCGGTCAGGAGCTTAGCGCCAACATTACCCGCGGCGCTTTTGCCAAAATGCTGGTGTCCTTTTCCACCTACCGGGAGAGCGTAGGCGCACAGGGCACGGTGGGCACTTTGTACCGGGATGTGCCCGGCAGCTCCCAGTGGGCACCCTACATCCGCATTGCGGTGCAGCAGGGCTGGATGAACGGTTACACCGACGGCTCCTTCCGCCCGGACAACACCGTCACGCTGGAGGAAGCCTGTGCGGCGGTGCTGAAGCTGCTGAGCTATAAGACCACCGACATGACCGGCTCCTTCCCGCAGGCACAGCTGAACAAGGCGCAGCAGATCGGTCTGCGGGATCAGCTGACCTGCACGCAGGGACAGGCCATGACCTACGAGCAGAGCACCCTGCTGCTGTACAACGCCCTGCGCGCCAACACCGCCAGCGGCAGCGCTTACGGCAGCTCGCTGGGCTTTACGGTGTCCAACGGTCAGGTGGATACCTCTTCGGTGCTGCTCAAGAGCCGCAAGGGTCCCTTTGTAGCAGAAGAGGGCACCCAGCTGCCCTTTACGCCGGTGAGCGTCTACCGCAACGATAAGGCCTCTGCTTCGGCAGAGCTGAACAAGTACGACGTGTACTATTACAGCGAGAGCCTGCAGACGGTGTGGATCTACACCCGCCGCGCCGCAGGCCGCATCACGGCAGTATCGCCCAGCGCCAGCGCGCCTACCGCGCTGACCGTGGCGGGCAGCAATTACACGCTGGGCAGCTCTGCCGTGGCGTCCAAGATCTCCTCCCTGAACGGCGGCGGCGTGGGCGAAGTGGTCACCCTGCTGCTGGGCATGGACAACGAGGTAGCCGATGTGATCACCGGCGAGGAAGCCGACAGCGTGTTCTATGGCGTGGTGCAGACCGCTACCCGCAGCCTTGTAGAGGATAACGGCGCAGACGTGCTGCAAAAGATCTCGGTGATGTGCACCGACGGCATTACCCGCACTGTGAATATCGACAAAAGCCTGAACTACCCCACCGGCTGGCTGGTGGAGATCAGCGTGACCCCCGAAGGGGAACAGGTGACCGCCATCGAGTCCAAATCGGTCAGCGGCACCATCAACGACACCGCCACCGCGCTGGGGGACTATGCTCTGGCCGATGACGTACAAATTCTGGATACGACATCGGAGGGGTTGGCTGGGACGGTTCGTCCCAGCCGAATAGCGGGGACAAAGCTGAACGCACTGGCCGTGCGTTACTATACGCTGAATGAGCAGGGACAGATCGACCGCCTGATCCTGAACGATGTCACCGGTGATCTGTGGAAATACGGCGTGCTGGACGATGTGAAGAATCTGGCCTTCAACGCCAGTTCCATTCTGGGCACCCTGACCGGCAGCGGCTCCTCCGGCTCGGGGGATAGCTCTTCCGGGGACAGTTCTTCCGGCTCCGGCAGCGGTTCCACCGGGGACGGCTCTTCCGGTTCCGGCTCTACCGGCGGCACCACCAACACCACCACCGTGGTGGACGATCTGCGCAGTGTGCTGGTGCCCACCACCAGCGAGATCCTGTGGGGCGTCATTGACGGCTCGTTGCTGAGCACGGTCTGGAACCGCATCACCAGCAGTTCCGGCTCGCTGCTGAGCATCGGTCTCAAGCAGCTGGCCAACATTACCGGCCAGCCTATGAGCACCATCCTCAATTTTGTGGGCGGCGGCGCTACCTACATCTGCTACGTCAACGGCAGTCAGGCCAGCTTTTCCACCTCCATCAAGTATCCGGTGCTGGCGGGCGGTCTGGCAGTGCGGCAAAACGTGAACGGCACGGTAAAGGCCATGATCCAGCTGATGCCCATGAAGATCGATCAGGTGGGTGCAGCCTCGGTGATAAGCAACGGCACCCGCTACGAGACGGCTGACGATATGCAGGTGTACCTGTGGTACAAGGGACAGTATTACGCCACCAAGCTCTCTGAGGTGAACTCTGAGGGCTACTACCTGACTGGCTGGTACGATAACTTTGGCTGCGCAGCAGGCAAGCGCGTGCGGGTGATCGTGGCGGTCAAAAAGGACTGATGGACTACTATGACCCCCGGCGCAGGGCGCTGCGGGCGGTACGGCAGCTGCTCTACCCGCGCGAGTGCCCCTTCTGCGGCCGGGTGCTGGGGGATGTACGAGATTGCCCGGACTGTGCAGTGCAGCTGGAAACGCTGCGTCGCAAGCCGGGCATCCGGCTGGACCCGGCGCAGCACTATATCAGCAATCTGGCCGGTGCGGCTGCGCCCTACCGTTACAGCGGCTGTGTGCGGCGCGGCATCCTGAACGCAAAGTATCAGAGCAAGCCGTGGCGGGCTGTGGAGATGGGCAACCGTCTGGTACAGCTGGCCTTTGGCGGTGAACTGACCGTGCAGTACGGCGAGCTGCTCCCGCAGCCGGTGCCGTGGGCGGCCATCGGGTACGACCTGATCGTACCGGTGCCGGCCTCCGGTAAAAGGCGCGGCTACAATGTGCCGGAACTGATGGCGCTGCCGCTGGCCAAGGCTATGGAGGTGCCGTTGGCACCGCAGGCACTGGAGCGCACCCGCGCCAAACGGCATCAGGCCGGTCTGCCGCTGGAACAGCGCATAGCCAACGTGGCAGGTGCTTTCCGGGCGGCACAGCCGCAGCAGCTGGAGGGCAAGCGCATCCTGTTGGTGGATGACGTCATCACCACCGGCACAACAGCTGCCGCCTGCGCGCAGGCACTGCTTCACGCCGGGGCAGACAGCGTATTTGCGCTGGCCTTTGCCACGGTGGAGTTTGGCGCACCGCCGGACGACACCACCCCCATCCATGAGGACGATGAGGAAGATGCGTATCGCGATTTTTGAAAATAACGCTCTTTCGCACATCCTTTTGGCGGGCAAAAGCCGGGACGGTAAAATGTAAAAACTGTATCAGAAATTTGGAAAAAGCGCTTGACAAAACGGGAAAAGTCGGGTATACTAATCAAGCTGTGAGCGGCAAACGCAAACAGATATCCGGGTGTAGCGCAGTTTTGGTAGCGCGCTTGAATGGGGTTCAAGAGGCCGTGAGTTCGATTCTCGCCACTCGGACCAAACAAAAATAATCCGAACTTGTTTCCGATAGGAGATGGGTTCGGATTATTTGTTTTCTTCGGAAAACTCAATATGGGTGTCCGTGGAAGATAAAATCCGAAATCATAGATTGACCGACATAAGCCACAACATGATTTCAGGAGGATACGAACATGAAGTACGATGCAAGAGCTTGCCATTTCAACATGGACACCGGGTGCGTGAAACTGCTGCTCCGGGATGGGAGAATGATCTCCATCGACTGCACCGGGGTCGAGGATGCGTTGGATGTGACCATAGCGCAGAGGGCAGAATTGGATTACCTCATCTATAATGACCCGCTTGGCTATGCCGATTTGATTCTGAATGGCGATCCGAAGGAATATTTGAAGAATGTGACCGGGAGCTGTGGGTTGGAGGACTAACTGGTAGCTCAAATTATACAAAAGCGCAGTACTTTTTGGGAGGTGCTGCGCTTTTGTATTTGAATGCATAAAACGTCATTCGATCACTTGACTTTTTACAAAATTCATGTAAAATATGAAGTATAAAAAATTCCACCGCTTATAATTTCATCTGTGAAGGAGGTTCACATGAAAAAAGCATTTTTTGAAGATTCCGCAATGGCAATGGCAAAACTGATTGTTGAAAGCATCTACCATGGCATGGAAGAAAATGAAGGTGTCTATGCCGATTTGATGTATTCTAACGGAAAAGGACAGCACGGCTGGGCACATATCTTTCAAAATGAACATGAACATTTAACAAAGGCAGGATATCGTGTGGTTTTGATGGTCTCTGGAAGCTGGAAGTATGCTGTGGCATATGATCCTCACAGCAAAACAGCCATTATGATTCTTCGCCAAGAAAATTTCCGCAATAGACTTGTCAAATTGCAGAATGGTGAGATGCATTACGTTTTTTCGGGACTTCCGGCTAATCAAGATTTGAATGAAATGGTTCCCCAGTATGAGCAGATGTCACTGTTTAGACAAGATAAAGCTGTGCAGCAAAAAGCCGAAAAGCCCTTCGATGAATTGGAGCAAGCAGTAGACGGTGAAGTCTTGAGATTTGGAATTTTAACGTACCGATTGGATTTAGCTCAATTGATCAGAAGCTGTACATTGGAAATTTTGAATGCAAATGGTTGCATCGTTGATGAAATGAATTTGGATTCTGCAATTCCGATGAATTGGAAAGAAGCTGTTCCGGAAGATGAAATTACTAAGTTTAAGGAAGAAACTGGTAATGAATATGGCGTTCAAATCGACAGTATTCCGGAATTCAAACCGCGGAAAAAATTTGTACGGAAAGATGGGTAAAAAATGGGTGCCATTGTTACATCCGAGTTTAATGGAATGCGGCTGACATTGGCTCGTGAAATCCAAAATATTTCCAGTCCTAAGCTAGCAGAAAAGATAGGGGTGACAAAGCAAACTGTCTCTCAGTATGAAAATGGTTTAATTAAACCAAGTGCCGATAAAGTATTAGCAATTTCGCAAGAATTGAAATTTCCACCGAAATTTTTCTTTGAAGGTAGCAGCGATAATTTTAGTCCCGGAGTTGCATATTGTAGAGCAACTACAACCACGACAAGAGCCGTAAAACTACGGCAAACAAACATTGATGTATTGAAATCATATATTTATGACTTTTTTGCAGAATATATTGAATATCCATCAACCGAACAATTGATCGATTGTATGAAATCTGTAGCAGAGTGTTCTGACATGGAACTAATCGCAAAAAAAATTCGGGAAAAATTGGACTTATCGGATAGGCCCATTCGTAATATGAGCTATCTGTTACAAAATCTTGGAATTGTGGTAACTTCTTTCTCGGAAAACGTAGGGCATTTGGACGCAATCAGTCACATTCCGGTCCTTGCCAATAATGGAGAAAGCAAGAGGTTCTATTTCACAACATATAATACAGATAAAACAACACCTGCAAGATTGAACTTTACGTTGGCTCACGAACTAGGACACTGGATACTCGGTCATATTGTTTCGGATGTAAAATCGCAAGCAGATGCCGAGTATCGGAGCAATGAATCAGATGCAAATCAATTTGCATCGGCATTTTTACTGCCCAAAGAAGCATTTTTGAAAGACCTTCAATATCCAACAGTTTTAAATGAATATTTAAGACTAAAAGAAAAATGGCATGTCTCAATTGCGATGATGATTCGTAGAGCATATATGCTAGAGGTACTGTCGCCAAGTCAATATCAATATTTGTTTAGGCAGCTTGGAAGTCGTGGATGGCGAACATTTGAACCGGGAGATATGGTTGAAGTTCCAATGGCATCTCTTTTTTCGGTGTCTGTAAAGATTCTGGATGACAATGGAATTATAGAAAAAGGAAATTTGCTGAAATATCTGAACGAAAACTGTTTTACGGCACAACAAAAAACATTTGAGGATTTGATGGGATTGGAACAGCATACGCTTGATCCGGCTATGTCGGGTTCTTTTAGTAGAGTTGAGTTCAAGCCAAACTAACAAATCCTTTTATACAGAAAAACAGGGTGCGCCCTGCGGACGCACCCTGCCAAAAGCCACAGACAATAGCGATATGTACAACAGGGAGTTCCCCAGCGGGAACTTCCTGTTTTTCTTTTCCTGCAAGATGGGCCTGTTCCGCCTGCCATGCGGCAAACTCCCGCTGCCCTTCCTCGCTGTTCCAACAGGCAAGGATGGCCGGGTAGAATGCCCGTGCCAAACGGTCGATGACTTCATCGGGGTAGGGGGAAGTGTTTGTGGACTTTTTCTTTTTGTTCAAACGCACGCTCCTTTGATCGTCCCACCGTGGCAAATTCGGGCGAGAAAATCAAAGTTCCAATTTCATATCAGGCGCAAGGGCGCGGATGATTTCCGCCCTGCTCTTGCTGCTGGTGGCTCATTGATGACTTACAAGTGCCTGTCGTTATGCAGTCTTTTCAGCTTCTTCAAGGGTTTCAGCGAGAATCTGTTCCATGCAGGCTTCCAGCTCATTCAGATAGAGGGCCGGCCTCTGCATGGCAAAACGGAGAACTTTCTGCTTTTCCGGGTCGGAGAGATAGCTTTGATTGTTCTTGAGCACTCGCTTCCATGTGTTCTTCATCATTTCAGTGGCAGTGCTCAAGGTTTTGTAGACCCGCATGAACTCGTCCGGGACTTGATAAGTCTTGAACTGTTCCGGGTCGGCTGTGGGCATCGGAACCGGAGTGTCGGCGTTGGGTTCTGCATCAGCAGCTTCCATCGCTTTCGTGATCTCTGGGTGCATAATCTCGGCAAATACGTCCTGCCGCTTGTCGGGACTGCTCTGCACGAGTTTGGTCATTTCATCGTTGGTGAATTTCACCTCACCGGAAAAGACCTTTTTCTTAATGCCGGGAGAAAGAGTATCGGCAATGTCAACGCCCTTGGTGTAGTGCCGTGCGCGAAGAACCGATGCACGACTGACGCCGTTTTCCTCTGCGATACGGTCGCAGGTTTTCTTGCCGGAGTGGTGGGTATCATCGTGAGACCCACCACTTTTCTTTGCTAAAGTGTACTGGTTGCCGTGAAAGATCTTCTCGGCTTTCTTTTCGGATTCGTATTGCTTCCCCAGCAGGTAACGTTTCTGTTCGGGGGAAAGATTGCGCCGCCCCAGCTGATTCTTGCAGATCCAAGCGAGGGCTTCCTCACGGTTCGCAAAGCGGAGCGGCATGGTAGAAAAGCAGATTTCGGGGTGCTTCTGAAGAATCGCATAACGATTGTGGCCGTCAACAAGGGTGTTGTTCCACACAATCAAAGGAGAGAGCAACTTGCCCTCTTTGAGGATGTTTTCTTCAAGCTGCTTAAATTCATCATCGGTCAGAGGGGGAATCTGAGACTGGAACTCCGGGTCAATTTTCAGATTGATCATACGCACACTCCTTTATCTCTCCTGCTGCGTCTGTTCTTCCTCCCGGAAAAAGGACGCAACATTCTGCTTTGCGGTTTTCAGTTTGAGCAGTTCCTCTTTAGCTTCCTTGTACTGCTCGTAGAACTTTGCCTTTTCGGATGCCAGCTGCGCATACTCGACTTCCAGCTTTTTCGGGCTGGGCAGCTTGGTGATGTCGTTTGCCTTGAAATAGGCTGCTGCCACCCGGTATGCTGTCAGCTCTGCACGGTGCTGCTCCTCAAAGGCTGCGGGTCGCTTGGCGGTCTTTAACTGCTGTGTGATGTTCTTGGTGCTGGTGTAGGCTGCGACCTGATAGCGCAGCGTTGGCCTTCATGCGACCTTCGAGGTCTTTCACCACGGCCAGTGAGTCGTGATACTTGGTTTCCAGTTCAGCGATGCGCTGGTTCAAATCATCCTCGTTGAGCAAATCTTTCTCCTGCAAGAGGATCAGAGTTTGCGACATGGCTTTGAGGTTGAACTTCTTTGCCCAACGTTCGTAGCCAATGCCCTTGCCCTCGGTCAGCTTTGCCTGAATATCAATCAGCTTTGCAAGGTTGGTCGTTTTAGACTGTATCTTGGGTTTGCGCGCTGCGTTTGCGGTCAGGGTGGCTAGTACTTCTGCCTTGTCGAACTTGTCACCGAGATGTTTCGCTCGGATAAACTTGGTTCTGCCAGCAGGCAGATAGCTGAGCTGCCCACGGCTTTCCTTGACGGCAATGCCGTACTGCTGCATGAGCCTATCGGAAAAATCCTCAAAACTCACAGCGCGATACAGCACCGAAGAAATCTGCTTCCGCAAAGTGTCCTTTACGGTTTCAAACTTCTTCTGCTGGGGCTGCTGTCCGGCTACGGCGAGGCCTGCGTTTTCACGGTCAAGTTTCAACTGGCCGCGCCTGCGCGCCCAATACTCCGCTTCGCTCACGCGCTCTTTCGAGCCGTTGAGCAGGTCAATCTGGTACAGTCCGGCACCCTCGCACAGCTCCATGACCTCGACACGCAAGTGCCGCATGGTCTGAGCGGTGCTGGAGTGCTTCATGCCCTCACGCCAGTCACGGGGCTTCTGCATATAGGGCTTGCGTTCCACCTCGCGCATTCGGATGCTGCCGATCACGATGTGGACATGGATGTTTCCCGAATGGTTGTGCCCATCCGGGTGAGTGCAGACGATGGCAGGATGACCGGGGAAGTTTTCTTCGCAGAATTTCAGGCCAAGTGCCTGTGCCTTTTCCACGGTCAAGCCGTTGTCGGCTGCATCTCGTGGGTCAAAGCTGATGATATACTGGTGACTTTTGATATCACCATGCTGGGTATTCTTACCATACTTGCGGTTTGCCAGCAGACAGGCCGTTGCAAACGAGAAATCGCCGCACTCAAGGGTGTCGAGCAGGTACGATTCTCGCAGCATGGGTCGGCCTTGCTTGTCCAGAATTACCTTGCTGGAAAATTCATCGTGCTGGTAAACGAGGTACGCTTCGATGGCGGTATAGTCCGAGTTTTTAGAGGCGATATGCTTGAGCGTTGCCATACAGTTCACCCAGAACTTTCTCGGCGCTGAGCCGGAATGCAGTCAGGTCTGCAAGTTCGTCAAGGATTTTCGCTCGGATCTGCTCGGTGTCTGCACCGCCGGAATTGAAGTGCCTTGCAAGCTGGTTGAGGTTTCCGCCCAACTTGCTGCACTGGGCAAGCAGAGTGGAAACAGCGTTCAGCGTTTCTTCTCCGCCGCCTGCAATGAAGACTGTTTTCTCGATCTTGACGTTGTGGATGGCGCGGCGGATGAAGGTGGAGAGGGAGAGATTTAGGAGTTTGCAAGTGAGTTCCAGTGACGCTTTTTCCTCCGCTGTCACACGGAACTTGATGACGTGTGTTTTGCTGTTCGGCGTGTCGTGGCGCTGGGAATTGCTAGGAATCGGTTGAACATTCGTTTTGGTCATTGTACCTCCTGTCTGTTCGATAACTCCTCGGTGAAGTTATGTAAAGCACGACACGCCGTTCCATTCGTGCCGCTAGGCACGAATGATGAGCAGGGTTTGGGGCAGGCACGCCCCAACAAGATCACTTCGGAAATGCAGACGCATTGCAGAAGTGAAGTCCCGGTGGAGCACAACATTTTCAAGAATTGAAAATTTGTGGCCACGGGACGGTTCTTGCCCTCTACCGCTGCGCTCAAAACGCTTCATCAACAAATGTTTCCGAATTGTTAAGGCGCAAAAATAAGTAGAGAGTTCCGCTGCTCGTGTATGTTGATCACCGTTTGCTCCGAACGAAGCTCCTACCCCTGTTTTGCAGCGGCGTTGACGAAAAGTCGGTATCACGTCCGGTCGGCTTATGAAATTTTCAAGGTACGTTTCCCATAAAGAAAAATACCGCCCAAGCAGCGCAGCGATGGATTTTGTCGGGGTGAATCGGCGGCAAAATGAATCGGGTGTGTTGCGGGGCGGTTAATCTTTCAGGGATGATCCACGGCGAGGCAGTGTTCAAAATGAACACGACCACATCTTGTGGATGGTTTCAAACCAATCCACAAAATCGGTGGGATTTGTGACAGAGAATATCATGGTTTGCAGGGTGCGTCAAGATGGTTTTGTGAAATTTATTGTGATAAAGTTGTGATAGTAGGACTTATCTGCCGGAAATTGAACCATCTTACAAAGAATTTGTGCGCACAAATTGGAAAATCAGCACATCTGTGCTATACTCAAAGCAGAATTTGTTGAGCTAAAACGGAGGTATTGAACCATGGCAGAGAAAAACACCGCCGACATTGGATTTGAAAAGCAGATTTGGAATGCTGCCTGCGTGCTTCGGGGCAATATGGATGCTTCAGAGTATAAGGGTGTCGTCCTTGGTCTTATTTTCTTGAAATATATTTCGGATCGTTTTGAAGATAAGTATAATCAGCTGGTTGCAGACGGTGATGGCTTTGAGGAAGATCGTGACGAGTACACATCGGAAGGAATCTTCTTTGTGCCTGCTGGTGCGCGTTGGAGCGATGTTTCTGCAAAGGCACATGACCCGGAAATCGGTCAGGTAATTGACGATGCAATGCGCGCTATCGAAAAAGAAAACGCGCGCCTAAAAGATATTCTGCCAAAGAATTTTGCGCGTCCGGAACTGGATAAACGTCGGTTGGGCGAAGTCGTTGACCTGTTTACGAACATCAAAATGATTGAACATGGCAGCGAAAAGGATATTCTGGGACGCACTTATGAATACTGCCTGTCTATGTTTGCAGAACAGGAAGGCAAGCGCGGCGGCGAGTTCTTTACGCCGTCCTGCGTTGTGCGGACGCTGGTAGAAGTGCTGCAACCGTTTAAGGGACGAGTGTATGACCCTTGCTGCGGCAGCGGCGGTATGTTTGTTCAATCTGCAAAATTTGTAGAGAACCATAGCGGAAATATCAACGATATCTCGATTTATGGACAGGATTCCAACCCGACCACATGGAAGCTGGCACAGATGAACCTTGCCATCCGTGGCATTGAACCCGACCTTGGCAAGTATGCAGCAGACACATTCCTTGATGACCAGCACCCGACTATGCGGGCAGACTATATTATGGCGAATCCCCCTTTCAACCTGTCAAACTGGGGCGCAGAGCAGCTCAAAGATGATGTTCGTTGGCAGTATGGTATGCCGCCTGCAAGCAACGCGAACTTTGCATGGCTTCAGCACATGATTTATCATCTTGCGCCGGGTGGCCGCATGGGTATGGTGCTTGCAAATGGTTCTCTTTCCTCTCAGTCTGGCGGCGAAGGTGACATCCGCAAAAATATTGTGAATGCTGACCTTGTGGACTGCATCATTGCCATGCCGACACAGCTGTTTTATACGACGCAGATTCCGGTTTCGCTCTGGTTTATCTCCAAACGCAAGAAACAAGCCGGTAAAACGCTGTTTATTGATGCCCGAAAGATGGGCGATATGGTGAGCCGCAAGCTGCGTGAATTGGCCGATGAGGATATCAAAAAGATTTCCGATACCTACAATGCCTATGTTAATGGTACACTGGAAGATGTAAAAGGTTTCTGCGCAGTTGTTGATACAGAGAAAATTGCGGAGCAAGATTATATTTTAACACCGGGTCGTTATGTTGGCGTTGAGGAACAGGAAGACGATGGTGAACCTTTTGAAGAAAAAATGGCTCGATTGACTTCTGAACTTTCGGATTTGTTCAAGCAGTCACATAAGCTGGAAGCAGAAATTAAGGAGAAGTTGGGGGCGATTGGATATGAAGTTTGACATTTGGAAAGAGTGCCCGAAAGTACCGTTGCCCAGTGTTCTTTTAACGGTTGTTGACAACCGAGGAAAAACTGTACCAACTGCCCCTTCGGGACATAAACTAATTGCAACAAATTGCGTCAGAAATGAAAATCTATACCCTGTATATGAAAAAATTAGGTATCTCTCAGAGGAAACATACAGAACGTGGTTTAGAGCGCACCCTGAACCTGGAGATATTATTTTTGTGTGTAAAGGAACACCTGGAAGAGTGTGTTTGGTACCCGATCCAATAGATTTTTGTATTGCGCAAGATATGGTTGCATTAAGAGCCGATCCTAAAATTGTATATAACAAATATCTTTTAGCTGTTTTGCGTAGTTTTCAAATTCAAGAGCAAATTCTAAGTACAAGTGTAGGTGATGTGATTCCACATTTCAAAAAAAGTTTTTTCGATCAAATAATGATTCCGATACCGAATATGGATATTCAAAAGTCAATCGGTGATTTTTATTACACAATATCCGAGAAAACGGAGTTGAACAAAAAGATAAACGATAATTTAGCGGCTTAAAGCCGGATATCAGACACATCAATTTCGCCGGACATAAGTTTTGGCAATAGCGAATCTCGTAAATCGGTCAATCGTTTGTTTTCAATCAAATTGTTTTCAATTTGAGGAATAATTGACCATGCAAACTCTGAAAATTTTAGTATTAGACTATCTTCAACTTTTGGAATTTTAAGTTTTGAAAGCATTTTAGTTGTCAAACTGCCACGTATACTACTTGAATCTGAAATAGCACGAAGATCATCATACCGATTAGTCAAATTCCAAAATAAATACGGTAGAACTGTCTTTTTAGCATGAAGAACGATGACAGATTGATTTATATAGGTGTTCAGTAACAACATGGAAGTTTGGCCTCTTGTAAAGCCCTGCCCAGCAGAAGCTATAACGATGTCATATTTTTGTGCAGACTTAGTAGACGAATTATCGGCACCCAGTTGAGTGATGGTTTTCTCTGTTGAAATCACAAAACGATTTCGTGTTTCTCCAGATGAAAGCCAGTTAAGATTTCCATTCCAATATGCCATATTTGAGGTCGCTGGGGTTCCACCGCTATAAATGCAGTCGACGTAGTCTTCTACGGTAGTCATTTCGCAGTCCGTGTCTTTGAATAACTTTGTGTAAAGCGTATTTACTAGATCGTATAAATTATCGTTTACCAGAATTTTAATAACTCTCACCAGTGGCGAGAGATTCTACGGAGAAACTGCCACTGCTGCCGTTCTCTGAAATCGTAATAAGGAGATACGGCAATGAAAAAACAAATTATCAACGAGATACAGCGAAAAATGCTGCCGTATCTCAATAACGAACAGTTGCTACATTTAAAAGCAGTACTGGAAGTGTCATTTCAAGGTGTCATAATTGAAATGGGGGAAGAGCAGCCAAAGGCTGAGGAACAAGATTCGGTAGCAGCGTTCATTACGGCAAAGCGGATAGAAGGATGTTCCGAGAAAACACTGACCTATTATTCAAAAACTATTGCAGCGATGCTGAATGGCGTGGGAAAATCACCGCAGCAAATTACAACGGACGATTTGCGAAGGTATCTGACGGATTATCAGACACAGCGGCACTCAAGCAAAGTTACAATTGACAATATCCGGCGTATTCTTTCCAGCTTCTTCTCGTGGCTGGAAGATGAAGATTTTATTATGAAAAGCCCTGTCCGCAGGATTCACAAAGTGAAAACCGCAAAAATCATCAAGGAAACGTATACGGATGAAGCGTTGGAGCTGATGCGTGACAACTGTTCAACAGTACGAGATTTGGCGATTATTGATTTGCTGGCATCTTCTGGAATGCGTGTCGGGGAATTGGTGACACTTAATCGGGAGGATATCAATTTCAACGAGCGCGAATGTGTTGTATTTGGTAAGGGCAACAAGGAACGATTGGTATACTTTGACGCACGGACGAAGATCCACCTTCAAAATTATCTGGATGAACGGTCAGATAGCAACCCAGCACTCTTTGTGACGCTGAAAGAGCCGCACGAGCGATTGATGATCGGTGGCGTGGAAACGATGCTCCGTGAATTGGGACGGCGATTGAAGCTAAATAAGGTGCACCCGCACAAGTTCCGGCGTACATTGGCAACATCAGCAATTGACAAGGGAATGCCGATTGAACAGGTGCAGCAGCTTTTAGGACACCAGAAAATCGACACAACTATGCACTATGCAATGGTAAAACAACAAAATGTGAAATTGGCACATAGAAAATTTATTGGATAAGGTGATATGAATGAAAGAAAAGTTTTTGAGAGAACTTGCGGACATTCAAACAGGACCGTTTGGAAGTCAACTTCATAAAGAAGATTATGTTGCGGATGGAACACCTATTGTCACAGTTGAACATTTAGGGAACAAGATGTTTTCCGAACAGAATTTGCCGCGAGTATCAAATACGGATAAAAATCGATTAAAAAAATATGTGCTAAAACAAGGAGATATTGTATTTAGTCGTGTGGGTTCTGTAGATAGATGCTCGTATGTTGATCAAAAACACGATGGATGGATGTTTTCTGGAAGATGCCTTCGAGTACGCCCAACTAGTGAAATTGATTCCGAGTATCTTTACTACTACTTTTGCTTAGAGGAAACAAAGCAATTTGTCCGAAATATAGCCGTTGGAGCAACAATGCCTTCAATCAATACCAAGTTACTTGGAGAAGTTGTAGTGACTTTTCCGGAACTGGAACAGCAGAAAAGGATTTCTGGAATTTTATCTGCAATCGATAGTAAAATTGAAGTCAATCAAAAGATAAACGATAATTTATACGATCTAGTAAATACGCTTTACACAA
>OGIA01001048.1_pt1 | contig 21967 bp, 18 predicted proteins | sample 1571671 | NCBI WGS metagenome assembly OGIA01 (sample SAMEA2582027, study PRJEB24529) | metagenome | biome: Human gut stool | place: China | collected 2011
AATCTTGCGTGTGAAAAATCTTATTTTTCACACTATACTCCTTTTCCATGATATAAAAAACAGGATGTTTGAAACATCCTGTTTTTTATACGATATTCTCATTTAGTATATCCGTCTGTAAAATAATCATACAGAAAATCAATTTTACGCTTCTTTTATATATCTTTATTTTAAAAAAGCATTACTAACATCCGAGCAGATAATTATATAATCCCTCGTATTTTCCTTTGGAATTGTTCCAGGAATAATCATTTGCCATGCCGCGGTCAATCATCTGGTTCCACTGTTTCCTGCGGTCGAAGAAAATATGTTTGGAATAATTGATCACAGAAAGCATTTCATCTCCATTATAATTTGCAAAGGAAAAACCGTCTCCCGTATTTTCATATTCGTTAAATGGTTTTACCGTATCTCTCAGTCCACCTGTTTCACGAACGATCGGAACTGTACCGTAGCGGAATGAAATAAGCTGTGTCAGGCCACACGGTTCGAAGCGGGACGGCATCAGGAATGCATCTGCTGCTGCGTACAGTTTGTGTGCAAGTTCATCGGAATAACAGATATTTGCAGAAACACGATCGCCATATTTCCATGCATAATGGCGGAACATGTTTTCATACTGCGGATCTCCGGTACCGATAACAACCAGCTGTGTATAGTCGTCCACGATCCGGTCGATTGCATAATTTACAAGATCTAAACCTTTCTGGTCGGTCAGTCTTGAGATCAGACCGATCATGTACTTTTTCTTGTCAACGGCAAGTCCTAATTCTGCCTGCAATTTTACCTTATTCATGTATTTTTTCTTACGGAAATCAGACGGCTTATAGTTGGTATAAATCTTTGTATCCGCTGCCGGATCATATACCTGATAATCAATACCGTTTACAATACCCTGCATATCAAAATGCCGTGCAGACAACAGACCATTTAAACCTTCTCCATAATACTCGGTCTGAATCTCCTGTGCATAGGAATCACTGACTGTAGTGATATAATCGGCATAGACAAGACCACCCTTTAACATGTTGGCATCTTTTTTAAATTCCAGCTTATCCGGTGTAAACAGGGAAGCTGAAAATCCGGTCAGTCCCTGCATGGTCTTGATATCCCATACTCCCTGGAACTTTAAGTTGTGGATCGTCATAATACTCTTCATGCCCCAGTAAAAGGAATCAGCCTGAAATTCATTTTTTAGATATACCGGAATCAGACCCGTCTGCCAGTCATGACAGTGAATGATATCCGGACAGAAGTCGATCTGTTTTAACATGGACAAAACAGCCTTGTCAAAGAAACAGAATTTTTCAATATCATAACGGACATCACCGTACGGTACTGCACAGTTAAAATATTCCTGATTATCAATAAAATAATATGTAATGCCATCCATGACATATTTTAAAATACCGACATACTTATTCGTAATATAACTGCCGGCACTCATATAAAAATGAGCAACATATTCAAACTTGCTGCGAAACTTGTCCGGTATGCAGCTGTAATTCGGTATTACAACCCGGACATCCCACTCGTTTTTGTCAAATTCCTTCGGCAATGCTCCACATACATCTGCCAAACCCCCGGTTTTAATAAACGGAACACACTCCGATGCTGCAAAAAGTATTTTCTTCATAGCAATCTCCATTCCTGTGTTTATTCTTCAAATCTTAATTACTATTATCATATAACATTTCCGAAAAGAATACCATATTTTTTTACTGCAAAGCAGAAAAATTTAATACAATGTAAAAAAACTTTTATTTTCATATAAAAAACGACACAGACTTTTCATCCATGCCGTTTATCTTATGTACCTTGAATCTTATTTATTCATCCCAGTTGTGATATACTTCCTGAACATCATCATCATCATCCAGCAGATCAAGAATACGGTTGATATTTGTTAAATCTTCCTCTGCTGTCAGCTCTACATAATTCTGTGGAATCATTGTAACCTCTGCTTCTGCCATAGGGATCTTCTCTGCTTCAAGTGCAGCGTGTACTGCCTCAAAATCATTTGGATTTGTGATGATCTCGTAGCTGTCATCTTCCTCAGAAAAATCCTCTGCGCCTGCATCAAGTGCGATCATCATCAGATCATCCGCATCCATCTCACAGTCTTCTTTTGCGATAATGATCTGTCCCTTTTCATCGAACATATAGGAAACGCATCCCTGTGTACCGATGCTTCCGTGTCCCTTTGTAAATGCGTTACGGACATTGGCAGCTGTGCGGTTCTTATTGTCGGTCAGACATTTTACGATGATAGCTGTTCCACTCGGACCATATCCCTCATAGGTACAGTACTCGTAATTGACAGAGTTTCCTTCACCGGATGCCTTTTTGATACCACGCTCAATCGTATCATTTGGCATGTTACTTGCTTTTGCTTTGGCAATGACCTGAGCCAGTTTAAAGTTGTTTGCAGGATCCGGGCCGCCATCTTTTACTGCAACGGCAATCTCACGTCCGATAATTGTAAAAATCTTTCCTTTTGCTGCATCATTTTTTTCTTTTTTGTGCTTAATATTCGCAAATTTGGAATGTCCTGACATAAATACTTCCTCTTTTCTCACTTGTTTATTGCTTCGAAAATACATTTTATTTTATCACTATTTCCGTTTTCTGGCAAGCCTATTTATGTATACAACTCTAAGCTTACCTCAAGCGCCTTATCTATTTTCACCAGAATCTGGGAATCTAAATGACATACCTTGTCTTTCAAACGTTTTTTATCGATTGTGCGAAGCTGCTCTAAGAGCACCACAGAATCTTTGACCAGATCATATTTTCTGCTGTCAAGTTCTACGTGTGTTGGAAGCTTCGCTTTATTCATCTGGGATGTAATTGCTGCACAGATCACGGTTGGACTGTGCCTGTTGCCAACATCATTCTGTATTATGAGCACCGGTCTTACACCGCCCTGTTCTGAGCCGATGACCGGTCTTAAATCTGCATAAAAAATATCACCACGTCTAATTACCATATACTTCCACTCCATTTTCTTGCTTTACGGATAGTATTGCCAATTTTTACTGGTGTATTCCATTCCTTTCTATTATTCCGAAAAATGATCTCTCGTACCGATGATCCTGCCGCCATGGATATAAACACGTGGTATACGTTTTCCAAGATCACAGGCGAATTCATAATTAAAACGTCCGGATAACCCGCCGACCTCTTCCATGGTAATGCACTCATCACCATCCCTGCCGATCAGTATCACTTCATCCTCATTTTTAACACCCGGAATATCTGTGACATCTACCATAAACTGATCCATACAGACACGGCCAAGAATCGGTGCACGCCTTCCGTGGATCAGAACAGCTCCTTTGTTTGAAAGTCCTCTCGCGTAGCCGTCTGCATAACCGACCGGGATCGTTGCAATCATACGCGGTTCTTTTGTGACATAAGTTCCGCCATAACTGATTGCCCTGCCAGCCGGAAGCTCTTTTACATATGCAACATGTGTCACAAGCGATAATGCAGGTTTTAAGCTGATTGCCGTCTTATCCACGTCCTCAGACGGCCACATTCCATAAAGCGTAATCCCTGCACGCACCATATCCATGTTTGCCTCCGGGATATCGACAATTCCTGCACTGTTTGAGCAGTGGTGAATCGGGATACTTACCCCGCGTTCTTCTAACATGTCGATCATTTTACGGAAAAGTTTTATCTGCTGGTATGTCGGCTCCTTATCTTTTTCATCTGCTTTTGCAAAATGGGTAAAAATACCCTCCACTATAATATGCGGTAGTTTTGAAAGCTGTGCCATCTCATCCGCAGCTTCTTCCGTAACCTGATAACCGATCCGGCTCATTCCGGTATCAATTGCAAAATGAATCTTGCAGTCCCTGCCGATACTTGCAGCCGCAACGGAAAGCTTTTCTGCCATCTCTCTGGTAAATACGGTCGGACGGATGCCCGCTTTGATCATATCCACATACTGATCCGGGAACACATATCCTAAGATCAGGATTGGTTTCTGGATCCCGTGATTTCGAAGGATCAGTCCCTCTTCCACCGTGGCAACCGCATAACCGTATAGATAATCAAGTTTTTCAATCGTCTCTGCAATCTCTACGGCACCATGTCCATAGCCGTCAGCCTTGATGACCGCCATAATTTTTGTATCTTTTGCAATGTTCCCACGCATTGCATCCATGTTGTGAAGAATTGCATCCAGATCGATCTCCGCATGCACTCTGCTGTATCTGTTCATGTTGTTCTCCAATCTATTTTTTTCATTACTTTTTTGTTCAACACAAAATCTATACGCGCTTTTACTGTTATGTGTAAATATTTAGTACCTTTTTGATCCCGGTGATCAGATCCGAGGCTGTAAGGCCCTGTAAACCTGTCGTCTGTACCATGATATCACCTGCCAAACCGTGAAGGTATACTCCAAGAGGTGCCGCCTGATATGATGTCAGTTTCTGTGCCATAAGTGCACCGATCAAACCGCTTAGTACATCCCCGCTTCCTGCAGTTGCCATTCCCGGATTACCGGAAAGATTCAGATACCTTTTATGATCCGGCAGTGCGGTCACTGTATGTTCATCTTTCAGGACGCAAATAACCTGATTTTCATCTGCAAAATCTGCAGCTGTCTGCAGCAGATTCTTCTGGATTTCTCCAACTGTTTTTCCGGTAAGCCTGCTCATCTCTCCAAGATGCGGTGTAATCACGGCAGTATTCTTAAAATTTTTCCATCTATCTGCCCCCTGCACTCCGGTGTTTTTCTGCTCTGCCACCAGATTTAATGCATCAGCATCAAAAAGAAATGCTTTATTCTCATGTGACGTTCCATATTCTAACACAAAATTTAATATCTGTGCAGAAGTTTTTTCTTTTCCTAGTCCGGGACCGATCACAATGGCATCTGACCAGTCAAGGATCTCCCTCAGAACCGGTTCTTCCGGTACTAAAGTTTTATCGTAAGTAGTAAGAACCGCCTCCGGAACACTGCACTGTAAAATAGTTCTGTTTTCCCCCGGAGTCAGCACACGCACCAGACCACACCCTGTGGCATAAGCTGCTTTCGCAGACAAAACTGCCGCCCCTGCCATATTGACACTTCCGGCGATCAGCAAGAGTTTTCCATAACTGCCCTTATTAGAATGGCTTTTTCTTTTTGGCAGTATCGAAAAATCTTTTTCTTCAAGTGCCATCACGGCCGGCGGTTCACCCAGCCAGCTTTCTTTCGTGATGCCAATATCACATACAATGATCCTGCCGGCATACTCATTTCCCGGCCAGAGGATACTGCCTAATTTTTCAAATGCAAATGTGATCGTAAGATCTGCACGAAACGCTGTGCCAAGAATGGCTCCCGTGTCCGCAGAGATCCCGGATGCAATGTCTACCGCCGCTTTTTCCCCGGAAAGTTCATTCATCCGGCACAGCATATCTGCATATTCACCGGTCACATCTCTTGAGAGTCCCACACCAAATATTGCATCTATTACAAGTGTAGGTCTGATCTTTTCCGGGATATCCATGTATATAGAAATACCGTATGCATTTAAAATATCCTGCTGTACCCTGTTTGACTCCGAACAGTGCTCTTTATTTCCGGCATAAACGACCGTGACAGCATGTCCTTCCAAAAATAAAAGGCGTGCGATCGCAAGACCATCTCCACCGTTATTTCCACTGCCACACACAATGAGTACTTCCGTAAGATCCACATTTTGTCTATGCAGCTCTTCCACAAATGCTATTGCAGCGCGCTCCATCAAGAGAAGTCCCGGCACCTTAAAATGTGAAATGGTATTTGCATCATATTTTTGCATTTCCCGGCTGTCTACAAGATATTTCATGAAATCCTCCTTGTTTTGCGGAGCAAAATGCCTGCTATGCCGCTTTTGCATAGCATGCGCCTATGCAGGAGCAATGCCCAGCAAGCTGTGCAGGATTTTCCTCCTTGTTTTATAAGGCAAAAAGTGCCGCACATAAATCTGTGCGGCAGCCATTCACGCTCTAACATTTACAGCATCTTTTCAGTTGCCGTTTTCTTCTGCTTTTTTGTTTCTGACAATGTTGTAAGACAACTGCATCAGACTGTCGGAAAGATGTACATTCTCCACGACAACATTTTTGTCGATCAATTCAAGATCTACATGGGCAAAATTCCAGATTGCACGGATTCCAAGTCCGACCAGCCTGTTTGCAATCGCATCTGCCTTTTCCTTCGGCATGGTCAGCGCTGCGATATCTACCTGATTTTCTTCACAGAAACTCTCTAATTCATCTAACATACGGATTTTGATCCCGCGTACAGTCACTCCGTCAAGCGCCGGATTTACATCAAAAAGTCCTATGATAACAAAGCCAAGTTTCTCAAATTTTACATAATTGGTAAGTGCCTGACCAAGGTTACCGGCACCCATTACAATAATATTGTGTCTCTCATTCAAACCTAAGATCTTACCGATCTCTTCATATAAATATTTTACATTATAGCCGTAGCCCTGCTGACCGAACCCGCCAAAATTATTCAGATCCTGTCTGATCTGGGATGCGGTCACATTCATCCGTTTGCTCAGATCATTGGATGATATACGCTCCACACCGGCGTCTAATAGTTCTCCGAGGTAACGGTAATAACGCGGCATCCTTCGGATCACTGCCTGTGATATCTCTTTTTCCTGCACAAAAGGTTCCACCTTTCTTACGTTCTCTCGTTTATTATAGTGATTTCCCCTGTGTCTGTCAATGTGTGAAATTTTTAACTATCTTTAGCTCCATCCAGCTGCATTGACAGATCTTCCCACGTTTCATAGCAGGTTTCAAGGCGTTCCCTGCACTCCTGCTGTCGTGCAGCAAGTTCATTTAACTTTGCGGAATTGACTGCATTTTCCGGCTTCGCACATTCTTCATCGATCGCGCTTATCTCTTCTTCTAATGCTGCAATCTCATCTTCTATTTTTTTCAGACTGTTTTCAATCTTACGGATCCTTGCCTGTTCTGCCTTCTGCGCCTGCCAGTCAAGTTTATTGACCGCATCATCCTGTTTTCCTGCCTGAATATCCGATATTTCCTGTGGTTTTACATACAGTTGCGTCATGATATCGTGTTTTTCCAGATAATAATCATAGTTTCCAATATAATTTACAACCGTCTCACCTGTCAGCTCAAGGATCCTCGTCGCCGTCTGATTGATAAAATAGCGGTCATGGGAAACGAAAAATACGGTTCCGGTATACTGGTTTAACGCAGATTCCAAAATTTCTTTGGATGTAATATCCAAATGGTTCGTCGGCTCATCAAGGATCAGAAAATTCGCATCGGAAAGCATTAATTTTGCTAAGGAAACACGTCCTCTCTCTCCACCGCTCAAATCTGAAATGTGCTTAAACACATCATCATTTGTAAACAAAAATGCTGCTAACACATTGCGGATCTTCGTATTATTCAGCCCCGGATAGGCATCTGAGATTTCCTCAAAGATCGTCTTTTCCATATGTAAAAGCTGATGTTCCTGATCGTAATATCCGATATGCACATTCGAACCAAGTGTCACGGTACCGCCATCTGCCGGAATCAGATTATTGATGATCTTTAGTATGGTCGTTTTACCAGTTCCATTGTTACCGATCAGCGCCACCCGTTCCCCACGTTTGATCTCAAATGAAATATCCGAAAACAATGTGACCGGCGGATAGGATTTTGCAAGATTTGACACGGTAAGGACGTCATTTCCGCTGACCACATTTGGCTCTAACACGATCTTAATATCCGTATTATCCTCAACCGGCTTTTCAATGCGTTCAATCTTATCTAACATTTTCTCACGGCTTTCCGCACGCTTGATAGATTTTTCGCGGTTGAATGATTTTAATTTTGTAATAACTTCTTCCTGGTGTCTGATCTCACGCTGCTGGTTGTAATACTGTTTTAACAGATCTTCACGAACTTTTGCTTTTTTCTTTGCAAAATCCGAATAATTTCCCTGATATACATACGCTTTATGCTGGAAAATCTCTACAACTTTTGTGACAACACGATCCAGAAAATAACGGTCATGTGCTACGATCACAACAGCCCCTTTGTAAGCCCGCAGAAAATTCTCAAGCCAGCGGATCGACTCCATATCCAGATGGTTCGTCGGCTCATCTAAAAGCAGTACATCCGGCTTTGTGACTAAAAGTTTGCCAAGGGAAACTCTTGTTTTCTGTCCTCCGGATAACTCGCTCATCTGTTTGCTCAAATCTTCATCTGAAAAACCAAGTCCTTTTAAAATACCGGTCACTTCACTGCGGTATGCATATCCGCCCTGCAGTTCAAATTCATGGCTCTGGCGGTGATAAATATCCATCAGCTTTTCTAATTCTTCACCGGTACGGCTGTTCATCTCAGACTCCATATCACGAAGTTTCTGTTCCATTTCCAGAATATCGGTTCTTGCATAAAGAACCTCATCATAGATGGTTCTATGGCCGGATACATCCTGATACTGTGCTAAGTAGCCGATTGTCTTATCCTTTGCAAGAATCACTTCACCGGCATCGGACGTTTCTTCGCCCATAATAATTTTAAGCAGCGTAGACTTGCCGGCACCATTGATGCCGACAATCGCTGCTTTTTCATTTGCTTCAATATGAAAACTTACATCTTTTAATATCTCATCTGTTCCAAAAGACTTTGAGATACTCTGACATGACAAAATCATTTTAAACTTTCCTCTAACGTCGTTCTGATTGCCTTGATAAAATCTTCGCTGTTTAATACGACCGGATTCGGATTCGTAGTAATCAGCGCAAGGTCTTTTGTCATTTTACCATCTTCAATGGTCTTAATACAAGCCTTTTCGAGTTTTTCTGCAAAATCGGACAATGCAGCATTCGAATCAAGCTCTCCGCGTTTCTTAAGTGCTCCCGTCCATGCAAAAATAGTTGCAACAGAGTTTGTGGATGTCTCCTCACCTTTTAAGTGTTTGTAATAATGACGCTGTACTGTTCCATGTGCAGCCTCATACTCATAATAGCCATCCGGGGAAACCAGTACGGAAGTCATCATTGCAAGAGAACCAAACGCGCTGGAAACCATATCACTCATAACATCGCCATCATAATTTTTACATGCCCAGATATAACCGCCTTCAGATTTCATCACACGGGCAACCGCATCATCAATTAAAGTATAGAAATAAGTAATGCCTGCTTTTTCGAATTTTTCTTTGTATTCTGCATCAAAGATCTCCTGGAAAATATCTTTAAATGTGTGATCGTATTTTTTGGAAATCGTATCTTTTGTTGCAAACCACAGATCCTGTTTTGTATCAAGTGCATAGTTAAAACAGCTCTTTGCAAAACTCTCAATCGAATTGCAAAGGTTGTGCTGTCCCTGAACGACACCTGCTCCGGTAAAGTTATGAATCAGTTCTCTTGTTTCTGTGCCGTCCTCTGCAGTATAAACCAGCTCACATTTACCTGCTCCCGGAATCTTCATCTCGGATGCTTTGTATACATCACCATAGGCATGACGTGCAATCGTGATGGGCTTTTTCCAGTTTTTGACACATGGCTCAATGCCTTTTACAACGATCGGTGCACGGAATACTGTTCCGTCTAAGATCGCACGGATTGTTCCATTTGGACTCTTCCACATCTCTTTTAGGTTGTATTCAGTCATACGCGCTGCATTTGGTGTAATCGTTGCACATTTTACAGCAACACCGTATTTTTTTGTGGCATTGGCAGAATCAACGGTTACCTGGTCATTTGTTTCATTGCGATGCTCTAATCCAAGATCATAATACTCTGTCTTTAAATCAATAAACGGAAGAAGTAACTCATCTTTGATCATTTTCCAGAGGATTCTTGTCATCTCATCTCCGTCCATCTCTACCAGTGGGGTTGTCATTTTGATTTTTTCCATTGTGTTCTCCTTTTCTATTGAAATAAATTGTCCCATCCGTAATTATCCATATTGTGAATGGTGTTCATCATGTGCTCATTCGCCAGTTTCTCTGCCAGACCGGCATCATGCTTCTTTAATGCCTCCACGATCTGTCTGTGTTCCTGATTTGACTGTACGGAACGCTTCGGATCCGCAAGTGTGATTTTTCGCACGCGTTGTACATAATGATGAAAATCAAGCAGCACATGTTTTAATTCTTTGCTGTCGGAAGCATTGTATAAAATTTCATGGAAACGGTTGTCAAGTTCCACAACCTGTTCCGAATTTCCTTTTGCAGCATGAAAATCCGACAGATATATATTTTCATCCAGTTCATCTAACTGTTCTTTGGTGATCTTATCCGCTGCCCACTTTGCACACAGTCCCTCCAGACGCGACCGTATCTCGTAGATATCCTGAATATCTTTTTGGGAAATACCTACGACATAAGCACCTTTATTCGGGATAATGGTAACCAGTCCCTCAAGTTCAAGCTGGCGGAGTGCCTCACGCACCGGAGTACGGCTGACACCTAACTCCTCACCAATATTTTTTTCCTTTAACTCCTCGTCTGTCGCATATTTTCCGGACAAAATATTTTCACGGATCGTATGAAACACACGGGAACTTAAGGAATAATTATCCTCTCCCATATATGACACCTCATGCTCCTATTGTTACATTTAATTCCTTGCAGCATTTTTCAATTTCTTCCACTAATTCTTTATCGGTCAATACCGTAACACGTCCATCCTCGTACTGTTTATCTACCCATACTTTTACTTTTTTCACAAGCTCTGAGTTTTTGTCTACGCTCTTATCTTTCGGAAGATGGTAATAAGAGTTGATCCAGAGAGCGATTCCGGCAAGACCGGATGTGTTGGAAACAGATACTAATGGTGGTCTGTTTAAAAATTTTCCGGTATCAAAAATATTGTAAATCTCCTCATTTTTGAGAAGTCCGTCCGCATGGATCCCGGCTCTTGTGACATTGAAGTTGCTGCCGACAAACGGGGTACGGCTCGGCTGTACATAGCCTAATTCTTTCTCAAAATACTCTGCCAGTTCTGTGATCACGGTAGTGTCCATGCCATCGAGTGTTCCCTTCAACTGTGCATATTCAAATACCATTGCCTCAAGCGGTGTGTTACCGGTACGCTCTCCGATTCCAAACAGGGAACAGTTGACTCCGCTTGCACCGTAAAGCCATGCGGTCGTGGAGTTGTTAACTGCCTTGTAGAAATCGTTGTGGCCATGCCACTCGATCAGTTCAGAAGGCACACCTGCATGTGTGGTCAGACCGTAGATGATACCCGGCACGCTTCGCGGAATCACGGCACCCGGGAAGTTAACGCCATAACCCATAGTATCGCAGGCACGGATCTTGATCGGGATCTTATATTCATCCATCAGTTTCATAAGTTCTACACAGAACGGGATGACAAAGCCGTAAATATCAGATCTTGTGATATCTTCCAAGTGGCAACGTGGACTGATACCTGTCTCTAAGCACTCACGGATGACACTTAAGTAAAGATTCATAACCTCTCTTCTTGTCATTTTCATCTTATAGAAAATATGGTAGTCAGAGCAGCTTACCAGAATACCTGTTTCACGCAGACCGATATCTTTTACTAACTGGAAATCCTGTTTGCTTGCACGGATCCAGCTGGTAACTTCCGGAAATTTATAACCACGTTCCAGGCATTTGTAAACAGCATCTCTGTCTTTTTTACTATATAAAAAGAATTCACTCTGGCGGATCAGACCTTTTGGGCCGCCCAAGCGGTGCAGATAATCGTAGATCGTCACGATCTGCTCTGTGGTATACGGTGCCCTTGACTGCTGACCGTCACGAAATGTCGTATCTGTGATCCAGATATTTTCCGGCATATTATGCGGAACAATTCGATCGTTGAATGCGATCTTCGGGATCTCATCATACGGAAACAGATTGTGGAATACATTTGGTTCCTTTACATCTGCCAACTGATAAAAATGCTCTTCAAGCTGCAGCAGATTCGTTTTCTTATTCATTACAACTTCTCTCATAACGTAAATCCTTCTTTCTGCCATGGCACTTGTGCCATTGACACCTGTGCCATGAATGCATATTTTTACTTTTAGAGTGAATATTTTTTCATGCATAATTGTATACAATTATACTTTTTCTATATTCTATACATTTCTTCTCTTATTTGTCAAGGCATAAAATTTTATATTTTCTATAACCTGAAATTATAAGTATACATAATCATATATTCAAAAAAATTTATTCAAATCTGTAACACTTATTCTGCGCTCACATAAGATACAGTGTAAGAAAAAACCTGGAGGTTTTATATGAGTGATTTAGCTGCAACAAACTGTGGTGGTGGATGTTCCTGTAACGAGGGAGGATGCAATTCCATTCTCTGGATCATCATCTTATTATGCTGCTGTGGCGGCAATGGTGGTTTCTGCGGTGGAAACAATGGATGTGGAGGCAACAATGATTGTCTTTGGATCATCCTGCTTCTCTTCTGCTGTGGCGGATGCGGCGGAAACAATGGATGTGGTTTCTGCTAGTCAGATCATCTGTTCTGAAATGGCGGTCGGATATTCCGGCCGCCCTATAAGATTTATAAAGAAAAACGTCTCTGCCTGTTATGGAAGAGACGTTTTTGTATGTCAGCCGAATTTACGGACGCTTTGTGTTCTGATCCCGTGCAGCATACTCACGGTCTTTTTCCCGATTCTGCTGCTGCATCATCTTCTCGTAGATTCCACATTCCTTTGGCACTTTCTTTTTTCTGACACATTCCTCATCTATCTCATAAACACTGTTTCCATCAATAATCAGCATATTTGATTCCTCCTCCCGTTTTATTTTATGCCGACTGCCTGATACCGTCACTAAAACTGTCCCCTCATCCATGTGATATCTGGCATAATCTATTTTCCGGGTTCATAAACTAAAAGAAAAAAGGCATCTTTATGGAACCAAATTCATTTACGCCCTTTGATAATATGACACAGACCCGTGAACTGCAAATGTTAAAAACTGCGATTCCCTATATGAAAGGTGACCAGAAAAAGCAATTTGCTATTCTGATCAAATATATGGAATTACAGAATACGATCCAGGTATTCAACCAGGAGGATAAAGTCATGTCCATGTGCTCTGTCAGTGAGGATGAAAATTCTACTCTTGCCATGTTAAATGACCTTCGGAAATTCTGTACAGACAAAGAGCTTGAAACACTTGATATGATCACAAATATGGTCTCTATGATGGAAACCTATGAGACTATTTTTGCATAATATATTGTAAGAAAACTGCCAAAACAAAGCATTACATTTTTGAAAGGAATAAATAGTGATGGAAAATGATTTCTGGAATAATCCGGGGTTAAAAAATATGTCCCCGGAAAAACTGCAGTTTTTAATGAATTTTGCATCAAAAGAAAAACCAACAAACATTAAAGATATGATGCCGTTTCTTCTTGGCACCATGAATGCAGCAAAAACAAATAATATCCAGTTCACAGACCCCGAAACAGAGCTGCTTGTCACCCTGCTAAAACAAAACATGTCAAAAGAGGAATCTGAGAAGGCCGATAAAATTATCCGGCTCATGAAAGACCGGAAGCAAAATTAACTAATAAAAGGGATGGAACACTCCACCCCTTTTGTATCTGCATATTTATTTATGATTTCTTAACATTTTCTCAAGTCTACCAGATGGAAGCTACACTTACCTCTAATAATTTATCGATCGGCGCCGGACTCTTTCCCATACCATCTGTACCCTCAAAATATTTTGCACTTGCCGATTCAAATAAAACAAACACCGTACCATCTGCAATAGCAACTTCTTCCGAACAAGGTGGCATCTCCACTTTTACCTTCGGTTCATTTGGTTTTTTGTCCAATGAAAGAAGAGAAGAATAAACTTTTAAATAAGAAGAATTATTTCTTCCATAGGAAGTGCTTAAATAAATTGATCCGTTATCATCGAATGCCACTCCCTGCACTTTACTCGGAAGATTATAGTTGCTGACTGCCGTCAGCTTATCTTCTTTTTTATCATAGCTGTATGAATACATCTCGGAATCAAAAAATCTGGTGTGTGTAGCAACCCAGAGTCTGCCACCGTAGCAGGTAATGCAGGATGGTGTATTTTTCAGGCGGTATTCGTCTGACAATGCCGATGCATCAATGCAATATTCCGGCGCATCCTGTGCGATTTTTGTAATATATTCATAGGAAATACGCTCTAAGGTATTGGAATTTGAATGGCAGATCCAGACATTCTCGCCATCAAAAGCAATACCGCCAAGATGACTTTCTTTTTTCATGCCAAGTGTTACCAGATATTCGCCGCTCTCACGATCAAACACCATCAGTGATCCAAGATTTTTGCGATCTTCCGAATATGCAGTAATAAGAATATAATCCGGTGTGAAACAAAGTCCCTGCATACACTGGCTGGAACTGCTGATCAGATTATCCTTATAGTCTTTTTCCCTGGTAGAAGGCATTCCCGGAATAGAAAGATCATCCAAAAAAGTATAGGAACATTCCTTTAACTCTTTCTGACTGTTGTCACGAATCGTGCCTGTCTGATAAGAATACATTTCCACATTATAATGATTGTCAATATTTTTTGTCCATTTTGCAAAAAGTACCATATTCGCCGGACTGTCTTCATCTATTTTCGTAACTTTTCTGGAATAGCTGCAGTCTGCATACCAGCCAGCAAAATTGTAACCCATTTTAACCGGCACGTCCAGTGTAAAAGGAAGTTCTTCTTTTTGGATTGTTTTTTGATTATTGCTGCTGTTAATACCGCCATTTACCTCATATACAATGTGATACTCTGACGGATCCTGTGTATCAAAAAAATCAAATGTAACATCATCACTGGTAATGGTTTCCTTTGAAGTATCAGGGAGAATGATCATACTGCAGGCACGAACCAGTTTCGGATCGCTTACAAGAAAAATAAATACATATAAAATTACAAATAGTTCTTTGCAAATTTTTCTGCCATACCGCATATCCATTCCTCCCTGTTTTCTTTTTAATTACACACACCGGAAAATGTTACATCCAGTCTGTGTTTTTATCCTGCTTTCGGGAAGAACTGTTTCTTTCAGAAACTGTTTTATGAATTATCCGTATTATCAAGTTTGCCTGCCCTCTCTGCGATCTCCTTTTCCTGGATATCAGAAGGTGTCTGCTCATATCTTGCAAACTCATAGGAAAATGTTCCGCTTCCACCGGTCATGGATCGTAAATCTGTGTTGTATCCATATAATTCCATGTAAGGAATATCAGCTACGATCTCCTGATAACCGTGTTCCGTCGGATTCATTCCAAGTACACGTCCACGGCGTTTGTTTAAGTCTCCCATAATGTCACCTGTGTATTTGTCAGGTACAACAACTTTTAAGGATGCGATCGGCTCTAACAGAATCGGTGATGCTTCCATAATGCCTTTTTTGAATGCCTGAAGAGCCGCAACCTTAAATGCCATCTCAGAAGAGTCTACCGGATGATAGGATCCATCATATAATACTGCCTTTACTCCTACCACAGGATAAGCTGCCATCGGTCCTTTCACAACTCCTTCCTGGATTCCTTTTTCCACCGCCGGGAAGAAGTTTGGAACTGCTCCGCCGACAACGCATTGTTCAAATACATATGGTGTTTCAAGATCCCCGGAAGGTTCAAAGGTCATCTTAACGTGACCGTATTGTCCATGACCGCCGGACTGTTTTTTGTACTTGTATTCCACATCCGCTTTCTTACGAATGGTCTCCCGGAATGCTACTTTTGGTTTTTTCAGTTCAATCTGAACTTTGTATCTCTCTAACAGTTTGCTTGCCACAACATCAAGGTGCTGGTCTCCCATACCGTAAAGTAATGTCTGGCCATTTTCACTGTCATTGACTGTTTTTAATGTAAGATCTTCGAGCATCAGCTTTTGCAATGCCTGCGAGATCTTATCTTCATCTCCTTTGTTGACTGCCTTATAACGTTTATAAGTATATGGTATGGAGATCTGTGTTCTTATATACAGGATCGGGTTCGCTTTGGTAGAAAGGGAATCTGTGGTAGCTGCTTTAGTCAGCTTCGCTAACGCTCCGATATCTCCCGCATGCAGTTCCTTTACTTCCTCCGGCTTATTGCCACAGAGTACATAGATCTTTCCGATTTTTTCCTCTGTATCTTTATGCTGGTTGTAAAGAAGATCATCTGTTTTGATAACTCCCGAATTAACTTTGATCAATGAATATTTCCCAATAAACGGGTCTGCAATCGTTTTGAAAATATAAGCTGATTTTGGTTTTGCAAAATCATAGTCTGCATTGTATACCTCGTTGGACTTTGCATTGATTCCGGTGCAGGAACGTTTTTCCGGACTCGGAAGATATTTTACAATGTCGACCATCAGTGTATACATGCCACGTGCAAGAACATTCGAACCCATCAGCACCGGAACGATGCTTCCATCGGATACATTGACACGGAGTGCCTGGCGGATCTCATCCTCGGAGAACTCTTCCCCTCCAAAATAACGATCCATAAATTCTTCACTCGTCTCCGCAACAGCCTCCATCAATGCTTCCCTGCAAATACCAAGATTCTCTTTGGAATACTCCGGCACTTCTACCTTTTCCACTTCGCCGTTATCTTTCCAGCGTTTTGCCCGCTGCTGTAATACATTGACATATCCGACGAACTGTCCGTTTTCACGGATCGGAAGATGGAAAGGTGCGATCCGCTTGCCGTATAGCTGCTGTAAATCTTCTACGACCTGCCGGTAACTTGCCTCATCGATATCCATATCTGTAACAAATACCATACGCGGCAGTTTGTATGTCTCACATAACTCCCATGCCTTCTTTGTGCCGACTTCAATGCCAGCCTTACCGGATACTACGATAATTGCTGCATCCGCAGCACTGACTGCTTCTTCTACCTCCCCTACAAAATCAAAATAACCAGGTGTATCAAGGATATTGATCTTGGTATCACCCCAGACAATCGGTATCACAGTTGTGTTGATGGAAAAATGACGTTTGATTTCTTCTTTGTCATAATCGCTGATCGTGTTACCATCGGTAACTTTTCCCATGCGTGTTGTCATCCCCGCAAGATAAGCCATCGCCTCGGCGAGACTTGTTTTACCACATCCACCATGTCCAAGCAGAACCACATTACGAATCTTGTCAGTTGTGTAAACGTTCATAGTAAATCCTCCAATACATATTTTTTAGTCGATACCTCTAAACGGCACTCGTTGCATGGTTATATTTTACTAAATTTACACGTTTATTACAACTTATTTATTCATATTTACTAACTATTTTTATATTACCTGAAATTTATTTATATATTATGTATGCATTTTAAATATTTTATAACCATTTGCATGGAATGTTTACATAGTGTTCACATTTCATCCATACTTTGATTATTTTTTCATGCAATCTGCACTTTTATACTTTAACGTGTTGACTTTCTTGTGATTTATGTCTATGATAGGTAAAGAATTATGAGAATAGAATTTTAACATCTAACAGGGGGATTTTTATATATGTCACTTCAGAAAATCGGCTTTATCGGACTCGGACTCATTGGTGGTTCCATTGCCAAAAAACTGCATGCACTTCATCCGGAGCTCACAATAATTGCAACCGCACATCATGCCGAGACAGTTGCCGAAGCTTTTAAAGAACATTTAATTATAAACAATACACCATGTGAATTAAAAGATTTTGCGGACTGTGATTATATTTTTCTGTGTACACCGACCAAGAAAAATATTGAATACCTGCAACAGTTAAAGGATGTGATCTCTCCAGACTGTATCATCACGGATGTCGGCAGTGTGAAATCGGAGATCCACAGGGAAGTCATAAAACTTGGTCTTGAAGCTAACTTTATCGGTGGACATCCAATGGCAGGCTCTGAAAAGACCGGTCTTTCCAACGCTTCGGAGACTCTTTTGGAAAATGCTTACTATATTATCACACCGACTAAGAAAAGTCCTTCCCCTGCTGTGGAAGAACTGACAGAGCTGGTTCGCTCCCTCGGCGCAATCCCACTTGTTTTAGGCTATGAACAACATGATTATGCAACCGCTGCGATCAGTCATCTTCCACATGTGATCGCATATAGCCTTGTGAATCTGGTACGGGAATCGGATGATGAGAATGAAATTATGAAAACTATAGCAGCCGGAGGTTTTAAAGATATCACACGTATCGCATCCTCATCCCCTGTCATGTGGGAAAATATCTGTTTATCAAATCAGGAACAGATTTTAAAATTATTGGACAGCTATATCCATACATTAGAAATAATGCGCAAGGATATTGCAGATGCAGATTCCTCTGCACTGTTAGATGCTTTTACGGCTGCCAAAGATTACCGTGATTCCATTACCATCACAGCAAAAGGCGCATTGAAAAATGTTTACGAACTATACTTAGACCTGATCGATGAAACCGGTGGAATCGCAACTGTCGCCACGATCCTTGCAAGCAATAATTTAAGTATCAAAAATATCGGGATCATTCACAACCGTGAGTTTGAAGGCGGTGTTTTGAGACTTGAAATGTATGACGGGGAATCATTAGCGCTGGCGGTTGCACTGCTTAAGAAACATCATTATACGATTTATGAAAGGTAGGAAAATGCCGTACGGTCGGCTGATCGTACGGCATTTTATTATCGGTTGAATAGTCATTTTTGTTCATTTACAAAGTACTCATAAAACTGAGCAAATGAATGTAAGTGATCACTATTTTCTATTCTTGATACCAGCGTATCAAAGTATGCTTTTTTTGCCATCTCCATAGGTTTTTTCTTACTGTACCGTACTCTGTTATATCTGCACATTTCATGTAAATAATGGAAATGATAAACAGCTATCGTTTCTTTTATATCGTCCGGCACAGCCATTAATTCAGGATCATTTACTTTTATATTATACCTGTCGTAATATGGCTGAAAATCTCCTTCTGGTCGAATATCCGGATATAAATTTCCATTTCCTAAAAGCCATGTTTCAAAACAATGATTGCAGACAAAAACTTTATATAAAAAATCTACAGCACAATTCTTCTTTTCAATATATTCCCTGATAATGTTTTCAACCTGTTTTTTTCGTTCTTGTTCATTATATTCTTCCGAATCCAAAATCACTATTAATTCATCTATTTTTCCCGGATTCAGCAGAATTGTATCTATCGTCTGGAATAAAACTCTTGTGATCAGCTGCGTAACACCTTGTCCGCTCTGCATCACATAATTATTTTCCCGAACATATGTAATATCCTGCACTCTGGTGTTTTGTATCCCCATATATTTTAACCATTCAGGCAAAACCTTTATAAAGGACTTTTCATCTTCAAGCAAAAAATAATAATTCATTTATATCTTACCTTCAAATTCCCATCTGTTTATCAAATTAAAATATGCATCATGCTGACTATGCATGATTCCATACTCTTCAGCTGTAAAATTTTTTACCGTCGCAATGTCTCTTTCAATGATCTTCCATTTCTTATTTGAAATCTGGTTTATAATTTTAGGATGATGGCTGGTAATAACAAACTGTAAATCCCTTCTTTCCCCCAATAATAGTTCTGCCAATACATCTATACAATTTACCCCTAATCCATTCTCAAATTCATCTATTAATACTAAAGAGTTTTTTGACATAGTGATCAACTCAACAATATAGTATATCGTTTTTAACATTCCATTGGATATTTCATGCTGCAATAATCTTTTTCCATATACATCTATTGCCACCATATATATTTCACGATCAGGATCCTCAACAATATCTATACTGTTAATCTCCATAAACAGCTCCTTAACCGCAGAAAAAATCTGTGCGTACATTTGAGGATAATATTTTTTTGTTATATAAATCTTTAGAGGAACAGGTAAATGGCTGAATTTTTCAAAAGGCTGTTTTTCATTTTCCTTAAAGCTTTCTTTAATCTTTGCTTTAAACATATTAAAACTTTCCTGCGCAATTGCCCCTCTCACATCCATTTCAATTTCTATTGGATATAATTTTAACATTTCAGAAATTATTGGTTTGACAAAGGCATCTTCCGAATATTGTACTAATAAACTTTCATCTTTTTTAGGTGTCGGTACCTTATCATAACCTGTCACCTGAATCGTATCAGGTGTACGCTGCATCAGTATATCACCTTTTATATTCTGAAGTTTTTCATAGGCAAAAAAATACTTTATTTCTTTTGATTCAAAAATATCCTCTGTATGATCCTGCTGTATTCTATATGACCATACATATACTTCCTCTCCAATTTGAAAACATAAAGTCGTATTATATGGTTCCAGACGTAAATTCTTATTTACAGCCAATTTCAGAGAATATTCTATCGCATTTAATATCTGGGTTTTACCAACACCAGACAGACCAACCAACAATGTGATATCATCATTAAATACAACACGTTCAATCTTTAGTCCTGTTCTTAAATTCTCGAATTCAATCCATTTCAGCTTCACGTTTAACACCTCACATGTCCTCCCTTTCTTCAACTCTGCTTAAGTATTTTGAATGAGGAGAACAAATAACCTCTTTTTCCTTTGTTATATTGTTTTATTATAATTCCATTAAAATTAATAGGCAATGATTATTCACATTGCATATTGATAGTGCTAAAAAAGCCCTCCGCCTTATGGCGGAGGACTTTTTATTACAACCGCTTGTTCTGTAATCATAGTATCAATTCCGGGTAGTAATGTCAACTCTTCTTCGTGGTGACCATCTTTGCTTTCGACCAGCCGGAATAAATCTTTGTTGATTTTTTCCCGACCTTGACTGTCTGATACATCCGGATGCGTACATAATATTTTTTCTTTGCTTTCAGCTTTGTAATCTTTTTGGAAGTCATGCTGTTCTTTGTAGCTTTTACAGTCTTTGTGGTTTTCTTTGTGAATTTACTGCTGGTGGAATACTGTATCTCATAACCGGCGGTCTGTTTTGTCTGCTTCTTCCATTTTACTGTGACCGTATTTTTTGAAGCTGTCAGTTTGGAAATGGCTGTATTCTTTGGCAGAATCGTAAATGTCTTTTTTACGGTTCCGGTATAATTGCCTTTTAATGTCACCGTCACTGTATATTTTCCAACATTTTGTGTCTTTTTCGGATAAGTCACCTTATAATCAGTACCGTTTTTCAGCCTCTTTCCTGCCGCATCCGTAATAGTTACAGATGGTTTCTGCTTCTTTCCATTATACGTCATAGATGTTTTGGAAAGTTTTATCGTTTTTGCAGCATAAATCACTTCCGTCTGTTCTGCCCCACATACCGAACATACTGCTGTAAATGTACCATTTTTACTGGTTGTTGCACGCTTTGTCACCTTTTTGTTTTTATAAGTATGCGCTGTCTTTGGAATCGATGTAGTATCCTTGACTGCCCCACAGATACTGCAGGTTAAAGTCTTTCTTCCCGGTTCAGTGCAGGTCGGCTGTTTCGTTATGCTCTCCGTATAATTGTGCTGACAGGTCACCGTATATGTTTTAGATGCCGTTCCGGTATAAATACCTGTACCTATGATCGTTAATGTGTAAGTACCTAACCCGGTAATTTCAAATCCACCGGTTACCAGATAATCACGTCCCTCGACTAATGTTTTACCATCACATTCAACCGCTGCTGTCACACTTTTTGCCGTACCGTTATATGTGGTGTTTCCAATCGTGATCTGCGCACCGGAAAGATCTTTTGGTGTACTTCCGACAACAAAAATAACTGCATTATCGTCCGTCTCTCTCGGCTGGTAGGTCACACTCATCCTGCCATCTTCCCCTGCCACTGCCTGACGGATATCTAAAATATTTTCAGAGGCGAGCAGGTCATCTGCAGTCAGGGATCTTGCCACATAAAAATTGTAGGTGTCGTTTGGCGTCAGGTTTTTGAAGGATGCAGTCTGTGTGCCGGTGGCGGTGTTGGTTTCAGTGGCGTCGGCTTTGTATACGGAAACTGCCTCTTCTTCGAGTGTTTCCG
>OGIA01001055.1_pt1 | contig 21856 bp, 17 predicted proteins | sample 1571671 | NCBI WGS metagenome assembly OGIA01 (sample SAMEA2582027, study PRJEB24529) | metagenome | biome: Human gut stool | place: China | collected 2011
CTACGCCTACACGATCGACTGCTGCGAGCTCGGCGAAGTCGTTTGGGAAACGTTCAATGCCGGGAACGCCAAACTCACCGTCAAGGGGATTCCCGCCCACCCGATGTCGTCGAAGGGTGTGCTTGTCAACCCGATTCTCGTCGTGCACGACTTCATCGCGATGCTCGATCGCGGCGAAACGCCCGAATACACCGAAAACCGCGAAGGCTTCATCGTTCTGAAGACGCTCCAGGCGAATCCCTCCTCGGCCGTGCTCACGATGAAAATCCGCGACCACAACAAGGCGCTCTACGAAGCGAAGAAGGCGAAGCTCGTGGCCGCGGCCGAATACCTGCGCGTGCGTCACCCGCGCGCCGTGATCGACATCGAGCTTTCCGACTCCTACGCCAACATCGCCGACTCGATCCGCGACGACAACCGCGAAGCCATCGACCGCCTCTACCGCGCACTCGAAGCCGCGGGCGTCGAAGCGAAGACGACCGCCATGCGCGGCGGCACGGACGGCTCGTACTTGTCCGTGAAGGGCGTTCTCACCCCCAACTACTTCACGGGCGCGCACAACTTCCACAGCCGTGCGGAGTTCCTCCCGATGAATTCCTGGGTGAAGAGCCTTGAAGTGACGCTCGAACTCATGACCGCGAAGATCTGAGTCCGCGATTGCGCTCGGGTTTTAGGAGACACTCGAACCCGGGCGCGACGGATTTCAGAGCTTCAACCCATAAGAAACCGACGTTCCAGATTGACGGAACGTCGGTTTTCTGTTGCAACTCAGGAACCCTCTCGGGCACGAGAGGTTGAGCGAAGATGCGTCGATCCTCCTCCAGCCGGGTCTCACGCCGGGAGTTTTCCGAATTTTGCCGGCATCCCACGGAGACCCCCGGAGATATTCGAGTGTTTTTTCTTGGGCGTGAATTTCCCGCAAACGGGTTCGCTCTGAAATTCGAAAGGGTTTGACTTTTTCTCTCGGGCTTTAACGGTTTTTCACCGCTCTTCGTCTATCGGCCTTATCGCGTACTTCGGCCTGCCTCGCCTTTGTGACAGGGGCCCGCCGCACTTTCTCGCAACGTTCGCAGAAGCTCGTCGAGAAGCCCCTCTTCTTCATGCTCGTTTTCGCACGTGCGTCGACAGAGTCGAAGCGTGCGCACGGACCACTCGTCCGAGAGCGGTACCGTCACCGCCCCCTCTCGCTCGATCAGCCGAAAGGCCGGAACGACCGTCACGCCCGCACCTCGGGCCACCAGGGCAACCGCAGCCTCCCAGTTCGCCACGCGAATTCTCGGCACGAGTCGGATTCCCGAGTCCCTCGCCCGCTCGTCCAAAAAGTCCTGCATGGCAGAGACGGGACCGATCGCCACGTAAGGTTCAGCGGCAAGTCTCGCAAAGTCGACGCATTCGAGAGCGGCCAGAGCGGAGCCCTCCGGTACGACCGCTACGAGCCGATCGACGGCGTAGGGTTCGAACGTTATCGACGGACACTCCCCGGCAAATGCAGTCACTCCCGCATCGGCCAAACCCGACGCGACTTCTTCGACCACTTGTTCGGAAGCACATTCGTCGACCTCGACGGTCATCTCGGGATGCACCTCGAGAAAGCGCCCGAGGCCGTCCGGCAGAAACGATCTCAGGGCATTTTCGTTCGAGACGACGCGCAACACGGCGCGCTTGCGACGCGCAAAGCGTTCGAGCGAAGCCTGAAGGTCGGAAGCTTCGCTCAAAATCGTCCGAGCGTGCCTTGCAAACACGCGCCCCGCCTCGGTGGGCACGGCCCCGCGACTCGTACGTCGAAAAAGCATCACGTCGAGTCCGCGCTCAAGCGCGGCGAGCTTCGCCGCAGCGGAACTCGGCGCGAGATGCACGGCCTCGGCCGCGCCCGAAACGCTCCCGGCGCGCTCCACCGCAAGCACCAATCGAAGATCGGAAAGATCAAAACGAATCACGAAAACGTCACCACTGCAAACGACTTCCGCACCTCGCGAAAATCCCCGGTTTCCGGCTTTTCCGGTGTCGGGCCTTCGAAATTTTAACAAACGGCGATCGGCGACCGTCTTTAAGCTTGTCTTAACCCTCTTCCACCTTTCGTCGACGTTGGCGAACCTTCCTCAACGCCTGCGCTTGAAGCGACTCCGGAGAGGCCCGGCAACGTACCACCCAACCCCAAGGAGACCCCTATGCGTCTACGACCCGCCGCCCTTGCACTCCTCGCCCTTTTTGCGGCCTCCGCCGCCTCCGCGGCCTCAACCGCCCCCGATCCCGCGGCCCATCTTGCGGGCGCCCATGCCGCCAAAGGCGTGACGTGCGAATCCTGCCACAAACCGGGAACCTCGCTCACGGACGGCGAACGTGAAGTGAACGCTTCCTGCACGAGCTGTCACGGTCCGATGGAACGGATCCCGGTATCGACCCAAGGGCCGAATCCGCACAAGTCCCACCTCGGCGATATTCAGTGCACGACCTGCCACCGCGCCCACGAGTCCTCCCGCGCGTACTGCCTCGAGTGCCACGACTTCCCGCAATTCGAGAAGATGCCCTTTGCGGGCCCCAAGCGTCCGGCACCCAAACCGCTCGACAACTTTACGGACGCCAAGCCCGAGCGCGTCGAAACGGTCGACCTCGTGGTCGTGGGCTCCGGGGCGGCGGGCTTCGTCGCCGCAATGGAAGCACACGACCGGGGCGTGCGCAACATCGTGATTCTCGAGAAGATGCCGATTCCGGGCGGCAACTCCCAGCTTGCCGCGGGCGGCATGAACGCCGCCGGAACGAGCTTCCAGAAAGCTCAAGGCATCGAGGACCGAGCCGAACTGATGGCCGCCGACACGATGAAGGGCGGCAAGAACGTCTCCAATCCCGCTTTGGTCGACGTGCTCGCCCGCGAATCCGCAGCCTCGATCGAGTGGCTTCGCGAACGCGGCGCGCCTCTTGAAAACGTCGCCCGAGGAGCGGGGGCCTCCGCCGCCCGCATGCACGGCCCCAAGGGCGGCCTTGCCGTGGGCCCCTACCTCTCGGCCTTCTTCCGCAAGAATGTCGACCAACTGGAAGGCGTCGACCTGCGGCTCAATTCCCGCATGGTCAAGCTTGTCCGGAACGATCGGGGCGACGTCACGGGCGTTCTGGTGGAAGGCCTCCACACGGGGCTCTATCAGCTTGACGCCAAAGCCGTGATCCTCGCGACGGGCGGGCTCGGTGCCAACAAGGAGCTCGTGAAGAAATATCGTCCCGACATCAGCCCCGAAACGAAGACTTCGAACCAGCCCGGTACGACCGGCGACGGGATGATTCTCGGCGAAGAGGCCGGTGCCGCCTTGGTGGACGCGAAAGAAATCCAATTGAACCCGACGCTTCTGGTCGGCTCTCCCGTCATCATCTCGGAAACCGTTCGCGGTCAGGGAGCGGTCTTCGTCAACCGCGAAGGCAAGCGCTTCATTCAGGAACTCGCCACCCGCGACGTCACGAGTGCAGCCGTCTCCAAGCAAATGGGCGGCACCGCGTTTGAAATCTTCGACGACGGCGTGCGGGAACGAGTTGCTCAACTCAAGGCCGCGTTCGAACTCGGACTTGCCAAGGAAGGGAACACCCTCGAAGAACTCGGCCGCAACGCCGGAATTGATCCCGCCAATCTGAAGGCCACGATCGAGCGCTACAACGCCATGGCTCGTGCCGGGAAGGACGACGAGTTCGGTCGTCCCGACATCAAGATCGAACTCAAAGGCCCGCGCTACTACGCCATCGAAATCACGCCCGCCATCCATTACGCCATGGGCGGCCTCAAAATCGACACCGACGCTCGCGTGATCGACAAAGAGGGCAAGCCCATCGCGAACCTTTTCGCTGCGGGCGAAACGACCGGGGGCGTTCACGGCAAGAACCGCTTGGGCGGCAACTCCATCAGCGAGACCATCACGTTCGGTCGCATCGCGGGCGACCGTGCGGCCGATGCGATCTTGAAGAAGTGACGTCCTCCCCGCTCTGACGGGCGGATATTCTTCATCGAGCCGTCGGGCGGACTTTACGGTCCGCCCGACGGGCTTCTCAACAGATTCCGGCTCGCACTTGACGGATCCGCACGACCTCGTCGAAAGCGAGAACGCAGTTCAAAGCCTGTATTGAGCTGCGAGCCCGAACATCATTCCCAGATCCGCGGACGTCACGGTCGTACCGATCACAGCACTCAGCCGTGCGGCGAGCACCGGTACGAAAACGGACCAGGCGTACATGATCCCGGCATAAAGAAGCAGACGACGTCGAGCAGGCCCCAACGCTTGCGGATGAGGGTCATAGGGCGGCGATCGAAAGAAAAGAGGGCCGGAGCTCGCGAACGGGCAGTGGTCGCTTCCCGGCGCGTCGTGTGCATCGACGTGCGACCGTTCGGCCTGCCTTTTCAGCACACGTTACCTGCACTTCAGTTGTTGAAAGTGTTTGATGATTGTAAAACCGTCACTGGGTGAGGAGCAGCAGGCATGCTCTCCGTCGTCAAGGACGAAAGAAGGTGGCCCCGAATACTGCATTTCGAGAGACCCGAAGACCGGCGCCCACATATGCCACCCCTTCATCGGCCGGAGGTACCGGCATTTGTTAATTCCATGCTTCAAAAACTCGGTTTTGACCCGTTCCGGTGCCATGGCGTCACCTGTAATTCACAATACGTTGAACACACAACCCATTTTTGCCGGGCCGCCCGAAAAGGCTTGCAGGTTCTACCGCGAAAGGACGGCCGGTACCGGAATCCGCCTCACTCCCGGATTTTCCACCCCCGCGTCACGAGAACCACCGCCGCAACCGTGACGACGCAGGCCGTAAGCGCCACGACGACGAGGCTCGTACCGATGTCGGTCGTGCCGCGCCCGAAGAAGCCCTGCCGGAAGCCGTCGACCAGGTAGAAAAAGGGATTGAAAGCGCTCAAGGTACGCCCGACGGGCGGGAGCGACTCAACCGAGTAGAAAACGCCCGAAAGGAACGTGAGCGGCATGACGACGAAATTCATCACCGCCCCCATCTGGTCGTACTTATCGGCCCAGAGCGCCGTGATGAGGCCGAGCGAGGCCATGATCGCCGCGCCGCAAAAGGCAAAGGAGAAAAGGACGAGGGGCGACGCGACGGGCGGTGCCGCCCAGAAGGCGGCGGTCGACATCCTCATGATTCTTTGCCTGCAGCCGGTTCTCGAAACTTTCCTCAAGGCGGGCGCTCGTGAGCTTTTCGGAGCGGGGGACGACGATGACGACAAGTGGATGCAGACCACGCTGAAGCAGGCCGGCACGAACGTCCTTTCCTTCACCGCGGGGCTGTTGGTGGGGGTTCGCGAGCTCTCCTATCTCTTCGGCGAGTTCGGATACCAGGGGCCCGCGGGGCTTCGAAAGATCACGGACACGGGCCGCATGTTTACGTCGTGGCAGAGGGCCGTGGAGAAGGGTGAAGTCAGTGAAGCGACCCTGCGCGCCACGGTGTCGGGTATCGGCGTGTGGGCGGGTTGGCCGGTCACGCCGATCAACCGCTTCATCTCCGGGGCGTCGGCGCTGGAGAGCGGTGAGACCAATAACCCCGTTGCGCTTCTCATCGGCCATTCGTCGAAGTAATGCGGGGCATGAGAGCGATTTCGTGGGGGATACTTGGGGCGCTTGAGGAGAAAAGATGACCGTTCAGAACATTGCAAGACGTGCAGGACCTTTCGTAGGGGACGGGCTCGTGACGAGCTTCCCCTTCGGATTCAAGGTCTTCAACGACTATGATGTTCTCGTGAATCGTTCCGCCACCGAGGACGACTACTCGGAAGAGGCCGCGCTGACGCTCGGTCTCGACTACACCGTAACGCTCAACGAGGACCAGGACGAAAGCCCCGGCGGGACCGTAACCCTAACGGCCCCGCTTGCGGCCGGCTTGCGCCTGGCGATTCTGTCGGACATCATCCCCGACCAGCAGACGGAGCTCACGAACCACGACGGCTTCTGGCCGGAGACGTTGAACGACGTTCACGACAAGGCCATCGCACTTATCCAGCGAATCCTGGAAGCGGCGAGCCTTGCCGAACAAGTGCTGGCTATCGCCGACGCAATTCGTGCCCTTGGCCCCGTCGCCGACGACATCGCCGCGCTCGGTCCGCATGCCGACGCGATCCAGCGCATCAGCGATCGGCTTGAGGATCTGCTCCAAATCGACGGCATCATAGGCGCGATTGAAGACATCGAGAAAAACGTTGAGCTCTCGCAGGATGCGGCGGAAGCGGCGCAGGCTGCGGCCGATCGTGCGGAAGAGCTCCTCGGCGATCTGGAAGGCGTTTTCGAAGAGAACGAGGCGTTGGCGGCGCTCACCGAGAATTACCTCCTCGTTCTCACGAGCACTGCGGCCGCTCACGCCGCCGCGTTCACGCGTCGCGATATCGAGCACTATCACCGATGGGAGCGCGAAGGGATAGCGCTTCTTCGCTCGGTCGGCTCGCTTGCTCTGACGCGTGCCGAGGAGACGCGGACCGACATCGAGCACTGGCACGCGTGGTTTGAGGGCGGCCTCGACCTGCTTCGCCGTGCCGGCACGATCGCGCTCTACGCGGCGGACGCGTCGGAGAACGACTGCGAGCACTTTGTCGCGTGGTTCCGCAAGGCGGAAGAGGCCGAGACGGCCATGCTCAAGACGTTGGCGGAACGAGCGAGAGAGACGCGGATTACGATTGATAATGAAATTTATCGATACCGGGACGACCTGCGCACGCGGAATCTCTTGATCCGAACGTACGTCGAAAGGCCGCCGATCCTTTTCATCGTGGCCGGCCAAAGCAACTCGGTAGGCAATGCTGAGGCTCCTGGCTACGAAGTGGCTGATTATGCGGGGCAGTTTTGGAATTGGCGCACAAGCCCCGCAAAGCTTGCCCCGCTTCGCGATCCCGTCTTCCGATCCTCTACGCGTGGTACGGCGTGGCCCGCCTTCGGCCGCGCGTTCTTTGAGCTCACGGGCCGCAAGGTTGTCATTCTCAGCGTCGGCTCGAATGGCTCGTACGTCACCGACCAAGGGGAAGACATCCCGAACACTTGGTACGGAGACGATTCGACGTTGCGACAGACGGCTACGCGCGAATACCAAGCTTGCATTGCCGCGCTAGGGACGAAAGATACGGACTGGGTTCTTGGTGGCCTGATTTGGATTCAAGGCGAACAGGAAACGGGACAAATTGGCTCGGGTTCAATGCAAGTCTCGGAATGGATCGAAGGGACGCTTTCGGTTTTCTCGTTCTTCCGGACTCTGACGGGCGTCTCCACGATGCCGATTTACCTGTCCCAAATCGGCCTCAGTTCCGGAACCCTCACTAGCGCCTCAGCAGCTCGGGGATATGCCGCAGTCCAAGAAGCGCAAGTCAAGATCTGCAATGAAAACGACAACGACTTCTTAGCGTTCACCGGCGCGAAACACTTCTTGAAAGCCGGCTACATGGTGGATTCGGTCCACTACAACCAGAAGGGCTACAACATCCTCGGCGAAGCGGTGGCCCGGTTCATTTCCAATCATCAAACGTTTTGAGGTAAACCATGGCCCTTACTGAAGACCAAAGCGCGGCACTGCAAACCACAATCGACAATCTGAACAGATCGATCGAAGTGAACGCAGAAGTTCTCGAAATCATGAAGTCGGTAGGAAACTCCGGTGCGGTTGACATTGCAACGCATAACAACAGCGCGGCCGCTCATAGCAGTGGATTCAACGACCTCTTAGCCCATAAAACGTTCGCTCTTGTACCGGACGGGTATAGCGCCACGCTATACGGTAACGCCCCGTGGGCGTTCGTTCCCAAACCGCTCATCAATTCGAGCGGCTTCAATGGGATGTTTTTGGATCTGAATGGTACGTTCGCATCATCCACGAACCAGAATAGCCAGAATCTGCGAATCACCTTCAAACAGAAAAACCCGGACAAATCGAGTACGCTCGGAGCAACCGTCTTGGGGTGCATTCAAGGCCGCTTTTACTATGAGGACGGAGATTCGATTGGGCATGACGACTTGCGTTGCTCGATGAATCTGACGGTTCAAAGCAACGGAAAGCCGGCAATTTACTTCGGCCTGAACGGTGCCGGCAATACTAGCCTTTGCCAGTATTGGCACTACCATGATCGCTTCTACAACAACCTCAGCGGCGGCAGTGACCTGGGTTCTTCTACCTACCAGTGGAAGGACTGCTATTTGCGCAATTCTCCCATCGTCTCGTCCGACCGCCGTTTGAAGCAGGACTTCGCGGCCATACCCGAGGCCGTCTTCAAGGCATGGGCGAACGTGAACTTCCAAGTCTATCGCTTCAAGGAAGCCGTGCAGACGAAGGGGGACGCCGCAGCCCGCACGCACGTCGGCCTCGTGGCGCAAGACATCATCGAAGCTTTCGAAGCCCAGGGGCTCAACGCTTTCGACTACGGGATCGTTTGCTACGACTCTTGGGATGATCAGTACGTGGATGAATATGTGGTCGACGCAGAAGCGGTATACGACAAGGACGGTAAGATCGTCACGCCGGAAAAATCGCACACCGAGAAGCGTTTCGTGAAACCTGCGGGCGACATCTACACGGTCCGATACGAAGAGGCCCTCGCGCTCGAAGCCGCGTACCAGCGGTGGAAGCTGAGCAAGATTGAGGCGGCCCTAGCCGCCAAGGGCATTACGCTCTGAGCGTAGGCGAAAAGAAACCCCGTCGGTTTCACTGTCGGCGGGGCTTTTTCATGGGCGGGGGTTAGAGAGTGATTCCCTTGGCTTGAAGCGCGGCTTCGATCTTCGAGAGACGCCACCGCTGATAGGCCGTCTCAAGGGCAAGCGCTTCTTCATAGCGCACCGTCCACACGTCGCCGGCGGCCTTGACGAACCGCTTCTCCTGATGCGTCTTTTCAGGAGTTACGACGTTGCCTTTTTCGAGTACAGCTTCCGCATCCGTGATTGTCTCGGTCACGTACTGATCGTCCCACTCGTCGTGGCAGACAATGCCGTACTTGGTGGCGTCAAGCCCCTCGGCTTCAAAGGCGGCGAGAATCTGTTGCGCAATCACACCCACGTGCTTACGCGCGCTATCCCCCTTGGTCGTGACAGCCTCGCGGAAGCGGTACTGCTTGATGTTCACACGGGACCACGCGCGGAACACTGCTTCGGGAATCTCTTCGATGTCTTGCTTGAGACGTTCGTCGGAAGAGACGATGGGCGAATTTTGCAGGTAGGCGTCCTTGAACTGATAGAGCGAAGAGCCGAGATCAAGAGTAGAAATTGCGTAGAACCGAGTAGTGTTGAAGTTGAACTGCTGAGTTACGTCGGTATCTACGATCCCGAGGTAAGCACTTCGTTTGCCGAGGTTGTTAGTAGTGAACACGAGCGAATGTGTCGTGTCGTATCCTTCCGTCGAGGAATTGTATTTTCGTGCATAAATCTGCCCAGCCGACAAAAGGCCGGTTTGAGACGCCGGGTGAACGTAATTGAAACGAATAGTCCCGCAAAAGTTTGAGTTTCCGTTCGTATACCCATAAGTTTCCAAGACACCCGCCCCGTTGGTACCGTCATTCTGAACCTGTGCGCGGACAGAACCAATAACGCTACCGTCCGGCGAAAAAGTTTTTGCGCCAACAAAAAGATTCGTTTTGGCAAAAACGTTATTGAATTCCGGATGTGCATCGACATTATTGTCGTGTAGCGAAATGTCAACGATGCCAGTGTTCCCGATACTTTTAACAATGTTTAAAACTTCCTCATTGACAGCGACTGATTTATTCAGGTTGTCAATTGCTGTCTGAAGAGTAGCGCTTTGCGAAGCGGTAAGAGCCATGTTTAACTCCTAAAACGTTTGATGGTTTGAAATAAATCTCGCAAAGGCTTTACCAACTATGTTGTAGCCTTTTTGGTCGTAATGAATGTTGTCGTTCATGTAACCAGCCCGAAGGAAAGATTCTGCGCCATCAAAAGCCATGAATACTTTTTTACTTTCGTTGATGAGCGTTTTCTGCGCCTGGCGAATCGACTCGTATGCGGCATGTAACCCTGGACTTGTCAATTCGTACTTGTATCCGCCGATCTGAGAGATGTAGATCGGAAGATTCGAATCCCCTGCTAGCTTTCGGAAGAAAGCGAAGACATCCTGAGTACCGCTGATATAGGTAGCTACGGAAATGCCAGCCATACCTTTTGCAATGCCGCTGGCCTCAGCTTCGCCTTGAATCCAGAGCAAGCCACCTAGCACCCAATCTGTTCCCTTTGTTCCAAGTTCTGCCGTAAGCGCTTGGAACTGAGTAGAAGCTGACTGTCTGCGAATGCTGTCGTCGCCGTACCAAGTGTTTTCGCCGCCGTAGTTGGTAACGTACGAGCCGCCCCATGCGACATTGAGGATGCAAACCTTTCTACCTGTAATGGCAAAGAACTCACGACCGAATGCGGGCAAGCGCTTTTGTTGTAGGAGCGATAGACGGGATCGCGGAGTGGCCGTAGAACGGGGGCGCTGACCTTACTCCAATCCCAGTACTGCCCTGCGTAATCCGCTACCTCGATGCTTGGTGCGCCGCCAGAACCCACCGCATTCGACTGTCCCGCAACGATGAAGAGCACGGGCGGCTTCTCGACATAGGTGCGGATCAAGAGGTTCCGCGTCCTCATGTCGTCTTCATAGCGATAAATTTCATTACGTCGCCTAATGCCTCAAAAAAAAAAGAAAGGCCACAGAATCTGCGGCCATGGCGTCTGGGGTCGTCGAGGGCGTCAGTCAACCTTCTCGCCGAGAAGGGCGCCGATCATGCCGTCGAGCTTCTTTCTGGTATTGCCAAACTTGGCGAAATTCAGGCCCCATCCTCCGGAGAAGTCAACCGAAGAAACAAGGTGCCCGTCCTTGTATAGCTCAACGTGGCCCGTGGCGAGATACGGAGCCATGTCCCAACGCCGCGTGAGGACGTATGTCATATGCCAAGGGGATTCGCAGTCCTTGGAGGTTTCGCATACCACAGCGGTCACGCCGCGGGCTTGGAAAGACTGCTGAAAGATCGTAGGCGCCTGGGCAATCGCGACGGCAGGATTGCGGATGATGCAGACGTTTTCGGGGCGATCTGCCAGGGGCGCTTGAAGGGATCCTTCCGTAGTGATGCCGCAGCCGGTGAGAAGGACGGCGACGGCGGGAAGCAAGAGCAAAGGTTTCACGAGGATTCTCCTATAGGTCGAGTTCCTCAGTTATGCCCTGCGGGTATCGTTTGGGGCGAGGACAAAAGAGGCGGGGGCGGTTTGACTTCGTCGATGCCCCGTGGTATCGTCGTGTATGAGTAAGCGTATGAGAATAAAAGCGCGTTACCTCAAACCTCCTCTGAGACAAGTAGAAAAAGCTGCACAGAAGGCGCATACCGCGTAGAGGCCGACGCCGACCAACGCCGCGCGCACGAAGCTCGCACAAATGTAGGCGGCGGCGAGCTGCGGCCCCGGAATGGCGGGAAGCAGAATGAAAACGAGGTTTCCCGAAATCTTCGACTGAATAAAGCTCGATGCCGTATTCGAAAAGGCGTTCTGCAAGACCGACATCATGATGAGGCCCGGGATGATGAATTCCGTGTACGAAACGCCTTCATAGACAGGCAAGTGCTTTGCAAGCGCCTCGCCGAAAACCACCAAATAGAGAAATCCCGTTAGAATCGGAGCTCCTATCGTATGGATCCACACCTTCAGAAAACGCAGGAGCTCCTTGCGAAAGAGCGTTACGAAGGGCGTCCACATCACTTTCCACCTCCCGTAATGTGCAAAAAGACGTCCTCCAGGTCGGGCTGCCCGACCGTGAGGTTTTCGATCGTCGTGCCGAAGCGCGTCATGCGCTCGAGCTTGGCGGCGACGTCGGACGCGTCCGCGACGCGAAGCGCGATGTCGGCGCCGTGCCTGCGCAGGAGGTCCCCTTCGAATTCGGGAGGAAGGTCGCCTGCCGTAAGGCGACAGCGCAACACCCGCCCTTCGAAGCGCGAGAGAAGCGCCTCCGTCCGGTCGAGCGCCACGAGTTCCCCCTTTTGCATGATCGCAAGCCGCTGACAGAGAGCCTGCGCTTCTGCGAGGTAGTGCGTCGTGAGAACGATCGTGTGCCCCTGCGCGTGCAAACCCCCGATGAAGGCCCAGAGGTGTTCGCGAAGCTCCACGTCCACCCCCGCCGTCGGTTCGTCGAGAACAATGACGGCGGGCTTGTGCACGAGCGCCTGTGCGACGAGAACGCGTCGCTTCATGCCGCCCGAAAGCGACCGCATGCCCGCATCCGCTTTGTCGGCCAAGCCGAGACGCTCGAGGATTTCGTCGATCCAGGCGTCGTTCTTGCATACGCCCCAATACCCCGACTGAAAACGAAGCGTTTCGCGAACGGTGAGAAACGGATCGAACGTGATCTCCTGCGGCACGATCCCGAGCTGCAACGAGGCCGCACGGCGGTCCGTCGCCGTGTCGAACCCGCGCACGCGAATGCGTCCGCTCGTGGGCGCAGCCAATCCCCCGAGACAGGAAATGAGGGTCGACTTTCCCGCACCGTTCGGACCGAGAAGACCGAAGAATTCGCCTTCATCGACCGTAAAGGAGACGTCCTTCAGAGCCTCAACGCCCGTGCGGTAGGTTTTGCCGAGGTGCTCGATAGCAATGGCGCTCGGAGGGCTCGCAGGGCTCGAAGTCGGCGGTATCAAAACGGAGGTCATGGTCGTACGGAAATCGCTGGCGGGTCTTTCCGACCGTCGAGGCGCACCGTGCGGCTTTCGACGTCGGACCGCCCATCTTAATCCGTACGATGTTCGGCCGCCCGCCGTGTTCGCTTTCCGCCGAACATCCGCCCCGTGCAACGCGCCGACGAAAAGAAAGCCGGTCCCTTTCGGGAACCGGCTCGCTTTTCGATTGTACCGAACACTTGAAACCGTCAGTCCCCGGGCGGCTTACGTCGCCCGCGGGACTCGGCTCAAGGCTCGGCGCGTGCCTCAGAGCGATGCACGCAGGATTTCAAGAACACCCGCACGATCGATCGGACGCAGCGCCCCCTGAAGGCTCCACCAGCAGGTTTCGACGTGTTCGGCCATCGCTTCGAAGTGCTCGTCCGTAACACCCGTTTCCGAAAGACGCGACGGAATGCCGATCGACGCGAAGAATTCGGCCGTCTTGTCGATCGCCGTCTGCGCAACGGTCATCGGATCGCCTTCGGGGTCGAGCCCCCAGACGCGCACGCCGTACTGCACGAAGCGCGGCAGCGTCGTTTCCGTGAGGCTGTAGCGCATCCAGTGCGGCGTGATGATCGCGAGACCCACGCCGTGCGTGATGTCGTGGAAGGCCGAGATTTCGTGCTCGATCCCGTGGCAGGGCCAGGGCGAAGGCGTGCGCCCGAGAGCAAGCATGCCGTTGCAACCGAACGAACTTGCGAGCATGAGCGCCGAGCGCGCTTCTTCATTCTCGGGATCCTTCACGGCCTTCGGACCGTACTCGATGCAGGTGCGCAAAATCGTTTCGCAAAAGCCGTCGCTCACGGGATTGCCTTCCATCACCATGTACTGTTCGAACGTATGGCTCATGATGTCGGCAATGCCCGCCGCCGTGTGGTAAGCGGGAACGGAGAACGTGAGCGACGGGTCGCAAATCGACGCCACGGGAGCGAGCAGGTCGTTCGCCATGCCGAGTTTTTCGGAGGTCGCCGTATTGGAAATCACCGCACTGTTGTCGTATTCGCTGCCCGTAGCGGCGAGCGTCAATACCGTAAAGAGCGGCAACGCCTTTTCGATGCGATCCGGATGACGCACAAGCTCCCAGGCCTCTTCGTCGCTCACGGCCGCGGCCGCAATCGCCTTCGAGCAGTCGATGACGCTGCCGCCCCCGACCGCGACGATGAAGTCGATGTCGTGTTCCTTGCAAAGCGCCGCGCCCGCACGGACGGAATCGATGCGAGGATTCGGCACCACGCCCTCGAGTTCAACGATTTCACGCCCGACGAGCGCCGCTTTCACGCGGTCGACAAGCCCCGATTTGCGGGCGGAACCCGTACCGGCCACGAGCAACACGCGCGTGCCGTAGTTGCGGGTAAGGTCGTCAAGTTCTTCGATGCGATCCTTGCCGTAAATCAGACGGGTCGGAAGATAAAGCGAAAAAGGCTGCATGGTTTGCAATCTCCTCAAAACCGAACGAGAGACATGCGGCCGCTCTTCTATGGGTTCGGGCGGCTCCGCATGCGGATCGTCTCAATCTTACCGAAGCGGGAGCGGATCCCGTTTCATAAAAACCCGCGGATCCTAGCCCGAAACTGCTCCGAACCGCACCTGCCGCAGGACGTATCGGCAAAGAAAAAGGGGCGACGGTACGTGCAACCGTCGCCCCAAGCAGAGACCCCGAAGAAACAACGCGACGAGGAGAAGCGTCGGTCCGGCGATCGTTTTCCCGTCGATCGCAAGACGCGTCGCCCGAGCCGACCCCTTGGCTCTTTCGCGGGCGACGTGTTGTTTCCCGTTGAGGTGAAGTATGCCTCAAATCTCCTTCAAATGCAAGTGATTCTCATTCGAGGTTTAAAGATTTTTATGTCGTCCCTTCGCGGGGGCGCGAGGACGCGGCGCCCGAGACTCTCGCAACCTTCCCGGACGATGAATATGAAAAAAGGGCCGACAGTCGCAACGACCGTCGGCCCCTAAGCAGAGACCCCGAAAAACAACGCGGCGAGGAGAAGCGCCGGCTCCGCGATCGTTTTCCCGTCGACCGGAGAGCTTTTCCGCCCGAGCCGACCCCTTGGCTCTTTCGTGGGCGGGTGTTGTTTCCCGTTGAGGTGAAGTATGCCTCAAACACCTCTATTGATGCAAGTAATTCTCATTTGCAGATGTAACAAAAACGCTCGGATCGTTTCAAACCCGTTGACACACCCGCCCTCGTGCATGGCCTCTCCGCGGTCGCACTCGGGAAAGTTCGAACCGTGCAGCCCAACACCTCCGACGACGTTCACGCATGGACGACTTTCGTGCTGGGCTTCGTTCTAGCACTTTTCGGGCTCCCGGCGGGCGAAGAAGCGTCGCATCTCCCCTACCTCAACCGAACGGAAGCCTTCCGGGCCGTCATTGACAACTCGGCAGACCCTCGACTTCCAAGATTTCCGACGTTGAGGCACGAAAAAAAACGCCCGAAGGGTGCGGAGCCCCTCCGGACGTTTCGATGTGAGAAGCAAAAAGAAAGCGACTCGGCTTACTTCGCGCCGTTCTTCATCTTGAAATCGAACTGGTGGCACTGCTCGCAGTAATTGACTTCCGGTTCGTGCTGCATGTGGCAGAGCGTGCAGTCGCCGTTGTGCGGCGCCTTGTGGGGATTGGGTTCGAGCGCCTTCGTCTTCGCAGCCACATCGTCGCGGTTGTGGCAGGCAAGGCACGTCTTTTCATCCGGGTAATTCGGATTCTTCATGTCGGGGCCGTGGCAGGTTTCGCACTTCAGACCGCGGGCGACGTGGCGGTCCGCACCGAAGTCGGCGGCGGTGGCGGCGCTCGAAAGAGCGGCAAGGCCGAGGCAAAGCGAAGCGGCGATGGCGGCAAAACGCATCATGGTAGGGGGTCTCCTTGAGGAAACGAGTGAGAACGAGGAAAGGGAAAAGAGGAAGAATTTTCGGTCGGGGAACCGAAAGGAACGCCCGAAAGAGACGCGCTCCTCCGGGCGTGGTGCGGCAGGGAAACCACGGGATACCCCTATCGAGAAGATCGGGGGCTCGGGGACCAAGTCCTACCGCCTCCGCCCGGCTCGACCGAATCGAAGCACGGTCGAATCGAGCGGTTCAAGCGATCGAATTCGGGAATCAGCAGCCCTTGAATTCGTTCGCCGTACGAGCGGCCACACGACCGAAGATCATGCAGTCGGCCACGGCGACGGTACCGAGACGGACCATACCGTGCACGCCGCCCGTGACTTCACCCGCGGCATAAAGGCCGTTGATCGGGTCGCCGTAGACGTTGAGGACCTGAGCCTTGTCGTTGATTTCGAGGCCGCCCATGCAGTGGTGGACGCGCGGCCAGAGGCGAACGGCGAGGAACGGGCCCTTTTCGTTGGGCTTGGCGTTCGGGAACATCATGCAGTTGAATTCCGGGTCCTTCTGATCCTTGATGTACTGGTTGAAGGTGTTGTTCGTCTTTTCGAGTTCGGCGAACGGGATCTTCAGGTCGTCGGCCATCGCCTTCAGGGTGTCGTACTTCTTGACGACGCCGTTCTTGAGGGCGCGCTCGTAGAGCTCTTCGGTCATGTTCTTGCCGATGATGGCCGTACGGGCGTTTTCTTCCGTCGTGTAGATGACGGCGGGGTGGCCCATGGCGACGATGGCGTCGGCGCGAACCTTACGGTTGCCGGATTCCTGAACGAAGCGCTTCGCGGTGACGGGGTCGATCATCGGACCGTAGCCGAGGGCGGATTCGACGAAGAGCGGAGCAACGCCGAAGCCCTTTTCGTCGGGCGAGGTCCAGGGACCCATCTGGATCCAGTCCATCTGAATGGTGTTGGCACCGACCATCTGGGCTTCCTGAATCATTTCGCCCGTGGCGCCGGGATGGTTCGTGGACGTGAAGTCGGCCGTGAGGCGCGGGTCGTGCGAGGTACGCATCTTCACGTTGTTCGCGAAGCCGCCCGAGGCGAGCAGCACGCCCTTCGTCGCGCGGATGTAGGTGACCTTGCCCGATTCTTCACGACCGAAGCGGTAGCCCGTGCGGGCCTTCACGCCGAGAACGCAACCCTTGTCGTTGACGATGAGTTCTTCGACCTTCGTGCGAAGACGCGGTTCGATCCCGTATTCCTTGAGCTTGGCGAGCATCGGGTTGATGAAGCCCGAGCCCGAGTTGTTCGTCACGGCGTGGCTGCGCTTGACGGAGTGGCCGCCGTGGAAGGTCACGGCCTTGAACTGCACGCCGATCTTGTCGCGGAGCCAGTAGAAGTTTTCAACGGATTCGTCGGCGATGCGACGGGCGAGGCTCGGGTGGGCAAGACCGCCGCCCGCCTTCAGAATGTCCGCGTAGAGGAGGTCGGCGCTGTCCTTGATGCCGTCCTTTTCCTGCATGTCGGTGCCCGCAGCGGCCACGGCGCCGCCGTTGATGATGGAGTTGCCGCCAGCGCTCGGCATCTTTTCGAGAATGAGGATGTCTTCCTTCTTCATGCCGAGACCGTGCGCTTCGAGAGCGGCGGCCAAACCGGCAAAGCCCGTGCCGACGATGACGAAACCGGTCGTTTCGTTCCAGTTGATGTTCTTCGCTTCCGCGGCGGAAACGGTCGAGACGAAGCCGCCGAGACCGAGCGAGAGAGCGCCGGCGCCGGCCGTGCCGAAGAGCGAACGACGGGAAATCTGGGTCATTGTTTTGCTCCTTTGAAGCTGAGAGTTGCAAAGAGAAAACGGGCGCGAAGGTCCCGTTCCGCTTTGGAACCAGGTCGAAAGTGCGTCCCGACGGAGCGCAAGCCCCCTCCGAACGTCGTGCAAAGAGTCTATCGACACCCTCCTCTCGGCGTAACCCTATTGGTAGGGTGTCGGCACCTCAGAAAAACCCTCAAAAAAGGACCGCAAATCCAACAACGTCGACCCCGAAACGCGTTCGATCCGACATCGAAAAAGCGAAAAACCGCACCCCGGGCGGAGTGCGGTTTTTCGGTTGAAAGCCTTTCGTCCGAACGTTCGAACGTGCGGCCGGACCTCAGGGCGTCGTCGAGAGGACGGGCAAATCCCCGCCCGAAGCGCCGAGTGCGTCAAGCTCTTTCAAAGCGGCGGCCGCGGCCGCATCGTCGCCCGCTTCGGTTGCCTTCGAGAGCTTCTCAAGCGCCGCGTTGAAGGCCTGCTCGTCGGCTTCGCTCCAATTGGAAACGATCTTCGCCCGGTCGCCCGCACCCTCGGCGGGTTGCGTTGCCGGCGCGGATTCCGTCCGTGCGGCTTCCCGCACGCTCGCGCCGTTCGACGTATCGGACGGGCGCGCACCGCCGGAACCGGCAGGCTCCGCGGACTCGGAAATCGCGGGCTCCTCGGGAGCGTCGACACTGTTGGTATCGGATTCGGTTGCGGTTGCGCCCTCGGCTCCTTCCGTTTTCCGCACGTTCGTCCCGTTGTCCGACTCTTCTTCCGGAGCGCCCTCTTCGGTCTCATCGGAGGTCGCTTCCGTGTTCTCTTCCGAGGTCTTGTCGGTCTCCGACGTTTTTTCGGTTTCTTCGGTCGTTTCCTCTGTTTCCGTCTTTTCGCCCGCAACGGCCCCGGCGGCTTCGGCCTTCGCCTTCTCCTCGGCCTTGCGCTTCGCTTCGCGTTTGGCTTCAAGGCGCTTCAACGCCTCTTCGCGCGCTTCGGCGATCGCGCGACGGCGTTCGTCTTCGGCTTCGACCGCATTGACGAGCGCCAACCCCGCGCGCACCTTCGGGAAGCCCGTATAGGGGAGAAGCACCGTCAGGAGCCCGATCAAATCGGCGCGCGTCGCGCCGAGCGTTTTTGCCGCACGGACGTGCATTTCGATTTCTTCCCGTGCGCCCGATGCGACGAGGGCGGCCAAGAGCACGAGCTCGCGCTCCAGGTCCGTAAGATACGCCCGCCCGAACGTCTCCCCGTAGGCCCAGGAGGAAAGAAGCGACAGCTGAAGCGGCCGCTCGTCCTCGCGCAGTCCCGCGTGGAAGGCGTAGAGGTACTCGCGCCCGAAAAGCTTTTCTTCCACCGCAAGGCCGTGCTCGAAGCGCTCCGCCGCCCCGGCGGTCGAGGGACGCGTCTCGGGCGCGCCCATCCCGGCTTCGCCGAGTTCGGCGTGCAAAATCCGCTCGGCCGAGATGACGGCGGGCATCCCCGCGACGGCCATCGTCTGTACGAGCACCTCAAGGAGCTCCTCCGCGGAGACACCCGCAAAGAGCGCCCGGCGGAAGGTTTCCGCCAACGCTTCCGAGCCGCCGTGGGCGGGGAGAACCGTCATCGCGGCCGTTTGCAGAAGATTCGCGAGTCGGTCGTCGAGCGACGTGCGTTCGGGCACGTCGTCTTCGAGGAGTCGCTTGAAAACGGGTTCCAAAACCGAAACGAACCCCGTCGCCGGAACCTCGGCCGCACGGACGGGGGCGCTGAGAGCGGTCAATCCGCCCGCAAGGCCCGTGAAGGCAAAACCGAGTTTCGCGAGGTCGCGTCGTTGCATGCGCGTCATTCGATTTCTCAAAAGAGATGGATGAGCACGCGGTGTGCCGCGTGCTCGGGTTGAACCGGAAGAGCAACTTCGAGAGTCTCAAGGAAGCCTGGTTCGAAACCTTCTTGAAGCCCGTTGAGACCCGCGGACGAACCGGCGGCTCAGTTCGCCTTGAGAAGCGTTTCGGCGAAGGTCTTCGCCGCTTCGCGGTGCGCCTTTGCGAGGGGTTCGACCGCAAGACCCGTCGCGAGCACTTCGCCCGCATAGGTCCAGTTGAGGTAGCCGCAGACCAAGCGCATCTGGTCGATCATGGGACGCATCGCCGCTTCGCCCGGACCCGCGCTCGTAGCAAGGAGAACGAGACGCGCGGGGTGTTGCTGGAGTTCGCCGTTCCTGGCGAGGAACCGGTCGAGAACGATCTTGAGCTGCGCGCTCATCCCGTAGTAATAGAGCGGCGTCGCAAAGACGACGACGTCGGAGGCGAGCAGTCGGTCGATCACGCGGTCCATGCCGTCCGCATCCACGTTTTCGCCCGCTTCGAGGCGCTTCAAGAGCTTCGCGTCGACGGGCGAGACGCCGAGCTGATCGACGTCGATCCGAACGACGTTGGCACCGGCCAATTTGGCGCCGTCCGAAAAGCCGGCCACAAGCGAGGCCGTGTTGCCGTTGAGGTGGGGGCTGCCGAGAAGAATCGTGACTTCCATGCTGTGATCCTTGGTTTCTTGAGTGTCGCGGATGTAATCGGTCGGATGTCGGGAATGCTCATTGAGCCTTTCGGGCGTTGGAGTGCCCGTTTCGTTCCGACTGTACGGCGGCGAGCATCCGCCCGCTTTCTTTCATGAAATCGTACGCGAGCGTTCCGAAGTAGTCGCGCGCCCGGCCGAAGTGTTCGACAAAGGCGTCGCGGTCGCCGCGAAGAACAAGCTCGAGTTCGGGCGCGAGGCTTTCGACGTAAGCGCGAATGAGGCGCGCGTTCTCGTCGTTGGCCATGATGATGTCCGCATAGAGGTGCGGATCCTGTGCGAAGAGTCGCCCCACCATCTCCAACTCCAGCCGGTAGATGGGCGAACTCATCGCCATGATCTGACGCAGATCGGGATGAAGCTCCGCAAGGAAAACCCCGTACGCGTAGGTCGTGAAGTGGCGCAGGGCCTGAATGATCCCCATCGCGCGGTCGTGCTCTTCGGCGCTCGTCGTGACGACCGAGGCGCCCTCCCGACGAAGCAGCGTTTCAAGCCAGGCGCTCGCTTCCGGGGCTCGGGCGGGCACGTAGACGAAGACCTGTCGCTCCAAAGAGGTGACGTCGGGCCCGAACATCGGGTGCAGACCCGCCACGGGTCCCGCATGAGCCGCCAACATCGCCTCGACCGGCGCGCGCTTCACGCTCGTCACGTCCGAAAGAACGGCGTCCGCGTCGAGCATCGGTCCGAGTCGGGCGATCACGTCCGTTGTCACGTCGATCGGGACGGACACGACGACAAGCTTCGCGCCGCGCAGAATCTCGTCGGCCCGATCCCAGTCGTCTTTTTCAAGAATGCGCACTTCGCGCCCGTCGGCCGCAAAGAGGCGCTGCAAAATCCGCCCCATGCCGCCCGCACCGCCCACGAGGACGACGGGAGGTTTCGCCTCGTTCGCGCTCGACACGGTTTCCGGAGACGGTGCCTCTTCATGAATCGCTTCATGAGTCTCTTCGCAGACTTCTCCGTATGCCCTCAGCGCGCGCTCCAATTCCCGCGCCGCACGGGCGACGGCGGCTCGGGCCGCGGCTTCGGGCGAAACGGCATCGATCGCTTCGGTCACATCGGGCGCAAGATGCGCCTGCAAGCCCTCGAGGCGCGTGAAAAAGCTCGAGCGCGCCTCGGCGTCGCCCGCAAAGAGCCAGAGCTCTTTTTCCGAACAGTTTGAAAAAGCACACGGGGTGGACGACATGGAAACGCAAAGCTCCTCGAAGGGGCCCGAGCTTGGAGGAAGCGAGCCCGCAAAAAAAGAAAACGACGACGGCCGCGAAGGCCGACCGTGAAAACCGAAAGCGAAGCCGTTCGAAGGCGCTCCTTTCGGGCTCTCAAGTTTTGCATTATCGCATCGGGTCGGCGAAGGAACTCGTGAATTCGACCGCAAACGCAGACGCGGCGGCCGCCTCTTCGTCCTCCGGAGGGCTTTTCGCCTCGGTTTACGCCTTTTTGCCCCATGCACCGCCCGTTTCGGGGAAGGAAACCGAGCCGAAGAAGCGCGTCGCGGGTCGTCCTGCGGACCACCCAAGAGGAAATCGGGCTTTCCGAGGTGCATTCACAAGTGAGAAACACTCACAATCTCATTCCCTTTCGGGCGAAATCGCGCTATAGTCCACCCCACGGAAGAAAGGGCGCAACGAGGCCGACGCGCCGCCTTTCGTCACAACAACACGCAAGTCGGCCGCAGGATTCGCACAATGCTTTTGCTTAAGGAACTTCCCATCGGCGCTCGCGGTCGCATCGTCGGCTTTCACAACGAACACCGCGAATACCGTCGGCGCCTTCTGATGCTCGGGGCCACCCCGGGGACGACCTTCGAAGTCGTGCGTCGCGCGCCGCTCGGCGATCCGATCGAAATCCGCGTGCGCGGCAGTTTCATCAGCGTTCGCAAAGACGAAGCGGAATTGATGCGCATCGAACGCCTGAGCGACTGAGACCGGGCTTTCGAAACCGAGTCGAGCGTAGTCGCCTGCGAGCCGTTCGACGCCGAGGCGTCGGGCGGCCCGATTTTTTTAGCAACCCCGCTTCGTCGCGCCCCGGCGCCCCCTGCGGCATTTTTACGTTTATCCCC
>OGIA01001115.1_pt1 | contig 20447 bp, 19 predicted proteins | sample 1571671 | NCBI WGS metagenome assembly OGIA01 (sample SAMEA2582027, study PRJEB24529) | metagenome | biome: Human gut stool | place: China | collected 2011
AGGGCGCGGGATTCAAAACGACGCGAAGGTCGCGCGCGAGCGCCTTTTCAACCCAGAGCGCGACGTCGTTCACTTCGTTCTGAAGCACGACGAAATCCCCCTTCGAGAGACCCGAGAGGAGTTCGTCGATGCGCGCTTCCTCAAGCATGCGGTTCGTGCCCGGGAAGTAGAGAATCGAATTTTCACCGTCGGGCGAAACCTGAATGATCGTGTGCCCCGAGGGGAAGGTGTCGCTCACGCCGACCGCGTCGACCTTGACACCCTGGTCCGAGAGGAAGTCCTTCAGGAAGACCCCGTCGATCCCGAGGAACCCCGCGTGTTCGACCGCGAGCCCCGCGCGAGCCATCGCCACGCTCTGGTTCAGCCCTTTGCCCCCTTCGTGCAACGCCCGCCCCGAGGCGGCAAGCGTTTCGCCGGGTTGCACGAAGTGCGGCACGGCATAGACGTAGTCGATGTTCATCGAACCGATATTGAGGACGCGGGGCATCAAAGAGCTCTCCAGAAAGGGTGACGCGCGAGGCGGGTCCCCGGGCGCACGAACTAAAAAACAAACGGACCGCAACGTTGCGTGCGGTCCCGTCGCGCGCCATTTTAGAAGACCCGGAGCTTTTTCGAAAGAGAAGCGGTTTTCCAACGAAGAGTTCGTCGACCGAAAACGGCCCTCGGACACCCGCTTTTCCCGGACGACCTCACGTGCGCTTCGTCTTCATGAAGTAGGCGCGTGCCGTCAAGCGAGTCTCCCCGTCAAAGATCGCGTGCCCGTAGGCGCGTTCGAAGTATCCGGGCTCAAGACCGACCGGCTCCCACGCCGATGCCCGATAAAAGCGCTCGGATGCGGGAACATTTCCCGTCCCGAGCACCCACCGAGCGCCCTTTGCTTCGCTCTCAAGCGCCGCTTCGAGGAGTTCCCGTCCGATCCCCCGACGGCGACGGGCGGCCTCCACCGCAATGAGGAGCACCTCAAAGTCGGCCGCAAGCCCTTGCGGCGCGAGCCACGCACGCGTTTCCTCCGTGACGGGGCCCCAGAGTATGAAAGCCGCGGGAAGGCCCGAACGCTCGTCGATATGAACGAGTCCTCGAGCTTTCGGCGCGAGCAGCGTCCGTGCATGCTCGGGTTCGTCGGCTTCGTACGCGAGGCGCGCGAGCGCTTCGAGACGAGCGGTCGCGTCGTTCGGGACGCCCGGGGAATCGGAGGCATTCCGAAAACTTTCGAGCGCCGAACGGAGTTCTTCGAGCACCAAAGGCGACGGCTCGGACGACTCGAAAACCGGCGGTCGGGCGGACACTTCAGTCGATGCGTTTGTCACGTTTTCCATTTCTCCGGGACGGTCTTACTCTTACCTCTTCTCGGAGGAGCGAGCGTCGGGAATTCGAACAATATTGATGACATCGGGATCGAGGTTCAGCATATACACCGTGTTCGGACGACGTCCGCGAGCGGCCACGAAGTAGGACTCGGCAAGTCGTTCGGGGAGCGCCTCCCGAAGCGCACGATGAATGAGGGAACGCTTTTCCTGAAAGTACGGCAACACGTCTTCCTCGTGCTTCAACGCACGAAGACTTCGGGCATGGTCGCCCGAGCGACGCGGGAAAAGTTCCGCGTGCAACGCAAGTATCTCCGCCGCCGCTTCGAGCCCGGGACGAATGCCCTCGGCCGAGCATTTGCGGCGTTCGGCCAGCCAAACGTAGACGGCCAGTGGAATGGGTGCCAGATTGACGCGCCGCCCCGAACACAAGAGCACCGGGTCGGCACCTTCGCGCAGCTCGATCCGAAGCGAAACGGGCGGAAGCATCTCGGCCTGAGCACGTTCCACGACGTCCTCGTACCGCGTACAGTCCTCGGGAAAATTCGCACTGAGCCCCTCCCGCAAACGTACGAAGGGAATTTCGGCGAGCGTCACGCGCGCCTGAGCCTCGTCGAGGAGCCGACCGTCGGTCGAGAGAATATTACGGGAAACGGGGCTCGGGTAAAAGAAGTCTCGATTCGATTCGAAGGGCTCGGAAACGAGCACGTGGGAGAGTCGATCCTGCGCTCGGCCGAAAAGTGACAACGCGTAGCCTGCGAAAAACCCCATGGTCTTGCGACCGCCCGCAATCGAAACGTGCACTTGCGCACGCTCGTCGGCGCAAAACGACCGAACGACCTTGAGAATGACGTCCGCGGCACTGGCGTTGTCTTCGGGCGTACGGATGTCCGTCAACCGATCGCCCGAGGCGGATTGAATCACACGGATCGAGTCTTCGGAAAAAGCGATCCTCCCTTCGAGCCCGTAGTCGCGGCAAAACGCGTGAAAGCGTCCGTCCTTGGGGTCGAGCAAATCGCGCACGGCCCGATTGCGGCCGTGCTCGGTCGTGACGAGATACACCTCGGTCGGAAGCTCTCCTTTCGCAAAAAGCGCCCAGAGGGTTTCCGTCACGACCTGCGTGGACATTCCGGTGACGGCCAGCAAAATGCGACGCGGGTAGCGTTCGGCGGTCATGCACGCACCTTCTCGCGCAAGAGCCCCTTGAGGCGCTCCTCAAGCCGCCATACGTCCTTTCCCGCTACGACCTCGATACGGAGGGATTTCGCCCGGTTGAGCGCCGCGTCGGGGAGCGGCAGGTACGAAACGATGACGGGACGAACGGTTTTCCCGAAAAGCTTTCCGAGCGCACTCAGTTTGTAGATCACGTCGTTGAAACGCTTTTCTTCGCCCAGGTCCGACGTCTTGCATTCGAGAATGACGAGCCGGTCGTTCTGCCAGAAAACCACGTCGAGCTCGTTGTGCATGCCCTTGACGTCAACCTTGCCGTTTTGGCCCTCGATGTAATCGATTCGGGCATTTTCAACCACCTTGGTCCCCGGGAAAGCCCGGCGCACCGCGTTGGCGGCCCAATCTTCGAGCCAACCCCCGTTGACGAAGAAACGCTTCGCCTCGTTGCCGAAACGCACGGTTCGCCCGTTGATTGTCAGCAACTGCACTTCCTCGAATCGATCGAGGAGCGCATCGAACGCAGCCGACGTCGGGCCGATCGCGTCGAGCGACACGGCAAGCTTCTCGGTTGCCTCGCTCGCCAGACGGTTGACGGCAGGATAAACCTCGCGGAACGAGTCGGTCCGCGCGAGCTCTTCCGCGAGGTCGCGCAATTCCTGAGAAAAAGGCAACGACTTCTGCTCTTCGCGCATGGCAAAGCCGTACAGGGAGACGTAGGGCTTCAACTGCATGGCGCAATCAAGCTTCATCGTCTCGAGTTGCCGCACGAAAATCATTTCATGAGAGTCGATCGGCAGGTAAAGGCACGGTATTTTCGTCGTTTCAGTCGCCGTCATCGCCGCAAGTGTCATGGCCTTCGTGCCGCATGTCAGATTGAAAAGCGGCCGCAATCCCCGATCCTTGAGGCCGCGAATCAACGCCTCGAGCGTATCGGCGAGCATCAGGATGTCGTAGCCGTTCGGCACGTCGACGTATTCGATCGCGACGCCCGGTACGGTCATACGCAGGGCCCGTTCCAAGCTCTCGGCCCTCGCCTTCATCTCGGGCGTCGTCACCAAAATCGCGTGCGAAGGTGTAAGTTTCGAATCCGTCGCAGGCCAGAGATTGGGCGAATTGTGTTCCGACACGAACATGATGTGCGTATCGACTCGTTCGGACAAAACCGTCATAACGCGTACTCTCCTTTATCGTTACTTTGTGTGCGGCGCGCGGAGCGCACCGCCGTCACGTCGACTCCACCCGTTCGACGCGATACTCGACGAGTCGCCCGCCGAGCGTTTCCATGTCGTCGGGCGTGAGCTCCCGCCCTCGCATCTCGGGCGTGAGATCGAGGCAAAGCGCGAGGAATCTGGCACCCCGTGCGTTGATTCCTGCGATTTTATCGACGGGCAACGTTCCCACGACCACATCCCCCTCACTCACGTCTTCGACATCAAGATGCTCCGCCCAGTGATCGACCTGAAGCGAACGTGCCCGTGCCCAGGCCCGGGCACCCGAGTGACGCGAAACAAACCAAAGAGCCATTTTGAAATTATTCCTCCGCGCGAGTCGATCCGAAAGCACTCTGCGAATCTCACTCAGCCTACGCTTTCCGAAGCGGACCACCCGGTCCACACAACACCGTCGGGAAGCACCGTGCGGCCGATCTCAAACCTCCGCCCGTGAGCGGGCAAGCGGTAACACCGAAGTTCGTCTTCGTTCGGGTTCATAAGTGAAAGGCAGTCCTCAACGCTTCGTCGACATCCTTCGTCGCTTCCGACAAAAAGAAATACGCTGTATTCAAGCGGCATGGCCGCCGCCAGCAATTTTCGGTGCACGCGTTGCAAGCGACGCGCATTACGAATGTCATAGCCGATGAGATACGTACTCATGCCGTACACCTTTCGACATCCGTCGTATTCGACAACTCCGTTGCCGCACGAAGCAACTCGGACGCACGGTCTTCGAGCGCCGCACGGAGCGATTTGCGGCATTCGTCCCACGCCGGATAAAACCGAGTGCGCCCCGACTTTCCGAGAAGACACGAATCCGTTTGACGAGAAAAATCGTCGATCGTCAAAATTTTCTCTTCAAAAAGACGGATGGCAAAACGATCAACAAGCGGCCTCAAATCCTCTATCAAGTCACAAGCCAACGACTCCCGACCGAAATCCAAGGAATGATAAAATCCGATGTACGGATCCAACCCCATTCCATAGGAAATCAATACCGCCTCGGAGTGCAGCAATGTATAACCAAGGGAAAGAATCACATTAAAGGGATCCCGCGGCGGCCGACGATTTCGACCGGAAAAACACAGCTCCTTCGGAAGAACACGAGCAACACCTGAAAAATAGAGCTTTGCCGCAGAACCTTCCAATCCTCGCAATTCCGCCGAAAAAGACAATCCCTCTACTAGAGGAAGAAGTTCGAGCAACCTATCGGAGAGCTCTGTCAGTTCGTTTTCACATTCCGAATGCTCGGTTTTCAAACTCAACAAACAGTCCCTCTGCGCTCGAATTTTTCTCGACACGATTTCACGAGAAAATCGCATTTTGAATACATTGGAGGAACTCAATTCGTACTGCTTGATTCGACGTGAAGCATCGTTATGGGGCTTGGGAAGGAAGAGCGACGGCACAAACCTCCTTCCGGAAAGGAAAACAACCCCCACACCTCGCTCTCCGAGCTTTGCCAGAAGTCCGGCTCGCACCAGGGTGTCCCCGCAGACATAGATCCGCTCAAGAGGCGCAATCGGCACCGTAGCAATACGCTCATCTTTTTCATAAAAAGTCAGAGCTTCCCCGTCGAGTCTAATTTCGACGCCTCTCCGATCCACAAAGAGACTCGTCATCATCAGATCACCATGAAAGGGTTGATGGATTGACGGCTTGCAACTCCAAATAAAAACGGAGAGCTCCTTGGATCCAAGGAAAACAGATGGGCCCGATCCGTTTCCAAGTCAATTTCGTTTTCGATTTGCCGAATGAGTTGCCTCAATTCCGACTCCGTCATCCAACACTCATAAAACGATTTTTGACCGCCCACCGCATATGCCGCCGTCATTTTGCGAATACGTCGTAACTTTTTGGGGTCAGCCACATCATAGCAAACCAAATACAGAAAGCGAGACACAACACCTCCATACGAACGTATTCACACGGGAAATATACTCCTACAATTCCTCCGCCGTAAAACTCACAAACTTGTGAAATTCCGAATATCTCTTCAAGGCCAAGGCACAGTCAGAATCCAACATGCACCTTGAGGCTGTTGAAGAACAAAATCTCAACCCCTTCAAGATCAGGGTACCGTCAGAATAGGAGAACATCATGGACTTCGTTCAAAACACCAAGTCTCAATCCCTTCAAGATCAGGGTACCGTCAGAATTGCAGGTTCCATCATGCATCTCGCTCCTGCCGTGTCTCAATCCCTTCAAGATCAGGGTACCGTCAGAATGTACATCTCCGTGGCTTCGGTCATGGGAGAGTCTCAATCCCTTCAAGATCAGGGTACCGTCAGAATCTAAGAGCGGTGCAAACATCATCCGACTCACTTGGTCTCAATCCCTTCAAGATCAGGGTACCGTCAGAATGTCTTTGGTCCCGAATCATCAAGGCCGTGTCTCAATCCCTTCAAGATCAGGGTACCGTCAGAATAGCAGTTTTCCGGCAAACGCCTGTGCGAGTGGCAAATCCAAGCTCTGAAAATTCACTGTCAGTAGTCTTTTGAACATAACTTAAATTCTTGACGTAAATCAATATAAAATTTCATAGCACCCCAACCCGAAGGTGGCATTTTTACCTACATGGAGGTAGCTTCCGAGCTCCAAAAAAATCTGCAACGCTTCGGGAACCCGGCTCAGCGTCCAGGTACCGACGAGACCGCCAAGATACATGCTTTTTTGCTGACGGGATGAATAACGCTTCCAATTTTGCCAGCTCAACGCATGGGAAGATTCGACCGCAAACGCAGCTTCCCTCAAGGCGTGATAGTCCAGATTCGGCTTGTCACCGTGAAATTCGGCAAGCAAACCGATCCGCCTCACGAGCGCGGTGAGGAAAGGAAGGGGCTCGATGTCTTTGGCACCGTAAATCTTCCCGTTATTCTGGAGGCGCAGCGGCGTCACGAAACGCAAAGTCTTGTCGGCCTCCCCTAGGGGAGCGGTCAGCGTCAGACGTTGCGCATGCGGCTTGATCGATTCGGCGCCCGGCTCGTAAATCAGCTCGCTTCGCCCTTCGACCTCAAGACACACGCACTGCAATGCGGCTTTCCCGCGGCAAACCTCATAAGAAAAAGCGCGTTGCATTGCATAGACGATCAAGGCCAGTTTCTGCAGGGCATCGCCGAAGAGAACCACGGAAAATTCCAGTCGATCTCCGACATCCAGGTGCTTTCGCCCGCCGAGGGGCGCCTCGATGACGTAAGGGTTCGGCACCTTGCTGAAAGACTGCAGGGTATGTTCGGCGGGCGCGGGCGTCTCGAAAACGGACGTATAGGCGCACGTGCTCCGAAGCGGACACGCCGAACAATCGGTCATTCGGGTCATGCACGCCGTTTTGCGCAACGCCCGACCGAACGCACCGCGAAAGGCAGACCCCGCATAGTCGGGAAGTTCGATGGGGCGTTCAACCTTAAAGACAAACTTGTACCGTGCCAGAGGCCACGTCAAGGGCAAGTCGATCATTTTTCTTCCTCAGTCGCTCCCGAGCTTGTTGAGCAATTCTTTGAGTTCCTTTTTGGCCTTGCCCTGATACATGCCCCGCTCCTTGACGAGCGGCGCGAGCGTCAGAGCGCAAAACTTCCGGTCCTCGATGTTCGCCCAGGTCGCAGCCTCGCGCAGGAGTACCTGGACGGCTCGAAAGAGATCGGACCCGGGGTTGACGGTTCCCGAATACTTGCCGAGGCTGTTACCGAGGACAACCACGCGCCGCTTCTCGTCGCTCATCGCCGCAAGTCGTGCTTCTTCGGCTGCTTCGGCGACTTCGACGGCCTTACGTCGCTCGTCCTCGGCCCGTGCTTCCTCTCGGCGACGAGTCTCCTCTTCGCGACGGGCTTGACGCAAGGCCCGGAGGTCGACCGCCTGCGTGTCGGGCCAGGCACGGCACCAGGCCTTCAAGGGTTCGGACACCTCGTCGCGGAACTCCAAGAGCGCCCATCCGAAAGGAAGGACCTGACCGTCGTTCAATACGAAGGTCTGCGTCTTGGGCGGCTTCTTGTCACTCGCCGAGAGGCGCAACGACAGAGCCCCCTGAAACTTTCCGACGCGCAAAAGCGCCATGTCGCCCCGCTTCAGGAGCGGATCGATCGAGCCGAGGAGCTCCCTCACGCGGCGCCCCCAGTCACCCGCCTTCGGGTCGACCTCAAGCAACCGCAATTCCGCCTCAAGCTTCGAGCGGTTGAAGGCGGTCAGATCCCGAGCGATTCGTTGAAAGTCGACGTACGCGTCGGCGATCCCCTGCTCCGACCGGTCCCCCTCAATCGCCCAGCTCGAAGAAAACGCACGGTAGCCGCCCGGCCAGAGCGTCTCGATCGCCATGGGAATCCCTTCCTTGCGCCCCGAGGTTCCCCGAGCATCCTTCGCGAGTCGTTTGGCCGACACCGCCCGCATCAAGACGGGACCTTCGGGCATGAAGTCGCCGACCTTGAGAAGTCGAAGGGGCCGCTTTTCAAACCCCTTACCCCAGAGTTCATCGTCCTTACAAACATCGCGTTTCCCGATATGGAGACGCTCGAGAAGCGCCGTGTGCACCGCGCCCTTGACGCTCGATCCGGGGATAAACGCCGTGTCATCGTCGCCTGCGGCCGTGTACGTCGTGCGTTCGATCAAACACTGATTGTCGCTTCCCTTTCGTTCGACGAGCTTTTGATAGTTCAAGCAGACCTCGCGCCCCGCCCGAACGGCCGTTCGAGCCTGAGCCGTGAAGCTTCGACGGTTGCGATGGAAAAAAGCAGCCCAACCGGTCCGATCGCCTTTCAGAGCGAGACGACGAAGCTCCTGCCGTTCCTGTTCGGGCAACCACACAAGCGACGGTTCGAACCCGTAAAGGACGCCCTCGTCAATAACGTAATTCGTCGGATCATAGGTTTCCCCGCAACCGACATGCACGGGCGAGAGGAGCGTCAGGAATACTTGACGAGTGAGATATGGCGTAGCGTGCATGATCCTCTCTCAATGACGAATAACGGGCGTTACGGCAAGAAGCGGCGCGTAGCCCTGAGCCACCGTATCCGCATAAACCGAGTGTCCGACAATGCCGCGCCCCGCAAAACTCATTGTCTGCGGCGCCTCGGCATGCACCGTCAGAAACGCTCCCGTGTCGGCGAGAAGCAGAGGCTTTTTGAAGGGCACGGACGAAAGGGCGCGCACGTTGCCGTGGCGACCGAAGTAGGTCACGGGTTTGTAAAACGTACGGTCCGAACGGAATACGCCCGCAACGGGCGACATCGCCGCGAGTGAGAGAAAGTGCGTCGAAGGCGGCTCGTCGGGTTGGACTTCCGCGTGCGTGACGACGAACTTCCCCGCCCCCGAGGAGGCGTCGGCTCCGAAACCGAAAAGGCCCGAATTTTCAAGGAGCATAAGGAATTCCTTCCGGTCGAGACGGGTTTCGTCGAGAACCGCATGGATGTCGAGCCGAGTTCCGACACCGAACGACGTGTCGGTCGTATCGAAGGGAGCGAATCGTCCTTCGCCCGTCGTCCCGGTCGCGCGCGAAATCGTATTGTGGGTACGTTCCCCGCTGCGCGCCGAGAACCCCGACTTCGCGAGATCGTCGTCGGTAAGTGCGCGATCGCGCCAGCGCGCCACGGGTTCGCGAAGGGCTTCGCGCGGCAACCACCGCAAAGCCTTGATGCGCTTGCGCTTCTGAGCGTTCACTTCGGGCGCCCACCAATGGACGGGCATTGCCGGCATCGGAACAACGCCCGAAGGCATCGCATCCGAAAGTACGAGAAACGGTCTGCCGTCCATATAGCCGTCGAGCAACGACGTCAGGCGAGCCGAGCCGAACGCCTCCGCAATCGTCCAGGCCAACTGCCCGAAAAGCTGTCCGCCCTTCAACGGCGAGACAAAGCCCGATCGGGGTTCGATGGTGATGAGAAGTCGTTGCATGTGCAAACTCCGAGGGAAAGCGCCGGTGTTGCCGTCCGAATCACAAGGGGCGGAAGGGATCGATCGAACGGTAAAGTTCGGTCGCGTCGTTTCCGTCGATCTTGAGGTCGTCGAAGCGCACCTTGCCGTAGCCGCGAGAAAGCGAGCCGCCGATCCCGTCGAATTCGACGAGCTTGAGGCCGGCCAAGAGCGTCTTCATGAGACGCTCGTCGTCGCCGAGATCCTTGAGTGTCAGCGTCATCAAAAAACGAGCTCCGGACGGAACGCGTTCCGTCTGGCGGGGATGCTCGGCCGTGCCGTTGATGCGATTGATCACGTTTTCGCTTTTCGCTTCCGTGAGGAGGCGCCGCGCCTCGTGCTGCTCCCGAACCCAGGCGGGATCGAGCGCGAGGTCCCAGAAGGACGCGCGCGTCGGACCGACGATGCCAGCCTCGTCGAGCGTGAGATCGGCTCCCGCGCTCATGCCGAAGAGCTTCAAAATATCGAGCACGGCTTCGGAACCCGACTGCTTGTAATCCTGCCAGTCGAGCGGCTTTTCCTTCACGAAGCCGCTGCGCCATTCGAGCATCGCGCGCATCTTGCCCTTGAGGCTCGATCCCGGAATATAGGGCTCGTTCGTGATCGGATGCTTGATGACCGGGTTGTCGATGCCGCCGATGTGCATTTCGCCGTCGTTGCCGCCGACGTGCAGGCCGGTTTCGCACACGACCGTCGCCGTAATTTTGTGAAGGTTCTTGAGTTGCATCGTCTGTCTCACTGGAAATATGTCGTCCGCCTTCGGACCCAACCGACCCTGGTGCAAGTATTACTTGCGGGAACCCTCGGTCATTTCGAGGAACTTGCGAAAGCCGAGAAACGCTTCGAAGAAGAGCTTTCCGTTCTCAAGGCTCGCGGGCCCCTTGATCCCGTCGAGAAGCGCGTTGACGAGCACGAGGAAATACTCGTCGATCAGCTTGCGGGCGCGGGCGTATGCGGCTTTGGCCCGGAGCATCTGCAAATAAGGCTCGATCTCGCGGAATTTGGCTTCCGGATCGGGAGCCGTTTTCACCTGCTCGTGCCACAGGACGAGTTCGTCGTAGAAGCGTCGGATCTGCGTCGACTTGTTTTCGGTTTTCGACGAACGGCACTTCCGCGCGGCAAGCTCGGCCTGCCTCGAAAAAAGGTCGCTTGCGAGCGGCGGATCGAGCTTCAAACTCACCGTCCACTCGACCGGGCTCGATGACGTGTTCGTATTCGAATAGCTCATGGGTAACACTCTCGAAAGAAAAACGGATGTTCGCGTAGAAGGTCTTCACCGCGCCCGACGGACGCCGTAAAAGAGATTGGTCAACGGGATGCGCATTCGGGCGCCGTGCGTTTCGAGGTCGCGCGTCAAGCTTCCGAGCAACTGCGTCGTGGCTTCGGATGCGGCGGAGGACGACAGTCGCCGCTCGCGCGCGACGCTCTCCATCCAGCGGGTCGTCCGGTAATAGAGGCGGCTGCGCCAGATCGCGGCACGCGGATCGTTGCTCCGCTCGGCCAACTCCATGATCTCAAAGAGGGCATAGAGGTACGAAGTCGAGATCCCGTACGCCGATCGCCACGCTTCAAGCCGTCCCTGAACCTCAAGGAGCGCCTTCCACTCCGTCCACGAGACGCACTCGCCGTACGCGCACACCGCATTGCGTCCGGAATTCTTCGCTCGGGAAAGCGCCTCTTCGGCTGCTTCGGAGAGGCGCCGCACCGGCATCCCGGGTTTCACCACCGCAAAGCCCGCACTGAAGTGCACTTCGGGGTTGGCGGCCGAAAATTCGACGAAACGGTCGCGCAATGCCGTCGCAAAGCGTTGCGTCTCCAGAAGGGGGCCGATGAAAAAAAAGTCGTCCCCGCCCGCAAACACCGTATAGACGTGAGGAAACGCTTTCGAGCATTCAAAGGGCACGGCGATCGAAAAAAACGCGTTGAATTCCCGCGAGAGACTCGCCATTTTTGCAAAATTCATGCCGCGACCGCTCGAACCGACGAGACCCTCTTGGAAAATGCGTCCGAGCTGGTCGACGTCGCCCTTGAGAGCGCAGAGAGCGGGAACGCCGCAAATCCGTCCCCGTTCGTCGAACGACTGACCGAGTCGCGCGATCCACTCGAAGGGGAGGATCCGTTCGTGTCCGATGTCCTCACCCGGAAGACCCGCAAAGCGCGGTTCGTCCTCGGGAACGAGCGCTTCGTCGAGTCGCGGAACGTACCCGTTGATCGAGCGCCTCGAAAGCCCCCGCCAGAGCACTTCGTCCGAAGCGCGCGGCATGGAAAAGTCCCAGACGCGCCGAAGGCTTTCCGAGGGAACCGCCCGCAGAAACGCTTCGACGTTGCCGTGCGCGAAAAAGATCGCCCGAGAACCGAAAACCGCACCGTCCAAGGTCTTTGTTTCGAAACCGAGCCCGTCAAGCCGCACGTCCTCGTCGACAAGCGCGAGCGTATCCATGCGCACGATCGCCTCACCGACCGCAATTTCGTCGCGGGTAAGCCGCGCGGTCGGCAAGCCGTTCTCGTCGAGCGCGTCCGCGGGCCACCGGCCCTGCCAGGCGCAGGGTCCGAACCGATAGTCCGCTTCGAGCACGGGGCCGGGCACGTTCGTCGGATCCTCGTCGAAAAGCCGATAGCGCGTGAGTTTCGAACGCTCGAGGCTTTCGAAAATCGAACGCATGAGTTTCGGGAACCGCTCCCCGGTAAGATCCCGAAGGGTTGCGGCTTGAAACGCGAGTCCGAGACCGGCCTGAGCGCAGGTTTCCTTCACGAACCAGGTTTCGAACATCGACTCCGTCTCGCGAAGGCGCTCGCGCACATCGGGCGTGTTCGGAGCGACGATGAGAAACTTGCCCGCCGCATTGAGAATCTGCGACGTGGCTGGAAGCGCGAGCTTCTCCAAAACGGCAAGCGCCGCCGCTTCGGTGAGGAGCGACACGTAAAACGACCGACCGCGCAGGATCTTGGCCGCCTTCTTCTGCGTGCTTGCCGCACCGGAGAAAATAAAGTCCTGAATGCCGAAGAAGTCCCCCTGAACGAGAAGGAGCGACTCTTCGTTCCAGAGCGAACAGTCCTTGAGTCCGCGCACCAGCGTATCCGTATCCCTGCCGCTTGCCTCACACCAGGCCCAGAGCGCCGTGGCAACGGCCGCGGTCGCTTTGGAGTGGTCGTAGAGCGACACGTCGGGACGCGCGTTGAAGGCGGTCGCAGACGGGATCGACTGCGTATAGGCCAGCCACAACGTATCGAACGCATCGAGCCAGAGCGGCCAATTCCGACGCATCGCATTCGGAATCCGACGACCCGCTTTCAAAAAGTCGTCCCAGAGGGCGCGATACTCCCGCTCGCCCTCGGTCCGCTTCTCGGGAACGATCCCCTGTCGGGGAAAGAGCGCGTCGACGCTCAATGCGCGCAGGGGCTTGCGCGTGAGGGGCGCCGCCCCTTCGGGTCGATCGAGACGGATTTCCTCCAAAAGGCTCCAGAGACGCGTCCGAATGTAATCGTCCCCGTCGCTCGATCGAGCTTCCTCTTCGGTTTTCGTTTCGCGCTCGAACCCCGACGCCGCACGGTCCGCCGTTGCGACGATCCACTGCAAAAGCGTCTCGGGTCGGTGGTGAGCGCCCGCCGCGTTGATGAGACTGTCCGCGTGCTTGAGTGCGCCCGCTCCTTCGAAGGGCGCGGTTCGCCCTCCGACCAAGTCCGGAAGCCACGCCTCCATCGCATCGATCGCCATGGGGGTGTATGCCGCATGAATGTGCGTGGGGCGATTCTCAGGCGTCCTCGGACAGTAGAGCTGAACGTGCGTGTCCTTCGTCAAGGGCGATACGGTGAGGCCGGCGCGTTGAGCAAACTTGCCGACGTCGTGGATCAGAGACGCAAAAGCCACACGAGCGGCTTCGTCGATGAGGTGCATGGTTCGGGCCTCTTGGAATGGTGCCGAGGAACGGGAGCGAAGCGCCCCGTACGCAAGCATCTTATCAGCCCGTCGGCACCGTCACGACACTCACAAGTTTGGGAGTTTCCCTGCGAGAGAACGAATCCCGAACGTGCGAATTCTCTGCGTTTCGCCGCTCACCATCCGCCCCAAATCTCCCAACTGCGCAGCGGCCGGGATTCGGCTTCGTCGTTTGCGGTTGATGAGGGTGTCTTTCGAGAGCTCGTACGCGCACCCGTTGTCGTCGCGCGGAGGGGCGCCCTCCCCGATTCGAGGGCGGTCTCCTCTTTCCTACTTTCCCGACCATCCGGAAATTCGGAGCTTTCGGCTTCGGGCTTCACGGCGCCTTTCGTTGCAAACTCCGCTTCGCCCCTCGCATAGGGGAGATGCACCGCGTCGAAGAGATTCTCCGTTTTCGGAGTTGTTTCGGGACGTCCGGAAGTCTTGAGGGCCTTGGTTGTCTTCGTTGCCTTCGCTGTCTTTGGGGAGGCCTGGTCGGCCGGACGAACGGCAACCGTCGGCGCCTCGTCGTCCGTCTCGTTTTCAAGCAGCCGATCGAACGCCGCGAGAAGCGCCCGCAGTCCTTCGGGGCGCTTTTCGGCAATCTTCCAATCCGCCAGGCGCGCGAGGATCGTCACGCGGTCGGCGGCGAGACCGTGCGTTTCGATCTGTCGGCTTCGAACGGCCTCGGAGACGATCGCGCAGAGTTTGCGCATGCTCTTTTTCGCCGTAAGCACGTAGAAGTCCCCGGACTCGCCCACGCTTCCGCCCAGAACGGAAAGTGCCGGCCCCTCCACAGCACCCGCATGCGCGATCGCCGTACGTGCGGCGAGAAGCGCCGCACGAATATCCTCCCGACGCTCCGCGCCGAAGCGCGTGCGGAAAAGTTCCGCCGTCGCGTCAAGAACGAACCACAGTGTTTCGACCGAGCGGTTGCCCGACCCCGAGACCGCCACCCGGGCCGCGTCTTCGAATGCGCGCGCGGCGGGCGTTTTGTCGCGCTCTTCCACCCAGCGCTCCAGATACTGAAGGCCCGATGTCGTGGCACACAGATCCGCAAAGGTCTTCCCGCGATAGACGCCCGAAGAAAAAACGTCGCGAACGTCCATCACACACCCTCGTCCGAACGGCTTTCTTTCATGCCGAAAATCCGCATCGCGAGCGCGTCGCAGGCCGCGCGGTCGGTGGCGGAGAGTTTGTTGAGAAACGCAAGTTGCAGTCCCGCACGGAAAGAAGCGTGCGCGACCCCGAGACGTGCGGCGAAGATGAGCGTACGCACCGAAATCGTGTCGGAGATTTTCCCCGCGTCGAAGGCTTTGCGCACCTGTGCCGCAAAGTCGACGAGGCGCCCCGCCTCTTCGTTCGTAACGACCGTCGAGCGCTCGAGAATCTTGATTTCGTCCTTGCGCGCCATATAGCCCTTCTGAAGTACGAGCCCGAAGCGGTCGAAGTTGGCGGCATTCTGAAGAACGGTCCCCTGATAGAGCCCCGTCTCGTCCCCGGTGCCGTTCGTGTTGCCCGTGGCGAAAAAGCGAAAATCGGGGTGCGGTCGCACGACCCGCATGTCGGCGGGCGCTTCCTTGATCATGAGGGGCTTTCCTTCGAGCATCGCCTGATAGACCCCGAGCACGTTCGGAAGCCCGAAATCGTACTCGTCCGCGAGGTAGGCCCAACCGTACTTCATGGCGGTCGGCAGCGGCCCGTACTCAAAAACCGTGCTCCCGTCCTTCACCGTCCACTGCCCGACGATCTGCGACTCTTCGGTGTTCGACGTATGTTGCACGCGCACGAGCGGTCGGCGCGTTCGGGCGCAGATCTGCTCGACCATCTCGGTTTTCCCGACGCCCTTATGGCCCCAGATATAAACGGGTATCCCCATCTCCACGGCGGAGAGCACGTACTTCAATTCCTGCACGTTCCAGACGTAGTCTTCGCGCACGTCGGGAACGAGATCGATGTCTTCGGCCGCAGGCCGACACACCGTGATCGGAATGGGACGACGCCCGCACGTGGAGCGCGCGAGGTTGCCGCGCAACCCGAAGACTTCGTGCAGATAAGCTTGCGTCGCAAAGCCCGAGTTCCCCCTTCCGGCCTCGGAGCGAAACGCGGGGCCGTCGGGCGAATCGGAGCGTGAAGATTCAGTCATGAAAAGCTCTCGGAACAATGCCGGTTTTCCGTGCTCGGGTGATTTCGAGGACCACCCGAACCGGGAAGATGACGATGGAATTCCATATCGTACCCGAGGTCGCGGAGGTTACGGAGCGAACGGCAACAGCGGCACCCGCTCGGACGCGGAAAGCAGCAACCGTGAAGCGGGTCTCGGCAAAGCGAGCCTAGGAAGGGGAGCAGGCAACGCCGGGAGCGCAGCGACCCGGAACTTCGCAACCTTCGGTTCGGACTCGGGGCGGATTCGAAAGTTAAAGAGCCCCTTCCGGATGCGCCATTCGAAGATCTTCGGATGTCTGCGCACGATCGTCCCAAGCTTGCGCGCCTTCGAGCGTTTCTCCCAACGGAAGCCGAGCATCTTGGCATAGCGGGCGACATAAGCGCCGCACGTAAATCCGTCCGCGTCATGGAAGCGTTGGTTGATGGCTTTCAAAAGCCGCACGTCATCCTCTACGGTGAGCGGCGTCATGCCGACCGTCGCAGGCTCGTCGGCTTTGTTCGTTGCGGTCGCGGGAGATTCAAGCTTCTCGGACATTTCCTGCTTTCCGAAGATCTCGGACGCTCCCGGCGCTTGGTCGACCTTGGGAGCTTGGGTGACTTTCGCGGTTTTGGCGGCTTTTGCGGCTTTGGGGACGAGAGGCGCTTGGGGCGCTTCGGGCACATGGGTTGCTTCGACCGTCCGCGCCTCCTCGGGGAACTCGGTGAAGACCGAGCAGCTCTTCCGGTAGCCGACGGGCGTCTGCGTTTTGCCGAAGCCCACGTAGCGCACACCGCGCTCGCGCAAACGCTGAGCAAGCGGCATGAAGTCCGAATCGCTCGAGACGACGACGATCTCCCCGAACCCTTCGGCCGCGAGCTCGATCGCGTCGATAACGATCGCAAAGTCCGTTGCGTTTTTGCCGGCCACGGCCGAGAGCTGCTGGATTTCGCGCAAGCCCTGCCGCAGACACACCGCGTGCCAGCCCGAGGAAAGGGCGGTTTTGCGCCAGTCGCCGTAGACGCGCCGCACTTCAACGGCGTCCCAGGCGTCGCCCAATCGTTCGACGACGAAGTCGAGCGCTTTCGGGGACACGTTCTCGGCGTCGACGAGAAGCGCCGTGCGGGTGCCGGGCCGCGCAGCCGCACGGAGCCGAGAAGGCTCTTCGCGCACCGAGGAAGAGCCGCGATCGTCGCCCTCCACCCTCAGGCATCGGCGGATCCAAGAGAAAAGTCGAAAACGCAACATCGCACTACCGGAAAGAAGATGGGGAAAAGTGACACAAAGTCTATCCCGCATCTTCTCAGGGCATTGCGGTCCCCCTCAGCGCCCCAAAATGAGCGCGTAGAGTTCGCGAACGACCGTGCCCGGCAGGTCTTCGAGCCTGTGAATGACGACGTGCTTCGGGTAGAAGCGCTCGACCGCCTCGGACATGATCCCGAGCCCGATCGCATCGATCCCGCGTCGGGGAAGGCTCGCCGTCACGGCCGCAAGGTGCGCTTCCTGGTCGGCAAGCCACCCTTCCGCCGCGGGTTCGCCGTCCGAGAGCACGATCAAAATGCGACGCCCCTCGGGACGAAGCGCAAGGCGCGCGGCCGCCCGTTCGACGCACTCGCCGTCGATGTTGTTGCGCATGCGCGAGACAGGAAAGGTCAAAAGCGACGCGAGGCGCTCGCGCGCGGGCGCATCCCACCGGTCTTCGAACCGTTTGAAGAGCGGCATGTAAAGGGGCTCGAACCGGCTCCAGCGCTCCCAGTCAAGAGGAGCGGATGCGATTTTGAGCGTCGTAAAGCCCGCCACCTCGAAGGGGACGCCGAGGCGTGCAAGCACCGTCGAGAGGGCATAGGCCGAAACCGCGGCAAGCCGCATGGGGGCGCCCGCCATCGAGCCCGAGCAGTCGATGAGAAGTGAAACCGCCGCGTGGGTTACGAGCGCGGGCTCGCGCTTTTCAAAGACCCGCACGTCGCCCGAGGCAAGACGATAGAGGGCCGAGGCCCGGAGTTTCCCGCTTCGGCGACCGGGCGTCACGTGAGAGAGCTTTCGGGCGGCAAAGGCGCGCTCGAGGTTTTTCTGAATCGTTCCCGTCATCGAGGCGGTGAGCTCTTCGATTTGCGCGACGGGCGCGTCCCCGCGCACGCGAACGAGTTCCGCCCGATCGTCGTCCGTCGAATAGACGCGATAGACGGCACGTGCAAGCGCCGCTTCCGCGACCCGAGGAAGAAGGCGCGCCGCGATCCGCTCGAAGACGTCGTCGGTCGCGTCCATTGCGCCGAACGACCGCAGAACTTCCATCGCCCCGGGAAGAGGAGCCACGTCCGAATTGTCCGATTTGTTCCGGTCGTCCGAATCGCTCGAATCGTCCCGCTCGTGCGCATCGTCGGCATCGATCCCCGAATCGGAGTCGATGTCGGAGCCGAAGTCGAGCACGGACGCCGAGCCCCTGCGCCCGTGCAGTGTGCGGGCGGCGTTCGAGAGGGCCTCGGCGGCGCTTCCTTCGCCCTCTGTTTCGCCCTCTTCGTCTTCTTCGCCTGCTTCGGGTTCTCCGCTCCCGGAAGACTCGTCGCCGGCGCCATCGTCCTCACCGTCTTCCTTGTTGTCGGCCTCCTCGGGATCCGCTCGCTCGTCTTCGTCGTCGCTCTCGGACCGATTCCCGGAAGCGCCGTCGGACGCCTCATCCGCATCTTCATCCGAGTCCTCCTCATCCGAGTTTTCTTCCGCCTGCGCTTGCGAATCCTCCGTCCCCTCGCCGGCCTCCTCCGTCGAGCCGTCGCCCGAACCCGTACCCTCTTCCTCTTCCGTCTGCGATTCAGCCTCGGAGTCCCCCGACGCTCCGCTCTCCCCATCCGACTCGCACTCTGTCTCGGAATCGGACTCGGCGTCGTTCTCGGTCAGAAACCCCGCCAGCACCGCCGCAAGGCGTGCCGCGTCTTCGGTGGAGTTCAGACCGTCAAAGGCCTCCGTAAGCGTCTCTCCCTCAAAGCTCTGCGCGTACGCGCGGCAAAGGTGCGTGCGAAGGGCGGCAGGATCGAACCCTTCCTCTTCGGGTCGGACGTCATCGTCCGCGTCGACGACGGTCGATCGACGCTCGTCAAACTGCGCCTCGGCAAAGGTTTCAAAGAGCGCATCCCCGACCGCCGCCCTCACCGCACAGGCGAAGTCCGCCTCTTCCCTTTCGGTCCCGACTGCACCCGCGAAGAGCCGCTCGTAATAGCGCTCGAGGTTGTAGGCGGAGCCCGGAAAGCGCTTCTGCATGAGGCGCTCCGTTCGGGCATCTTCAAGCGTGCGAAAGATGCGAGCCGCAAGGGGGTTGCGCGTCAGACGGTTCGTCGTCTCCGTACGGCGCGTAAAGAGCGCACGGGCGGCCGCGCGGTCGATATGTCCTTGAAAGACTTCGAGTACCGCCTCGTCGACGCTGTCGGGAAGAAGCGGCAGCGTGATTTCCGCCGGCCGACCTTCGGCATCGAACTGCGTGTCGACCGACGTACCGCGAAAGCGCACGACGAGTCCCCGCCCGACGAGAAGCTGGAGAAGAGGCTCCGCGAGGCGGCGCAACGCATTGACTTCCAAGGGAGCACCCGCGTGCGGTAAAGCGTCGAAAAGAGGGGAGGAAGAAGTTGCAACCATTCCTCAAGCTTATCGAAACGGGGACGGAACGTAGAGGTAAAAAGGAAGGACCGTATGGAGAAAGGGGCCGACAACCTCAATCGGTTGCCGGCCCTGTCGGAGACCCCGAAAAACAACACGGGCGGAAGGAGAACCGCGACCCTTGAGCATGACCCCGATCCCGAAGGTCGCCCCGCGCGAGCCGCAACGGCTTGGTGCGAGCACATGTCGTCTTCGTTGAGATCATTATGCTGCAGTTGCGCACAAAATGCAAGTGGTTCTCATTTGCATTTGCTGAGAGTCGGTACGCCGTTGCGACTCGCACCGAAGCGTCGACATCGTACCGACGAGAAAATGGAAAAAGGCCGACGACACCAAGCTGCCGTCGGCCTTTTCGGAGAGACCCCGGAAAACAACAAGCGCAGGAGATACGCCGGCCGCAGGACTGTTTTCCCGTCAGTCCGGACCGATCCGCCGGAGTCGACCCCATTGACTCCTTTGTGTGACGGATGTTGTTTCCCGTTAGATTCATTATGCACAAGGGGTCCGACAAATGCAATCCATTCTCATTTCGAAATGTAAGAAAGGTTTCGCTCGTCACACATCTCAAGAACTGCGGGGTCGAGCGACTGGGGGTTGGAGGCCTTCTGCTTGCGCCTTCCGCTAGGAAACCCGGGCCGACCGCGAGCACCTCAAAATGACGGTCGAAAGATCCTTGTCCTTCCCGGCTTCCCGACGCGGTCACGCGGCATTGGTCGTGTCTCGACGAAGGTTGCATCGCATGGTCGTCGCTCCGCGGAGTTCGGGAGTCCGAAAACGGGAAACGGTACGAGAACAACGAATCGCGTTGCTTTGTTACGACTCAGCTCCGGCAGGAGGACCAGTAGCGGTCGTCGCACATCCGAAGCAGCTTTGTCGCTTTCGAATTCCGACGAATGGTATTCGTCGCCGACCGGCGAATTGTCGTTCGTCACGAGGAAATAGAAGGCTCCCCCGCCTCCTTCGGAGCCCGAGCGATTTCGAGCGCGGTACTGCGCGCGTCGAGCGTCACCGTCGCGCGCTCAAGCGACGGGATCTCAACCCATCCGTATGGAGCTATGGGATCCGTCAGGCCGTCCGAAAAAACAAAAACCCCCGATGCCGAAGCACCGGGGGTTCCTGAATGGGGAGTCTGGCGATGTTCTACTTTCACCGGAAATACA